>Ga0074198_1000134_pt1 | contig 113101 bp, 119 predicted proteins | sample EPASupsiteSAE323_FD_64527 | JGI IMG/M metagenome (GOLD analysis project Ga0074198, IMG submission 64527) | Bioremediated contaminated groundwater from EPA Superfund site, New Mexico - Sample SAE3-23 | ecosystem: Environmental > Aquatic > Deep subsurface > Groundwater > Contaminated ... | reverse complement strand
CGCGCTGGGGGGCGCCGGTGGGTGAGTGTGAGCCGGCGGCCGGGGGCGGCGCAGGATCTCCGCTGCGCTCGTCGTGTTGTCCTTCTGGCGGAGCCGCATCTTAATCCGGTTCGCCCGGCGCGAGAGCAGGGCCGGGTTCACTTCGTTCAGCGTGACGTAGATGCCGTGTACTGAGCTGTCGGTATCGAGCGGCTCCACGGCACGGATGAGCGCATCGCGATCGCTGAAGTAGCCGCTGTGGGTGAACTGGTCGGTGAGCGCCCGGACCTCGACAACCTGCCCGGGCACGGCTAGGAGACTGACAGCATCACGGAGCAGCCCATCCACACGTCACCACCCGGGTCCCTGCTGCGGTCTGCGGTGAAAAAGTTACCAGGTCAGCCATGCCCGTCGCCTTCTTCCGGGGCAGGCCCCTCCTGCTTCACCCGCTCGGCGTGCTCATCGAAGGTTTCGACCTTGACGGTGTACCGGTGATGGAATTTCCGTTCGACCAGAATCTGGAAGACCGCTTCGCCCTTCTTCTTGATCTGGTCCGCGATCGCTTTCGGGATCAGGTAGAGCGGGATGCCCTCGATCTTCTCGCTCGTGACTGCCGGTTTCTTTTCTTCATCGGGCATAGACTGCCACCTCGCGGATCTCGTTGGGTAAAACTTCGTAACAATGGATGGAGCCGTTTGGCGACACGACCCAGACCTCGCACCGGATGAAGACGTTGCCCGGGCTCATCGTCAGCAGGGAACGGAACTGGCAGATCTCGTACCTGCAGAACGATTCGATATAGGCCGGGCTGACACTGCCATAGGCTACCCGGACCTTCACACCGAGCACTTCATAGTCTCCCTTCATCCCGACAAGGTGCAGCGGGATGTACTCCAGGAGAAAACTGTTCTCGACCGGCAGGACCGGTTCATAACCCCGGGCCATGAGCAGCTCAGTGGCCCGTGCCTTCGTTGCGGTGAAAGCACTCTGCGCAATCATGCAACACCTCTGACCTGCGATACCACCGGCCCGTGCAGCGAGAGTTTCGGGATCTCGCGGATGCTGTCCCGCAGCACCTCGAAACACCGGAACCCATGGGTCAGCGAGTAGATCCAGATCTCATAATGGTACCCGGCTTCCCCGATGTGGCGGGTGATGTGCTTCCGGAACTGCGCAAGGTCAATGCCGCACTTCTGCATGACCATATCGACCGTTGAGGGGAGATGGGAGAATTTCCGGATGCGGATGAACCGTTTTTCACCGGAGTCCCGTTCCGCGACCAGATGGGCCGGTGGCAGGTTCTTGTTGAAACCGGGCGGGATAACCCGGACCCGGTAGCCGTGCACCTGGAGGAGCTCGCGGGCTCCCTCCTCGACGAGTGTTCCGCGACGGCTGGTCATGAGGCTGCACCTCCTTTGTGTGGAACGAGAATCTCCGGCTCCGGTACATCCCCCGGGACCTCGAAGAGAATGCAGGACACATCCTCGCCGAGCGCGACCGCGATGAACCGGTCGCGGGGGAGCATGTACCGGATAGTCCCGATCGACAGAATCACGGCCCGGCCCGAGGGGTTGAGGGCGACAGAGCCGGAAGTGACTGGCGAGCCGATCGGGTCAGGGTTCTTGTGCAGCAGCGGTACGGTCTCGCCGACAAAGAGCAGCATCCCCATGTCCTCAGGGCAGATGAAATACGATTTATCCCAGATCCTGACATGGACGTATCCGTCGCTTCCGGTCATGACGATGCCGGCAGAGAAGCGGGTCATGCTACACCCCGCTGGCGTGTGACTGGATGACGGTTCGCGTGAACCTGGGCCCGTGATCGTGCAAGCTCTTCTGGAGTAACAATAATCCAGTGCCCGTCCTCAACCATGATCCTCCCGATACCATAGAACCCGGTCCGCCGCTCGTATGCCTCGATAGCTTCCTGTGTGACCTTCAGGGGTTCTTCCTTCGTGCTCTCCTGCGATGCAGTTCCTGGCGCCGGGGTGTTGTTCCATCCCGACGGTTGTGCAGATGTGTTCTGCATTTTTTCCCTCCTCATTGTTTTGCGTTCGATTGTTCTCCTCTGCTTCAGGGACGCCCACATCCATACGTCCCGCTTTTCCCGTGGTGTTCCGAAGTCCGGGCCGGATAGAGCCATGGCTATTGTCCAGCCAGGAGCCGCTCTTATCGAAACGGCTGGTGGCCTATCGGATCAATGCCATAAGCGGATCACGGTTGCCGGTTATCCGGAACTACTGACGATCACCAAAGAATGTGAAGAGAGAAAATATCGGGGCGTGGCTTTGGGTCAATTGGCTCCACTGTCCCGTGTTCATGCTGCATCTGGCTTTGGACGCGAAGCTGTTCAGCCCTGCCTGGCACTTCAGTTGAGTAACGGAATCGGGCCTGCGGAAGAAACCAATGACTCGGTCTTTGACCGATTCAGCCGCAGCCTTCAGACGTTTACCCGCCTGTGTTAGGAAGTAGCACAGCATTGTAATACTTTTATAAATAATTGGTTGTTTAAAGGGTTTTCTGAACCAGCGGGTTACATGGGCGCTTTTTGTCATACAAGTGTAAGACAAACAGTTGATTTTACTGCACCAGAATGCGATGCGCGGCTGAAATTTTTGAGAAATGAAAAAGCTATAATCAAGATTGTGGTTGGAAGTTTTGGGCGATTGGGAGGTGCCGCAAAATTTATTCTGGATGTCCAGGTTGTCGCTGAAAGGTTCCACAGTTTCTAAAAACCTATTTTCTGTTCATTGTTGAGAAATTCTAAAGCGCGAACTTATCCTAATTTCTATCAATGGTCAACAAGTGCGATATTTGCGGATTCACTCTGGAGCCGGATGCTCGTTTTGTGGAGGGTGCAACGTGGATCTCCGAGAGCCCAAAGGGTCAGACACACTGAACGCGACTGAGGAGAAGAAGGAGGCAGGCAAAAAGAAAACTAAGGCATCGTCGAAGAATGAAACGTCAGAAAACGAGAACGTGATCAAGTGGTGTGTTATTCAGGGATGGTGTAATTCATACAGGATGTCATTCCCCCTGTTCTTTAATCTAGTATCCATGTTGGCACGAGGTGAAAAAAAATTAGGTTTTTGTCATTGCTCTGCCTGCAATCAGGGATATCGGGAAATGATAGCAACAATTGCCAGTGGTACAGAGAACAAGAAGGTAACAGCACAAAGCCGGGAGATTGTGATTAAAGCCCGGGGGGCAAAGATTGACGGGCTCATATTCGATTTCCCTGAATTTTTGGAAATGATAAAGAAAAAGAAAGGTGACAACCGCGTTCATGAAAATGAAGATCCGAAGCCTCAACGTTCCAATAGCGGAAAAATCGTGGTTGAGATTGATCCTGGTGTGCTTGAAAATGCAGTGTTTGCCGTGTTAAACAGCGAGAGAGGTCAAGAGGTAATCCGCTCCGTACCAAGAAAGAATGTAAAAACAAAGGCGGTTATTCGTTAATTTTTTTTGCCGGGATCATCGGAGGAGTCTCGGAATATCCTCTATCATAGCTCACTCCTTCTCCCAAATTCCCCATCAGGTACACCAACCTTAACATTTTTGTTAATTTTGGTGTACGGGTGGGGGAATTTTACGCACGGGTTTTAATCCGGTCCTATAAGGTTCCCGGAATTACATGCAAGGAAAAAGAGCAACGCCAAAAAAATTACTTCGCCGCTGCCTTCGCTATCTTCTCCTCAACCATCTCATCAACCAGTTTCCGGAGGGACTGCGGATTCTCCCGGACGCTGCGGACGATACGCTCGGTTTCATCCATTGCTTCTTCGGTCAGGCCTCCACCGCATTCCGGACAATACCCGGCAGTGGGCGGCACTTCCTTACAGAGACAGTGCGGGCAGACGCCAGGGACAAAAACCGATTTCGGAACTTCCACATCCTTTATGCCGGCAATCCCCATCACGGCCTTCTCTACATCAACGGAGGAGAGGTTCACATACTTCTCGACCATTCCGGAACGCTTGCCCCAGCCGATCTTGCAAAGGATGGATTCGTTCATGTTCTGCTTAGCGTAATGAGTCAGCTTCGAGTGCCGCAGCAGATGAAAATGAATTTTATCGGCCAGCACCTTATCGCCCTGCTGCTTCAGTTTCCTGCTGAATTTTTTCATGAGATACTGAAAGCCACTGTATAGATACGGCTTCCCCTCATGAGTCAGGAAAACAAAGTTGTCGCCCTCGGGAGGGATACCATGGATCGCCGGGTAGTCCATCTTCCAGGTCTTCAGATAGGTCCACGCGGTCGGGCAGGGGATGTACCGGGGATAACCGGTCTTCTTGTCGGTCGTGATCGAGATTCCGTGTTTCAGTTTCTGGATCTGCCGCCATCTCAGGTACCCGGCCTCCTCGATGCGCAGAGCTGCATCAAACACGCATGCGATCAGGGCACGCTCTTTGGAGTTCTCGCAGACACCGATTAGCTTCTCGATATCTTGCTCCGAAAGCATGTCGTCCGGAGTCTTGGTCATCATCGGGGCCTTGGGGACCTTGATCTCCTTGATCTCCTCAATCGGGATGTTGATGATCTTCTTTTTGACGAGCCATTCGGAGAAGACCTTGAGGGAGAGGATGTAGTCATGAATGGTATTTTCCGAAAAATGGTTTCCATTCAGACGCTTGCCGGTTTTGATTTTTGAGATTGCTTCCATATAGGCGCCGGTTGTCATTTCATTATAGGGCCCCGGTAAAAAATCCCGGATTCGTATAAGGTGATCAACATAGAGTGCAACCCGGCCACCGGATAAATTCTTCTTGGCCTTGCGTTCGTAGAGGAACTCTTTGATGAGAGAGACATCTGAGGGACTCAGCCGACCTTTTTCCATCTGTGGAGTCAGACGGGAATCAATGTATTCAGGACCGTCCCTTTGGTGAAAAATGTGATCCTGCATATATGAAATGAAGACTATGCGAAACATAAGTGTAGTGGTCTTGATGTTCTACTACACTACGGGGGTGAATACAATACTGATCAGCATATTTCACAAATTTCCGTTTTGAAAATTTGTTCTATTCATTTAGGACTGATAAGATATTAAATTCAACTTGAATAGAGAACGCGAACCAAATCTTTTTTTAAATAGATTGATACCCGATAAAAATACACGAGCGGGATTATAATTTGGTCGAAAAATGATGTCATCAGTACGTTATGGACAACTCATTCCCGTTCATGTAAATTAACTCCATATACTCATTCCTCACAAAATCCCTGAAAAGATTCGTCATGATGTTCAGGAAAGACAGAGTGTGTCCCTTCAATCCTCATGAGAAATTCAACGGTTTAAATTTTCGATCAGATGATGATGGGGAGCAATGAGCATGTTTGAGTCATGAACATGCCAGATCAGATATTCATAGTTCTTTTTCTTAATTCCCGCTATTAGTTTATTATTTGGGACCATTTGGAACCATAAGTAATGATTTGATTCAGATGAGTGAGAAGGGCGACAAGGAACACGTCTTAGTTCAGCCTGCGGATAATCCTGAAAGATCCTGGTAACGAACCCGGTTAAACATCATTTTAAAATATATTTGATGAATCCAGCGGTGCAGGACGAGACCTTGTAGATTGACAAAATACGAAGCAGGTCACGATTCCAGGTTTTTTTGTGAGAACGGAGTCACAGGTTTGTAAGAGTTGGCAGATATTGTTGGATCAAGTTCGGGTTTCAAAAATACCGTTTTTATATATAGCATCATAGAGTTTATAAGAGGTGCATATTAAAAACCTCAAAAAGAAAGAAAACGGGAGAATTGGAGTTTAAATTAGATTTAAATCAAAAATACACACGGATCCAATGAGTTCTACCATACCGCTAAAAACAGCAAATCACAAGGATAAAACGAATTCAGGAAATGAAAATATTACAGATCTGGAATCAATTTCCTGAATAAATCATCTGGAAAATTAAGACAGCAGATCAGAAGCACCAGTGGAAATTAAAAGTAAAGAATATCAGGATGGATCCTGACGAAAGTCTGGCGGACCGCCGTATCTTTTTTAAAAAACCGTACAAATCAGGCTTTTTCGTTTCCGGAAAGAGGGAAATACTGTTGGTATACCTGTCGTCGTTCGTCAATATCCGTATGCAGGTAAATTTCCGTAGTTTTAATCGAGGAGTGCCCAAGGTTTTCCTGAACCACCCGAAGATTCTTCGACCGTTTATAGAGCTCACTTGCGTAACTGTGCCGTATTTTATGGGGTGTTATTCCCGCAGGCGCATAATTTTTGAAAATATGCTGAATTGCACGAGATGATATGTGGTTTCCCTGCTGTCCAACGAACAGCGGCCCGACAATACGGTTACCAATAAATTTCAGGATATCCGAAAGAGTATCATCATCAACAAAAACAATCCGTATTTTATCACCTTTTCCACGGATTCTGATAGTATGCTCATCAAAATCAATATCCTCGATATTCATATTGCAGAGCTCAGAAACCCGCACACCCGTTGCATAAATCGTCCTTACAATCAGTTTATCACGAAGATCATCGATAGAATCGATCAACCTTAAAACCTGGTTGTGTTTCAGGTACTTGATTTCCTGTTGCTTTATCCTCGGTCTGTCGATTCCAACTAGGGGGTTAGAGGTTACTGTGCCCTGGGTGTAGAGAAACCGGTAAAACGAACTTAGTGTCGAGATAATACGATGAAATGTTTTAGGCTTGTACGTTCGCATAGATGACACAAACGAGAGAAAATCATTCACCAGAAGTGGCGTTACTTCAACGCTGGTATCAAGACGTGCTTTTTCAAAATCCTTCCAGTAGATTACCAGCTTTGTAACTTCTGTATTCCGGCGGAGCCAGATATAGTATGCAAAATGTTTGATAACCTGATCGTAACTGTCGATAGTCCGGGTTGAATAATTGCGCATCCGCAGGTAATTCCGGTAGCTTTTGAGCCACTCTGAAAAATACCCGCTTTCCATGCTCTATTCTATTTTATCTCAAATAAATAAAGGTTTGCGCAGAATAGACATTCTGCGAAGTCCCGGATTATTGATTTATCGAGGAGGATTTAGAAAATTCCCGGTTACAGATCGGCACCAAATACTATAGTAAAGCAGGATATACAAAAAAATATTTTTCTTGCATTATTCGAAAGTATTACATTTTGGCATTTTTTTAAAAATTTATAAGAAGGTAAAAACGAGGGTTTTTTTATTTACAACCTGATTACCCCACCCCCTCCTTCAGAAATGCCCTGGAAATCGCAATATGGACGTTTCTCGTCGAAGAATTAGAATCACATGCAGATGAAAAATGTCTACTATGTAAAAAGAATTTTCTCGAGAGAATATCTACAAACCCGGCTTAGATTTTTATCTTAGTACTACGAATGAAAAACTATGAGCGATTTCGGGGACTTTTTTCTGAATCAGGAGTACACAAAGATCGCCGGATTGGGCAACAAATTAGGAGAGATCCGGGACATCATAGACTGGGAGAAATTCCGGCCGATAATCACTGACATGTACCGGGATAACAAAGAGATTGGTGGAAGACCCCACAACGATGAAATCCTGATGATCAAGATGCTCGTCCTCGCCGGATTGCATGGGTTATCGGATTATGAGGTTAAACTACTGGCAATGGACCGGTTATCGTTTCGGCATTTTCTCGGGTATCCGGATAAGATTCCTGATCGGTCGACCGTTTGGGCATTCAAGGAAAAACTGACGTCGAAGGGAAAAGTTCACCTGATTTGGGAGGAACTCCAGCGCCAGCTGGATGAGAAAGGATACTCGATAAAGCGCGGGACTATCCAGGATGCGACGTTCATCACATCCGATCCGGGCCATGCTCCGGCAGACAAACCCCGGGGTGATGACGCGAAGACCCGGCGAAGCCGGGACGGAACCTGGGCCAAGAAAGGTACGAAATCGGAATTCGGATTCAAACTTCACACGATCGTTGACAAGGAAAACCAGTTCATCCGTCGGTTCGATACTTCAACTGCATCGGTTCATGACAGCCAGATCGATCTCTCGCAGAAGGGTGAAACAGTGTACCGGGACAAAGGATATTTCGGCTCTGTCCCCTTCGCATCAATGGATAAAACCATGAAGCGATCGGTGCGGGGTCATCCGATCTCCACGAAAGATAAACGAAGAAACCGGGCTATCAGTCGTGTCCGGTCATTGGTTGAACGACCGTTTGCCGTCATCAAACGAGTGTTCCGTTCAGGTCACGTTCAAGTCACTACTCATCTTCGGGTACATGTGAAAAATCTCTTCGTCTGCATCTCGTATAACCTCTTCAATCTCGTTACCATTCAGAAGGGTCATCCGGTGCAGTAACCGGTTTAGAACGGTTTTTGAAAGACGGGGTTAAAAGGTTCAGATCGCACACTTGGATCTAAAATAAGTGATTTATCGAGTCCATCAGCTTTCAAGAAAAAACCGAGGATAGGTAGCTATTCTCATCAAACTTTCCAAACACAATACAAGTTGAGGAGACAGTATTATTGAGTCAAATCACTAGAAGACGTTTTACAAAATTGAAGCGATGAGTAGGATTCAATTGGAAACATTTTGAAAGATTTGATTAGCCCGTTATTTTTTTCTAAAAAAGAGTGAGATAAAAGTCATAACAAAAATCGCTCAAATTATGTTTATTTTTCAAAAAAACCAGTAATGTTCAGGTTTAGCAACGAGCCATTGACGGGATTTTTGATTTGAATAAACCATATGATGCTATACCTAAAAGGTGATTTTCTGGGAATCAGGGAATCTGACAATTCGTTGTAAAAAAATTACCAACCAGGAAAAAAGAGAGAATGAATACTCAGAAAAGCAGAGGAGATTAAAATAATTAAAAAATTATATGGCAATCTATCATTAATGGAAATACCTCCATCTTGGGAACAATGAATCATCATGAAGAGGATTGGAAGTTTTACTAAAAATTATTCTTAAAAAAATTTTCATAATTCAATCTAGTTACAATATCAATAAGGGAATAAAACAATAAATAAAGGGAATCATTAGTAATGATTGATACCATGAAAGACGAAGATCAAATGCTTACTCCCAAAGAGGTAGCAGAGATTCTCGGGGTTCATCAAAAGACCGTCCATCTCTGGTTAAGAACGGGAAAACTCCTTGGGATAAAAATTTCTTACAGGGCTTGGCGAATTCCCCGTACTGCGTTAAAGGAATTTATCGAAAAGAATAGTAACAGTTCTAAAAGTAAAGAACCCATCACAAACACTAAAACAATTCTGAATAATGAAAAGCAAGAAACTCCTAAACTTGAATTAATTACAGATCCCGCCATAGATAATGCACCAAACATAAAAATGAAACATTACATCCGGGATATCATGGGAGAACGATCCCAGAATGAACACTAATCTTTCAACCACCTGAATAAAAGATATGAATTCAGATCTTTTTTCAAGAAATCTGGAATTTTCAGAAATATTCCCTATTGATATACCAATAGCTGGTAGTGTCTCTATATTGCTGTAAAATCAGCAGCCCCCTTATCCAAAGAGATCATCTCATTCTTTGCAGATAAATACCGGTTACCGGTGATCCATTCCTCATTGATATCGATGAGGATCGAACCGGCAAGTCTGAGCAAGGAAGCATCATTGGTGAATGCCTCGATCTTTCTGCTTCGGCGTTTGAATTCCTTATTGACTCGTTCCAGGAGATTGGTAGTCCTTATCTTCTTTCAGAACTCCGGAGGAAATGAATGATAATTCATCAACCCGTGATGGAACCGGTGAATCGTATCAGCAGCCCGGGAGAACCCGCGTTCATCGAATTGGGCTGCATAGTCGAGTAATTTTCCGGAATCGGTGAGAGCTTCTTTGAGAACCTCAGCGATCTCTTTGTGATAGTTCTGGGGAACTTTTCTAAGAACTGCCCGGATAAAGTGGACATGGCACATCTGCTAGGAAGAGCCCGGAACCATTTTTCCAGCTGCCGACTGGATACCGGTTGGACCATCAGAAATGATCAGATCAACCTTGGTGAGACCGTGCTCCTTCAGGTCTGAAAACATCCCTTCCCAGGTAAGTTCATACTCAGCATCAGCTACCCGGGCTGCGAGAACTTCCCGGTGACCATCGGTCCTTATACCGACAATCACGAGAAGAGCTTTGTTGACGTACCGGGTCTCGTCCCGGACTTAGAAATACGATGCATCTACGAATAGATTCGGGTAGTACGAGTCGAGAGATTTCTCCATAAATTCTTGTACTTTCGTATCGAGTTCACGGCCTACTTTCGAGACGTAAGATACCGAAAGCTGGTTGACTCCCAGACATGAGACGACCTTCTCGACATTTCGTGTCGATACGCCCTGAAGATATGATTCGATGATCGCATTCACGAGTGCCTTTTCAGTCCGGGAGTACCGGTCAAAGACTTTTTGTCTCAAACGGGATCTCTCTCAATTGCGGTTTCTGGAGACTTAATTCTCCAAATCTCGTTTTGAGTGATCGCTGCCGGTACCCGTTCCGGTGCGCTCGTCTTGAACTCGACCTCGCGTATCGCGGTACTCCGGCCTGTTGAGCCACTTCTTCGTTCATCACATCGTTCAGGATCCACGTGATGAGCTGTTGCATGCCCTTCTCGTTATCGGTAAGATAATTTAGTACGATATCTCTTAGATTCATGCCCTGTTCCTCTTTGTTTGCAATTCACGGTTGGATACAGGGCATCTTCTCTTTTACAGCACTTCGGGTACACTACCGAATAGCTTAATGAAAAACCTGAAAAATATCTTTCTAATCTTCAGGAATTTATTGATTTTTCCAAATTCTGGATATGAATCCCCCCCCTGCGAATCACAACAGTGGGATCATGGGAGGATAAAGACAGGAGAAATTCCCTGAATTATTGAATTCTTAGTTTACTAATATCCAATTCGGTACCATTTAAAAGAATAAACCCTATATTGCTATACGTAAATTCTGTTTGAAATTACAAGTTGATAGAATTTATTGATTCCTTCATGAAAAACTAAAAATTAAAAGGGTTTGGTATCGCGATGGATGAAAATCACGTTCAACAAGAGATAAACAAATATAAAAAATTCAAAAAAGTTGATGGAGCCACATATCGTAAAGTCAACCAGTTTTTACGTAAGCGTACATATATAACCGCAAGAGAATGGGCTTTGGCTCGGTTGTGTACAGATTTCCGGACATCGGGGGGCGCAGAAATGACATTTATCGGCAAAAACCTGCCTGAACTTGTCCCATTCATGGAGGAGCCCTACACACCCCAGGCCGTGAACCAGGCAAGAAACTCATTTAAGAAAAAAGTGAGAAAAGCGAGTGCTACATTTTTTTATGGGGCAATGTGCGGTTTTTTTACTACAGATGAACTAGATGATCTCCTTTTTGAAGCGAGCGAAGTTGCACGATTCCTTCTCGAAGTTGAAGGAACCACTTTGGATATTGACGAGGAGATAGATATCGAAGACCGAATAACAAAAGTAATGAGAAGTGTTGGGGAAGCGGCAAAAACCATTCTTAAAACGAGAGGTGAGGAAAATGAGGTCATCCTGCAACAACAAACACTCCAAAGCAATCCACACGCAAATATTTATCTAATCACTACAGGTTACCCGGAATCAGGGAAAGGTCCAGAGATAAATACATGCCATCAAACAACAACAAATATTTCCCCTGAAACAAATGATCAGAATGGTTTTCCAGAAGATAGACTGATAAAAAATACCCCCTTATTGCATCAACCCCAAAACACCATTGAAAATTCACAAATTCATTCATCGGAAAAAAGATCAGAGGATATATCCCAATGAAAATTATCCAGATTGCCGGGCGATCTAATTCGGGAAAAACCACATTTATCAAACACCTTATCCCAGAACTAAAAAAAACTGGATCCGTTGCAGTAGTAAAACATCTTGCGGATCATAAATTTCACCTCGATGAGGGGAAAGATACAACAATTTTTTTTGAGAACGGGGCAGACATTTCTGTGGGTATCGATTCACAAAAAGCTGTTATCACAACAAAAACCAATGAACTGAATGACATCTTACAAAATTTAGATGATCAAAAGATTACCTACGCAATAATTGAAGGTTTCAAACAGCATCCCTACAATAAAATTGTAATTGGAGACCTGATCATTGAAAACTGCATTTTAAAAAATCCCACAATTGAGGATGTTATTCAATCACTTGATCGATTTGATAATTTTAAAAAATAATTCCAGAGTTGAATATGTTATGTCAGAAAAAAAAAGTGAAAAACAATTGTTTGGGACAAATGGTGTACGAGGGATCGTTGGAACGGAACTTACACCAGAATTAGTTTTAAAAATTGGACTTGCTCTCGGCACGCTTCGCAAAGGTCGTATCGCAGTTGGAAGAGATACCAGAACCTCAGGAGAAACGTTATCTTATGCCATAAAAGCAGGATTACTTGCACAAGGTTGCGACGTTGTCGATTGTGGCGTCCTTCCAACACCTGCCCTTCAGTATCTTGTTCGACAGCATTTTGATGCCGGGGCTATGATAACAGCATCCCATAATCCTCCGGAATATAACGGGGTTAAAATCATTGAAGGCGACGGCACCGAGATGGGGGACGAAGAAACAATAAAACTGGAAAATCTTATCATTAATCATAGTCCTTCGACAACCACCTGGGAAAATATTGGCAGAGAAGAGGCTGCTCATCATCTCATCGATGAATATATTCAAGCAATTGTAAATCAGTTCCCGGGTAAACCGGGATCTGGGATGACCGTTGTTGTTGATCCCGGTTCCGGCCCTGCATGTTTTACCACATCACGAATACTTACAGAAATGGGATGTCGGGTCCTCACAATAAATGGTGTAGCTGATGGGACATTCCCTGGAAGACTACCAGAACCTTCACCGGCGGGGCTCAAAGATCTTGCAGATCTTGTCGTCAGCAGTAATGCTGCATTTGGGGTTGCACACGATGGAGATGCAGATCGGGCTGTGTTCATAAACGAAAAAGGTCAGTTCGTAGAAGAAAACCAGGAATTCGCTATTATAGCCCGTCACATTTGTCATGAGAAAAAAGGAGTTATCGTAACTCCGGTAAGTACATCCCAGATTGTAGAAATTGTCGTTACGAATGAAGGATGCTCGATCAAGTATACTCCGGTTGGAAGTATTTATGTTGCGCGTACAATGATCGCACTCATGGAAACTGGCAACACAGTCATTTTTGGAGGGGAGGGGAATGGAGGTTTGATTTTTCCCAACCACCAGTTCTGCCGTGATGGAGGGATGACAGCTGCAATGATGGTGTCGATAATTTCTCAAACTAAACGATCCCTTTCAGAACATATCGATCAATTACCGGCCCGTGAACTCATCAAAGAAAAGATCAATATCGCAGATGGCAACTTGGTCATTGATTCACTGAAAACAGCATTCGCCAAAGATAAACTTGACCTGACGGATGGAATAAAAATTTACCGGGGGCAGTCCTGGGCACTGGTACGGGCTTCCGGAACCGAACCGATCATGAGAATAGTTATCGATGCAGAAAACAAAGATACAGCCCTGAGCTTGTTCAAGGAAATTCAGCAGAATCTTAATTTGAAGAAATAATAATAACCTCAATTTTATCGGATAATCGCCTAATTTTTACAAAACCGATACTAAAAGGTAATTTATGAGAGAAATTCACCGTTCGGCAAGATTTCAGTCATATTTGGCTCACATTCTTATAAAAATCAATAATTCTGGTTCAGTATTAAAAAAAAAAATAAATCCTTCGATAATTGGAATAGGAAAACATATGTACTATTTCAATCAAATTGAAAATAGTCAATAAAAATTCTAAGTCTGAGATCCCGATAAATGGTCAAATCAGAGGAAATTCTCAAAGAAATACAGCAGGCGCTCTGTGAAGAGGATTGGAAGATAGTTGATCTTGGGATTAACGGAGTCGACCACTCATCCGGTAGGCGTGCCCATAAACAAATACTCGCAGATATAAACAACCAGCTCGTGGATCTTGCCCTTCTGAAAAATAAACCTGAAATTTTACTTGCCCTGACAGATATATCAGGAAATGATATTGATGAATTATTTTCAAAAATTCTCAGCCGGTATATTGCAACTCAGGATAAAAAATGGCTTGAGACACTAAATCTCCTTTCAGAAAAACTCGGGAAAAAAAGCTACCAATCCCGGGTATATGCCTTAATGGCGCGTGATCTTATCGATGCAGGAGTAACTCAGGCGAAACAGGAATATATTAATCAAGGCATGATGATGCTGGACCAGATCGGTTTCCGGAAATACCGTTCCGGAATAATGATCGAGATTATTCCCCTGATTATCGTATGGGCAATAACTACACGAAATGAAAAAATTCTCCATACATCCCTTCAACTCATTGAAGAAATTGGGGATATTTCGAAACGATCCATACTTCATTCAGAACTGGCAAAAGCCCTTGTCACTATTGCAATTCTTGAAAAGAACCGGGATCTCTTTTTAGAGAGCATTCTTGTCGCATCCTGCATCCCTCAGAAAGTAAAGAGACACAAATGCGTCATATTTGTCATTGAAAAAAGTGCGAAATCGCCCTTTGGAAAAGAGTTGTCCGATATTTCCTCGTTTATTAACAATTTTAAGGACATCGAACAGGAAGAACAACAGGAAATTGTAAGTGCACTGTCCGATCAGCTCCTTGACAGAGGAAAAGATCAAGAGCAAAATATCAGGGAATTGACAAATCTTTGTGAAAAAGAATCCCGCTTCACGAGTACGATTGTAACAGCACTCCTTAAGAAGGCTGAGCATTCCGGGGATTCGGGTTATCTGTCATCGGCTTTACAAATCCAGCAAAAATATGGTCAGACTAAAACATATCCAATACGGGAACTTGTGAGAGCTGGAATTTCAATTGCCCGACGATCAAATGACATGCAGATCCTCCGAAATCTTCTCCCCTATATCACAAACCATTGTAGTGGAGCAGGGATATCAAAAATTTACCTTCAGTTTTCCCAGATTATGCTTTCTTCAGGAGATTTAACCTCCGCAATAGAAATCTTTGCAAAAATCGATACGAAAAATGAAAATATTTCCCAATACACTGAAACCCTCCAGCTTATTCTCAGGGAGGGAATAATTAAGAATAATATCCCGCTGATATCTAAATCAATCCTCCACCAAATCAATAAGGAGTTTGCCCAAAACGCCATCCAGCGAACAATTGTTGAAATTTGTAAGGATTTCCCGGTTGAACAGATTGCAGAACATATCCAATCAATAAGTGATCTTATCAGGATACATCCGAATCAGGATTCATTATACCTTGATTCTGTCGCAATTCTTGTTGATAGGGGATTTTTAAACTCATTCGATCCGGTCATTCTTATCCGGCTCGCCAACTCAATAAACGATCAGTCGGTGAAAGAACGGGCTATTTCAAGTATTGTTGTAAAAATTGCAAAAATTGGAGTACAGTTAAAAAATCGGGATTTCATTCAGAGAGCAGTTGGACTAACCTGTGAAATTGATAACCAGAATACCAGATCCACTACCCTGAGCAGTATCATCGATGAAGTTGCCATTCTTGCTGCACAACAAGGAGATCTTGATCTCCTGCTCCGAATGAAAGCATGGAGCAGTTCACTTCTTGAAGACAATCTGGTCGCTTATGCAATGGCAAATATTGTTGATGGGATCATTAAGTATGCCATCGATAAGAAATCACCGGAATCACTTGAAGAGGCATACATTATTGCTCGTGATATCGGTGATCCAGCACTAAAATCGCAGTTGTACGAAAAGATTGCGGAGTGTTTTGTTAAAATCGGATGTTCGATTTTCAGCGATTTGAAATACAGAACCCAGGAAAATAAATTTAAAACAACTTTTTATCCATTTGAACGGGGTATGGAGATCATTCGACAGAATATTAAAAATCCGCAGATCTCCTTAAAAATAGCCGGGTTAATTGACATTATAATCTCGCATTCAAATATCAGTGATAATCTGGATTTTATTATCCCGCTTGCACAATATGCGATGGAAATTGATAATCCCTACGAAAGGGATGCAATGATGTCCAGGATCATCTCGAACTTAAACGAGGCGGTATTACATCCGGATTCTACAGATCCTTATGAAATTATTGCTTACTTCCTGAAGAAAAATGAACTGCGTAACACCGATCCGGTCGTTATCAACCTGATATTCCGTATTCTTTCACAGATTAGCGACCCATTTATAAAACTTAACGGATTATGCAATCTTGCAGAGATAACCCTTACGAAGAAAAACTTGCAGAAATCACAGGAAATTCTCACGTACGTCTGTCAGATTCTTCCACAGTTACCAAGTGCTTATCAGAGGATCCAAATCCTTTGCGATCTGATAACTCTTTTCAGTAGAATTGATACCGGTAAATCCAGAAAATGTCTGATTATGGCACGTGAACTTTTAAGTACTATTGAACCCGAAAAAAATTCCAGTATTCGTCGGCAGCTGGTTTTTGCAATTATCAACCTGAACGAAATTGATCCGGATGAAAAACTGATACTTTTAGCCATAGAGATTAGTTCAACAATCAGTGATCCAGTTGATTATATTGCCGTACTTATCACACTCTATAAAATCTCCGACAATGATGCAGGCAGGAGCAATATGTTGTTGCATCAGATAACAGCTTCGATAAAAAATATTCCAACCCCCTACGAGAAAGCATCCACGCTCCTGAATATAATCCCCGTGTTGATCCAGAAAGGAAATCAAGAAATTTCATCAATGTTTTTGAAAGAAGTAAATGAGGTTACTACTCATATTCATATACAATATATAGTTGATACAATTCGTAATACAATCACCGGTTATCTGGCTCTTTTGTATTCAAAATCTAACGATAAAAAAGATCTGGATTATGCTATTGAAATTGCAAAAACAATCGATTCCGACACAGTAAGAATAAACAGGCTTAAACAACTCGGACTTGACGAACCTTTTGAACGTTCACCTCATTACGAGAAAATCAAATCACTTTCTGAAAAAATAATCGCAACCGGATGTCATCCAAGTCAGCTCTCCTCATTAGAGCGGTTGGTCCGTTCCATTGCAGATCGCGGAAAAGAGGCTCTATTTTTTTGTGATCTGGCAATCTTTTTTAAAAAGGAAGGGGACCATCGACTGGCCCGTCGAATGATGCAAAGCGCAATCAAAGAAGCTGGGATCATTCGCCCGCTTTCACGCAGGGCTTTTGTAATGTGTGACATAGCGATGAAAACTTATGCTGCTGGATGTGAGCATGTTTCTCAGGAATTACTTGATTATGCAATTGATGCAGCAACAAATATCCGGCAATCCCCGTTAAGAGATGACGTATTTGATGAGCTGGGACTTGCAATAAAAATCATGCAGGGGATAGAGCAGTGAAAACCGTGGAAATTTTCATCTCGGGCAGGGTCCAGAAGGTTGGATTCAGGGCATGCGTGAAGAGAATAGCCATTGATCTTAATGTTACCGGCACGGTGATCAATCTCCCTGACGGACGGGTACATATCGTTGCAACTGCAGAACAAATAATTCTTGAAAAATTTATTTCTATGATTTACGGCTGTCCCCGGGCGGTTATTAGGGATATCCGGTCCACGGATCGGTCTTTAAAAATATTCGATGATTTTTCTATCATCAAGGGAGAGGAAAAAATCAATACATTACTTTAAAATCAGATCCATTTTTTAAAGAAGTATAAAAATTATAAACCTGACTATCTATTTTCTTATTATCCAATGTTGTCTGGAAAATGTTGATCAGTTTTTTCATCATTTCATCTGATAGCAGACATCGGGATGGGGTCTGTTCAAAATCTGCTTTTTTTAAAAGATCTCTTGCGACAGTAAAAACCGGTTCATCAATCATTTCTATCTTTAATGGTTCAATTAGATCGTAGACTAAGCTACCCTTTCCGTCACTCATAAGACCAAAATCCGGATTCAGACCTGCACCTGTAACAGCAACACAGCAATTTCCAAAGAGCATAGAGTAACCAAACGATAACATCGCATTAACCGGATCATTGTGTGGTCGAGGAGTCCTTCTCCGAAATCCCGAATCCGGAGAAAGAGATCGTGACATTATCTCGTAATACATATCAGTAGTTAACCGGTGGAGACGACGGATCTCGTCAATTTTAATTAAAAAAGAGATTTCTTCCAGTGACTTCTGGAGAAACTCGGATTCCCCTTCATAAAAAAGACCGCGTTTCTGTAATTCCTGCATACGTTCAATTGCAAATAAACGGGATTTCAGGGAACTTTGAGCAAGAGACAACGCAAACCGGTGTCGCGAACAATTTTGCTGGAGATTCAGGAGATTCTCATCTTTTACCGGCCCAAACTGTTGCACAATTCCTACCGGAGTTCCATCCGGTTCAAAGAAAGAAATACAAGATCCATTTTTCAGAAGATGTGCAACGGTTGTTGAATTAAAATTATGACCCCCGACGAGAAGGAGGTGTTTGACGGATTCAAGAGGATATTCCTCAACCTGTCCTTTATGCTGGATAATGAGCTTTCTTTGTGTCGATTTGATATGCGCACCAAACCCATACACCGACAACCAGGGATAATCCGTCACATTCAACACCGGAAATTCTAAAAATTTGACACTTATTTACTATCACATGACTACGGATTAATTCATCGTTTTCGAGTAATTTTTTCCTTATTGATCGGATCGGCTTGTTAAATTATTACACCGCAAACCAAAATTTCGGTGGCTATAAACATTATCAGACGCTATTGCATAGTGATATGCGATAGCATACCAGAGGTTGCAGATGTTCTGGGATGAGATAAAAGAGACATTGAAACCTGATGCGCTGCGGGCACTCCAGATTAAGCGCCTGAAAAACACACTCCATCAGGCACAGAAAGTAGAGTTTTATAAAAAACGTCTCTCGGAATCCGGGATAAAAAACCTTTCAATCAAAACACTTGACGACATTACAAAAATACCCTTCACAAAAAAGCAGGATCTGCGTGATGGGTATCCATTCGGTTTTTTTGCGGTTCCTTTAAACCAGATAATCCGCATCCATACAACATCCGGTACTACCGGAAAACCAACAGTTGTCGGGTATACCAGAAAAGACCTCAATACCTGGGCGAATCTTATCGCCAGAAATATGACAATGATTGGAGTTGGAAAAGGAGATATTTTCCAGAATATGGTAAATTACGGGATGTTTACAGGAGGTCTTGGATTTCATTATGGTGCAGAAAAGGCTGGCCTGACTGTCGTCCCCAGTGCAACCGGAAATACCAAACGTCAGATTGAGATGATCCAGGATTTTGGAGTCACAACAATCCATTGTACGCCAAGTTATGCAATGCACCTTTCCGAAGTCGCAGAAGAGATGGGGGCTACACTGGATTCATTGAAAACCGGAATTTTCGGAGCGGAACCCTGGTCCGAAAGTGTACGAAAAACTCTTGAAAACCGGCTGGGAGTAACAGCATACGATTCATACGGATTGAGCGAACTCTTCGGTCCTGGAGTTGCCTTTGAATGTCAGGAGCGCGACGGGCTCCACATCTGGCATGATTGTTATCTCGTTGAGATTATTGATCCAAACACTGGAGAACAACTTCAGGATGGAGAGAAAGGAGAACTGGTCGTAACACCCCTTGTCAAGGAAGCGATGCCCCTGCTCCGGTACCGTACTGGTGATGTTACCATGCTTATGGAAGACGGATGCCTTTGCAGGCGAGGTAAAAAAATCGCACGGATAACAGGAAGAAGTGATGATATGCTGGTAATCCGGGGTATCAATGTGTTCCCGTCACAGATCGAGCATGTCCTCTTAAAAGTTCCCGAGGCAGGCAATCAGTTTATGGTGTATATCGACAGAGTTAATCATCTTGATGAGATGACTGTTGAGGTTGAGATAAACAGAGAGTATTTTAGCGGAGAACTTGCTGACCTGACAAGGATCCAGAAGAAAATTGTCAAGGTACTTCGCGATGCACTCGAACTCAGGACAACCGTCACGCTCGTTGAACCCGGGTCACTCCCGAGGTTCGAAGGTAAAGCTAAGCGCATAATTGATCGACGAGAGAAGATATAATGAGGTTATGGGACCCGCGAATTGAGGAGATGCCAAAAGAAGATCTCCAGAAAATGCAGTACAGATTGCTTAAAAGCCTTGTATACCGGTTGTATAGTTTCTCTTCTTTTTATCATGACCGAATGAAAGAACAGAATGTCCATCCGGATGATATCCAGGAACTCTCGGATGTGAGAAAACTCCCGTTTATGTTTAAAAGAGACCTGCGGGATAATTATCCGGATCGAATATTCACGGCACCTCAGGAAGATCTTGTCCGATACCATGTATCATCAGGAACAACCGGAAAGCCTACCGTGGTCGGGTACACTCAAAATGACCTGAACTACTGGTCGGAATCCCTCGCACGAGGCTTGACATCAATAGGTCTTGGCCGGGGAGATATTATTCAGGTAAGTTATGGGTATGGCCTTTTTACCGGGGGCCTTGGGATGCATTACGGTGCCGAACGCATTGGTGCTACTGTATTACCGACTAGTGTCGGGAATACTGAACGTCAGATAGAACTCATGCAGGATTTAGGGGCGACCGCGATTGCATGCACTCCTTCCTATCTCCTGCATATTGGGGAAGTTGCAGAAAAAATGGGGGTCAGCATTAAAAAAGATACCAATCTCCGTGCCGGTATCCTCGGTGCAGAACCCTGGACAGAGAAGATGCGTTTACGGATTGAAGATTGGCTGGGTATCAAAGCTTATGATATTTACGGTACAAGCGAGCTCTCAGGACCCATGTTTACGGATTGCGCTGAACAGAAAGGGGTTCATATATGGTCGGATCTTGCCCTTGTCGAAATTATCGATCCGAAAACAGAAGAGCCTCTTGAGCCAGGTGAGAAGGGAGAACTGACCATAACCATGCTCCAGAAAGAGGCACTTCCGATGATCCGGTATCGTATAGGAGATATTACATCACTTGAAGAAGGGATTTGCAGTTGTGGCCGGACTCACCCCCGAATCCAGCGGATACAGGGTCGTGTCGATGATATGCTCATCATCAGAGGAATCAATGTATTCCCTTCACAGATAGAACATGCACTCATGGGAATACCAGAGGTAGGGCAGCATTTCCAGATCATCGTTGAGCGTAAAGGTGCACTTGATGATATGCTTGTCCGGGTCGAAGTGGCAAAGGAGGCTTTCAGTGATAAGATCAACGATCTGATGCAGATCCGGAGTAATGTCGAGCACAAACTCAGGAATTCTCTCAATGTGAATGTAAATGTCGAACTTGTCGAACCAGGATCATTACCAAGGTTCGAAGGAAAATCTAAAAAAGTAATAGATAAGAGGTCGATGTAAATGGACACAAAGAAGTTTGTTATCCGGCAGATTTCGATATTCTCAGAAAATCGCCCGGGAAGACTTGCCGCCATCGCTCATGCACTTGGCGAAGAGAACATCAACATACTTGCTTTCAGCATCGCAGAAGCCAATGGTTTCGGTGTTGTCCGGGCACTCGTAGATCATCCCGAAAAAGCACACGATAAACTGGTCAAACTTGGATTCAATACTGCATTTACCGATGTTATTGCCGTTAAGATGCGGGACCAGCCGGGAGGGTTATATGAGGTTGCAAAAATTCTGGGTGATTCAGGAATAAATATTGAGTATTCCTATGCATATTCCGGAAAAGAGGGCGCAGTCCTGATACTTCGGGTTGACCTTGTGGAAGATGCTATTAAAAAGATAAAGAATTCGGGTGCAACGTTGCTTGAGAATTCTGTTTTCCACTAAAAAATATTATTTTTTTTCCCATTTGATGAGATCTGCCACTTGGGACAGGGTACTTCCACGCCGGATTTCTTCACGGATCCGCTCTTCGTTTTTCCGGACCTCAAATGCCCTCCGCGCAATCTCGTACGCCCGGTTGGCCGGAATCACAACAACCCCGCTTTCATCCCCCACAATCCAGTCACCAGGCCGGACCATCTGGCCCGCACACTGGATTTCTGCATTAATTTCTCCGAATCCTTTGGGTTCACCGGCATTCGGTACAGTTGCTTTTGCAAAAATCGGAAATTTCATCGCGCGTATATCATCAACATCCCGGACAGATCCATCAATAACCACACCGGAAATTCCTTTTTTTACACAACTTATTGTTGCAAGCTCCCCCCATGGCGCAATATTTGTTGCCTGATCATTGTTGATTACAATAACATCTCCTTTCCCTGCAATATCGATTGCTTCCACAGGTTTTGCCCAGTCTCCGGAAAACGTTTGAACCGTTACCGCTTTTCCAACCATTTTAACATTCCCGCAAATCGAAATAAGACCTGCCATTGCCCCTTTCCTGTGCATGGCATCAGAGATATTGGGTGCTGATACCTGCATAAAAAGACTCCTTATTTCTTCATCAGGATCAGAATGTTCAGGGACTGCAGAGGATGGATGATTCATTGCATCCCGAATTTTTTGGGTGGATCCGGTTACATCGGCCGATTGGGTTATTGATCCACCAACAATGACAATATCAGCCCCGGAAGATACGGCAACACCGGCTGTTTCTGCGTTGATACCGCCAGCAATTGCAAGGGGGATCCGTATCCGGCCGGATAAAAGGAGTAGCAAATCCAGAGAGTTTTTTCCGGTCATTTGTTGATCGATACCAACATGAGCACAGATAATGTCCACACCTATTGATTCAAGTTCCTGAGCGCGGGTAACCGGATCTTTGACATTAATCAAATCCGCCATCAGCCGGATCCCATAGAGATGAGCTGCACGGACAGATTCCGCAATAACTGAATCATCCGCTTCAGCAAGGACGCAGACAACCTGAGCTCCGGCTTTCGCAGCCATTTCCACTTCAAGCGTCCCGGTATCTGCAATTTTCATATCGGCTACAATTACAGAATCAGGAAATGTTGCCTTAAGGGATCGAATAGCCTGCATGCCTTCACTTTTTATAAGGGGGGTTCCGGCTTCAATCCAGTCTGCCCCGCCATTAATAGATTCCCGTGCGATCTGCACTGCCCGCTTGAGCTCAACAAGATCGAGTGCTACTTGCAGGACCGCTTTTTTCATGAATAATGATCTGATGTAAGGGGGGTTTAATGATTGCGCGACTTTGGTTTATACAAGATTAGGAAAATATAATCTGGAATGTTAGACCTGAAAAAAACAAGAATTTATTCTTCAGTTTTGTAATTATCGTTGAATACTATCTTTTTAATATCTTTTTTCTTGGTAATGGGAATTTCAGAAGGATTACCTGCAGCAACAAGCGAAACGAGTGTATACGTATCAGGAACATTAAGCAGGCTCCTGATCGATTCTGCATACTCTTTTTTGGCTCCTGCTACCCAACAGGTTGAAACCCCATATGCCTGAAGGGCAATTATGAGATTTTCAGTTGCTGCACAACAATCTTCAAGATAGTAGGTAGTCTTTTTTTCTCCGAAGATCGCAAAGCATGCAGCTGATTCAGCAATAAACTTACCATGTTCTGTAAAATCTGCAATTTTTCCAAGCAGTAATTTGTCCTGAACTAAACCAAACAACCATGGCTGAAGATTCATTGCAGTCGGGGCATGTGCTGCACATTCAATAGCATCCCGAATAATCTTTTCGTCAATAGGTTCGGATTTAAATTTCCGAACGCTGTGACGGGATTTAATTACCGTGGTTACTATGTTCATACAACGAAATAGGAAATTGAAATAGTAAAAGTTTGTGAAACTAAAAAATCTAAAATCAATGAAGGGATTCTGAATGAAATCCCTTTTTAATTACAGAATTGAGAACAGGTCCACAGTATCCGGGAAAATCGACAATTTGGACTTTTTACGGATATTAAATCCTGCAGGAAAAAAGTTATTTCTTCGGAATAAACACAAATCCGATGACAAGGGCCCCAAAAATTAGTGCCAATCCAAATCCCGGAGCATAGGTTGGAGACGAATTAGATATACCTGGAGTAACCGTAGTCAGAGTCTCCATAGTTGTGACGATCATGCTCTCAGTTGGGGTAACAGTTGTTGTATCCGGAATCGGGGTTATTAAAACGGTTGTCGGAATTATTGTCGTGGGCTTGCTTGTTACCGGAGTGGTCACAACTGTTGTCGAGGTCGTTGATACTGTTGTAGTCCTCCCACCGATTAAGGGATTCTGGTCCTGATTGAGAACGGTGACCTGCTGACTGATCGTTTTACCAGTCACACCATAATTATCTTTCATCTGGTTGACATTGCATTCCGCCCAAATCGTATAGGTTCCTGGCGAATAGATACCCCGATCACTTGTATCCCATAAAGATCCCGTATAATAAGGAGTCGTTGTTATGGGGATATCCACAAGAGACGTTGAAACCCCGGCAGAGTTGATCAGGGCTGTATAAATTCCTCCACTTGGGGGCTGGACTTTTATGGTGACCGGGGGGGATCCGGCCCCACGCTGGGATATTGGAATAAGGTTAGTATCTATTCTGAACCGTAGCAAATCCCCCGTCGGGACCCATTTATTGGTTACATCCACATTCACCGTAGTATCTTCAATAAGAATCGCCAGATTTGGATCGACCACATTGAATGCTACAGATTTATTCGGAATGGTATACCAGTTTCCCGTGTGCGACAAAAAATCCGAGCTGGATATATAGAAGCTTGAGGGATTAGATACGGATATGGTATAATCCGGAGAACTTGAATCAATCGATGCCCCGGATGCCCACCATCCTATTTGCGTTGCACCAGCCAATGCGGAGGTAATATCCAGACCTTGTTCACCAATGAAAACTGTTCCTCCCGGAGAGATTGTATTCATTGCCGCAGATACAGGACTCATGGAAAAAAAGGTTCCAATAACGAGGAACATACAGAAGTTAACGATTCCCCTCTTCATACTCCCCAGTTATCCAATTAATGATATTTAAAATTAACAAAAATTCGGAGAGATTTAAAAAAACGGGGAATACATAGAATTAGGAGCGGAGAGAATTGAAACGTTAAAGGAAGGGTGTTACCACGGCTCCGGATGATGACTTAATTCCATCACTGTCGATAATGACCAATTCATTTTCCTGAAGAATCATTGTTGAAAGTACATTTGTAATCTGTGCCTCCTCATATTCTTCAATCTGTTTTCGCATCAATAGCGCTTCAGCAATAGTATAAGCGTGGTTCAAAGAAATTTTCGTACCAATGCCTGGGCAGGGAGCTATAACCAGATTATCATCATCCAGCATGAACGGATAGGTTCTGCATATCCAGGGGCGATTTGAATAAACCTGACAGGTGTGATCATTAAGAAAACAACAAGACATACTCTTACGTTTCAGAGTCCATCCAATTGTATAACGACAGGAACCGGAACATATAGAATATGGGAATGGATCGACAATTTCATGCCAGGATAAACCGGTATTATCCATGATAACCCGGATCTCATCGGGCATTACCATCACGAGGTTAGAATTTTCCTCTATTTCACGACAACAGGTACTGCATTGTAAGCATGAAAAACCGACAGCCTGAATTTTTGTTGCCAGCTGGTCTCTTGAGATCATTGTACGGAAAAATTACTGATTTGATTCAAGAGTAATCCGGTTGAAATTCTCAAACACACGTTTCCCTTCAAAAGTATGGCTAACTTCAGGATGCCACTGAATACCATATATTTTTTTATCCGGAAGAGAGATTGCTTCATTATTACATATGGATGACCGGGCAAGCCGGATGAAATTTCGGGGTATAACAACGACTTCATCCGCATGGGATGCCCAGACATTAATTCTCTCCGGGTAACCGGATAGGATATCATTCTTCTCGCAAATCTCAACATCAACCGGCCCGTATCCTCCGCTCTGACCCTGACTGACATCTCCACCAAACCGTTTGGCAATAATGTGCAATCCAAGACAAATTCCTAAAACCGGAAGTCCCAAATCGAGATACTGGCTGCAGTTACCTGCGCGTTCAAGAGTTGGTCCACCCCCAAGAATAATTCCCCGGCATTCTGTTGCAATTTTTTCCGAGGGTGTGGTATTAGGAACAAGTGCAACTTCAATATCAAGATCCCGGAGTGCCCGGTGAATAAGGTGGTTGAACTGCCCGTAATTGTTGACCACATAAATCGGTAACATTATGCTCAGTTTTGTATTGATGCCCTATAAGCCTGTTCAGGAATAAACACGGACCTCAGCAAGTATCGTATCCCGTATCATTTGAGAAGAATATCCCATAAGATTGGCAAGACACATTGCACCTCCGGCACCCATCCCTTCTTTTACTTCTCCGATGCAGTACCGGGCGAGTCCTGCATGACCAAGATCTCCAAAACCAGGGTCAACATACAATACACGGACACCGATTTGCTCAGATATATACTGGACATTTGCAGTAGTGTCATTTCTAACATATTCTGTTGTTACAACACGGGGAAGCCGTAGATTCATCTTTTTTAGAGTGGAGCATACCGCAAGCATCTGGGTTCCCCCGGCAAGAAGCAAGTCTCCGGAATAGGTCTTTGCGATACCAGCTGCAACCGGCATCATAGGATCACCAGTGTATCGTAAAACATCAAGGGGCTGGGTAATTTCATCCTTTTTTATTCGCGCGAGCGCCATGTTACAGATTTCCTCTTTGATAGCAACAGGATTGTTAACAAAACTGCTACTGACTGAGGCATCATACCCCAACGCTCGCATAACACACAAGGCAGTGGTTGTTCCACCAGGAACACATTCTCCTAGAACCAGAAGATCGCTACAACTGGAGAGGTAATTTCCGATTAATTCCCCCTTATGAAACAGATCATATGCATCCGGAACCGCATCGTGAAACCGGGGATCTGCTCCAGGGACACCATATACATCCATACAAGGTACTGTCGGGGCGTACTGGAGACCGGCATTGATAAACAGGGGTCGTATACCCGTCAGGGTCATCATGGCGCGGGTTATCGATGCCGGAGTCGGGCACCCGGAAGGAGTGTCCGGTTTTGCCGGGTGACTTGTGATAACCCCTTCGGTAATTAACTCTGCATCGAGAACTGGGGTGAGGAGAGTTTTTTCCGGGCTTGGTCCCGCACCTGATACTCCCGGTACAGTAGAGAGGAGAGTATTTGCAAGAATACCACAAAAGAGTGGCTTTGTAAACGATATATCCAGGGTTTCCGAGAGGAATTCCATGATTGTACTTCTACAATTCTGATCTTGAACCAGATAATACGAGTCCGCACGTATTCAATATTTAATGAAATCCGCAACGATATAATAGGGTATCCGGTATAATTCCTAGTTATGTTTGAGATCGAACAACGGCTGCTGGATAACGGAATAACTATTGATGAGATCGTTTCCGCTGCAATGGGCCTTTATGTTTCCCATGGGATGCCGGATGATCAGGCAGCAGTTGAAATCAGGAAAAAAATTGTAAAATATCTCAAAGATCCGAATGTCTCATCCCTTCTCCTCGGTGCGATCCTGCTTGAAGATGAACTCTATAATAAAAGAAAAAATTCAGAAATTGCTGATGATCCGGTATTCCTCCTGAGTGATGAAATCATCGGTATGGCAATTGCAGAATGTATCGGGGGAACCTATGCACGGTTCGAATTCACACGGTACGACCAGAAGAAACCGGGAATCCTTGCCCGACTCGGACCATTCCTTGATGATGCCATAGCAGGACTTATTGCCGGATGTACGTCCCGCCTCTATAGTGAGTGCTTATGAAACTACTCTGTTCCCTCCTACAGTTTACAACAATACTTCCCCTTGGAAAACCGCAGGATTTGGGAATTTTTGCCCGTCATTCATATATCTACCCCATCGCAGGATATATTATCGGAGCCCTTGTCAGCATACCGGTTTTTTTTATTACAGATCATTATGTTGCTGCTGCCGTAGCCGTAGCAGGACTCATGCTGATCACAGGGGCCCACCATTTTGACGGCCTGCTGGATCTCGGAGATGGGTTGATGGCTCACGGAGATAAAGAAAAACGGGTGCGGGCCCTTACCGATCGCAATGTTGGAGCCGGGGGGATAGCTGCCGGGCTTGTAACGACACTCCTTTTATTTGCCGGGCTTGCTGCAGCATCATCGATTGTGATCGCTCTTATTATTGGGGAAGTATGTGCGAAATTTTCCATGACATTCCTGACCAGTTACGGGATTCCATTCCGGGAAGGTATACACAGCTTTCTTCACCAGTCTTCACGTGAATATTTTCCCTGGATAGCCGCATTATTATGTATCCCGTTGATCTTTCTTCCCGTATCCCTGATCAAACTCGTGGGAGTGGGAATCATTATGATTATCTGCCCGGTTATCCTTCTCATCATTTCAAAGCGATTGTTTGGGGGAGTTAACGGGGATGTCGTAGGGGCTTCGAATGAGATCACAAGAGCCTGTGCAGTCATCGCCCTTGTTGTGCTCTGAAACTGCCTGTCACAACACGATTATTAATATGCAGAATTCTCTCATTAGTGTTTGATGCAAACAGAATTTGGCATACACATGAAAGGTGGTGTCATCACCGAGAGGAATCCGGATTTTTGTACGGTTCGCATTCGGGCACCTGCCGGAGTTCTCTCAGTAGAACAATTACGCGGAATCGCAGCCATTGCTAAGAAATACGGGACAGGAATTGTCCATACCACAACCAGGCAAACAGTGGAAATTCCGCATATTGATCCAAAAAATCTTAAAAAAATTGAACGTGCACTCGAGAAAAACAATACGCCGTTGGGCTCTGAAAAAGATGAAATTGTCAACATCATTGCATGCCCGGGCAATGAGCGATGTAAATTCGCAAATATCGATACGTTCAGCCTTGCCAGAAAAATCGACCAGAAACTTTTCGGCAAGGACATGCCGGTTAAAATGCGGATTGCTATATCCGGGTGTCCGAATGCATGTACCAGTCCAATGCTCAATGAAATCGGGATCATGGGAAGGGTCATGCCCCTGCGAACGCCAGGGTTGTGTACCGGCTGCGGTTCCTGTGTCTACTACTGTAAGGAAAAAGCGATCATTATCAAAAATGGTATTTCCGTTCTCAAGGATGACATGTGTGTCCAGTGCGGAGTCTGCGTTCAGTCATGTTCGTTTGATCTTCTCAAAGCCGAGAACCGTCATTTTCATATAACCGTTGGCGGGAGAAGAGGGAGGCATCCCAAGATTGGCAGGGAACTTATGAATGTTGAAACGGAAGAACAGGTACTCTACGCCATTGAAAAAATTGTTAACTGGGTTTACAGGCGCGCGTGGAGCGGTCGCCTGCTTTCTGATCAGATGGATGATCTTCAGTATGAAAAATTTAAAAAAGAAATTTCCGATGACGTTGAAAAAACGTTTCCCGGTAAAAAATAATTTTTAGTACCTGCTCCGGTATCCTTCGCCGTCATCATCATCGCATTCAATTGCAGTTCCATCGCGGATGAGAGTATTGAACATCATAGCAGCATTCATGAGGGTTTCATCAGGTGCAGACCCACGTTTCATATCTGTCAGTGCCTGCGCCTGGGGCGAAGTAACAACCCTGTTGCCAATACGAACTCCATTACAATGCCGGCAATATGCGCACCGGCTGTAAACAGAAACGTTACCATCAGCACATGCGACGGTTACTCGCTGTTTTTTCTCATCACGCAAAAAAATCAAGGTCTTCATAATAAAAAGTGACTCCCACAAAAATAAGATAGTGTCGCAATACCCATTTTATTAACGAGGAATTATGTCCTTGACAATCGAAATAATTTATATAGATGCGTCTCATATATGTAATACTCGCATAAACGGACTGTAAGCGGACAGTCCCATATTTGGAGGAATTATTAATGGCATCTGACAAGCCCCATATGAATCTGGCTGTTATCGGACACATTGACCACGGAAAGTCAACCACCGTTGGACGGATGATGTTCGAGACTGGTGCAGTACCTGCACATATCATCGAAGGCTACCGCAAGGAAGCCGAGTCCAAGGGTAAGGCAACCTTTGAATTTGCATGGGTTATGGATAACTTAAAGGAAGAACGTGAGAGAGGTATCACCATCGATATCGCCCACAAGCGTTTTGATACGCCCAAGTTCTACTTTACTGTCGTGGACTGCCCAGGACACAGAGACTTCGTCAAGAACATGATTACCGGTGCATCACAGGCAGATGCAGCAATCCTTGTCGTCGCAGCACCCGATGGAGTCATGGAACAGACCAAGGAGCACGTATTCCTCTCAAGGACACTTGGTATCACCCAGATCATCATCGCAATCAACAAAATGGATGCGGTCAAGTTTGATGAGAAGCGGTTCAATGAAGTTAAGAAAGACCTCTCTGAACTCATCAAGATGGTAGGATACAAACCCGAAGAGACTCTTTTCATCCCCATCAGTTCATTACAGGGAACCAACATCAAGGTAAACAGCCCTGAGACCCCATGGTACAAGGGACCGGCACTGATTCCGGCACTCGATACATTCAAGGAGCCCGAGAAACCGACTGACAAGCCGTTCCGCCTGCCAATTCAGGACGTGTACAGCATCAGCGGTATCGGAACTGTTCCAGTCGGCCGTGTTGAAACCGGTATCATGAAGAAAGGTATGAAAGTTACATTCATGCCAGCAAACAAGGATGGAGAAATCAAGTCCATTGAGATGCACCACGAAGAAATCCCCCAGGCAGTTCCCGGTGACAACGTCGGGTTCAACGTCAGGGGTATCGGAAAAGGCGACATTCGCCGTGGAGATGTCTGTGGACCTGCAGAGCAGCCCCCGACCGTTGCTGATGAATTCACTGCACAGATCGTCGTGCTCCAGCACCCGAGTGCACTGACAGTCGGGTACACACCGGTTTTCCACTGCCACACAACCCAGACCGCATGCACGTTCATCGAGCTCAAGAAGAAACTCGACCCGCGCTCAGGCCAGACCAAGGAAGAAAACCCCACATTCCTCAAATCCGGTGACGCAGCAATTGTGGTTGTTAAACCAACAAAACCGATGGTCATCGAAAATGTCAAGGAACTCCCCCAGCTCGGAAGGTTCGCTGTCCGTGATATGGGATCAACGATTGCCGCAGGAATGTGTATTGCCATTCAGGCAAAACAGATGAGATAATTTTTGGTGGGAATCATGCAGAAAGCCAGAATTCGCCTGACAGGGACTGATTTCAACAAAGTAGAGATGGTCTGTGACAGAATCCGGGAGATTGCAGAACGCACAGGCGTGAATCTGGCCGGTCCAATACCACTTCCAACCAAAAGACTGGTTGTACCAATCCGTAAAAGCCCGGATGGCGAAGGAACCGCCACGTGGGACCGCTGGCAGATGCGCGTACACAAGCGGCTCATCGACATCGATGCAGATGAACGCGCACTACGCCAGTTAATGCGCATTCAGGTGCCAAAAGATATCGGTATTGAAATAGTATTAGAGAGTTGAAGGTGCGGCGTGCAGCAGGCCGCTCATTCTTTTAATAAATTTTTAAAATTTTTTACCTTTGAACGTATTTTCATTCTTATACTACTTACCGCAATTATTCTCCGGTTCTCACAACTGGATCTTAAATTGCTTCATCACGATGAAGCCATTCATTCATGGTTTTCCTACGAGCTTCTCACCAAAGGTGCCTGGATGTACGATCCCAGTTACCATGGTCCGTTCCTTTACTATGTAACTGCAGGATTGTTCTCCCTTTTTGGGGATTCCGATCTCGTTGCCCGGCTGCTTCCAGCACTATTTGGTACCCTGCTGATACCGCTTGTATATTATATATACCGGCTTGGATACATCGATAAAAAGCAGACAATTATTGCAGTATTATTTATTGCAATATCCCCGGACATGGTCTATTTCTCCCGTTTTTTGCGGCACGATATTTTCATGCTTTTTTTCACTTTGCTCCTTCTGGTTGCAATGCTCTACTATTTTGAGCGGGGTCAGACCCGTTTCGTCATAATAGCAGCAATTGCAATTGCAGGCGCCCTCTCCTGCAAGGAAGAGATGCCAATCATTCTTCTGATCTTCTTCTCATTTTTTGCCTTTGCAATCTGGAAAAAAAAGTTCACACTTCCCGACGGCTGGAAAATTGATCTTGGTATCGGGTTGATTATTGTTGCCGGGATCATGTGTGCACTCTATACAGGGTTTGGCAACCATCCTGAGACGGTTATCGGGCAAAACTTCCAGATAAATACAACCGGATGGTATATGGCAATCGAACACTGGACCGCAATGCATAACCAGCAACGCCTCGGGGGACCATATTACTTCTATATCCCACTGGATCTCCTCTATGAATTACCGATTTTCATTCTTGCTGTAATCGGTACTATGCAATTCCTGATCAAGGATCTCAATTTTACTCTATTCATTGCCCGAATAAAAAACTGGAGAATCACCAGAAAGTTCTCCCTCCCAACAGATCAACTTGCTGCAGTAAGCCTCCAGCAATTAAAATCCCTGTACACGGGCTATTCAAAATCGGACGAATTTTTCCGGTTCTGCATTTACTGGATGATCCTTACCATGGCATTTTATGCATATGTAGGGGAGAAGGTCCCCTGGCTGCTCATCCACCAGCTCCTCCCGATGTGTTTTGTTGCTGTGTACAAGCTCAACTGGCAAAAGATCGCATTTGCCGTACTAGGAAGTATTTTCCTGATTGTCATGACATGGCACGTGGCGTTTATTCCCGTAGATATAAATGAACCCATAATCCAGGTGCAGAACTCTGAAGATATGCAGGATGTTATGTATTTGATCGATACATCAGATCGGGTTGTCGTTGCATCAAAAAATTACTGGCCGCTTCCCTGGTATTATCGTGGGGACAGATGGGATAAGATAACATTCTTTGGGGACATTACAGACGAACAAACACTCACAAAAAATCACCCCGGGATTATAATACTCCATGATGCTGCCAGTTACCCGTCAATTGACGGGTATGACAAAAAAACATACAAACTCAGTTACTGGTTCTCGATTTATGATAATCAGGACCGACTCCTTGAATATTACCTTCACCGGGATGGCAAGATGGGAAGCATCAATATCGATGTTTTTACACCACACAGTGCGGCATAAATTTTCTATGATTCATTTTTTTAACGAGATTCAGCAACCATCCGGATAGGGACATCATTTCTCTCTCTCATCATATAAGATTGACATCTTCAGACAGAATCAGCAATACTAATCATTAGAAGAATTTCATTAGAAGCTATCCAAATTCAGGGTTCATTCGGGAGATAGATATTACATTTTTTTCAATTAAACCACACTAAATCAAAACAAATCCCATGCCCGGTTTTAAGAAAAAAGGTTCAAAATCGTTTATGTGAAAAAAGAAGATTGAATGATATAAGTAATTACCCGAGCTCATCCCAGCGGGAACGTTTCCGGTATACCATTATACCAACGGCAACCAAAATAATCACAACAATAACTACAACAAAAATCCCAACACCTGGCAGGCTAGGAAGGGAAAGACTGAACCCGGAATCAACTTCCTTTTTCAGATCGAGTGCATCGTTATACGATTCATTACCTTTTGTATAAGCATCCACGGCTTTGCTTCGGGCCTGAGTATAGAGGCCATTTGTGATATCATCATTTGCATTCGATATATAACTGACAGCAATCTCCCGTTTTGTAACAATCTGGGTTACCCGGGCATCGGACCCCATACTTTTATTGACCTTAAAGTATGTAATCAGAGCATCCACATTATTGATGGGTACCTGAGCATCTGCTACATCTTTTTCTGCCCATGCCATATCGAGAGCTGATTCACCATCAGATATTGCGGTCTGGGCATCTGTAAGATACTGCATTGCCTGTGCATACTGGCTTGATGGAGAAGATCGTGCTGCATCTATCTTCTGCTTTGCTTCCGAGTACTTTGCTTCTGCAGTGGAGGTATCTACATCAAGTGCTGCTTTTTCATCGATTTGAGACCTGAACGATTGGAGATCTGCATCACGGGCGCTTATCGCCGTTGATACTTCAGCAGTATTGATAATTGTAGATTTCTTTTCAACCTGGCTGCTTGTTACAACCGATCCCTGACTATTCAACTCAGAAACACGAACGATTGTTTTTTCGGTCGTGGAGGTTACCGTCGGTGCAGTTCCTTCAAGCGTCACCCGTACATCCACGACATCATCATCCTTATACGATAATTCGAAACCAGTAATAGTCAGTGTTTTACTTCCAACAACCGGACGAATATTTTCGATATCATTCACAATAATTGTGTATGTCCATTTTGGACTGACGAGATCCGTATATAATTGTATATCGTTGCTGTTTTCACCGCTTCCAGCTCCATCAATCTTAAATGCAGCAGATACAGCAGTACCAGGTGTTAATGAGCCCGAGGGATCGATCGATACGGATGACACGGTAAACGCCGATGCACCCTGCACACACACCAAAAGAACGATCGTTAAAATCAGCCACTTCAAATATTGTTTCATCATCAACCTCACTCAAACAAAGGTTCAATACCTTCCTCAAACATTGTGGATTTTTTCTCTTTTGATTTGATAACATCTTCCTTTGTTTCTTTTGCGATATCGAGCAGTTCCTTAATTCTGGGTGCATTGCCAACGGTTGCAAGCATTACGACAGCGGCAATATATTCGCTATTGACCGGATAATCACCACCCCGCACCTCAACGCCGGCAATATTCTCTTCAACCCAGCTTTTTGCTTTCTCGACACCCTTGCGATCCATCTCATCCGGAGGACCGGCAAGTAAAACAAGGGCACGTTCTGCAGTAGAATAATCACAGGGCAGGGTGAGACGTCCAAGCATTGCCCGCCGGACAAGACCTACAATCTTGGAGGAACGGTCCTCACCGAGGAGGGCTTCCTCATTCGCCTCCCGTTTAGGGCCAAACTTATCTTTCAGGCCACCGAAGATTCCTTTGGCGGCCTTGGTACGGGCACTGGTTACCTCACTGATCGCATACCCAACCGAAGTAATACCCCCACCACGGAGAGTATTGATAATCTCGCTCGAATCCACAACCATCTCCCCAACGCCCATCCGACTCATTTCTCCAGCCCTGAAAAGAACGCCAAAACGCCGGACAACTTCGTTGTTCAAACGGTTAAAAGCTGTTTTAACACTCTCTCCCTCGTTTTTCCAGGCAGAATTATCAAAAATAAATGTATTATCAGCCTCATTTACCAGGGTTGTCAGACTACGAGCCGCATTGTAGGAGTAAAGTCGTCCTTCCTCTGGAGCTGGGATAATGCCGAGAGCATAGACCGGCTCGCGATAAATGCGTTTAAGATTCCGCGCAAGCACCGGGGAACCCCCGGAACCTGTTCCGCCCCCAAGACCAGCAACAATAACAAAGGCATCAACATCATGGGTACCCCGTGCATCAACGGCACTGATGATACTGTCAATTTCATCAGCAGTAACCCGGGCACCGGTCACGTTATCAGTACCAACACCATGGCCCTTGACCATGGTCTGACCTATAAGAATCCGATCTTTCATCTCGATGTTTTTCAATCCCATCAGATCGGTTCGTGCAGTATTGACAGCAATCCCCCGGAAACTCTGGGTTCCGAGTTTCTTGTCCTGTTCAATGAACATGTCGACAATTTTGCCGCCCGCCTGGCCGAATCCTATAAAAAATACGCGCATCTAGTGACACCATCCAATGGGCTAACAGATTATTACTTTCATTTAATTCTTTTAAGTCCTTTTGTTCCTATGATCGTATATATCGACAGTACAAAAACTTTCTTATAAGTTACACCGACAGTAAGAAAGAATTTTTCATTATTCCGGAGGCTTTTTCATTGAGCCACGAAAAATACTATAGATCACCTGATATGAAGATCGGCATCATTGGAGGAGGACTGACAGGGCTTGTAGCAGCTTATGCACTCCTGCAGGAAGACAATTGTGAAGTCACCCTGTTTGAAAAATTACCGTTCCTTGGCGGGTGCCTGTCATCATACCATATCCATGATTACTGGATCGAACGATATTATCATCATTGTTTCTCGGGCGATCAGACACTATTACGGCTCTGTGATCAGCTGGGAATTTCCAACAAGCTCGAATGGAGAACAGGAACGACCGGGTATTTTGTGGGGGGGACTATATACCCACTGAGCACTCCTTTACAAATTCTGCAATACCCGGAGCTAACGTTCATTGACAAGGCAAAACTTGCCATTCTGACATTGCGGGCAAAAAAAGCAGATCTCAATACACTCGATACGATTCCCGCCGGGCAATATATCATCGATCATCTTGGAAAGAATATCTACACCGCATTTTTTGAACCATTGTTAAAAAGCAAATTCGGGGAGCGCAGGAACGAGGTTTCAGCGGCATGGCTTTTCAGCAGGATCGCAATCCGATCGAACCGCGGGGTATCTGGAGAACGCCTGGGTTACCTGAACGGCGGATTCCACCAGCTCATCGATGCCCTTGAAGAGGCAATCACATCAAAAAATGGATCAATTCGCAAACATCAGACAATCTCGTCAATAGCAAGGAAAGAAGAGAAATGGGAAGTCGATGGAATTCCCTATGATGCCATCATCTCAACTATTCCCCCGCAGGAACTGGAAAAGATTGGTGGCCCGATTCTTCCCAAGGTTCCGTACCAGGGAGCAGCCTGCATGACGCTTGCAATGGATCGCGATGTGACAAAGGGTATCTACTGGCTGAACATGAAAGATCCTGCTCCATACGGAGCGGTAGTTGCCCATACGAATTTCATTCCTCTCGAACGATATGGGGAGCATATCGTGTACCTGGCATCGTACTTTACCGGGATGCTGTCCCCGGGACTTGATGAGGCTATGCTCGCGGATTTCTGTAACCGGTTTTCCGTTGACAGAAATGAAATCCGCTGGCATCACCTTGCAGTCGATCCATGGGCAGGCCCGGTCTATACAACCGGGTATCGATCTCTTATCCCGGCATATGAACACGAGGGATTGTTCATGGCGGGCATGTTTTCGAAAACCAATTACCCGGAAAGGAGTATGGAAGGATCTGTCAGGGCAGGGTTTGACGTGGCGGATTGTATCATAAAGCGGAGTGCCAATGGAAGTACCTGAAGTAACGGCAATTATTCCGGTTTACAATGATCGACCATCACTGGAAGTTGCCATCCCACGGTCAATCGACATCCTCTCAAAATGTTCCACAGGGTTCGAGCTGGTTGTTGCAGAAGACGGAAGTGCTGATGGAAGTGCTGAACTCGTACGCCAACTCGAACAAACAGATTCCCGTATCTGCCTCCTGCACAGCGATGAGCGTCTCGGGAGGGGGAAAGCACTCAACCGGGCGATTTTAGGGGCACGGGGAAGGATTGTCTGCTATTACGATGTAGATCTTGCAACCGACATGCAACATCTTTCCGAGCTCATCGATACGATACGAAAAGGGGCTGATGTCGCAACAGGCTCCCGGCTTCTTCCGGAAAGTGATATTAAGAGAACGGAATGCCGTGAAATAGCAAGCAGGTCATATAACTTCCTTGTCAGGTTGTTTCTTGGCAGCAGATTATATGATCATCAGTGTGGATTCAAAGCATTCAACCGTGAACGGATTCTCCCCCTCCTTCCACATATCCGATCCAACCACTGGTTCTGGGACACGGAGATTCTCGTGCGGGCCCAACGGATTGGATATAACGTCAAAGAATTTCCCGTGCGCTGGCGGGCCGGGAAAGGAACAACCGTCAGAATAAAAGATGTATTTGAGATGGGAACCTCAATCCTCCGTCTCTGGTGGCAAATCCATGTACAAAAAAATTAGCGCGATTGTTGTTCCTTCGATCATTGCAATCGGTATCCTCGCATTCATGCTCTATAATGTATGGGATGATCTCTTCACTGCACTCGAAAATTCTCTTCCGGAATATCTGGCAATAGCAGTCATTATCTGCCTTATCGCATGGATATTGCGGGGTTACCGGTATCAGGTCATTCTCGCAAGCCTTGGATATAAGATCAGGATCCTCCAATCGACTGCCTGCATCTTTGTCAGCCAGACCGCAAATTTGATTGTCCCAGCCCGGCTTGGAGATTTTGTCCGGGTCTTCATCCTCAAACATGAATACAATACCACGTATTCCGAGGGGGTCTCCTCACTTGTTGTCGAGCGGGTTTTTGATATTTTCACGGTTGCACTTCTCGGGGCACTCTCCCTCCTTTTTGTTCTCAACGTTCCTGACTGGTTTTATCCGATTATCGGCATTCCATTGATTGCCGGATTTATTTTTTTCGGGTTCCTGCTTTTTGTCGGGAAATGTTCCTCGCAAAACAAGTATATCGCAATCATCCTGACCATGCTTCACGAGATCAAACGTGCCTCACTCTCCATCCGGGCAATCATCATTTTAGGGAGTTCGTCAATCATCATCTGGCTTCTTGATATCCTCGTTTGTTATGCAGTGGTCCTGATGTTTGAGCAACAGATCCCGTTTGCCATAATTGTCCTTGCCATTGTGATCGGAAACCTTGTCAAGGCAGTCCCCCTCACACCTGGTGGTATGGGAACCTACGAATTTGCCGTTGCAGCAACGTTTTCTCTTGCCGGTGTCTCTCCGGCTATAGCATTCCTGATTGCAGTTATCGACCATCTCATCAAGAATCTGGTCACGCTTGGAGGGGGAATTGCCTCGATCTACTATTTCGGGGACTGGGTCGTCCCAAGCATAAAGACAGCACTGAATTCAAAGATTGGCGGAGGAGATCGTACTGAGCATTGAACAGCAGGTGTTCCCGGTCATCAGCTGGCTTCTCATTCTGACCCTACTCCAGCTGTCATTTTATCCATCCTTTAAGAAAACATTTGGCAATCTTGCATTCCCGGCTTCTTTTACCGCCTCATTACTTACATTCACCATCATTTCGTGGTACTGCGGTCTTGCCCACATTCCAATCCAGCTTGCACTTCTCCCCTTCATCGGATTATTCGGACATCACCTGTACTATCATCAGTATAAATTCGATGATCTCAAAGACGAATGGCACTGGGAGATACTCTTTCTCATCTGTTTCTTCCTGATGCTGGATGTTCGATTCGTCAATCCCACCATCTCCTATGCGGAGAAATTCATGGATCACGCGTTCCTCGCATCGATCATGCGCAATCCCGTGGTTCCGCCACTCGATCCCTGGTTCTCCGGGGGATTCCTGGATGTCTACTACTATCTCGGATACTGGATATTCGGGGGGTTAGGCATTGTAAGTGGGGTTCCATCAAACATCACGTTCAATCTTGCCCTGCCAACAGTTTTTGGGCTTGCTGCGGTGAATGTGTATGCTATAGCAACACTCCTGCTCAAACGGTTCCGCTGGCTCCTCTTACTAATCTTTTTTTTACCCAATCCTTCATTTTTTTACCAGATTGCACTCGGAAAAGGACTGAACGCGGTCATCTGGGACAGTACCCGTACCATTACCAACACAATCAACGAATATCCCCTTTTTTCATTCATCTGGGGGGACGTTCACGCCCATGTAATTTCAATCTTCAACCAGACGTTCCTGATATTCCTGCTTCTTTATGCGTACCTGCGCTGGGAAACCCTTGAATCAAAGGGACGATGGATTGTGTGCATCCTGAGTGCCCTGAGCCTTGGATCGATGCCGTTGATCAACACCTGGGACGTGCTGATCTATGCACCCATAACGCTCATTTTTATGACGCTTATTCTCTGGAGAACCTGGAAAGCAGGTGCGTGGGAGGCTGCATCCTGGACAAAACTTATCACGATACCACTCCTTGCAATTCTTTGTTATCTCCCGTTTTACCTGCAGTTACATACAAACACTGGGGGCATATCGGTCGTATATACCCCTTCTGATCCGGTTGAATTCCTTTTAGTTAACGGATGGTTCATCGCAATTTTCCTTGCAATTCTTTGGCAGGACATTGTAAAGCGCCCGTACCTGATGCTGGTCATTATCCCCTTCCTCCTGACCGGATATATCGCAGCCGCCATCGCGGTAATTCCGTTCGTGTACTTTCTCGCAAAAAAAGAACGTGGTTTCCCCGAAATCCTTGCCATGCTGGGCCTCCTTGTCCTGATTATCTGCGAACTGTTTTACCTCAAAGACAGTATGGGAGACATATATTTCCGGATGAACACGGTGTTCAAATGTTACCTTCCGGCCTGGATCATGCTCGGTATCGCAGCATTCACCATGGCAGCCCAAAAGATTGCTGACAAGGGGAGGGTCCCCGTTCTGCCTGCATGGAAAACTGCAACGCTCGCCATCATTGTTATAACGACACTTTTCATGATGCCGTTTGCCATCTCCTATAACGCTGGATATGGAACGGCAACTCTCGATGGTCTTGCCTACATCTCATCAACTCATCCTGGCGATGCAGGAGCGATCGCATACCTCCGATCACTTCCCGGGAATGAACGGCTGGTTGAAGCCGAACATGGCGATTATTCATATTATTCGCGGGTTTCATCATTTACCGGTATTCCTGCCATCATCGGCATGCCATTCCATGAATTCATGTGGCGCGGGGATACAACCGGTTGGTATAATTCACGGATCGCGGATATCCGGTCGATTTATGAGAGCCCTGACCAGACCGTCACCCTCATGAAAAAGTACAATACCACTCTGCTCTATGTGGGGGACTCCGAGCGCGAACGCTACAATGTATCATTGCCAACGACCGGACTGGAAAAAATCTATTCTGCTGAAGGGACCGAGATCTACCGGCTCATCCAGTAAAATCACAGAAACTCGCAAACATTTATTGCCGTTCCTGTTGAACTGATATGGCTACATCATTGCTGACTGATGAGTAATGAAGGAGCATGTTTCTCCTGAATGAGGTGAGTTATGTCAAAAGGCTACGTAAAAACCCAGGCTCCAGAGGAGCTTCAGAACAAGGCTCTTGAAGCCCTTGAAGTTGCACGCGACACCGGTAAGATCAAGAAGGGATCAAATGAGGCAACAAAAGCCATTGAGCGCAGCATTGCCCAGCTGGTCCTGATTGGGGCAGACGTTGAACCCGAAGAGATTGTCATGCACCTTGCACCGCTCTGCGATGAAAAGAATATCCCCTACATCTTCATCAACAAGCAGAACGATGTCGGTGCGGCAAGCGGCCTTGATGTCGGTTCCGCAGCCGCTGCAATTGTCAAGCCCGGCAAGGCAAAAGAAACGATCGAAGACCTCGCAAAGCAGCTGGCCGCTTTAAAGGCGTGAGGATGCTGATATGGCAGACGATGCAACGCCAGCAGAAGTAATCGAGGTTGTTGGCTCAACCGGCATGCACGGAGAGGCAATGCAGGTTAAGTGCCGTATTCTCGATGGCAACAACAAGGGCCGTATCATCACCCGAAACACGGTGGGTCCGATCCGCGAGGGAGATGTCATCATGCTCCTTGAAACCGAGCGCGAAGCAAAGAAACTCTCGAGGAGATAATCATGGTTGAACAACATGTCTGCAATTTCTGCGGCTGCCAGCTTGAGCCCGGTACCGGAAAGATGTACGTCAGGAAAGACGGTACAATCTTCTTCTTCTGCAGCACCAAGTGCCAGAACAACTACAAACTCGGACGGGTTCCCCGACGGGTTCAGTGGACTGTAGCCGGCAGGAAGGCATTAGGCAAGGAGTGAGAATCCCATGGACCGCACCTTTGTCATGATCAAGCCCGATGGGGTCCAGCGCGGTCTTGTGGGCGAGATTGTCTCCCGGCTCGAAGCCAAGGGACTAAAACTTGTCGCTGCCCGGTTCGAGGTTCTTCCTGAACCGCGCGTCACCGAGCAGTACAAGGAACATCTCGCAAAACCATTTTTCCCATCCCTGAAACAGTACATCATGGGGGGACCCTGTTTCCTCATGATCTGGGAAGGCAGGAACGTTGTCTCGATTGTCCGTAAGGTAATCGGCGCAACAAACCCGCAGGAAGCAGCACCCGGAACAATCCGGGGAGATTTCGGGATCGATATCGGAAGAAACGTTATCCACGCTTCTGATGCTCCCGAGAGTGCTGCACGGGAAATCGGAATCCACTTTAAAAACACCGAACTTTTCTCGTATACACGGATCGATGAATCCGTTTTATACGAGTACTGACTTTTTTCCTATTCGAACCCGCAATACCCGGGGTATTCAGGGACAAATTCCCATAAATGCGCAAGTATCTATTATATAATGAAAAATCCAGAATATATCGCAAGCAGGATTGGGCAAAGAGAATGCCGGCATTTATCCGAACAACGGGGAACCGACCCTTTAAAAGTTCAATAAAAATCCGCATTACAGAATCAGAATCGATACCACTCTCTGCTCACCGGAGATAATGCATGACTTGGGATCTTACATCCATGGGAATGGTGCTGATCGGAAGCAGCATCACGGCAGCTGGTATTATCATCGCTGTCATGATTCTGAGAATACCCCTGATCGGGGCCCCGTTTCTTTTGCTGACGGCAATTGTACTGGTCGTCATGAGCGCGGCATTGATCCTGTACGGAAATAAAATAGATGCCGCACAGTGATTCACGTTCCCGCAATCACCAGAAGATCAGGATTTGCAGTGCCCAGGTATCCAGCATCTGGGAAAATCCTGAAAAAACACTGGAGAAAATCAGGCCGCTTATCCGGCATGCCGCTTCCAGCGGGGCAGAGATTATCGTATTCCCGGAGCAGTTTGCGACCGGCTGGGATCCATCAAGTACCAAAAATAGCCAGGACCTTAACGGTTCAATTGTATCTACCCTCCGGGAGTATGCCCGCGAATATTCTATCGCAATTCTCGGATCGTTTCGTGAGCAGACATCGTTTGATAAAATCCAAAATTCCGGCATAGTAATCGGGAAAATGGGAGAGATCCTTGCAAAGTATGCAAAAATGCACCTGTTCTCACCTGCCCGGGAGGATGAAAAATTCTCACCCGGTGAAAACCTTGGTATGTTCTCTCTCGGATCATTGAAGTGCGGGATTGCAATCTGTTACGATCTCCGGTTTCCATCACTTTTCCAAATCTATGCAGAACACGGAGTTCAGGCCGTAATCGTGCCGGCGGCCTGGCCGAAAAGCCGAAGCCGGTACTGGGAACTGTTCCTGACATCCCGGGCTGCAGAAAACCAGATGTACCTGATCGGAGTGAATACAACCGGCACGACACCAGTCGATACCTATTCGGGTTCATCGATGATGGTCGATCCGCATGGAGTGATTATCAGCCGGGCAAACGATGCCGAACAACTTCTTTTCTGTGATCTTGACCCGGGCATAGTGGCAACCACTCGCAATGATTTCCCTGTTTCGCAGGATCGCAAGCACGGCCTCTATCACGCGCTGCTGCAAAACAGGAAATAATCCATAAGACTCACAGCCTGTGACCTTAATCCCCAGTCTGGCTCCCGGCGCGGATCCTTCAAGCGCACGCCTATATGTTATGGAAAGACCAATAGTACCTCATGTATCATCTCGTGTGCGTCAACTGTGGAGCCACTTACCCCGCTGACGAGATTCTCTATAATTGCAAAAAATGCGGACACCTGCTTGCCGTAAAATATCCCCTTGAGGAACTGCAGGTTTCCCGGGCACAATGGGACAAACGGCCGCTCTCGGTATGGCGATATAAAGAATTATTACCGGTCCACATAGAACCGGTCACCCTGCAGGAAGGCGGCACCCCGCTTTACCATCTGCAACGGATAGGGAAAGAGCTGGGCCTTCCCCACCTGTACGCCAAACACGAGGGTATGAATCCATCCGGATCATTCAAGGACCGGGGAATGACGGTCGGGGTCTCGATGGCAATCCAGCTTGGCAAAAAGAGTGTTGCCTGTGCAAGTACCGGCAACACTTCTGCAAGTCTTGCAGTTTATGCCGCAAAAGCCGGTATACCATCTGTTGTCCTGCTTCCGGCAGGCAAAGTTGCAGTCGGAAAAGTAGCACAGGCCCTGATGCATGGTGCAAAAGTTATCTCTGTCAGGGGTAACTTCGACCGGGCTCTCGAGATGGTCCACGAGCTTTGCTTGTCACACGGCCTCTATCTCTTAAACTCGATCAACCCGTTCCGGCTTGAGGGCCAGAAGACCATCGGATTCGAGGCACTTGACCAGCTCGGAGAAATCCCGGATCGTTTTGTCCTCCCGGTTGGTAACGCCGGGAATATCTCTGCAGTGTACAAAGGTTTTCGTGAGCTTGAAAGCCTGGGCATGATCGACCGGCTCCCGATGATGACCGGCATCCAGGCTGCCGGGTCGAGCCCGGTCGTACGGGCAATCCATGACAATCTTCCCGAGGTCTTACCGGAAATGAACCCGGAGACCGTGGCAACCGCAATCAGGATCGGTGCTCCCGTCAATGCTGAAAAAGCCCTCACGGCAATCCGTATGACCGGCGGGCTTGCCGAATCGGTGACCGATGAGGAGATCCTCAAAATGCAGCGGGATCTCGCCCGCAAAGAAGGAATTGGTGTCGAACCTGCATCCGCAGCTTCAGTAGCAGGCATCCGGAAACTGGTAGAAGCAGGTGCCATCGACCGGGACGAAAAGATCGTCTGTGTCGTTACCGGCCACCTCTTAAAAGATCCTGACACGGTGATAAAACAATGCGAACCCCCGACCGAGATCGACGCCGATCTGCCATCGCTCATTGCTGCGCTGCACTTATAATCCTCATACTCATCCTCCCGGCAGCAGCCATTACTGCCGGGTATGAAATATTTCCGAACGGAACTGCGTACCGCGCAACCATCGAGATCGTCAATACGGACAAGTATGAGTTCAGTGATGTGGGTATAATAGGTGAACAGGTCCCTGTATCAGTTGGTAATGTAACCCTTACAGGTAACTGTTCTCCCTGTACATTCAATTGGACCACCCCGTTACTCCTGAGTAATATAAAGGAGATTACATTCCCGAAAGGGAACTATACCATCTCGTACGTGGCACCCCTCAAGGACAACCACCTGCAGGAATCATTCCGGAGCCAGTATCAGGTCAATGTGACATTACCGGATGGATTCGATGTGAGGAACCCGCTTCTTGCAGGAATCAGCACCGGGGGTTCCTTCAGCCGGCACGAAGACAACACAACAACGGTCCAGTGGAACAAGACGAATTCATTCGATCTCCGGTTCTACGATCCGGCACGGGAGGAACTGTTCTTTTTCTTCCTTCAGCTGATGGTAATCATTGTTGTAGTATTTGTTGTGATCCCGTACGCAATGACCATGAAAAAGAACCCATAAATTTTCTTGCAGTCATAGTCCCTGGAAGAAAAAATATCTAAAAATTTTCTATCTTTTTTTCAGCAAAATGCAGACCTCTCTTAAAAAGAGGAATATTTGATTCCTGAAATTTTTATCATGGATGGAATCAATCCGTTTTTTCTGGGACTCCTGAAAAAAATGAAGGTTGTCATAAAACATCGATCCAAACCAACAGGTAATTAGGGACAAATAGTTCCGGGTTCGTTCTACCCGATACAGATTCGTGTTGACGAAAAAAACCTGACACTATCCGGCAGGGAAGGAATAAGAGGAATAAATTTCCTAAAAAAAATTTAAAAATTACTGAAGACCAAAGGACTTTAAGGTAACATCGGTATTGACAGCACCGACATGATACACAGATCCGGTGGACAGCTCGTTGATGATCACTTCCGCAGGAGAGAAGAGCGACGTATCGATCTTGTAGAAATCATACCCTGCTTCCTTGAAGATATCGTTGAACGGCTTTCCATATCCTTTGGACTTGTTGCTTGGGATCCTGTCAAGGTAATCCTTAATCTCCGGTGCGTTCATCGTCAGGTTAATCCGGCCATGGTAGATGGTGGCGTCATTAGTGACACCCATCGCAAGCTTCGGTCCTCGGACCGGCGGGATCGGTGCGGTTCCCATCGCAGAGATAACCTTCTTTGTATCAAATCCAAGCTCGTTGAGTTTGTAGATCGCAGTCTCGACACAGCGGCCGGCAACCTGGATCGACCCCACCATTGAAGAAGTCGGAGCGACAACCGCGCAGACGTTTGCAACATCGATATGACATTCTTCTGCGATCTTTTCCATAACCTCAGCGTTTGGCAGGTGATCGGACTCAAGACAGATCACAGCACAGTCATAATCGTCTTCATATTCGATTACTTCGAACGTGTGCTTGGGCTTGAGCGAGAGTGCCCGGGCCGGGCCGCTTCCCATTGCAAAGTAGTTGCCAACCTTGACTGTCCAGCCGGCTTTCTGGGCCCCGAGACAGGAGATCGACGGGAAGTCGGTGTTCACATCGATGAACGGAACCGGGAAATCCTTGATCTGACCCATTCGGAAGTTGACCTCTCCAAGTCCTCCCATGCAGATCTCGGTAAATGCCCTGCCCGCTGCATATCCGCCGCGGACGCTCACACCACAATCGACGATGCGGGCGCCATTATCAAGTTCATGATATGCCGCGTTGAATTCTTCTGCCAGATCGGCAAAATTATCAAAAATTTCCAGTGCCAGTTCGTTAACACTCAGCATTAGAGAAAACCCCTGTATCATAGAAAAAGGAATCCCGGACAGATAATATTTTTGAAAAATATTTGGGCGTTATATAAGGTATTCCAGCACTTTGGCCGGTTCATATCGAAGCGTGATGATCCTGGTTCTTCCCTTTCCATCACGGTACTCGAGGTTAATGAGCCGCATCGCATCCATTTTCCTGACAATTTCATAAAACCGGGTATAACCAATGGACAGCGATTCCTTGACGGCCTTGTATACATCGCCCGCATTCATCTCGCGCTCCTGGACACTGCGTTCCGCACACGCTTTAAGGATCGCCCGTTCTTCATCCTTGAGCGTTTTCACCGTATATGCGAGGTGAAGGTACTTTGAGATCTCGTATGCACCGCAGATATCTTCTTTTTCAATACTGCGACGGGCTGCCCGTTCAGCAGAAAGTGTCGCCCGCTTGAGAAGATCGATTCCCACCCGCAAATCACCGCTCTTTAAGGTCTGTTCTACAACAAGGTTGAGCAGGTCATCGGAAAGCACACCCTGGTAGAGACCCTGCATGACCCGCGCCTTCATGATTTCGTGGATTTCTGTGTTCTCGTAAGGTGGGAAATAAATCTCGGTTGGGCGGAAAACCGATGCAACCCGTGCATCGACTGCACGCGAGAGGTCGACATCAAGATCGCTGATGATCACAATTACCCCAATCCGGGTGCCTTCGTATGCTTCGTGGGATCGGAGAAGCGTATAGAGAACCTTATTGATCTCGTTTTCGTAGAGCAGGTAGTTTGCATCATCGAGTACGACAAGCAGGACGATCTCTTCTTTTAAGAGGATGCGGGCAATAGCATCGAAAACCTGTTTGAACGAGGTACCGGAAGAAGGGGGAAGGTGGCCGGAGAGCTTCCGGTAGATCTGGGAAACGATGGCAAACTTGGTGTTGTCGATCTGGCAGTTGATGTAGACCGGGACCAGTTTCTTGGTTGTTTCCTCAATTTCAGTAAAGAGTTTCCTGATACTCGTGGTTTTTCCCGTACCCGGCAGTCCTTTGCAGATCGTGTTGAGCGGCCGGCCCCCGCGCAGACCAGGACGGATCTGGAATGCGAGTTCCCGCATCTGAGCGTCACGGAACTCAAACTGCTCGGGAACGTAATCGATCTCCAGTACCTCCGGGTCTCGGAAGAGGGTTTCGTCCCACATCAGCAGGTTCTTCTTCATCGTATTACACCTCTGGCGGCATCGGTTATAACAGCTCTCAAACAGATTTACCGGGCAGTTTTCAGGCAGGTCTTGCAGAGAGTCCTGGCGGCAAACAACTGGCTTGCTTTCTTTTCGGCTGCGGAGACCGGGGCGTTGCAGGCATCACAATGGAACGGAGTACCCTGGCCATTCATCGTTACCGGACTTTGCCGGCCCGTATCCTTTCCACCGGGTAATCCTGACGGTGTTGGGGACGATTTGGGATCTTTCATTACCGTCCCATCTGTTGGAGAGACATCAGGAGTACGGTTTTCCGGCAAGGTACAGACACCATTATGGCAGGTGGACCCGGTCGGACGGGACGAGAGAACCCGCTCACGATAGCTGTCCACCCGGTTGGCTGTTGCAGGATCTGCCCGGCCAAGTCTGGCAAGTGTCCGGTCAAGGAACCGGACAAGTTCCTCGGCATCACGGTCGTCATTCACGTCACCTTCAACGTCAATCCGAAGGTTTTCATAATGTTCAAGGTTGACCGTGACTCCTATGGTCAGGCGCTTATTATTTGTCATACCGGTGAGTGGATTGGCGTTACACCATATCAAATATTTGCAGATTAGCAGAGTACTGGAAAGCAAAAACTGGCTTTACCCAAAAAAGTATATCGCCCTAAAAAAGAAATGAAAAAACGGGTTATCCCATGCGGCAGATGATGAAAGTTACCCCCACTGATCTATGATGAAGCAGGGATCTGATGCCGTATTATTCAGGAAAACAGGAACGAGAGAAAGTCAACTGCTTCCTTTGTTCCAAACCCGCCATTCACGGCAGCTTTTTCTGAGAACGTTTCTGTCCGGTCTGTTCCTTTTCCCGTGATAACAAACGGGACAGCATCCCTTGTGTGTGTTTTAAGCCGTATCGGGGTAGGGTGATCCGGCAGAACCGCCAGGACTCCATCGAATTTTTCACGGATCATCCCGACAACCCCGTCAACCCGCTCGATTGCTTTTATTTTCTCTTCACTACTGCCAAGATGGCCGGCCTCATCCGGAGCCTCGATGTGGAGATACAGGAAATCGAGATGCCGTATTGCATCGAGGGCATACCGCCCCTTGGCCGCATAATCGGTATCAAGATAGCCGGTTGCACCCGGCACTTTTATGGTTTCCATGCAGGCGCATCGTGCAATCCCGTTCAGGAGATCAACAGCGGAGATCATGCCACCATTTTTATTGTATTTCACGCTGAATGGAGGGAACGCCGGTTTGTGACCCCCGCTCCATGGCCATATCTGGGTTGCCGGGGGTTTCCCTGCTTTGATTCGTGCAGCATTTACCGGATGGGTGGCAAACACCTCACGACTCTTTTCAATACATCGCAGCAGAAGATCTGCATCGCCACCATCCGGAAGGTTTCCCGTAACAGACTGGCCCACGATATCATGGGGGGGAGCGACCCGGGTACCCTTGCCATCGGGAACCACCATCAGGTTGCGGTAACTGACACCGGAATGTAATGCAATACCCGGCAATTCGCGGTTAAGCGATGCAAGAAGGGAAGCACCTTCTCCGCTGGAGATGTGGCCGGCCGAGAAATCCTTCATGATCCCATCCTCAACAGTGACAAGATTGCACCGGTACGCAACATCCCCTGCGGCCAGATCAACACCCATGCTGAGCGCTTCAAGGGGACCCCGCCCGGTATAATATTCCTGCGGGGCGTAGCCGAGGATGGACATATTTGCAATATCACTTCCCGCCTCAAAACCATCGGGTATCGTGTTCAGGAGCCCGCATGAGCCTTCACGGGCCATACGGTCCATGTTCGGGGTATCTGCATATTCCAGCGGGGTTTTGCCACCAAGCCCGGCAAGGGGCTCATCAGCCATGCCGTCTCCGAGAATGACAATATATTTCATACCGGTAAGCCTCACCGTTCGGATAACATCGCCCTGACGGCTATCCGTACACTTTCACGCGAGCCAAGCCGGGGTTTCCAGCCAAGAGCCTTTATCTTTTCCACGCCGAGCTGCATCTTCGGGACATCTCCCACCCACCCGCGATCGCCACCAGTAAACCGGTAGTGGACATCCGGCAACTTCATCTCTTCTGTAATAATATCGGCAATTGTCTTCACATCGATCCAGTCCTCGGAACCAATGTTGAAGGTATTAACCGTATCAGTTGAGTGATCCACTGTAAAAAGGACAGCATCGATACACGCATGCACTTCCAGGTAAGACTTTGTCTGTTTTCCGTCCCCGAGGATCTCAAGCTCGTGCGGATTTGCCTCAAGTTTCCGGATAAAATCGGTAATGACCCCATGCCCGCTCCGGGATCCGATAATATTTGCAAACCGGAAGTTCCAGGATCTCATGCCAAACGAGTGGCAGTACGCCGAAATGAGCGACTCGCAGGCAAGCTTGCTTGCACCATAAATGGATATAGGTTCAAGCGGCGTGTAGGCCTCCGGGGTCGGGATGACCGACGCATCACCATAAACGGTGGAGGTTGAAGTAAAGACCAGTTCTTTTACTCCGGACTTTCGCATCGCTTCGAGTACCCGGTAGGTCGCAACGATATTGTTCTGCATGGTCGGGTCGGGGTTGACCGCACTCTGGCGAACGTCAGGGTCGGCCGCGAGATGGTATACCCGGTCTGCCCCGCGGAGCATGTCCTGCCAGTCGTTCCCGAGAAGGTCGGCCTGCACAAGCCGGATCCTGCCTGAATCGATATGCCCGGCGATCATATCCCGGTTACCGGCACAGAGTGAATCAATGACCACGACCTCATCACCCCGGCTGACCAGGGTGTCTGCCAGATGCGAGCCGATGAAACCGGCACCGCCCGTCACCACATCAAACATCAATACCTAATATGTCATCCATGCTATAGGATTACTGCTATGTTCATAGGGATTGACCACGGTACAACCGCCATGCGGTTTGCCGGTGAACAGGGAGAATTCAAACTTTCCCGCGAAGAGGCAAAGGATTTTGTCATATCTGATCTCGCCCGTCTTTGCCCGCTTAAAGAGATAGAAGGGATTGCTCTCTGCTACTCAATGGGGGACAATATTGCAAAGATCACCGCCATTAATAAAGTCAAAAACAGGGGAATCATCAGTCGTGAGGGAGCAGGCAAACATATCGGGGGTGGCACCCGGGTCTTTGACGAGGTAGCAGCAAGCGGGATTCCAGCAGTAGTCATTCCCGGTCTCCACCGGGGATCGCCCACAGACCCCCGGTTCAAAGCCTATTCCCACCAGTCGAGCCCGGAGAAGATCGGGATCGTCTACGAAGTCTGCCATGCCCTTGGCGACGATGTCGTTGTTTCGGATGTCAGCTCGAATACCGTTTCGCTCCTTGTTTCAGCAGGAACACTTGTCGGGGCATTCGACGCCTGTATTTTTGCCCCGGGAACCCATCACGGAGCCCTGGATGTCGATGCTATCCGCAGGATCGATGCCGGCGAATGTACTGCAAACGAGGCATTCCAGCAGGCAGGCGTGAATTTTTCGCTTCCCGAAAACGAGCGCCTGCCAGCCCTGGCGATGTTTGCGGCAATGGAATGTGCAGCGCTCTTAATGCTCAATCCACGCGCGTCTGTGGCTCTTGCCGGAAGCCTTGCACCTGCAATCGCAGCGGAAGTTGAGGCGCTTTTGGGCCGGGATATCGCAATTTACGATGAATGGTGCGCATCACGCGGCCTTCATCGTATAGCCCGTGACGTATATTCCGGCAGCACTGATATCCTTGGAATCGGTGTGGAACTCTAGATTTATATTGATTTATCATGTAAGATTAGTAGGGATTTTTCTTGAAGGAGTTACGCATCCACGGCAGAGGGGGACAAGGATCAGTCACCGCTGCCGAACTCATTGCTGTCGCCGCATTCGAAGGCGGGGTTTTTGCCCAGGCATTCCCCGCGTTCGGTGTTGAACGGCGCGGTGCACCGGTCCAGGCATTTGTCCGGTTCAGCGACAGTAAGATCCGATTGCGCAGCCAGGTATACGAGCCTGACTACATCATCGTCCAGGACAGCACATTAATCAAAGATGTCAATGTTTTCCAGGGAGTCAGGAAAGGCGGCATCGTGATTGTGAACACGGAAAAAGCCCCGACCTACACGGTCCCCGACGGGGTTAAACTGATCACGATCGATGCAACCTCCATCGCCCTGAAAGCGATTGGCCTCCCAATCACGAATACCTCGTTAATGGGTGCATTTGCCGCAGCAACCGGTGAGATCGAATTCTCCGCACTGGAGAACGCACTCAACCACCGGTTCCCAAAAGAACTGGCTGCAAAGAATATCGAGGCTGCACGGCAGGCATTCAATACCGTTAAGGGGGCCGCATAATGGCACTTGCCGTTGGCTGCCGGGCACGACCGGGAAAAGCCGGGGACAATAAAACCGGTTCATGGCGGGTTTTCAAACCTGTTTTCGATCACGAAAAATGTTCGAAATGCGGAATGTGCCAGACATTATGTCCCGAGGGATGTATCCACGAGACGAACGAAGGGTTTTTTGATCCCGATTACGCGTACTGCAAGGGTTGCGGGCTCTGCGCCGTGGAGTGCCCGAAAAATGCAATCGAAATGAAGCAGGAGGAGAAATAATGATGCAGATGACCGAGGGATCGCATGCAGTCGCCGAGGCAGTCCGCCTTTGCCGCCCGCAGGTGATTTCCGCCTACCCGATTACTCCGCAGACCCACATAGTTGAAGCCCTCGCGGATTTTGTGGCAAACTGCAAGCTGGATGCGGAATACATCACCGTTGACAGCGAACTGTCGGCACTCTCTGCCTGTGTCGGGGCAAGTGCAGCGGGTTCACGTACCTATTCCGCAACCACCTCACAGGGTCTGGCCCTGATGAACGAAGTCTGTTTCAATGCAGCCGGGATGCGGCTTCCCATCGTTATGAGTATCGCAAACCGGGCCATGGGGGCACCGCTCTCCATCTGGAACGACATGCAGGACTCAATATCTATGCGGGATGCAGGCTGGCTCCAGTTTTATTCAGAGGATAACCAGGAAGCAACCGACCTGCATTTCATCGCCTACAAGGTTGCCGAGGATCACTCAATCCAGCTCCCGGCACTCGTATGTTTCGATGGCTTTATTCTCTCCCATACCTATGAACCGGTCGACATTCTCTCTCAGGATGATGCAGACCGATACCTCCCGAAATTTGCACCAGCCGAGCGGCTGGATGCAGCAGATCCGATCAGTTTCGGGATGTATGCAACACCTGAATATTACCTCGAGTTCCGTTACGAAATGGACCGTGCACAGAAACGGGCAAAAGAAGTTATTGCAAAGGCAGGTAAGGAATTTGGTACGCTCTTCGGAAGGGATTACAGTGCCCTTATTGAAGGATACAAGATTGAGGATGCGGAAACCGCCATTGTTGCCATGGGTTCGATCTGCGGTACAGTCAAGGATGCAATCGATGAAATGCGGGCTGACGGCAAGAAAGTCGGGCTCGTAAAGATCCGGGTCTTCCGTCCTTTTCCGACAGAAGAGATCGCAAAGATGCTTGCCCATGTCAAAAGGGTTGCCGTACTCGACAAAAATATCTCACTTGGTTCAAAAGGAGCAACGGCTCTCGAAGTCCGTGACGCACTCTACGGTACAGATGGGGTCTCCGTGAAAGGATATGTCCTGGGTCTTGGTGGCCGGGATGTTCGTAAAAGGGATATCAAGGCAATCGTCTCGCTCTGCGAGAAAGGCGTCGGCGATCAGTTCTACGGACTTCGCCAGGAGGTGCTCTGATCATGGCATGCAAAACCTGTGAATTATTCGACTCCGGTCACCGGGCCTGCGGAGGATGCGGTGCAGCACTTGCAGCGCGGCTCGTCACAAAGGCAGCAGGAACTGAGACGATTGTCGTCTCCTCAACCGGGTGTATGGAAGTATTTTCCACCCCATACCCTGAGACGGCATGGAAAGTCCCGTGGATTCACTCGCTCTTTGAGAATGCTGCCGCAGTTGCATCCGGCATCGAGGCATCACTCAAGAAACAGGGACGCAAAGAAAAAGTCGTCATCATGGCAGGTGACGGTGCGACATTCGATATCGGGATGGTCTGTATCAGCGGCGCCTTTGAACGCGGCCATGATTTCACCTACATCTGCTACGATAACGAAGCATACATGAACACCGGCATCCAGCGATCCGGTGCTACACCGTACGACGCAAGTACCACGACAAGCCCGGCAGGATCCTGCTCGTTTGGGAACAAGCGGCCGAAAAAGGACATGCCGCAGATCCTCGCTGCCCACGGCGCTCCCTACGTAGCAACTGCATCGATAGCCTACCCGGCTGACCTTATGCAGAAGGTCGAGAAAGCCATCAACACCAAGGGCCCCTGCTACGTGCAGGTGCATGCCCCGTGCTGCACCGGCTGGGGATTCGAAGGCGAACAGACCATTGCAATATCAAAGCTCGCAATCGAAACCGGCCTCTGGGTCAATTACGAGATGGTTGACGGCACAGTTACAAAAGTCAAGAAGGTCGTCAGAAAACCCGTCGAAGAATACTTAAAAACCCAGAAGCGGTTCCGCCACCTCTTCAAACCAAAGCGACAGGATGCCGAGATTGCTGCAATCCAGACAATTGCTGACCGGAACGCGGTAAAGTACGGGATTGACATTCAGCTTAAAAAAGAATAATTTTTTTTTATCAGGAACAACCTCCTGCATATCAACAATATTAAAAGGGTATACGGTGACATTAGTAGGAGTCTGGGGCTCGTGGTCTAGTCGGTTATGACGTCGCCCTTACACGGCGGAGGTCGCCGGTTCGAATCCGGCCGGGCCCATTCCTGTTTTTTAAAAGTTGATTTGTTGTTTTAAAAGAGTTCAGGCTTTCCTGATGTCCACGACCGTGAACGTAAACGTCAGGTTTTTGCCGGCAAGTTTGTGGTTCTCATCCCATGTGATCGAATCGGGAGTGGTGTTGATGACTTCAACATTCGCATATGCCCCGTCTGATCCTCTCCTCACGGTATACACATCACCAATTTTTGGATTCATTTCCGCGGGAAGAGTCGAACGATTTACCACATGCACGAGAGAGTCCTTATAGGCACCATAGGCTTTTTCCGCAGGTATCCAGACGGTTTTGGACTCGTTGACCTGCATACCGGCGATGGCTTCATCCAGACCGGGAATGATAGTCCCGGAGCCAAGGACAAATGAAAGCGCGGTTCCGCCCACATTGGTATCAAACTCACTACCGTCATCGAGCGTCCCGGTATAGTAAATCGATACCGTATCCCCGGTTTTTGCACCATTCTGGTTTGCAAGAATTATATAACCGGCAATAATCGCAACGACTACCAGTACAGCAAGGATAATTCCGATTGTCCTGTACTGCTTCTTTTTCGCAGCAACCTTTTCCTTTCCTTTGACCTTTTCAGATTTCTTCATCGTACCCTTTTATACAATGTTCCGGTAAACCATATACCATTGCGTACTCTGCAAATTCAACGACAGAAAAGCCGGATCAGTGCAGCATATCGGACATAAGGAAATAATACATGGAACGAACAGACAGTCCCCCGATCCTGACCGGATTTTCCACACTGCGGGAAACCATCAGGCACGAAATCCGGACCGAACGAGAACAGCAGCGCATGCTGAGAGCGGGCGGTGCACGCGGATGGCTCACGATAGCGATCCTTACGGCAAGTATCCTCCTCAACGTTATCCTCCTTGGGACAGATCCGGTCTACCCGATTAATTTCACGATCGCCAGTTTCTATCTTTTCATGGCATATTTCCTCACCCTCCTTATCCCGTTGGATACAGGTACTGCCGGTATCCCGCAAATCGAGATTTTAGGAACATTAAAAAAACTGAAAAACCAGGGAATCATCAGGAGCACCGAGCGGTTTTCCCGGATTTTCTTAAACGCATTCTTCATCAACTGCCGCCCGTTATTCTGGGGATTTACCGTCCTGTTTTCCATCAACATCATGTTTGCCGTCTTTGTTTTCCCATACCACGGTATGTCTGCCTCAACGGTCATGATGGTTGTATTCCAGTCGGTTGCAATTATCGTTTTTTATTTTGTCATCTGGTGGCTCGAACCCTATACCTCGGATTTTCTTACCGATGTTACCTCGGTCCGGGAACGGTTGATCAAGAGGCGGATTCCTGCACGATTCGTCTCGGTATTTTTAGGGGTCGGGGCATTCCTTGCACTCCTGAGTGCATTTACCACGATCATTCTCCTTCCGGGATTCACCGTGCAGGAAGTCCTCTCGATCTCCGGGCTTGAACGGATCTGGGATCTTATTGTTGCTATTGGTACAATCCTCATCAGCCAGTACTTTATTTTCCGCTACATCCACGGAATTTCCAGCCGGGGAATGGCCGAACGGTTCCACGAGAACAAAGCGCTCCAGTTGTCGCAACAGGCTGAAAAGGATGAAGCGATCTGCCAGAATCCGGCGGCAGGGCTTCCGGATAACGTCACCCTGAGGGACGCCGCGTGCGAGACCGCAACAATCCTTCTCGAATCCCGGATCTACCAGATCGAGAAAAGGACGCTCTTTTCAACATTCCCGGTCTATATCGTCAACCCGGATTTTTCCGTTATTTTTGACAAGGATACCATCGATACCATCGGCCACGACATTCCTGCAGGAACAGATTAGTCCGGTCCCGGGTACCATTCCCGGTCTGCCCGGTTTTGCATAATTGAACGGTATTTATATCTTCAAAACCCATCATGTGTTGTTCATCATGTCTGAGGAAATGAGGGTCGCAGACGTCAAAGGAAAACAAGTGCAATGGGACCCTGCACAGATGCGCAAGATCCAGGAGCATCCCTGTTTTTCCGAAAAAGCATGTCACACGTTCGGCAGGTGCCATATCCCGGTCGCACCGAAATGCAATATCCAGTGCAACTACTGCATCCGGGATTTTGACTGCGTAAACGAGAGCAGGCCCGGGGTGACCACCAGGGTTCTCAATCCTGACGAAGCCATGGACATGGTCAAGAAAGTTGTCGACAAATATGATTACATCAAGGTGGTCGGCATCGCAGGGCCGGGAGATCCCCTTGCAAACGAGGAGACCTTCGAAACCCTCCGCCGTCTCCACGAACAGTACCCTGGCGTGATCAAGTGTATCAGTACCAATGGCCTTCTGCTTCCCGACAAAATCGATCTCCTCGAAAAATACGATGTCGGCAATATCACGGTGACCCTCAACGCCATCGACCCGGAGATCGGGGCAAAGATCTACCAGTTCATCGATTATAACGGCAAACGGTATACCGGTATCGAAGGAGCAAAACTTCTGCTTTCCCAGCAGCTCAAAGGCATTGAAGAGGCTGTCAAACGTCATATGATCGTGAAGGTCAACACGGTCTACATCCCCGGCATCAACGAAGACCACATTCCGGAGATTGCAAAGAAAGTCGGCGAGATGGGGATTTACACATTCAACCTTATTCCCCTCATTGCCCAGTACAAGTTTGCCGACATTACCCCGCCGACACCGGAGATGAAGCGGAAGATGCAGGATGCCTGCTCAAAATATGTCAAACAGATGCGCCACTGCCAGCGGTGCCGGGCTGATGCTATCGGCAAACTGGGCCATGACGTACAATCGTGCATGTACGAAAAATAATTTTTTTTATTTTTTATCCTGGCTCACACAAGTACGCAGGCCAGCCGGAACTTTTTAAAAAAGATTTTCCCGGACTATTTCGGGATGGCAACCAGTGTGCTGGTAGGCTGGGATGCAGCCTGGCTGAGGCCCAGCCGGATAATCCGGTCGAGATCATCAATCACCGGATCAAGCGATGAGGGGATGGCGGAATCTTCCGTGTATACCGTTTTACCGTGATACCGGATCGTATATTTGATATAATCAGCACTTCCCCTGCGTGCAGTATAATTTGATTCGAGAACCCAGAACGGCCCGTAATCGAACAAGCTGGTCAGGCGTTCAAGATCCGACTGGTTCAGCACAAATTCATGACTTTCTGATTTTGTGGATAGTACGGTAACCCCGTTATCGAATATGACCATCCGGTCGTCCAGTCCTGCCAGACCCCCGGACCGGTAGTATTCAACAAAAATCGCCGGGGTTGCCGGAAGTGAGACCGGGGGGGTTTTAACACCCATACATCCGGAAAGCAGGATTGCTGTGAGCATGCAGATACCTGCAATAACAATCCATTTCCTGCTGATTATCTCACCTCCGTTTGTTTTTTCATTGAGATATTCCGCCTATATCTGGAGAACATCGGACTTTGCGGGTTTTCCTGCACTCTTGCGATCGGGAAGAATATCTTCGAGCGCGTTCATGAGGCTGTCCATCTTCTCATTCGAAAAAATTGCCCGGAACGCTGCAAGCTCGGAAGAGTTCATGATCATGATGCCCTTCTTTTTCATCGGGAGACCAGTTTCCCCGACCGGGTTAACATCGATAGCAAGGGAAGCCGGGCGGTTCTTGGTAGCTGGAAGACGGATGATGGAAACGCCTTTAATAGAGGTCTGCTTGCGTTCCCAGTCCGCCCCTTCTTCGATAAATGATTTGAGTGTCTCGGTTAATTCCATGAAAAGAACTTTTTAATTTATATATTAAAAGGCTATTTGTTCTGATCCGGCCAAATAGTACGCAATATTGTAAAAGTAGCCCGATTCCGTACAAGCATTTGCCCGATCAATCGCCTTCAATTCCCGGCATTCCAATACTTATCAGCGTTCAAGAGACCCTGTGATTTCATGCCGACCATTACGCTCTCTTCCAGCCAGCCATTCTCCCTCGACCAGACGCTCGGATGCGGGCAGGTCTTCCGGTGGGACCATGCAGAAAACGGCTGGTGGACCGGGGTGGTCGGAAACCATATTATCAGGATACGGCAGGACGGATCCCGGATAGCATACGAGGGTGCTCCGGAAAAATTCATCCGCCACTATTTTTCTTTCGACCACGACCTTGAATCAATTCTTGATTCGATCGATCATGATCCATTCATTCACGCTGCAATCGATCAATGTCGTGGCCTGAGGCTGATCCGTCAGCCAAAATGGGAATGTCTTGTCTCGTATATCTGCTCGACAAACTCCAATATCCCGACAATCCGTCGCAGAATTGCCACCATCGCCGGCCAGTATGGAAGAGAGATACGGTTGAATAACATAACCGGATACTCGTTTCCCGAACCGTTTGACCTTGCCTGCTCTCCTGATGGTCTGGATGGGTGCAAACTGGGATACCGGTGCGACTATGTTTACAAAACGGCTGGAATAATTACCGACCGTAAGAAATGGGAGAAGTCAATCACTGCTATGCCATACGAGGCAGCACGAAAAGAACTAATGACGCTTCCAGGTGTAGGCCCGAAAGCCGCAGACTGTATCCTGCTCTTTGCCTTTGAAAAACATGAATCATTCCCGGTCGATGTCTGGATACGCCGCATCATGCAGCAGAATTACCTGAAAAGCATGAATACAACAGCCCCGCTGACTCACCGGGAATACGAGACCATCCGGGGATTTGCCCGGGAGCATTTCGGGGAGTACTGCGGGTATGCGCAGGAGTATCTGTTCGGTGCAAGAACGGGCTGACCATTCAGCCTGTGAAAAAATAAAAAAAGGGGACCTCAGGTCCCGATATCCCAGCTGCAGAGATATTTTTTCTGTTCTTTTGACATCTTGTCGATTGAAAGGCCGAGTGCTGCGAGTTTAAGGTTGGCAACCTCTTCGTCAATTTCCTGGGGAACATCATAGACTCCGCCCTTGAGATTCCTACCATTCTTTGCGATATACCGGGTGCAGAGAGCCTGCAGGGCAAAACTGAGATCCATGACTTCAATGGGGTGACCCATGCCCTTGGGGGTGGCAAGGTTAACAAGGCGGCCTTCAGCAAGAACATGGACTGCTTTTCCGTTCAGCATGAAGGTCTCGATACCATCGCGCTGGATGACCTTGTCCGCATGTTCTGCAAGCCATTCGACGTTGATCTCGACATTGAAATGGCCGGCATTCGAGAGGATTGCTCCGTCTTTGAGTTTCTTGAAATGCCCTTCGCTGATGACCCCGAAATTACCGGTCGTGGTAATGAAAATATCACCGAGTGCTGCTGCTTCGTCCATTTTCATGACCATGAACCCGTCCATATGTGCTTCAAGGGCACGGCGGGGGTCGACTTCGGTGACGATAACCTTTGCACCAAGCCCGTGGGCTTTGCGTGCCAGGCCCCGGCCGCAGAACCCGTAGCCTGCAACGACAACGTATTTTCCTGCGATTAAGCAGTTGGTCGTTATCATAATCGAGGAAAGGGCGCTCTCTCCGGTCCCGTGGACATTATCAAAGAAGTGTTTCATCGGCGTATCGTTGACTGCGACAACCGGGAACTCAAGTTTTCCTTCCGCCGCCATTGCACGAAGCCGGTGGATGCCGGTCGTTGTCTCCTCGCAGCCGCCGATAACGTGTTTCAGGAGATCACGCCGCTTGGTATGCAGGTAGTGGATTAAATCCATTCCGTCATCAATCGTGATGACCGGTTTTGCATCAAGTACCTCGTCGATTGCATGATAGTATTCATCAACCGAACAGGCACGTTTGGCAAAACAGTGGACATTCTTTACCGAATTGAGCGCCTCTGCCACATCATCCTGAGTCGAGAGAGGGTTGCAGCCGGTGATGTAGACTTCTGCCCCGCCGGCAGCAAGCGTGGTGACAAGGTTTGCGGTCTTAGCCTCAACATGGAGTGCCATGCCGATTGTCATACCGGCAAAGGATTTTTCCTTGACAAACTGCTTTTTTATCGCAGCAAGGACCGGCATATACTGCGCAGCCCATTCGATTTTCAGCGTTCCTGTACTCATAGAAAACCTCGCCGGGCAGAACAGAATCCCGGTTTGTTACCGTATGATTAGGGCTTCCAAATTACATAAAAACTCTGTGAAATACGGAAATATAGATAGGATCAGCCGGCGAACCTTTTTTACTCATGGTGCTGACGCGACGGATCATTCCCTGCTTGGATCTCAAGGACGGCAGGGTCGTAAAAGGAACGAATTTCCTCGGGCTCCGGGACGCCGGCGACCCGGTGGAGCTTGCCGGGCGGTATAACGAACAGGGAGCTGACGAAGTCGTATTCCTCGATATCACCGCATCGAAAGAGAAACGGGGCATCATCGTTGAACTCATAAAGCGGGCTGCCGACCAGCTCTTCCTGCCGCTGACTGTTGGGGGGGGACTCCGGTCGCTTGACGATATCCAGCAGATCCTCCGGGCCGGTGCCGACAAGGTGAGCATCAATACCAGCGCCGTGCACGATCCGACGCTCATCACGAAAGGTGCGGAGGCGTTCGGGACCCAGTGTATCGTGGTCGCCATGGATGTCCGGCGCAACATGACCGAGAACCCGGAAGCGATTCCGGTCAGGCTTGAAGATGGCCGGACCTGCTGGTACGAGGTCGTCATCTACGGGGGCAGCAAACCAACCGGCATCGATGCGGTCGCATGGGCAAAAGAGGCCGAGGAGCGGGGAGCAGGGGAGATCCTGCTCACGAGCATGGAAACCGATGGGACGAAGAACGGGTTCGATCTCGCCATCACCGCTGCAATCTCGGATGCTGCCGGTATTCCGGTGATCGCAAGCGGCGGCGTGGGCACGCTCGATCATTTCTATGACGGGTTCACGCGGGGAAAGGCTGACGCCTGCCTTGCCGCAAGCGTCTTCCACTTCGGGGAATTCACGGTAAAAGATGTAAAAGAGTATCTTAAGGGCCGGGGTATCCCGGTACGACTCTGAGATCGATCTCAAAGCCCGCAACCGGGTGCTCCAGCGCAAAGGCGTTCAGCACGAGCGGGTGGATCTCGCCAAACACCCCGGCTTTTTTCCCGTTGACGATTATATCCGCACGCCGTCCTTCAATAAACGCAGGATCGTCGGATTCCTGGACCGTATACTCGACCGAGAGTTCATGGAGGACTGCATCGGCAAGGGCATAGGCTTCCGAGAAGTCGGCATCGGGATGCGTGCTGACGCCCGCCGCCTGCTGGTAGGTGGAACAGTCGATCACCACGTCACCGACCGTGAAGAGCCGCTGGGGCAGTTCGCGGTGCCGGTTGAGGGTAAAGAACTCCATGAGCAGCGGGAGCAGATCGGTCCGCACGACCGTGTTCTCAATGCTGATCGGGTGAAGAACGTGCAGGAGACCGGCCCGCTCTTCGCGCCGCATCCGGGTAAAGAGCGTCTCTTCGTTTGTCAGCGTAAAGGGCATCACTTCAAGATACCGGAGCCCGCAGAAGACTTCGCGTACAAGCGTTGCAAGAACCTGGACCGGGTGGGGTTTTCCAACCGTGAATGTGTCCAGGGGATTGTCCTGGATATTCTCGTACCCGTACGCAATCGCGACATCCTCGAAGATATCCCAGTTGTGCATGATATCCCCACGATAACAGGGCACATCGACGCGTAGCGTCTCGTCTCCGGTAGGGACTGCCCCGAATCGCATGCGGTGCAGGAGCGCTGCCATCTCTTCCGGTTTCAGGGAGAGGCCGAGGAGCCTGTTGCACTCGGCAACGCTGATGGTCCGGGTCGATGCCGAAAGATCCGGGCATACCTGCCCGTCAATCGTGACCGATTCGAGTTTCCCACCTGCTTCGGCAAGCGCGGTGCAGACGATAGAGACCGCCCGCATCACGGCCCGCCGGTCGGTACCGGTGGTATCGAGCAGGATATCCGTTGTTCTCGTGGTGACCCGGGTGAGTTCCCCGTTGATGATAGGCGGGAACGAAAGAACCTGATCTTTCGCATCGAGGATGAGCGGGAATTTATCGAAGTTATTGACGAGATGGGCATACGCTTTTCCTTTCGGGTGCTTCTCCAGCATCTCTTCCATGGACATGGATTCTGTATAATCGAGCGGCACGAACCGGAAGTCCCGGGGGGCTGCGACATACCGGAACGGTCCTTTGACTTTTGCGAGATCGTGAATCCCTATTGCAACTTTCGACCGGCCCCGGCCGACTGCCCAGTGCAGGGATTCCTGCAGGGACATGATACTCTGGATGGATTCGTCATCGAACGACAGGCCGCGAATGACCGCTGCCCCGAGAACGGGACGGATCTCTGCAAGGGCCGGATCAACCGAGAACGACAGACCGGAGGGGGTGACCGGGTAGACCGGAAGCCCGGTCTCGATATTGAGGAAACCCCGCATTGCCCGGGCGACACCTTCGGGAGAGAAGAGGTCCGGCCGGTCCGGGAAGAACTCGACATCCGCGTGGTCTTCCTCGATACGTTCCACATCCGAGCCAATCAGGGCAATCTTATCGAGAATGGTCTTCCGGTCGGTCCGGGTCAGCCGCTCAAGATAGCGGTAGGGTAACGATATGACTGCCATCACGCACCCCCGTCACGCCGGCGCAGTGCAGGCGTTTCGCGCAGGAACGCGACATCGCTCCGGTGCAGGTGGCGCAGGTCCTTCAGGCCCAGGCGGAGCATCGCGATCCGGCTTACCCCGAGGCCCCACGCAAGCACCGGGTAGTTGATACCGAACGGTGCGGTGACTTCCTCGCGGAAAACCCCGGCCCCGCCCATCTCGATCCAGCCGATGCCGTCGACATACACTTCCGCATCGAGACTCGGCTCGGTGTAGGGGTAATATGAGGGCTTGAACCGGACACCTTCGAATCCCATGCGGTGATAGAACTCGCGGAGGATCCCAAGCAGGTTCCCAAACGTCACATTCTCATCCATGACGATTCCTTCGAGCTGCTCGAACTCGGCAAGGTGGGTCGTATCGATGGTCTCGCGCCGGTAGACCCGGCCGATACAGAATGCCTTGACCGGGGGGTTCGGGTTCTGTGCGAGATACTGGATGGAGAGGCTCGTCGTGTGGGTACGGAGAACGCACTGCTCAGCCTTCTCTTCTTTCCAGACCCCGCCCCAGCCGGTGGAGGATGTTTCCCCGCCGGAGATGTGCATTGCCCTGACCCGCTCGAAGCCTTCCGGGAGAGGAAGGGTTTCCCCGAGGTAGAAGGTGTCCTGCATCTCCCGGGCCGGGTGATCCTGGGGCTGGAAGAGGGCATCGAAATTCCAGTAGGACTGCTGGATGATGCTGCCGTAAAGCTCGGTAAATCCCATCTCGAGCAGGATCTCCCGCATCTCGGCAATAATGCGCTGGTAGGGATGGATCTTGCCGGGATACGCTTTCTTCGGGAGCTTGGTCACGTCGTATTTCCGGAGATTGAGGTTCTTCCATTCCCCGGAGAGAATCTGCTCGCGGGTGAGAGTCCCGGTCTCTTCCCGCAGGTCAAGACCCGCTGCAACAGCCTGCGTCCCGGCCGGGGTGATGGCAAGCGTGTACCGGACCGATTCGGTCTCCTGCAGAATCCCGCGTTTGAGGAGTTCCTTTGCCCGGTCCGAATCAGAGACCGGATTTTTCAGGGCGGCTTCATCAGCAGCAGTCGAAGCACCGCTGGCTTTTGTAACAGAACCCCCGCTCACCGTAATGAGTCCTTTTTTGCGGAGCTGCCCAAAACCGATTTTGAACGCGGCATGTTTCTGGAGTTCGGCCATGGTCGTACCGCTCCCGACAAGCGCAAGGACCCGGGTCTCGGGGAGCCCGTCCTGTACATAGGCTTTCCCTTCATCCGTGTAAACAAACTGCCGGTCGACAATCCGCTCGATCTTCGCAAGTCCCTTGTCTTCCAGCAGGTGCCCCCACTGCACGATTGCTTCCGGTGTCGCGTCCATCCGTCCTGCAATGACCGGGGCATCTGCTTTCTTTTCCTGCGCAAGTGCTGCAAGCAGCCGTTTCTCGTTCTGCGTCAGTTCTGCCATCCTCAAACCTCGATTTTGTCTGCTACCGCGTCCATCTTTTCCCGGAAATCTTTCAGGAATTCAACAACCCGTTCCGCAGTCTCTTTCTTACACTGGCCGCAGGTGATCTCCCCGGCCGTGCATTTCCGCTTAATTTCTGCGAGTTCCGCATCGTCGCTGACCATGTGGAACAAGTTGAGCATGTAGAGCGAACACTTGTCCGGCTCCCCACCAAGACGTTTCTGCTCCTCAAGGGTCATGCGGCCGCCGGTGATCCCGCTCATCACTTTCTTCCTCACCGCGGCTTCCGGTTCATAGAATGATATGATGCTCTCCGGGACACTCGATGACATCTTGCCCCCGGTCAGGCCGGGCATGAACACATGATACGTGGACGACGGGGTAAAAAACCCGAACCCGCCATGTTCGCGCTCGATCGTGCGGACCTTTGCACTGACATCGGTGCACTGCGCACCTTTGATATCGACATGCCCTTCATATTTTTTCGCGCCGGGAAATGCTTTTTTGACTGCTTCAAGCGCTGCATCCGGAGCATTCTTGGACCGGACGCTGATGTAGCCGTCCCGTTCTTCAACCGTGAACATCCGGAGCTTGTGGGCAATTCCCCGCGTCAGCCGGATGTGCGGATCCTGGTCGACTCCCACCGGCACAATGGTCGGTGCAGGTTCCCGGTCAATCTGGGGGAAGAGAATATCTGCTACCTGCGTGATGACGCTCTCGGCATGCGCAAGATCCGTGTCGGGGCCAAAGCCGTAAATTGCCGCAAGCTCCGAAAAATTTACTTTCGTTGCCGCTTCGAATGCCAGATCCTTGAGCCGGTTGTTTTTGCTCTGGAAATAGGTCTGGCCTTCAAAGCCGAGCGCATAAAGGCAGGCGAGATACTCTTTCCCGAATTCCCGACACTGGTCCCAGCTTAAGCCCCGGACCGCATGGGCTTCGCGGTCGGCAATAGTGACATACCCGTTGCCGCCCTGCTGCACGTGCCAGACCACTTCCTTCATCACCATCAGGTGGCCGAGATGCGGGTGGCCGCTTGGCATGAACCCGGTCAGGACATGGAAGGGTGTACGGTTCCGGATCGCACCAGCGATCTGCCGGTAATCCCGCTGCCCGAGCACGATTCCCCGGCGCATGAAATACGGAATTTCCGGCAGACCTTCAAGAGCCGGGCCGATCGGCTCGATACCGAACTCTGCAAAGGTTTTCTCAATATCAAGGGACGGCGTACTTGACCAGGGGTTGAGCTGCGGTTCCTGCATGGTAGTGCTCACAGTTTGATTCGTGCAAATTCGACGAACTGGATTCCGGATGTATGTACGGTGCCAAACAACATCTTCTTTTTGACACTGTGCGCCATCCGCACAGACCGCGAGATCACGCTCATCGGCATCACCGCTTCCTTCTCGACAGCATGCACGAGCATATCCGAATGCACGTTCTTACCGCAGTAGACCCGGAAGTGATGGCCGAACTTGTAGCCGGTCCGTGGCGTGAAATCATGACCGCGGAGCTCGGTATACACCTTGTCCTTTTCCGCAAGTTCCTGGTCGTTTTCTGCGGCAAGGGCAAAATAATCCTCTTTTGCGATCTTCTGGTCATCTTTCTTTAACGTGACACACCCGCTTCCCATCAGGTACAGAAGCTCGACCGGGGAGAGCATGATCCGCTCATCGTCGAGTCGTTTCCCGAATCCCGCGGTCTCGAGATCCGAATGCGGGGATGCATGAACCATCGCGGACTTCCCGACCATCGCCGCTTCGTACGTGCGGAGTTGTGGGGCCGGGTTACAGGCATCGGCCAGTTTCTGGAGCTTGATCTCGTAATAGGTCAACTCCTCCTCGTCATCGACAACGGCGAGGACGTATTGTTTGCGCATGTTGCGCGAGGCAACCACTTCTTCGATGAGTTTTGTGAACCGGATCGGATCTCTCTCTGATAAGACCCGGACAAGGTAGAGCGATTCCCCGGTCCCCGGTTTTTCCCCGCGCCGGAAAACCCGGAAATCATGCGGGCCGGTCTGGACAACATATCCCCGTTCGCGAAGATCGCGGTAGACAAGGAAGCTGCGCAGGAAATTCCGCTGGTCGGCAAATTCTGAAAAAAGCGAATCGAACGAATAACCCGGAACTTCAATCTTCATCCGGTGAAGCAGGTACAGCGCTTCCTGCGGGGAGAGCCGGACCCCTTCTTTGTCCAGCCTGCCGTACCCGCTCTGTTCGTACAGCTGACGCCCCTCTTTTCCCAGTCGCACCATCGTGCCATCAAATGTTGCCAACACTACCTGATCTATAGGCAGTTCGGCATAATAATGACACGGGGGGAAGGAGCAGGCAGCTGCGCGCCCCACAATTTCAGGAACGCGCCTGCAATGGAAATCCTTATGAATTACAAAATGTTGGAACAGCGCTTATTAAAAGGAGAAAATCGAATATTTATGGTCAGATTGTATCTCATAAGTAATGCTGATATTGCACGTCCCCGCGGATGACTACCATTCCGGGATTATTCGGGTAATACTATAGGATACATCGATCACCCAAACACCGGAATATTTTGATGCCAATACATCAGAGGCGGAAAAATGATGGTGCACAATACCGACGACCACGGATGCCGACCCGGCAGCGAGCTGAACATCGCAAGATTCCTTGCGCGATCAGGAGCAAACGGACCGGGCATCCGTGCCGTTGTCTGGGTGCAGGGCTGTCCTCACCGGTGCAGTGGCTGTTTTAACCCGCAATTCTGGCCCTTTTCCCCGGCACGCATCGTGAAGACCGGCGAGCTTGCCGATCATATCCTGTCACTCGCTGGTATCGATGGCGTGACCTTCTCCGGCGGCGAACCGTTTGCGCAGGCCGAAGCGCTCGCAGACCTCGGCCACCGGCTCCAGGATGCCGGGCTCACCGTGATCACGTTCACCGGGTTTACCTGCGATTTTCTTAAAAATGCAGACCGGGCATCCTGGAACCGGCTGCTGGGAGTCACCGATCTCCTGGTCGCCGGCCCGTACCGCCCGGACCTTGGCTGCACCCTTCCGCTTCTCGGTTCATCCAACCAGCAGATCATCCCGCTCTCCGGAAAAATACTGGTACCGGGCGGTTTTCCCGCAACCCCCGGCCAGAGCACCGAACTGACCATACGGCCGGACGGCAGCCTCGTTGCCACCGGGTTTCCCGATACCGGTTTCATACGCAGACTTGCATCGCACTGCCGGGGGGTGTAACGGCAATGTCCCATTTTTCCCGGATCAAAACAAAATTCCGGCACGAGGAAGCGCTCATCGCATGCCTCCACCAGCTCGGGTACACGATCGAAACGGAAACGGCAATCAAGGGCTACCATGGCCAGCACAATGTCGACATCGCAGTGAAAACTGCAAAAGGCTACGGCGTGGGATTTATCCGGAACGCTGACGGCACCTACGACATGGTCGCCGACTGGTGGGGAGTCTCCGGTGCCGGCGGGAAAAAGATTGCCGCGGAACTCCAGCAGCAGGCCGAAGCGATCCAGAAAGAGTATGCAAAAAAGATGGTGCTGGAGCAGACAACAAAAGAAGGCTACGAGGTCGTATCGCAGGCCGAGGAAGCAGACGGCACCATCCGAATTGTCGTGCGGAGATGGGCGTAAGGATGCAGCGGACCGAGCCGGATTTTGCAAAGGACCTCAACATCGCGTTGCGGGCCCGTGTCACCCTGATTGTTGTCATGACTCCCGAAGAGGAGCGGGTGATTGCGAAAGTAAAAGAGGTCTGCGAGAACTGGCAGCCGGTCCGCCAGTGCATTGCATGGGACAGCGTGGAGAGTTTCTCGATTGTCTGCGGCAACCGGAATTTTCCCGCCCAGACCAAAGACCCTCTTGCAGCTCTCGATGAACTTGCAAAAACCGATGAGAACGCGGTGATCGTGCTCAAGGATTTCCACGAGTACTGGAACAACCCGCAGGTCCGGCGCCGGATCAAAAGCCTTGCGCAGAAATTCCGGTACAACCGGCGGTCGATGGTCATTATTACCCCGGCACAGACCATTCCCGTCGAGATCCGGCACGAAGCAGTCCTCGTCCACTTTCCCCCGCCGGGTGCAGCTGAACTCTCAGCAGAACTCGACAACCTGCTTGCAACAAGCGGCATCGAAAACTCCCTCTCGGCACCGGGCAGGGAAAAACTGGTCCAGGCAGCACTTGGCATGACCCTGAACCAGGCCCGCCGTTCATTCTCAAAAGTAATTGTCAGACACGGTACGCTCACCGACCAGGACATCGACGCGGTTATTGCCGACAAGCGGGATGTCCTCTCCGCAACCGACGCGCTCGAATTCTCAAGCCTGACCGAGGCAGCGGAGAATGTCGGCGGACTCGCAGTGTTAAAAGAATGGCTCCGGCTCCGCGAACGGGCATTTACCAAAGAAGCACGGGACTACGGCCTCCCGGCCCCGAAAGGCATCGCCCTCATTGGCATCCCGGGCACCGGGAAAAGCCTGACCGCCAAGATGATCGCCGACCTCTGGCATCTTCCGCTCCTCCGGCTCGATGTCGGGGCGCTGTTCGGCAGCCTCGTCGGGGAATCGGAAGAAAGAACCCGGCGGGCGCTCTCGCTTGCCGAGACGATTGCACCCTGTATTCTCTGGGTCGATGAGATCGAGAAAGCATTTGCATTCAGCAGCGGGGACGGGGGAACGAGCCAGCGGGTCTTTGCCCACCTGCTGACCTGGATGCAGGACAAGACCGCTCCCTGCTTTGTCGTGGCAACCGCAAACAACATCGCAGCCCTCCCACCCGAACTGCTCCGCAAGGGCAGGTTCGACGAGATATTCTTCCTCGACCTGCCAAACACGGAGGAGCGGCGCGAGATTTTCTCCGTCCATATCCGGAAGCGGAAGTGCGTGCCGGCAGAGTTCGATCTCGACCTGCTCGCAAAAAAGAGCGAAGGATATGTCGGGGCCGAGATCGAGCAGACCATTACCGATGCGATGTACCGGGCCTTCAACGAGGACATGCGCCGCATGACAACCGAAGATATTCTCACCTGCATGAAAGCGCAGGTGCCGCTTGCAATCTCCCAGCGGGAGAACATCGCGGTGCTCCGGGCCTATCTTGCCGAAGGCCGGGCAATCCCGGCATCGAAGGCCGCACCGCAGCGGGCGGCCGGCCACGTTCCGGCTATCGCGCTCGAAACAATTGATCCGACTCTCTCGTGACCTGCATGAAATTCCCGCGTCACCTCCCCGTCATCGGCTCTCTTATCGCACAACGCAATGTGAGAAAAACCATAGGTGCGGCTGCTGCCGGAGATGCAGATGCGGTGCGGGACCTGGTGCGGATACTTGCTGAACATCCGGACAATCCCACGGGAAATCCCGCACAAACCACCCTCCGGATCCTTGCGACCCCGGCTCTCCGCGATGCATTCTGTGACGCGGTTCTTGCACCGGGCAATGAACGGCTCATCCCGTTTGCAGCGGACTGCGGGCACCGGCCAACTGATCCGGAGAAGCGGGCACTCTTCTTATTCCTGACCGGGCAGATTGGGCAGCGTCCCGACATTGATTTCCCGCTGCTTGCAAAAGCATATGCCGGATCGGGACGGGAAATGAGAGCCCGGCTGCTCCGGGGGGCCCGGGCAAACGGGCACTGTGGCATCCTCGCTTCAGCGCTCTGCGACCCGGATCATTCCGGCAACCCCGGCTCATGGTCGCACGAGGAATGGGACGTGATCGTAACCGGCTTTGCAGCAGACTCGCGGTGGGATGACCTGTGGCAGCTGATCCCTTCAGCTCCCCCGGGCCCGGCGGTCACCGGCCTCAATGCCCTGAAGGTGTCAGGCTGGAAACCCGGGCCGCACGATGCAGCAGTCTGGGAAGCACTCTGCGAGATACTTCCCGCATCATGGCCGTACCCGTTCCCGGCCGAGTCGCTCATCCGGACCATCAGAAGCCCGGACAGCCAGCCGGTCCGGCTTGCGTTCTCTCCGGACGGGACCCTGCTTGCTGCCGGATACTCGGACGGGTCGGTCACGGTCTGGAACACCGGGACGGCCCGGCACCCTGCCATGCTTGATTCAGGAACCGGACCGGTAAAATCCCTCTTCTTTTCCCAATCGGGGGATCGCGTTTACTGCCTTCGGGGCTCCGGCCTGCACTGCCTCGACACCATGACCGGTATTCAGACATGGGAAAAATCACCGGATGAGGCTATGTTCACCTGCGCGGAACTGTGCGATGACAGCTCATCAATTGCCCTTGGTACCACCCGGGGATTGATGGTCTGCGACGCCCGTACAGGAAAAACAATCACCAGTACCGGGTCCGGACTGATCGGCTGCCTTGCAATCTCCCGGGATACCAAGAAAATTGCCATAGGACACGGTGACGGTTCCCTGATACTTGCAACCATAGATGACGGGAGCATCATCCATATAATTTCCGGAAATGGTAAACCGGTCCATGAGCTTGCATTTTTTGTCGAAGGTGAGATCCTCTGCTCGGTCTGCAGGGATTCAAACCCCGTACTCTGGGACACCGATAGTGGAGAACGGTTGCGGACATGGACCGGTCAGACCGGCCCGATCGCCTGCAGTGAGGTAATACCAGGCCTCTCCATGCTCGCCCTCGCCGGCATGGACAACCAGCTCCGGATCTGGGGACTGGCTGGCACCCATCCGGCAGCAAGCATCCCGTTTTACCACCGACACATCACCTGCTGCTCCGCCGATATTGCAGGAACCACCCTTGCAACCGGCTGCGGCGACGGCACGATCCGCATAATCCACCTGCCGGACGGGGCGATAACCCGTGAATTCCGGCCCTATAAAAAAGCGGTCGCTACCCTGCAACTCTCCCATGAGGGAACAGTTCTTGCCAGTGCCGGATGGGACGGTTCAGTTATACTCCATGATCCCCGGTCCGGTGAAACCCTCCGTACCCTGCAGCGCCGGCCCGGCGCCATCACCGGGCTCTGCCAGGTCCCGGGGACTGCCCGTGTTGCTGCCAGCTCTTCCGATGGCAGTGTCCGGCTGTTCCGGCACGAGGATGGCCGGCCTGAACATATACTCGATATGTACACCCCGGCCGTCAACGCAATTGCGGTCAGCCCGGACGGCAGGTTCCTTGCCTGCGCCGGCAGCGACAAATCGCTCCGGATCTGGAACCTCAGCAACACCGGGCTTGCCGGCAGCGGAGACCTGCTCAGCCATACTGCACGATGCCTTGTATTCCACCCGGACGGCAACAGCCTGATTTCCGGCGGATGGGACGGGAAAGTCCGGCTCTGGACCGTCCCGGGCCGGGAACCGGTCCAGATCCTTTCGGGTCACACCAGCATCGTGACCTCCTGTGCATTCTCACCGGATGGCACGCTTCTGGTCACCAGTAGCAATGACACGACCGTACGGCTTTGGTCCCTTCCGGACAGAAAATGCCGGGCAGTCCTCACGGGGGCGCGATCCGAGATCAGCGCTGTTGCCGTATCGCCCGACGGGAACCTTCTTGCTGCCGGCAGCAGTGATGGGGTTATCCGGGTGTATTCCCTGCCGGGTGGAGAAATCCATGGATCGGCTGCCACGCTTCCGGGAAAAGTAACGGCCCTCACATTCCTGCCGGACAACCAGATCCTTGCTGCCGGCTACGACACGGGACATCTCACCCTTCTATCCTGCCCGGATCCAGAGCTTATCAAAACATTCCCGGCCCACACCGGCCCGGTCACCGGCATCATTGCCATGCCGGAAGAAGATTCGATCATCACCGGGGGACATGACGGGCTCATCCGGGTCTTTCAGCTGCCGTTCTTCCGGCCGCTTTCCCGTGCAACACTCCATGACATTCGGTATGCAGCAGAACAGGCAGCGCTGGCCACACAGGATGAGACGCGGACCGCGTGGGAATTCCTGCACCGCCTGCTCATGCTCCGGTTCCGGGACGAGATATGCGTGATCAGCCAGCCAGGCGAGACCGAGGCATGGGAAATCCAGGTTGTGGGGTGATACCATGCAGGAACAACATTCCATCAGGATTACCCGGTATCTCGGCGTGGACTTCGGGGCATGCACAACGGTCATTGCCTCACGCAGCAGGGATAACGGGGACGTGGTTCCCGTGGATTTTCCCGGCTGGTCACACCCGCTCCCGTCCGGCCCCGGAGAGCCCGGGATCCCGGTCGTTCCCTCGCAGGTCCGGTACGATGAGGCCGGGACCTGCTTCATCGGCGCAGACACAGGAGACCTCCCCGGCACCGCACGTTGGCTTGTCCCGTATATCTGCACGGATAATCCGGCACGAATCCCGGCCGGTCATGCCCGGATGATCGGGTACAAAAATGCCGGCTCGGATTTCCTTACAGATCTCCTTACTCGCGCCGCAACCGGCTATATTACCGGAACCGGTCTTGTGATAAGCGTGCCGCACAATGCACCGGCGCACTATACCGGATGGCTCAGGGACGTTGCAGCATCGGCAGGATTCCCGCAATGCCGGACCCTTGAAGCCCCCCTCGCCGCAATCCACGGGTACGGGATACCGGCAGAAAATGTGCAGCCGCGCATCGTCATCGCGTTTGACCGGACCGGGCTGGAGATTACGGTCGTGGAATGCCGGGATGCCACGTACCAGATATCCGGCCGTGCAACGTGCGATACCGGATGCAGCCGGATCGATTCCTGGATTGCAGAGGACCTGCTCGACCGGAACCGCCTCTATCCGGATCATCCGCTCATCAGCCCTGCATTTCCCGGACTCGTGGAGGAATCAGCAAAAGCGCGGCAACGGCTTGTGGTCGCAGGTGACACCAGAATCGACGTGCCGGTCAGGCTCGCATCACTCCTGCGGGAAACCCGGCTCGACCGGGCCGGCCTTGCCCGGATCGGCACAGAGCATGCAGTTCCCGACGCCATCCGGCATACAATAAACCTCACCCGGGCTGATGCAGGACTCACCGGGACTGCCCGTAAACCTGGCACAGTCCTGTTGATCGGGGAGTACTGCACCATGCCGTGGGTTGCGGAGATCATCAGCAGGCACTGCCCCGGCATACCTGTGCGGCGCGACCACCCGCTCGACGCGGTTGCCCGGGGAGCAGCACTCTATGAACCCGTTGCTGCTGCCCGCAACCGGATAGCAAACGATTACGTGCTCCGGTACCGGGACCCGGTGACCGGCGGGCACCAGTACCGCTTCCTTGCCCGGAGCGGAACACGGTTCCCGAGCGCCGGCCAGGTAGCGCGGGTCGTCATCAGTGCAACGTATGACGGCCAGTGCCAGCTCGGTCTCCCGCTCTGCGAGATTCCGCCGTTGGGGGATGCACAGCCCGGGGGCGGCTTCGAACTGGTAGCCGGGTCCGACGGAGGCCTCCACGTCATCCCGCCTTCGCCCGATGCAGGAGAGGGGAGCCGGCCGGTTCCCGTCATACCGGACAATCCGGTTTTTCTCTCAGCAATCCCGCCTGCCAAAAAGGGCGAACCCCGGTTCGAGCTCACCTTCCGGCTGGACCGGGAGGGATGTCTCTGCTTAACAGCGCGGGATCTCGTCAGCGGAAAACTGGTAAAAGAAAACGAAGCCGTGCACCGGCTCAGGTGACACGACAACAGGTGATATCATGGAAATGCAGGAACTGGAAATTACCATCGACAAGGAAGGAAACGTAAAGATCGAAGTCAGCGGGATCAAGGGAGAGGGATGTCGTGCCCTGACCCGGGATATTGAGAACGCAATCGGGGAAACGCGGGAATACACCTGCACAGCTGAATATTACGAGCAGCCCGTGCAGGAAGAACTCGGCAGCCGGATACACCGGTAGGTCACCGGGCCAGTTCCCGGACCTTCGCGATATTTCCCCGGTCATCCCGTCGGTCATCCACCGGCGTCTCGCAGATGAGCGGGAGACCTGCAAAAACCGGGTGGTGCAGGATGTGACGGAACCCTTCCTCGCCGATAAACCCCATGCCGATATGTTCGTGCCGGTCAAGGCCGCTGCCCCGGTCGCCCTTCGTGTCATTCAGGTGGATGGCCTTGAGATGCGTAAGGCCGACCTGCTCATCGAACTGTGCGAGCGTGTCGGCAATCCCGTCCGTTGTGCGGAGCTCGTAGCCGGCCGCAAACGCATGGCAGGTATCGAAACAGACCCCGGTCCGGTCCGGCGATGCAAGGGCGTTCCGGATAGCCCCGATATGCTCGAAACTGCTGCCGACACTGTTCTTCTCGCCAGCCGTATTTTCAAGGAGCAGCATCACGTCGTTGTCCGACTGTACAAGCGCTGTATCAATTGCCTTGATCACCCGTGCCCGGCCGCCCGCGATCCCGTCACCGAGATGGTGGCCGAGATGCGTGACCAGGTACGGGATGCCGAGCCGGCCGCACCGTTCGAGTTCTGCTGCAAGCGTTGCAACCGACTTCTCGTAGATCTCCGGCTTCGGCGATGCAAGGTTCGGGAGATACGGCATGTGATCGACCGGGAGAATGCCGGTCGTTCCGATCTTAGCACGGAACAGCTCGCAATCTACATCCGCCAGCGGTTTTGATGCCCACCCGCGCGGGTTGCGTGAGAACATCTGGAATACATCGCAGCCGGCATCGAATGCCCGGTCCACCGCAAGGTCAAGCGATCCGGCGATTGAAACATGAACCCCGACTTTTACCATGCAGAAAATCCCCGCATCATCATTGCTCAGCATCTTTCGGGCGCAGGAACTATTAGGAGATTGTGATCGGGCAAAAAAGAGATTGGTTATCTTTTCAGCCGCGAGCCGGCAAGCGCCAGCACGCCCAGCGCACCAATAACGGCAACCGGCAGGCTCCCGGATTTGGTTGGTGACGGGGTCGTCCCATCAGTGACACCGGTTGAGCCGGCCTCTGTTGTAGCCGATGCAATCAGGGTTATGGCTTCATCAGGACGGGTCGTGGTCGCGGTCCGGATATTGACCTGCTCGTAACCGATCGGAGGAACAACGGTTACCACGTAATCCGAAATCGCCTGGGGTCCGACAACCCCGGTTGATCCGGCGCAGGTTTCAGAGGTGGCCTGTCCGCTGACGAACGTCACAGTAATACTCGAGCCGTCGTTCCTGCCATTGTACGTGAAGCTTTCCCCGGGTTTGAGGTTCTTGTCCGCCACGGACAGGCTGCCGCTGCGGATCTTCACATCGGACGACGAGGCCACGCAGGTCGAACCCGTGCACTGGGAGCAGTCCGGCATTGTGGTTGCGAGAAGCGAGTAATCCCCGACAAACGGCGAGGGAATCGTGCTGAAATCCCCGACAAGGCTGTTGACGTATTCCTCGTTTGGCCGGGGGCCGTAGACTTTTCCAATCGTGACCCAGGTTTCCCCGGCGCCGCCGATGCTGGTTGCTACGACCGTGTCACCGGTTTTGAAGAGCGTAAACGCGGCCGGGTCCGGCACGGTGCCGGTCAGGGCCGATTTGTCCATGGGCTTGAACGTGCAGTCCGCTGTGCCGGTAGAAGAATACTTGCACCCGTACTGGAGGGGGTTTTCAATCGTCATGGTATTCGTGGTCTGGCTGATGGTCGCAATCGAACCCTTGACGGTGACTTCCTGCAAAACAGCGCCCGCTGGCACTGCGACACAGCACAGGAGTGCAACAAGGATAGCAAAAATAAGGATTTGTTTCATGACTGGTTTCACCCATTCTGGTACATCGACCATCGGCATGCAGGAATAAAAATACACCTCAAATGATCCTGCCGACCCGGGCCTTTTTGACCTGGGGCAACCTACATCTGGATATGCAGGTCACGTTTCTTGGGACCACCGGGTGGTACGATACGGTTGCCGGCAATACCTGCTCGGTCCTTGTCCGGTCAGAAGAGTACGACATCATCTTCGATGCGGGCAACGGCATTGCAAAAGCCGACCGCTATATCACGCAGGATAAACCCGTCTTTCTCTTCATCAGCCATTTCCATATCGACCACATCGCCGGGCTTCACACGCTCGTCAAGTTCCGGCTAAAAAAAGGCCTCACGATCTGCGGTCTGCCGGATACCGAAGAAGTCCTCGATCGTATCATCACCGAACCGTTCACGGTCCCATTCGACCAGGTCCCGTACCCGGTGAGGTTTGCCGAACTTGACGAAGGGGTCCACACCCTGCCGTTCACCATCGAGTGCCGGCCCCTCGTCCACCCGGTTCCCTGCTACGGGTACCGCCTTGAGGTGGACGGGAAGGTGATCACCTACTGCACGGACACCGGGGTCTGTGATAATGCAATAAAACTCGGCCGGAACGCCGACCTTCTCATCACCGAATGCGGGCTCCTGCCCGGCGAGGTAAGTCCCGACTGGCCGCACCTCAGCCCGGAAAACGCGATCCATATCGCATGCAAGGCAAAAGCAGAGCGGCTTGCCCTCATGCACTTCGGGGCCATGAAATACCCGACGGTCGAGAGCCGGCTGGACCTTGCCACCCGGTACGAACCGACGTTCAAAAACCTCATCATCGCAACCGATGACCTGACAATAAACGTATGAGATGGGGGAAATCCTCCCATCCCTGCAACATTTTTTCGCGCTTACAAGATGTACTTCGTTCCAACCGTATTCAGGATAAATTTCCCGGGCATCTCTTCAGCAAACCGGTTGATCGCGTCCCAGCCGGTGCAGTGCATCGGTACAACATAATCCGGGTCGATTCGTTTCATCGCATCGACTGTTGGCCGGATAATGGGCGCAAACGCCGGCCCGGTGAGATGGAACCCGCCCATGACCGCGTGGACTTTTTCAATTCCTGTAATTTTCTTTGCGTACTCGACCGTGTTGATGATTCCCGCATGGGCGCAGCCGCTGATGACGACAAGCCCTTTGTCCTGAAGATTGATGACAACTGCCTGGTCGTCGCGGATCGGGTCGGGCATCCAGCGGTCATCGACAAACATCTCCATCCCGGGCATCCCGTTCTCGAACGGCATCTTCCGTTCAACTTCCCCGGTCACGAGCAGGTGGCCTGCGGCAAGGGTCGACGGCGTTTCACGCTTCATGATATCTGCCCCGGCTTTTTTCAATGTAATGGGATCGAGCTGAGGGAGATCCGCCGGCCCTCTGACCGGGTTGTTCAGTCTCCTGCGGAGGAAGGCATCCGGGTGGAGGACGAGCGGGATCTGCCGGGTCGCACCACAGAAAAATCCCTCAAGTCCCCCGATATGATCGAAATGCCCGTGGCTCAGGACCACGGCTTCTGCCGTGTGCAGGTCGAGACCGAGCTGGCGGGCGTTATAGAAGAGACAGTCCCGCGAAAGCCCGGTATCGAGAAGAATTGTATGTTCTTTTTTCCGGAGAAGACCCGCACGAGGCAGGAGAAGCCGTGCTCGGCAAAGAGCGTGCGGCACGAATTGAACGGCAGCCGCTGGTCTACGGGCGTTGCCGGAGGCACGAAGATATCGATATAATTGTCGACGATGACGGTTACTTCGGCCCGGTCGGCCGGTTTTAACAGGTGGTCGGTCATGGGGTACATCAATTCCTCATTATACGGGATATCAGTCAATGAGTAATATTGCCATCGGTTCCGGGTGCCCCTGTACCGGGAGCCGGATGGGCATTCCTGCTTTTTCAGCGGTTTTTTTCATGTTGATACCGACAGCGTGTTCCGGGATCCGGGCCTGCGTGGGGTGGAGGCAGATGCCGCCTTTTACATTGCAGGTCTCGCAGAGCCGGCACGAGCCGTTGACGAACGCGAGCGCAAGGGGATAGCCGGCATTGAACGCTGTTTTTTCAAGTTCTAGCATAACCGGTGCGCAGTCTTTGCTGCCGGTAAAATAATCCTGCCAGAACTGTGTTGCCTGCTCTTTCTTGTCGGCCGGTGCTTCCGGGTCGAGCCAGTATTTGTAGATCGAACAGATGACATCGGGATCGGCAATCGCCGGCGAGGTGAATTTCACCAGCAGGGCGTACCGGTACTCGGCAAGGATCTTCCGGAACTCATCCGGTGTCGGGACGTACGGCGGGCAGGTCAGTTTCTTCCCGTACCCGATACAGCCGGCCCGGCACTTGAGCGGGACCCGGTTTTCTACGATGACATCTGTTGCCGGAATGACTTTTGCATCCGTGGCCCCGAGCGAGCAGGCTGCTGCTTCGAGGAAGGAAAAATCGTGCGCCTCTTTGCTATCTGAACTCATCAAACTCACCAGTATCTTTATCCACATTGCACCGGATAACAAAAAACCCGGGCCTGTCCCCATTCATCACGGCATTGAATTTCATGCCGCATTCATGCAAGACATTCATCAGTACGGATTCTGTGTCATACTTTTCACACCATATTTTCCCTTATTGCTCTCTCGTGCACCTTCTCCGGAAATCCTAAATACTCCAGCGCCCGGTTCCGGATCCGAATCAACTCCTGCTCCGGGGAAATACCGGTCTTTGCCGGCGGGTCAACAAACGGCAGGGCAAAGGTCATTGAGCCATTAACCCCGATACCTCCGAGCACCAGCGGGTTGATCTCGCTTGCCGCCGGCAGGAAGACCAGCCGTTCCAGCCGGGGTCCCCGGTAGGATTCAGGCATATCGATCCTGCCCAAGTTCGAGGGGGTGAACCCGGGAAAGGTCGTGTCGATAGTGCGATTGAACGAGACTACGATATTTCCCGTATCAGCGGCAAACCGCTGCAGGGTAGCAGTTCTGGTATATGCTGCGGGAACCTTGTTGGTGAACACGCCGAATCCCGCGAGGGCATCGATGAGGGACGGTTCAAATGCCGGCAGGGGCGTGGGGGAGGGTTTTTCCAGGTACGCATGGATGGCCTTGTGCATCGCCACGGCATTATCCCAGAACGGTTTTTCCGGTGAATACGCAAACTTCAGCCGGATCCCTCCGGCGCAGAAACAGAAGATATCCCCCGTGGGGGGTTGTACCCGCCTCCGCAGGTCATATGGCACGAGTACCGTCTGCTGGCTTTTCGAAAAACCCCCGGTGATATCGGCATGGGCTGCAAGGCATGCCGCCGAGACTGCCGACGCAACGGTAACGCCATACTCCCGGCAGGCTGCTTGCAGGCTTGCGGATTCTGCCGGATCGAACTCGAAGAGTACCAGGCCGGGCCTGCGTTTCTCCCAGTACGTGAGGTACAGGGCGGCATAGTCCTCCGGGCCGAAATAGTACGGATTCTTATTCCATTTCCAGTTCGCATACCCGGCAATTGCGCTGGAGACGATCTCCATGACGGAAATTCGGGGCTTCTCGAGATCCAAAGCATCCGGGGGATCCAGCACGCGGACCTCCGTATCAGGATCTGCATACCGTACGAGAAGATCCCGGACAAGGATGGCAAGTGCCATGCCGTCGCAAATGCTGTGATTGGAGAATACCAGCAGGTCGGAGACGTCCAGGGACTGGAGGAGCACGCATTTTATGAGCGGGCCCCTGCCGAGATCAAACGGTACCCGCGCCTCGTTCTTCAGCTCGTCCAGCCACTGGCTGTCTGAACTACGGGGGGAAACCCTCAGCGGGACTTCCGGGACGCCTTCTGATGAGAACCATGCATCATGCCGCTCATCGAACACAATCTTTGCCCGGAGCAGCGGGTGGACCCGGCTCATGGTTGCAAGTGCCTGCCGGAACCGGGTTTCATCCAGGGTACCGGTAATCCGGGCCGCCATCATGACGGTGCAGGCCGGGCTCATGAAGAAGAACCGCTCGGTCCGGGACATCTTCCGGATACAGCCGGGTATATTCGGAGTCTCTGGTTGTTTTTTTTCATCGTGTGTTGTCATTGCTTTCATCGTAATACCTTAGTCGCACGGCACGTGCCGGCTGTTTTTCTGACCGGGGGATTCCTGCCCGGACCGGGGAAGTGATTCTCAAGGGTCTGGCGGTTTCTGCCGATCACAGACACTTCTTTGCAATCTTACACAACCACAGCATACGCAAACGATAACAGGCTGTTCATTTTCCTGCCCTCGTTTTTTCCGGAGAAATATGCCTTCTTGTAATCTATGCTGGTAACGTTCTTTACTTTCGAGAATCCCCTTTGCGTGAGGAAGGTTTCAATCTCTCCCTCTTTTATTCCAAACAGGAAAGGTTCTCCTGCGTCCATCAACCCCTTTCGCCAGTTCTTGCCGGCTTCAAGTTCGCATGTGCCATCAACTACGGACTCTGGAATATAATCGAACACGACAGCGCTGCTCCTGCCCGAATAATGCGTTATGAACGAGAGCGTTTCGTCCACGATCCCTGGCGGGAGGTACATAAAAAGCCCTTCCATGATAAAGAGGGTTTTTAAGGACCGGTCATAGCCGCTTTCCAGGAGCCGCTGGCCGAGCTTATCGACGCCAATATCGACAGAAACATACGTGACATGGCCAGGGAGCGATCCGAAAATCTCCTTAATCTTCTCCACTTTAATTTTTTGAGTAGCCTGTTGGTCAACCTCGAATATCCTGACATTTTTCAGCCCTTCGATCCGGCAGGCCCGGGTATCGTACCCGGCCCCGAGTATGACGAGCTGTTCCAGGCCATCGCCAAGGGAGGAATTCACAACATCGTCAATATACCTGACCCGGGCTATGATCGAGTTACCTGCCCCTGGTACCAAACGTTCGCTCTGCGCTAAAAATGCCTTATACTTCTCCGGGTTCTTGGTCGCAAATTCCAGCACTTCCCGGCTGATGAAGCGGATGGCATACGGGTCATAACAGATGCGCTCGTCCTCCGGCCGTCCCGATTCACCTACCCTCACCATGGCAATTGTCTCAGCCGTCTTACTTGGGCCTTTACTCGATTTACTCATCCCGGTTGCTTTAGCAGTGTCTGATTCCTGCATTTCCAATCCTCCTGTCAGAGATCTCAAAACCCGGTCCCCGGATCATCAATCCGTTGCTCTTTGGAAAGTTCCTCTCACCGGTGGCTGACTGCCAGGGATGCTGGTACTGCCGGAATTCTCACATCCTCAGCAGATTCTTATCGATCGCAAACGCGTAGCAGCCCCGGCTGCCCCACCACGTGCACTCGGAGCAGGTGGTGTGGTCCTTTGTGCACCGCCGGCCAACCGCTTCCATCGGGCAGTCGTCCCGCTTGGCACAGCCCCAGCAGCAGGTGCCGGTGGTGCGGCCGTAGATCACATCGAAGTTGATTGCGGGCGGCCGGGCTGCTTGTTTTTTCCCGGTCACGGGAGGCACCCGCCCGGGACTTTTGCATACGCAAGCGAGAGAAGACCGGAGACCTTCCGGTTGGCATTTTTTCCCGTGTAATACATCTTTGTAAACGCCCGGGACGGGATGACCTGCACTCCGGAGAAACCGAGACCGGTAAGAAACGGGACAACTTCGCAACCGGCAAATCCCGATAAGATCGGTTCGCCCATCCGTGTTGTCGACGCACGGATCTCCTGGCCGCCTTCTGCATCCGATGACCCGTCCGCAAGCGACCGGGGTACGAAATCGAAGAGCACGGCACTCCCGGCACCGGCATGCCCCGCAATCCCGGCAAGGAGGCCTTCAACCGCCGGGTGGGAGAGATACATCACGAGTCCTTCAAGAAGAAAGAGTGTCTTTTTTCCCGGAATGAATCCGGCCGATTCAAGAGACGGCCACCATGGATCGGTCCCGATTTCGTAAGGAACGAATGTAACATGATCCGGCAGTGTCCCGAAGATCGTTTTCAGGATCCTGGTTTTCCGCTCCAGGGTCTCCGGCCGGTCGATCTCAAAGACCCGCAGGTGTCCCTTCAGCGATCCGATACGGTACGCCCGGGTATCGTAGCCGGCACCGGGGATCACGAGCTGCGAGAAACCTTCACCCGCAGCGTTTCCCGCTACATCATCGAAATACCGGACCCGGGCACGGATCGTGTTGCTCCACCCGGGCATCTTCCGCTCGATCTCCTCCATCATGGCCCGGGTTTCCGCAGGATGGTCCCGCGCCCATGCAAGTTTTACCGGGTCAACAAAACGGACAGCATAGGGATCGTTGAAGATACGGACATCCTCCGGCAGCATCGATTCTGCCATCCGCTGCAGGGTAATTCCTTCCGCGATACGGCTCGGGCATTTCTGCCCGCTCTTTTCACCCGTGAATACTAGAGCCGGATCCATGCAGGCTCACCACACAAACGGAACGAGCCGGTACTGCACGTTCCGGGCATACTCACGGTAACCCGGCAGCTCCTCCTGCAGGGTCCGGTCCTCGAGACTCGTGCGGAGAACAAAAAAGCCGGCCGTCAGTATGGCCGGCACGAGCGCCACGAGCGAACCGAGCAGCAGGGGCTGGCAGATCACGTACGTAATCATCCCAACATAGCCCGGGTGGCGCACGAACCGGTACGGGCCTTCCGACACGACCGTATGCCCCCGGTCTTCCTGGATCCGTACCGTTGCAGAGAAAAACTCGTTGACCATCGATGACCGGATCACCAGGGCATTGCCGAGCACGACCAGGACAAATCCAAGGGCCGGAACCATGACCGGCAGCTCCCCCGTCCAGCCAAAACGGTGGTCAAACCCGGCGGTTGCAAGGACAATGAAGCCCATGATGAAGAGGATCCCCACCAGGTTCCGGTCCCAGGTTTTCGCATCGGCGTGCCGTTTCGAGCGTTCCGCATGCAGGCCGTTGCTGAGTAACAGGATTGCGGCGGTAAAGACAAGGACATAGATGCCCATGAGTGCCCAGGCTGCAGGCCAGTCAAACGTCCCGGCCGGCAGGAAGATGAACATCCCCATCACCGCCACAAAAACGATGCTGACCAGGATATTCTTTGTCCGTGATGGTGTACCTTGCTGATTTATGTCGGTCATGATTATCACATACTTTGTTGTAAAATAACATACTCTTTGGTATGTATAAATACGACTCGGTTTGTTTTTCGCCCGGATACAATGTTTTTTTACCTGCGGTAAGGGATGTACTATCAGGAAGTCATGCCGAAGGTTGTGCCGGGATACAAGGAGGATGCGAAGCGCCGGATCATCGAAGCTGCAATGGACGTAATCGCGGAACGCGGCTGCGACCAGATGACCATCGATGATGTGGCGCGAAAACTCAGCGTGACCAAGGGCGCAGTGTACTGGTACTTCAAGAGCAAGGAGGAACTCGTTGCCGCGGTCCTCAACAAGTTCCAGAATGATATCGAGCGCACCAGTTTCAATACGTTCTACAACCGGCCGCTCGAGAACGCCTTCATGGATATCTTCGACCGCTTCGCCCTGACCGATGACCGTCAGCGGGCGATTTTTTTTGAAATGTTTGCGCTTGCGACCCGGAATTCCGATGTCCGTCATGCGACCCGGGATTATTTTGAAGGAATGGTCTCGACCCTTGAAACCGCGATAAAAAAGGAGAAGAAACAGAATTTTCTTCAAACCCAGACCGACGACCGGAAACTTGCACTCCTGATGGTCGCCCTGTATTCCGGGCTCCAGAATTACGAGATGGTCTGGATGTACCAGGACGAGATCAAGACACTCTGGCAGGAGGGGGTCCGCATTCTCTTAAAACCGGAATATACCGGATCCTACGGGGAGAATAAGGAAGGGAAATAACCTGCCGGTTCCGGGATGAGTACGGCAATGTTCACAGGATCCCGCATAGTAACACCCGGCGGCACATCCAGAAGATCGCCCGCCCGTATCTCCAAACAACAGGATCGTTCCACCGGGACCCCATGGTAAAAACACATATGTATTATCGACGATAATTGCGTTGCATGATTCTAAAACTCCCCCAAAGCTCTGGTAATGCCATCGGTTTCCTGATCCAGGGAAAGCTGACCGATGAGGATTACCAGGAGGAACTGATCCCGGCAATGGAAGGGGTGATCAGGGCACATGAAAAAATCAACCTCCTGTTCCAGATGGACAAATTCGAGGGCTGGACTGCCGAAGGAGCGTGGGAGGACTTCATAAACTGGCCGAAGTTCATGTCGATCCGGCGGATGGCAATTGTCGTTGACGACAACTGGCATGAATTTGCCACCTGGCTGTTTTCAGTCTTTGCCAGTCTCACGCATATCGAGCTCAGGTTTTACCGGAAGGCCCAGCTGCCGGAAGCATGGAGCTGGCTCCGGGAGTCGTGAAAACCCGGGGACGCGATCAACAAAACCGGAACGAAACATAAAACCGTCCGCAGGAGACCCGGTCTGCCGGGTCGGTCACGGCCGGGAGGAAAGACCATAAGTCCGAAAAACACCCATGCTCTGAGCATGAAATATACGGCACGTCACATCCAGCGATTCCTTGAGCAGGGAAGGATCGATCCCACGCTCTGGAAGAACCATTTCCCCTCACTGCTGCCGACCCAGGTACCCACGTGCGAGGAGTGCACGGAGTTTAAGGACCGGACCTGCGCCGGCGGCCAGGACCCGGTCGAATGTTTCCTTGCAAAAAAACCGGAAGCAAATCCTGACGAGGAGCACCACAAGAAGAAACGGGACCCGATGCTCGGCCTCGGGGCAAAAGGGCAGGCAGTCCGCGGCACGGCAATGCCCCGCGACCAGTCGAAGATGTAAGGGTGCTGGGGAAGGGTAATTTTAAGGAAACTCATCATCACGGTAAGAGGGTAAAAAGATCAATTTTCTCATTTTTAAAATTATAGAGATATCGAGAAATGAGACCTAATACAATCACTCGTTTATCTTGATTCAATTTCTCTGGTATAATTTCAATATTCAATTATGACTAGCTCTTACAAGAGATACTCTTGTAATGCATTTGATTGAATATAATTAATAAGATTAATATAGAAAATAAATATTTACGATGGCCGAAATTTCGTGGCAAATTATTGGAGTGATTATTACTATCCTTGGAATTTGTATTGCAGCGATTATTTCGTTGATAATCATTCCATATATGAATGATCAAAAAACAATTGATTTAACAAAAAACCAACTCATTCTTGCTGAACAATATGAAAACTCAAACGAATATGAAAAATCGATAGAAATTTATAATAATTTACTTGAAAAGGTTTCGAAAGAGCAATTTCCATATGAATACGCCAAAATCAAATTAAAACTCGGGAGAGATTATGGTTTATTAAGTGATTCTAAAAATAAAGAAACTAATCTTATGCATTCAAGAGATTCCTTGATTGATGCATTAACGATTTTTACTTTTGAAAAATATCCTGGCGACTATGCAGCATCTCAACAAAATTTAGGAATTGCATACAAACAACTATCAGAAATTCGTAATCAGAACGAAAATAATAGAAAATCAATTGAGGCATTTACTTCAGCGTTACGAATTACCAATAAATCTGTTTCACCCATGGATTATGCCATCTTAGAATCAAATATTGGATTGGCTTATAGAAACCTCGGAGTATCAGAACAAAATGATACTTACACAAAAAAAGCTAAAGACTATTTTGAAAATGCTTTAGAGATTGTTACATTAACAAATAATCCGGAACTTTATGCTCAGCTACAATCAAATTACGGACCAATAACTGGATCATTTAATCAATCGCTAAATTCTTTTAATGAAGCTTTGATTGTGTACACGATTGAAAGCCACCCTAATGAATACGCCATTGTCCAACAAAATATTGGAGGATTATATATTCTGAGAGAGCCACTTACAGAAAGTGATATTGAAAAAAGCATTATCGCTTATAATAATGCTTTAAAAATTTTTACAATTGAAAACCGTCCTAAGGATTATGCAAAAATTAAGAAATTATTGGGTATCGCATATTTAAATCTCGCATTACGTCAAAATAGAGAGAGTAATTTTAATAACGCAAAGAATGCGTTTAATGAATCTCTAAAAATTAGAACAATTACTGAATATCCGATAGAATATGCAATGACGCAATTAGATATTGCAACGCTGTATACATATGTTGGAGATATAAAAAATAACGAGACTGATCGACAAGCTGCTGAATATGCATTTAATGAGGCGCTTTCAATATTCACTCAACGAGAATATCCATTATATTATCAACAAGTACAAACCGCATATAATGATTTTAAAAAACGTAGTAACAATTGATAGAATGAACTCATTTGAGTTCACAAATTTTCAAAATTCTACTCAATATTTCTAAGAGGATTATACATTTTCTTGAGGGATTATTGTTAATCTATTTTAAAAATTTAGTAGTAGTTAACAAATTATTTTAAAAAATTTCTCAGGTGCCAGCCACCCACTCACTTATTCAGTTTCTTCAGCAGCCACGCCATATTCTGGCCGAGCGTTTTTACCGTTGCAAGACCCTCGTCATCTTTTTCCACATCACCGTATTCGCGTCCTTCCTCGCACTGCCACTGAATGCAACGACCTTCATGATCTGCCTCATAAAACTGGTATTATCCCGGACCGTATGGAATGATCGCCCGGGACTAAAAAAGCGGACCAGGTACCGGAATATTCAGGCCCCGGTAAACCGGAACGCCCCTTCCGGCACGATAATCTCGAACCGTGCTCCCCTGCCGGGTTCCCCGGTCTCCGCTATCGTAATACCGGTGATCGTAAGAATCTCCCGTGCAAGAAACAACCCAAACCCCGTATGCTTGCCAAACCCGCGCTCAAAGATCCGCTCTTTATCTTCAGCCCGCACCCCGCTACCATTATCCTCGCAGACAAGGACCAGCGCCCCGGTGTCAGTCATACGGTAAGAAAACCGGATCTCCGTTACATGCTCCCCATGCATCAGGGAATTATCAATCAGCGTATAGATCACTTTCTCAAACAGGGGATCCGCATAGATCTCGGTTTCATCCAGATCCTGCGTGCAGGTCACCGATGCCGGCAGAAGATCGGTCACGGATTTCTCAACACATTTGCCAACATTCTGCCAGGCCGGAGATTTTACCCCGATATCCTGGTAGAGTTTTGTAAACAGGATGTGTCGCTCTATCGTAGCCGCGGCCAGCCGGGCTTTTTTGAGATAGTCTGCCACGCCATCATCACAGATCTTTTTCTGCATAAGTTCCAGGAAACCGTTGAGGGCCATGAGCTGGTTGAGAATATCGTGCCGCGTGATCGAACTCAGCAGGTTGAGTTTTGCATTTGCCTGCCGGAATGCATCCTCAGCTTGCCGGAGATCTACAGTCCGTTCAGCAATCCGCTGCTCCAGTTCGGAATAAAGTCTTTTAAGCTCATCTTCTGCCCGCTTGCGGTCAGTGATATCGACAAGGGCAGAAATACTCTGTCGTGTTCCGGGAATCATGGCAGAGGTAATAATCACATTCCGGATAGCACCTTTTCTCCCGGTTACCTTTGACTCATAACTGACCGGGGCAAGGGCAGGATCAATCCTTCGCAGGCGGTGATATTCCATCATCATCTCACGATCGTCATTATCTGCGATAAATTCAGTCCAGTGTTTCCGGCCCTCGATCTCCTCCTGGCCGTAACCGGTGAGATGTGCAAACTCACGATTCACGAGCAGGATAGTCGTATCCTCGTCAACGATCATCAGGGGACTGCCACTGTGTTCAAAAAGGGTCCGGTATTTATCCTCGGACTGTTGCAAAGCACGTTCCGCCTGTTTCCGTTCGGTCACATCCCGTATCGATTCGATAGCCCCGATAACATTACCCGCGTCATCATAAAGCGGCCCTGTTTTCACCCACAGGGTCACGGCTTTTCCCAAGGGTGTCGGGAGATCAGTTTCCGCAACAATGAGATCTCCTTCTTTCCGGATAATATGATACTGGTTCCGGTCAATCACTGCATCCGATGCAAACACCATATCGATCAGGATCGGCCGTCGGAGCCCATAAAACGGGATGGCATATTCATGATTTCCCTTGCCGAGCATCTGTCCGGCAGGTACCCCGGTCATCTCTTCCATTGCCTTGTTCCAGGCAATGATGATCCCGTCCCGGTCTATGACAAGGGTTGCATCCGGAAGGAAATTGATGATGTCGGCCAGACGGCGTTCGGATCGTTTCAGGGCATCCTCTGCCAGTTTTCGTTCAGTGATATCCCGGGCAATAATCAGGTTGACATTTTCCGTTCCAAGCGTAAACCGGTGGATAGAAAGCTCGACCGGAATGATCCTGCCGTCTTTTGCACGATGGTTTGTCCGGATGATTGCATGGTTACGGTCAGTCAGTTCATTGGAAACATTCAGGACATCCGACACGGTTGACGGATCATGGATATCACGGGGGGTCATTTCCAGGAATTCCCGATCGCTGTACCCAAGCATCTCCCGTGCCCTGCGGTTAACCTCTATGAACCGCAACGCGGAACCATCTTCCGACAGGGCGACCAGGTAGATGGCATCATTGGAATTATCAAAGATCTCCCGGAACCGCTTCTCGCTCTTCCGGAGTTCTGCCAGCCTGGCTTTGCCCCGGTCGTTCTCGAATTTTAGTTCGGAGGTCTTGATTGCAACCTGTCGTTTCAGGGACCACGACCAGACACCAATAAGAACAAACAATCCCGCAACCGGAAGAAGTATGACAAGGGAATACGTTACCAGTTCGGAATAGAATGATCGTTCCTCGTAAACCCCGAACCACGTCAGGTAAATCCGGTCGTACGTACCGGATTGTTTGATGAGCGTAAGCCCTTCGTTCAGCTGGGCCAGAAGTGCCGCATCCCCTTTTCGCACGGCAAAACATGCATTTATCTCGTAGAGAGGCGGACCTGCAGGCTCAACATTGGTGATATGGTATTTGTCCGTGAGAATGACCGCTTCGTACTTTGAAACGATCGCTGCATCCCCTTGTCCATGAGAAAGCGCAAGAAGGGCGTCCGTCTTTGAAGCGAAGGGGACAATTTCTGAAGTGAAATTGCGGCTGATAAGGTAATCTTCTGCAATATCGGATTTTTCCACAAGAATCTTTTTTCCCTTCAGGTCCTCAGGATCCCGGATGGATGATCCTGTTCTGATGTAGAGAAATGCGGATTTGGTATCGTAGGGAACGGAAAAATCAACCAGCCGGGCCCGGTCTTCCGATCGGGCCATATCCGCCAGGACATCGATACGACCACTCTCAAGCTCCGCACGCACTTCGCTCCAGGTTCCAAGGGTCAGATTGTATTCCAGATCCATAGTTTCGGCAACGGCACGGAAGACTTCAATACTGAACCCGGCAGGCTGGCCGTTTTCGTCAATATATTCGTACGGGGGGTAATTATCGTCTCCCCGCACAATGAGCACCCGGCTCTCATCCAGTGCAGAAACAGAATATACCATGAAGAGCACGCAGAAAACCAGCACGATGGAAAGGATCCGGCATCCCGGCTGTACATGCAGACCATTCCTGCGGATACCTGCGATTTCATTCTGAAGCGAGCATGACATCTGAGCACCTGCCGTGACACTCCCTGTCAATCCCCATAATAACACCGTGCGATTCAGCCTGAACACAATGGTTTAGAGAATAACCGGTTCTCACACGGTCTTTACCGGCGACCGGCCTTTGCCGGCCCGGATCAAGCGGATGATCCTGCCGGGCCGGCATGACGAAGCGTACGACCGGGACCGGAAGAAATGAACCGGGGAACAGGATCTCAATCATAAGTATTTCCTGTACCGGAACGCCCCTTCCGGCACCAGCATCACAAACCTTACTCCTTTACCGGGTTCCCCGGTTTCCCGCAGGGTAATACCCGTGATTCCCAGGATCTCACGCGACAGGAACAGGCCAAGACCGGTATGTTTCCCGTACTCGCGATTGAAGATCCGCTCTTTTTCATCCGGGGGAATCCCGATCCCGTTATCTTCGTACACGATAACAAGCCTGCCCGTATCGTCCTGCCGGTACGAGATCCGGATCGCAGTAACGGTCTGCCCGTGGCGCAGGGAGTTTTCAATGAGGTTGAAAAAGACCTTGGGCAGCATCGGGTCTGCAAGGATCTCCAGTCCCCCGCTCTCATCTGCCTGCATGGCGATATGCGGGGGGACAATCGAGCGGGGAACAGCAGTGGCTGGATCCTGCCATTGCGGTTCGATGGTCCCGATATCTTCATAGTTTTTGGCAAACTCGATCTGACCAAGAATGACATCGACAGCAGTTTCCTCTTTTTTTATGTAACCAGCCAGTTCGGGATCCGTAACTTTCACCCGGGAAAGTTCGGGATACCCGGAGAGGGCATTGAGCTGGTTCCGGATGTCATGGAGGGTGATGCTGTTGATAAGATTGAGTTTTTTATTGGTCTGCTCTAACGCGTCGCGGGTCGCAATCTGACGGGTAATATCCATCAGCGAAGCAACCGATCGTCGTGTTCCCGGGATCATATCGATGGTTAAAAAAATGTTCCGGATTGCCCCGGATTTTGTGACAAACCGGAATTCATAATGTTTCTCCGCAGATCCCGGGTCCTCCCGCCTCTGGCGATGCTGGGCAAGCATCCGGTCCTGGTCTTCCTTTGCAACAAATTCCGTCCAGCGCTTCTTTCCCTGGATCTCTTCCCGACTGTATCCCGACAGCCGTTCGAATTCCGCATTGGCTAGGGAGATCGTGGTATCTTCTTCGATAAGAACCGTGGCGGTGCCGGTATTCTCAACGATCGTACAGTATGTTGCCTCGGAACCCTGCAATGCCGCTTCTGCCCGTTTGCGTTCCGTGATATCGCGGAAGATTCCCTCGACCCCCAGGAAATTGCCCTCCCCGTCATAGTATTTGTGACTGCTCGTCTCAACCGGGATTAGAGAACCATCGTGCCGTTTGAGGGTAACCTCGTAATGACTGACAAAACCATCCTTTTCAAGAGCCTGTAAAAGCATCCTGCGCTGGGAAGAATCCGCATACATGGTGTCTGCAATATTCTTCCCGATCATTTCGTCCTCGGAATCGAATCTCAGCAGTTGCACCCCGGACGGGCTGATCATAATAAGGTTGCCGTCACGGTCGCTCCGGTAATAGGCATCCTGGATATTTTCAAGAATGTCCCGGTATTTTTTCTCGCTCTCCCGGAGTGCTATCTCGGCCCGTTTGATTTCCGTACTATCGATAAACGATGCAACGGTCTTTTTTGACCCGGGAATCAGTCCGATAGTCAGGTACGCATTGCGGACCTGCCGGTCTTTCGTGATAAACCGGAACTCGTAATTCCGGGGAGCCTTGAGCGGATCGGTCCTGCGCAGGACATGGTACCGGTTCATCATCTCCGCATCTTCAGGAACGACAATTTCAATCCAGGATTTTTTTCCTTCGACTTCCTCTTTTGTATATCCGGTGATCCGCTCGAATTCCGGGTTGACAAAGGAGATGGTCGTATCTTCTTCGATGATGATGGTTGCAGATCCGGTGTTGTAAAAGATAGTCCGGTATATCGCCTCCGATGCACGCAGCGCTTCCCCGCTCTTCTGCAGTTCTTCGTACTGTATCCGCAGTTCCCGTTCAGCAGTGGCAATTTTTTTGTAGGCTGACCTGAGTTCATCCTCGGTTTTCTTCCGCCCGGTTATATCCCGCACGACAGCAACATACACGTGTTGTTCCTGGATTACTGCTGAATGCACGTTGATTTCAACCGGAATGCGGACACCGTCTTTCCGGATATACTCGGTTTCAAAAATCGAAGACCCCCGGGTTCTTATCTCCTCTCCGATCTGATCTTTTGACTTGCTCGCGTATCCCGTCTCAAGGTCAAACGGAGATTTCTCCAATAGTTCATTACAGCGGTACTGCACCATGGAGCAGGCAACTTCGTTGACGTCCAGAAAACGGCCGGGATTGCCGGTCTCATCCAGTTCGATGATCTGGATCGCATCGTTGGTTTTATTGAATACATCCCGGAATTTTTCCTCGCTTTCCCGGAGTTTTTCTTCAGCAAGCCTGCGTTCCGTGATATCCCGGAGAATGCCGGATATCCCGGTTACCCTGCCTTCGTTATCGAAAACTGCAACCCCGTTGTCCTCCATCCAGTGGATAGTGCCGGATTTATCCCGGACCCTGAACACCGTGAGGGTGGGCTGTCCGGTCGATACCGTCTTTTCTAAATCGCTCATAACAGTACCGAGATCGTCTTCCACAACAAAACCGGAGATATTTTTCATAAGTATATCGGTCTGCGTATAGCCGTACCGGGAGATCTGGGGACCGATATGGGTAATCCGGCCTTCAAGGTCCATCAGGTAGATGATATCGTTTGTCTTCTCCGTTAAGATCCGGTATTTCTCCTCGCTGGACAAGAGGGCCGCTTCTTTGAGTTTGCCGCCCGTTACATCCTCAAGGGTCTCGATTGCACCGGTAATGCTGCCTTCAGAATCCCGGATTGTCGATGCAGTGAAATACAGCCAGGTACCGGTTTTACCCATCCTCGGGAAAAAGTCGGTCGCTTCGTACGCCCCTTCAACATATCGTGACCGGCCGTACTTTCCGGCATACCATTCCGGGATCTTCTCAATGGCATTGTCCACGAGCAGGTCCGCCAGCACCGGTCGTTTCGTTTCATAGAAGGCTTTCCACGCATCGGTCGTCCCGATTACATCGCCAGCCATAACCCCGCTGTATTCTTCAAGAGCCTTGTTCCAGCTGATGACAACGTGGTCCTTGTCGATCACAAACTGCGGGATGGGAGATCCGTGCACGATCTCTTCGAGCCGGTTCCGGCTTTCCCGGATCTCCCGTTCAGCAGTTTTTCGTTCGGTAATATTTCGCAGGATTGCCTGGACACCGGTCAGTCTGCCGTTTTTTATGATCTGGGCTGCCCGGAGTTCGTAAGGTACGAGGGTCCCGTCATTGGCAACAGCTTCAATTTCAAGGAGGGGCGGGTTTTTTCCCGGGATAAGATGATGGAGCTGATACGCGATCTGCGCACAGGAAGCAGGCGTGACAATCCCTGAGGTCAGCACGTTTTTGCCGATCATTTCTTCGGGCTGGTACCCGATCTCCTCGGCAAACCTCCGGTTCAGGTTGAGAAACACACCGTTTGTATCCACGATCGCGATAAGATCCGCTGCCTCGTTAAACAGGGTGCGGTAATTCTCTTCGCTTTCCCGCAGCGCCTCTTCCCGTTTTTTCACTTCATCGTACTGCTCGCGAAGCTCCTCTTCTGCCGCGGTTATCTGTTCATACGCGGTTTTCAGCGCATCATCAGCCATCTTCCGGTCGGAGATATCCCGGATAGACTCAATTGCACCGACAACGGTTCCGTGCGTATCGTACAGCGGGGAGGCGATGAACCAGAGATATGCACCTTTTCCCCCGTTCAGCAGGGGGATGAAGATCTCGGAGATCAGTTTATTGTCCTTCCGGATGATCCGGGGATATTGTGCTGCGATCTCCGGATCATCCCGCAAAACAAGATCGAGAAGGACCGGTCTTCTGGTTCCGTAAAACGGGAGGGCATAGGCGTGATCCCCGCTTCCCAGGATCTCTTCTTTGTTTACCCCGGTCATCTCCTCCATTGCACGGTTCCAGGAAATTACCGTCCCGTCAAGGTCAATAGCAAACGTGGCATCAGGCAGGTGGTCGATGATATCGGTCATCCGCTGCCGGGACTCCCTGAGTTCGGCTTCGAACTGGCGCCGTTCGATGGCAGCCCGGATCTTGTATTCGAGTTCGACGAACTGGGATTTCGGGTCGCCGCCTTTCTGGAGATAGAAATCTGCGCCGCTGTTGAGCGCCTCGATTACTATTTCTTCCCGGCCCCGCCCGGTAAAGAGGATGAAGGGCAGATGGTTATACTGTTCCCGGACGTACTTGAGAAACGCAATACCATCCATACCGGGCATCGAGTAATCGGAGATTATGCCATCATAGGTACTGATTCTGAGTTTTTCGATTGCCTCTGATGCAGACACCGCTGTATCCACCTCAAGGACGCCAGACATCTCGAGAAACAATTTGCCAAGTTCGAGAAGGGCTGACTCATCATCGACGTAGAGTAAGCGGCTCATGGTAGAAGCAGCATATGATAAGTAAATATATAATATTGTGTTAATTTTTCTTCCACCCATTGACACCGGCGGTTTTCGGCCCGGTTCACACCGGGTAGTCCGGTATCTGCCGGGATTCCGGAATTCCTCTCTTCTCATCCAGATTCTAAAAAAAAGACCTGTACTCAGCACCAGGTACTCATTCTCCTGCTTTTCAAAGAGTACGTATCCAGTGATCACCGGGACACTGGAGAACGTACTGGTATCATGGACTCCCTTCGAAAGAAGATTCGTCCCGATATGATCCCCCGTTGCACGATTATCCAGGAGTCCGGTCAGAGGATTTGATCCTCACCCTTTACCCCCATCCTGCAATCATTTCCCAACCCTGACGGGATAGACCGCGACGTCAACCACAAACCATTTGGCCCGTTTCATGCCACGCTTAACACAACTCGTTCAGGTTTTTTACATGAACACATCCGATTCCCGATGCGGAAAGCCGCATCCATATACCCTCAGACAGCTTGGCTGGACAGAAGAACATGCACAGGCATTTTTGAAATATACCGGACCCTATATCCCCGGCCGCGTAACCTGCCGGCAGAAAACCGTCTGGGATGTTTTTACCGATAGCGGACCCGTGACGGCCGGGATCTCCGGTGCCCTCAAAAAACTCGGCCGCTATCCCGCAGTAGGGGATTATATTGTCCTGCTCCACCAGCCGGAAGCCGGCTCCTCGACGATTGTTGATATCCTGCCGCAGAAATCGGTATTCAGGCGGGGAACGTCCGGGAAAGACGGGACCGACCAGGTCATTGCCGCCAACATCGACACCGTGTTCATTGTCACGGCAGCCGGTCATGATCTCAACGCATGGAGGATCGAACGGTACCTTGCCATTGCCCACGCATCGGGAGCAAACCCGGTGATCGTGATCAATAAATCCGATCTTGCCGACGACCCGGCGGGGCTCACGGAAGAAATTGATCCGGTCGCCTCCGGTATTCCGGTCATCCCGGTCAGTGCCATGCGGGGCGACGGAATTTCCCGGCTCGAACCGTTCCTTACCGCCGGCACAACAATCGCACTCATCGGATCATCCGGGGTCGGCAAGTCCACGCTGATTAACCGGTTGCTGGACCAGGCCATCCAGGATACCTCCGGTACCCGGGATTATGACGGGAAAGGCCGGCATACCACAACCGTACGGCAGCTCTTTGTCCTGAACGGCGGCGCACTCATGATCGATAACCCCGGGCTTCGGGAAGTGGGAGTGGGCACATCATCCGCCGGCATTGCCGACACATTTCCGGATATCCTCGAATGTGCAACCGGCTGCCGGTTCTCGGACTGCCGGCACGAGCAGGAGCCGGGCTGTGCCGTACAGGAAGCAGTAATGCGGGGAACGCTGTCCTCATCGCGGCTGGAAAGTTATCAGCGGCTCGTGCGGGAACTTGCATTCGAACAGGAGAAAGCCGAAATCGGCCTTGTCCGGTCCGAACGAAAAAAGTGGAAAGGAATCACAAAACTCGCAAAGGAAATCTCAAAAGGAAGAGAGAGGTTTTAGAGTACCGGGGTATCGCTGATTTCAGCCGGGATCACGACCAGTCGCCGGTAAAAAATCGCAGGTGCCGGATACCCGGTCACCCCCTCATTTGTTGAGTTTCTTCAACAGCCACGCCATATTCTGCCCGAGCGTCCTTACCGTTGCAAGACCCTCGTCATCCTTTTCCACGTCGCCGGGCATCAGGCCGATCCCGTCATTCCAGTACGAAGAGCCCGGCACCACCATCTGCGATATGAAGAAGAAATGGTTCATCGTATCGAACGCATGGATCGCCCCGCCCCTCCGGACAGCAACCACGGCAGCACCCACCTTGCGCCGGAACATGTCATCGTTTGCCTTTGCAACAAAACCCGCACGGTCGATAAGCGCTTTCATCTCCGTTGAAACATCCGAGAAATAGGTCGGGGACGCAAGAATGATGCCGTCTGCTTCGAGCATCTTTCCGATACACTCGTTGAGGATATCGTTTTTCACAACACACTGCTTGTCCTGCGTCTCGTAGCATTTCATGCAGGCCGTACAGCCCCGGATCTTTTTTCCCGCAAGCTGGACAAATTCCGTCTTGATCTTTTCCTTTTCGAGTTCCGCAAGCACCGCATTGACAAGAATCGCCGTGTTCCCGTCCTTTCTTGCACTGCCACTGAATGCAACGACTTTCATACTCTGCCTCATGAGGTTGGTATTATCCCGGACCGTAAAGAATGATCGCCCAGAACTCAGGGCCGGATGCGGACCCGGCTCAGTCAGGAGCGTTGGGAAAAGCGGTACATTCCTTTTGGAACCATCATCTCGAAACGGGCGCCGGCTCCCCCGGTACCGGTCTCCCGGATCGTGATACCGGTAATCGAGAGAATTTCCCGGGACAGGAAGAGGCCCACCCCTTTCTTGCCCACGTATCTCCGCTCGAAGATCTTCTCTTTCATGACTTCCGGGATTCCTGCACCATTATCTTCAAAGACCAGCATGAGCCCTTCAGGGGTCTCGCGGTACCAGAGCCTGATCCCCGTTGCCGTACCACCATGATGGAGCACGTTTTCGGCAAGGGCCTCAAAGACCCGTTCCAGCAGCGGGTCGGCATAGATCTCAAGCCCGTCCAGCTGCATGTCCCGGGACAGCCCGGTCATGTCGATGTGCGAAATCCCGAGCAGGAACGCCCGCGAAACATCCTGCCATGCCGGGGGGTTTATTCCCAGTTCCTGGTAATTCCGGGTAAACTGGAGCGCGTCGGATATCGACTGGATGATCCGGGTCTGCTTCTCCCGGTATTCCCGGGTTTTTTCATCAGCGGGAATCTGTTTTTCCAGTTCCAGGAACCCGGAAAGGGAGAACAATGCATTCTGGATATCGGTAAAGGTGATGGCATTCAGAAATCCCAGTTTCCGTGTCGCCCGGTTCAGCGACTGCTCTGCCCGCAGCTGGTCGGTAATATCAGAAGAGATGCCAAGAATATACTTTGGCGTCCCGTCATTGCCGCAGATCGGGATTTTTATGGTATGCAGGATCCGGGTTCCATTGAACCGGGTATGAACCGGTTCTTCAGGGATCTCGACAAGCATACGGTCATGGATAACCTCCCGGTTTTTTTCTGTAAAAAAGTCGGCCTCCTCTTCTGGAAAAAGTTCATAATCGGTCTTCCCGATCAGGTCTTCCCGGGAATATCCCAGCAGTTCTTCGCCGGCCCGGTTTAAGCTGACGAACCGTAAATCACAGGCATCCTTGACAAACACCATATCGGGCATGTTCTCAACAACACTATCGAGAAATTCCTTGTTTTCCCTGAGTGCGTCTTCTGCCCGTCTTCGCTGGTCAAGCTCCGCATTCAGTTCCGCAGTCTTCTCAGCAACCGTCCGTTTCAGCGTGATGTTCACAAGAATCAGCGCGATAAGGAGAATGAACCCTGCCACCGCAATGACGCCAGCAAGGGTCTGGAGGTACTCCCGGTCCACGACTGTTGTCCCGTACCATTTTTTATTGAGAGCATCGTACTCGCTTGCCGGGATTGCCGCAAACCCGGTCGTTATTTCATGAAGAAGTGCCGCATTGCCCTTCAGCACTGCCCGGTGAAGCGCTCCCGTGTAAACCGGGGCAGTATACCGGAACCGTTCCTGGATTCCCTGGTTGTACAGGTAATAAACCGCACTCGGCTTGTCAAGGATGAACACCACGATCTCGCCGTTTTTTGCAGCGTTTACCACCTCTTCATAGCTGCTGTATTCCCGGACCGCGACCCCTGCCTTCCGGACATCCTCAACCGAGCTGTCCCCCTTGTGCATCCCGACAACAAACCCGTCCAGGGACTCCAAGCCGGATATGCCCGGAATATTTTCATTGAAAAAGATCACGACATCGACATCGGCATAGGACGGGGTGAAATCGTAAACCTTCGCCCGGTCTTCCGAGTAAAAGACCGTATCGATGACATCGAATTCCCCGTTGTTCATCCGGGTCTGCGCTTCGTCCCATCCAAGACCGGTGATCCGGACTTTCCTGCCGGTCTGTTTTTCAAAGAGCCGCCACATATCGACCGAGATCCCGACAAGGTTGCCATCGGCATCCCGGAACGAGAACGGCGGGTAGTTGTTGTCCATGACAACGGTGATGACATCCCCCCCGGCAGGCTGGTCCGTCAGCGCAGCGGCAGGAATGCAGGCCATAAAACAGCCAAAAATCAGCAGGACTATCCAAAACAATGTGCGACTACCAGAATTCATGGTTCTCGTTCTCCCGGCAGGAGGGGAGGTATCAGCTAAGGGACATACGATAAAACGCAATAAAAATATTGTTACGATTATCTCATCCCGTACCTCCAGCCTGCAACCGGACCTGTGGTTCAGTACGCCATCTTAAGACCCCTCACGCCAAATGGTGGAGCAGCATGAATAACCGCATACAGTTTGCCGATTTTCACCTATCCCGTGAGCTCGGCAAAGCCATAGAAGATATGGGCTTTGAAGAGCCCTCGCCTATCCAGGCACTCGCCATCCCCCTCATCCAGGCCGGCCGCGACGTCACAGCCCAGGCACAGACCGGCACCGGCAAAACCGCCGCATTCGGCATCCCTGTCATCGAAAAGATCGACCCTTCGATCCGCGCAGTCCAGGCAATCGTCCTCTGTCCTACGAGGGAACTTGCGATCCAGATCGCTGAAGAATTCTCCAGTCTCCTTGCCCACCTCCCGAAGATCACCGTGCTGCCGGTATACGGCGGCCAGCCCATCGACCGGCAGCTCAGAGCCCTGCACGCAGGAGTCCACATCGTCATCGGTACCCCCGGGCGGGTCATGGACCATCTCGACCGCCGCACCCTCAAACTCGACGACATCTCGATGGTCGTGCTGGACGAAGCCGACCAGATGCTCGACATGGGATTCCGGGACGATATCGAGCTGATCTTAAAGAAAATACCGCAGGCCCGGCAGACCCTGCTCTTCTCGGCAACCCTGCCGCAGCCCATCATCGATATCTCGAAAAGGTTCCAGAACAAGCCCGAGTTTGTCAAGGTCCAGTACGCAGAACTGACCGTGCCGCAGATCGAGCAGTCCTATATCGAGGTCAAAGAGCGCGAGAAACTCGACGTGCTCTGCCGGCTCATCGATATTGCCGACCCGCAGCTCGCCATCATCTTCTGCAACACCAAGCGCCGGGCCGAAGAGCTTGCCGGCAAGATCAAGGCGCGGGGATACCGGGCCGAGGAACTGCACGGCGACATGAAGCAGTCGCAGCGCGACCGGGTCATGGGCGGGTTCCGCAAGGGCACCATCGATATCCTGATCGCAACCGATGTCGCAGCGCGCGGTATCGATGTCGATGATGTCGACATGGTCATCAACTTCGATGTCCCGCAGGATGTCGAGTACTACGTCCACCGCATCGGCAGGACCGGCCGGGCAGGAAAGAGCGGCAAGGCCGTCACCTTCATCGCACCACGGGACTTCAACAAGCTCCGGGAGATCATGCACTATGCAAAGGTCCAGATCGCAAAGATGCCGGTCCCGAGCCAGAGCGATGTTGCAAAGACCCGGACCCTCATGATGCTCGACAAGGTCACCGAAGCCATCCGCGGCGGGGGTCTTGAACCCTATACCCGCATCATCGAGGAAGAGACCGACGGGGACCTCACGACCATCGATATCGCAGCAGCGCTCTTAAAAATCCTGATGGAACAGGGCAGCGAACCGGCGCAGGCAAAACAGCAGGATATCGACTTTGGCGATACCGGCGCAGAAGCCGGCATGGTCCGGTTCTTCCTTGGCGTCGGCCGGGCACACAAGGTTGCCCCAAAGGACATTGTCGGTGCAATCGCCGGCGAGACCGGGATTCCCGGCAAGGCCATCGGTGCGATCCGGATTCTCGATACCTACTCGTTTGTCGAGATCCCAAAAGAGCACGCGGCCGAAGTCTACACCATCATGAAAGAACGCACGATCCGCAACCAGCCCGCAAAGATCGAGCCGGCGTCCGGAAAACGGGCATAAATTTTTTTTTAATCTTATTTTTCATTCCCGCAACCGGGATTTACCCATCATTTTGAAATATCTTAGCGCGGAAACGTGTCACTATGAATTTCAGAATCATTGCTGTAGCCTTATTATCCCTGGCGCTCCTGCTCGCAGCAGCGGGATGCACCCAGCCGACGACTACCACGGAAGTCACCCCGGTCCCGACAACCGTTGAAGAGACCGCCGTTGAAACGACCGTCGCCACACCAACCGCAACCCTTGAGTCCGCAACCCCCGGCCCGACCCAGACCCTCCAGAGCATCTGGAATGTCGGGGTCGAGGTAAAAAGCAACGGGGTCTCCATCAATCCGCTTGTCATCATGACCTTCCGCGGCGGCAAGGGCCAGACGACAATCAAGACCATCGATCTCAAGGTGACCCGTTCTGACGGTGTCGTTGAAGAAGGCAGAATGATCCCGATCCCGCCATCGAACGTTCTTGCTGTCGGCCAGACCCTCGAACTTGCCGGAACCACCAGCAACAATGACCGGGCAGAAGTCTGGGCATGGACCCCGCAGGGCGACCGCGTGAAAATCTACGACGCGTACATCCCCTTCAGGTCCTATAACTGATCTTCTTTTTTTTACGTTTTAAAAAAGTCAGGATTTTTCCGGTTTTGCTGGTTCTGGTTTTGCCGCCCCGGGATTTGTTCTCCCGTGCGGGCAGATATACAGGCAGAGCCCGCAGACAGCAGTTCCGGTTTCCCGTTCGCGGGATGCAATATACTCCTCGCAGGCCCGGGCATCGTACCGGGCGGAGCGGTCCTCATCTTCCCGGAACATGCGGCCGGTGAACGCATGAGGAGGACAGATCTTCACGCAGGCATCGCAGTCTCCGCACTGCGGGTCCATCGGGGTTCCCACAGGACCCAGCGGCGCATCGGTCAGGACCGTGCACCACCGTACCCGGGGTCCGTTCTCCGGGGTTACGAGCAGGCAGCTTTTGCCAATCCAGCCAAACCCGGCACGATGGGCTGCAAGCTTGTGGGAGAACGGGGCGCAGATACGCTCACTGTCCGAGCGTTTCGAGGCCGGCATCGGAAGCGCAGCATAGCCGGCCTGCTGGATGACTGCGGCAATCTCTGAAGCGGCAAGATCGAGCCGGGTATTGACAACCTGGTATGCCTGGGCGTGGTAGTGCTCCGCTGCCCACGTGTCATTGCGGTTCTTAAGCCCGTCGACAACCGGGCGGGAAAGCACCATGCCGATGCTGACGGCCCGAGGGTACGAGGCTGGTGCATCCCCGCCATAATCCCGGATGTAGTCCCGTACAGGCGCAAGATCGGCAATACCACAGTAGCCGGCCTGACGCAGCCGGGCGGCTTCCTGTATCCTGCGCAGGAGCCCTCCTGCCATTGCGTCAGGCCTCTTTCCGGATACTCATCTGGTCGAATGCAAACAGGATGATCGGGATCGAAAACCCGGCAAAGATGATCAGGTATCCCACCGGCTCGTCACCCGCAGGGGGGAGATAAACGGTCGCAACCCCGTTGACGATCACAAACAACCCGACAAACAATCCCAGCACTTTGATCAATGCCTGCATGTACCTGCTCCGTTACTCATGATCGGGAGTCCGGACAGATAAGAGCTTTCTCATTCGTTGCCCGGTCCGCCCGGTCAGTCCGCAACCCGGAACGTCTCCCACGCGATTTTTTTATCCATTACCGCCTGCCGGATCACCCGCTGGGTCCGGGTCAGGACGGCATTGCCGGACTTGACGTCCATGAACACGATCCGGATCTCTTTTTTCTTATCGTCCGCAACATCCGTCAGCCCGTCAAAGATCACGTAATCGACCGGTGAGCCGATGAACCGGGCATCGGCCGGGTTGAACGGGAACTCAGAAAGAACCGGCGCCATCTGCTCGGCGATCTTTCCTTTCAGCGTCGAGCGGGCACGGTTGACCGAGTCTTTCCGGATCCCACTTTCTGCTTCAACCTTCCACCGTTCGAGATCTGCCCGGTACTTTTCTTCTATCGCTGTAATCCGGGGCCGGATGTAATAGTAACCGAGTACAAAGCCGGCACACGCGCCGATGATGATGAAAATGAGGATTTCACCGGGGTCCATACAACGATTTTGCCCAGGCCTTATTAGGGGACTTGGCGTGCAGGGCGAAACTGATGCGGGGCGGGTCAGGTCAGTGCCCGGCAAGCGCCTGCTGCACGAGGGCCCGGACTTTCTCTTCCATGCCGGGCAGGGTACGGATATCGCGGACCGCATCGATGCCGTCGATCAGGATCTCTCCCGAAGGCCGGATGCCGATGTTGCGCAGGAACGCAGAAAGGACCAGCCGGACACAGGTAAAGTTATCCTCGCCTTTCCGGCCGGCAACCCCGAAGACAAGGCCGGTCTGCCCGGTTTTTTTCCCTACGAGAACGCGCTCGGCATGGTATGCCTGGAACCGGTCGATCATAAGCTTGAGCCCGCCCGGCACCGTGTTCGTATAGACCGGTGAACAGACAATGACAACGGCTGCGCCCCGGATCGCGTCGATGATGCCGGCCATGTCATCGTCAAAAACGCAGTGGCCGGTATTATAACACTGGTAGCACCCGATACAGCACCGGATATCGAGATCGTGGGGGTAGATCACCTGCGCAGTCCGGCCGGTGTTGCGCGCAGCATCAGCCGCCCACTCCGCAAGGATGCTGCAATTGCCATCGCCCCGGGGACTCCCCTGGACAAAAACAAGATCCGTATGGCCGGACGGGACCGGGCGGGGCGGCTCTGGTTTTTGATCGGCAATGAACCCGGCCGGGTCTTCCCGCAGGCGGCGCTCCCAGTCAGAAAAAAGTTCCAGCGCCACGCGTTCTGCTTCGAGCGGGACTCTCGGGGAATATTCATAATTGTTGGTCACGAACCGGGCCACGGGCCGGTCTCCAGCCGTAACCGTGAGGACATACCGGTTCATCCCCGGGTAGACCGCGGAAAAATCCTCGCGCCGGAGTTCGATGACATACCGGGCCGGGCCTTCCCCGACCTCACTTCGGCGCTGGAGTTCTGCCGGTTCCATGCCGGATAGTATCTCCTGCGGGAAAATAAACACAGGGTACGGCCCGGCAATGCGGGATTGTGACCCTCCACCTGAACATTTATAAGGTCAACGTTCCTATGTTGACATATGCTTCTGCCCCTGAACGAAAAACAGTTCGAGTTCTGGACGATGCGGAGGAGCGGCGTGCCCAACATCACGATAGCCACCCGCCTGGGAATCTCCCGGCAGGCAGTTTCAAGGGCACTTCTTGCAATGGACGAGAAAGTCGAATCCACCCTGCGCGAGATGGCAAACGCCAACCAGATTGCAATCGACACGATCAATTCTGAACGGGGCATCCTGCTCGGGAAGTCGATCCCGTTTTCCACCGCCGCCATCATCTTCGTCTCGGCAAAACACGGTGTCCAGGTCTGGTACGAGCATGACGGGGACTGCAGCAACTGCCAGCGCTATACCGAATGCATCGAACTGCTCTGGGATTACGCCGACGAACTCAACATTAAAATCAAAAAAACCGCAGACCCAACAAAAATGGCAGAAGAACTGTTTGCAAAAGCAAAGGAGCTCGCATGACCGCAACACTCTGCGAAACAATCCTGCACCGGCTCGGCTGGTGCCCGAACCATGCCGCCGTGCAGGCATGCCCGGTTCCCAAAACAACGGGCCAGGCACCGGAGGACCAGGACGGCCGGCAGCCCGGCACCGCATGGCACTCTGTTGACCTGCCGCCATTTTCTACCGCCGTTGCAATCCTCATCGTGTTTGCAACCATCTTTGTCGGGGGAAACATCTGGTGGCCGCCGGTTGTTTTTGCAATCGCGGTTATCGGCCTCATCATCGTGTACCGGAAAAAACCACAGTATCAGGAATGAATAATCCATGTCGTCAGAAGAGAAACAATACATAACCCATGTTATTGCCGATGGCTTCCGCCGCTTTATGGGCTGGTGCCCGAACACCCGCGTAATGCAGAACGGGCCCGGCCCGATGAGCCAGGCACCGGCCGGCGGGACTCTTGCCGTTCCGCAGGCCGGAAGCCCCGGCCAGGCCGGCCCCCGCGACCGGTACCAACACACGCAGCTTGGGACCATCCAGATCGCCGCCTCGATCATTGCCATTGTTATCATCGAGCTTTCGATGGTCTTCTTTGACTTCTACCTGCCATCGATCCTGATCATCGCGGTCCTCCTGATCGCGCTCATCCTCTTCGGGTCGCTGACCGTCAGCGTCACGGGAGCCGAACTCGTTGTCCGGTTCGGGGCCGTGGGTATTATCACCAAACGGTTCCACCTCGACAGCATGGTTGCCGTAACGCAGGTGAAGAACTCGTGGTACTATGGCTGGGGGATCCGCTGGACCCCGGGCGGGCCCCTCTACAATGTTGCCGGGTTCGATGCGATCGAAGTCGAACTCGCAGACGGGAAGAAGTTCCGGGTCGGGACCGATGAGCCCGAAGAACTTATCCGGGCAATCCGGAGCGCGGCAAACCTGCCGGTGAGCCGGACGCTTCCCTGATCCGGCAGTACCCGGACGCCGGGCTCTCACCGGAATCGGGAGGGCAAAAACACAATTCTTTTTTCCCGATGCGTTGACTTAGTGCGTGTAGTTATGGCAGAACCCAAACCGCGGAAACACCAGGTTGTTGAGGAGGCCGAAATAACCTTGGTCCTCCAGTGCAGAGACAGCCACGAATTCTACGAGCGCTATAGGGAGAACTTCCCAAAATCCAAGAAAGGTATCGACAGCATCGGCAGGATCTGGAAACGCCGCAGCGAGTTTGCAAAACGGCAGCAGGCAGCAGCCCCGGCACCGGTCCAGGCAGCCCTTGCTCAGGCGCCGGCAGAGACGGTCCCCGTCAGGCCGGCGGTTGCGGCTCCAACCCTAGAAGACCTGCTTGCCCTCCAGGCAAAGAACATGGCGGAGATCTCCTCGCTGATGAAAGAGCATATCGAGGTCAGTAAAGAGATCCTTGCGCTGCTCCAGAAACAGAACCCGGCGCCGGTTGAGAGGAAACCAAAACCAAAAGATACCCAGGACCATCTCGTTGCCGAGCCGGTCAAACATGCGCCCCCAAAACCTACGGGCGCAATCGTGGTCGGCTCATAATTTTTTTTTTCGTCCATTTTTTTATAAAACCCGGAGCTGCGGCTTTTTTTGCCGCGCCGCACGGGATTATGCCCGTGCCGCAGGATCCAGGCCCGTACCATCGTTTTTCCGGCCGGGCCGGTGCGAGTGCCATTCGTATAACCAGCAGGTTATATTAATCCGGGCACGGAATAAGCCCCGATTTTCCCGCAGCCTCTGCAATAACTTCGAATTTTTTCGCATCCACCAATTAGTATTTAATCAGATCCCGCAATTTTTACTTAAGCAACTATGATCCAGACCATGTGCACGAAGACAGCAAGGAAGATCCGGCGGCTCGGGTATACGCAGAAAGCTGCGGTCTGGTACGCCGGGTTCTTTATTTTTTCCATGCTGGTTGTCGGTGCCATTATGGGCGTGCTCGCAGTGCCGCCCGAAGCAATCGAAGAACCGATCACCGGCCCCGGGAAACTTCCGGGCGCCCGGGCCGGTACCATTTCACCCGCTTTTTTCAGTCAACGTTGACCGCCGGTCCGGCGGGTTTATCCTGAGGCGATCGTACGGCGAGCCTGCCGTCCGTCTCCCACCGGGATACATGCGCGACATACGGAGCCAGGGCCCACCGGACCGGATCCTGAATTTGTTTACACGAGAGCAGACGCTCCCGCGGTATTGCAGGAGAAAGATTGTAAAAAAACCAGTCATGAACGAAACAAAAGAAACCAGGATTGCCGGGCCGGACTCAGTCGCGCCCGGCACAGACAGAACAGAACAGGAGAACACCCTCATCGGCCGGTACCTGCGGGCGTTGCAGGACGGGCAGGACGCGGTACTGCCGGAGCCGGAGAATATGGGAGACAAACTTTTCCGGCTCTGCGACCGGCTCGTCAACAAGATCGGGCGGCTCGAACGCCGGCTCTCACATATTGAGGAGCGGAGGCGGTGCCGGTGACGGTCCGTAAGGTCTACGAGACCCGGGTCCCGCTGTTCCTGATCCCGACTGCTATTGCAAACGGGGTCCGGCAGCGGGGCGCAAAACTTTTCCGGATCTCGGTCGTGCGGACAAGCGCCCACCAGTACCGGATCCAGTACAAGTGCCGGGCAAAAGATACCTCGCCGCCGTACCGGTACCTCAGGATGCGGTACCGGCGGCTCGGCCAGGAAACACTTACAGGATTTATCGAAGGGGGCAGGGACCATGACTGACCCGGTCCCGCAGGCAGCAGCCGCAATTTCCGGCGCAATCGGTCTGCTTGCGGAGCCGGGTCAGGTCGTGGAAGTGCGGGCTCTTGCCGGCAACGCAACCCATAGTGGGTACTTCACGGACATATCAGCGCTTGCCCGGTTTTCCGAAGCGCTCGATACCGACCCGTCGGTCCACGGAATCTACATCACCTTAAATCCGGTCAACCCGGCGCTGCTGGCACGGCGGGCAAACCGGATCAAGATGCACCTCTGCCGGTCGGATGCGACAACGGGCGATGCGGATATCCTCCGGCGCCGCTGGCTGCCGGTCGACCTCGACCCGGTCCGGCCAAGCGGGGTTTCGGCAACCGATGAAGAGCACGATCTGGCATCTGCAAAAGCCGCAGAGATCGCCGCGTGGCTCACCGGCTTCGGGTTCCCGGAGCCGGTCCAGGCGGATTCAGGAAACGGCGCCCACCTGCTCTACCGGCTCGATCTCCCAAACGATGCAGCCGCAGCGGATCTCATAAAGTCGTGCCTTTCGGTGCTCGATTCGCTCTTTTCCGATGACCGGGTGACAGTCGATACCGCCAATTACAACGCGGGCCGGATCTGGAAACTCTATGGAACGCTCGCCCGGAAAGGAGACCATACGGCCCAACGACCGCACCGGAGGAGCCGGATAACTGAAATTCCCGCGGATTTAAAAATCGTTAATAAAGACTGTTTAACCAGATTGGCGCTTTATATACCGTCCGCTCCAGTGGAAACCAAGGGGTATATGAACATTGTGAATTTGCCGGATTGGCTGCATGACCACGGGATTTTAGTAAAATCTGAAAAGCAATATAAAGATGGCAGAATTTTTCTGCTCGAATCGTGCCCGTTTTCATCGGCCCACAAGGATGGTGCGTACGTGATCCGGTTTTCGTCAGGCGCCATCTTTGCCGGCTGCCACCACACGTCCTGCGGGGCGGGGAAACAGAGGTGGCCCGAACTCCGGGAGCGGTACGAGACGCGGGCAGAGAAGCACCAGCGGCAGGCCGAGCGCTGGAACGCAGGGAAACAACAACGGGCGCGTGCGAAAGCCCGGGAGGATGGCGGCGGGATGGGAACCGGGCCGGTCACGCGTGAGATTCCCATGACCGATGCCGGCAATGCCGAGCGGCTGATCGCGCTCTACGGCGATTCGGTCCGGTACTGTGCCACCTTTTCAGCCTGGTACATCTGGGACGGCACGGCCTGGATGCGGGACGATGCGGGCCGGATGATTCTCATCGCAACCGAAGTCGCCCGCTCGATCCACCGTGAAGCCGCTGTCGCCCCGACGGCCGACAAGTCCCGGGCGCTCTCGCGATGGGCCATTATCTCCGAGAGCCTGCATGCACGCAAGGCGATGATCGATTCTGCCGCACCGCACATCCCGGTGCTGCCGGACGCCTTCGATGCAGACCCGCAGCTCTTCAACTGCCGGAACGGAACCCTCGACCTTGCCACCATGGAATTCCGTCCGCACCGGAAAGAGGACATGCTCACGAAAATGGCAGACGTGGACTACGACCCGGAAGCCGGCTGCCCGCAGTGGCTCGGGCACCTCGACCTGATCTTCGCCGGCGACGCAGACTACCTCGCGGGATTCCAGGCAATGTGCGGCTACACGCTGCTTGGCACCAACCCGCAGCAGATCATGTTCATCCTCTACGGGAGGGGCCGGAACGGGAAGTCAAAGACCATAGAGGTTCTGGCCCGGATCTTTGCGGACTATGCAGTCAACATCGCGTCCGACTCGCTGATGGCAAAACGTTTCGAGACCACCCGCTCGGACCTTGCACGGCTGGCCGGCGCACGCTTTGCCACGGCTGCGGAGGGAGCAGAAGGCGCCCGGATGGACGAGTCGATCATCAAGCAGATCACGGGCGAGTATGCGATCACGGTACGGAAACTCTACGAGAACGAGTTCGAGTTCACGCCCGTTGCAAAGATCTGGATGACCACAAACCACGAGCCCCGGATTCCCGAGACGGGCGACGGCATCTGGCGCCGGTTGTGGATGGTGCCGTTTGCGGTCCAGATCCCGGAGGAGAAGTGCGACCCGGATATTGCAGCAAAACTCCTGGCGGAGTCGAGCGGGATCCTGAACTGGTGCCTTGCGGGGCTTGCCCGCTACTACGCGGAAGGCCGGCTGGTCCAGCCACGGAAGGTGTCGCAGGCAACCGCGAACCTCCGAACCGTGAACGATACGGTGGGGTTGTTTATCGCGAGCGAGTGTGCGTTTGAGAAGGGAATGATGATGTCGAGGTCGGCGCTGAAGGAACGGTTTGACAAGTGGTGCGAGGAAGAAGGGATCCGCAGGGTGCCGTCCGGGAGAAAAGTTGCCGATGCACTCCGGGAGCGGGGGGTTACGGACGGGGGACGATCCGGTAATGATCGGTTCTGGTCTGGCATCCGGTGGAAAAATCTTGAGGAACATGCCGTGTTCGAGCGGAGCGGATCCTACCAGGAGGTGCTTGGCGATTGACCGGGCAGCAGGTAACAGGATCGGTTGCGTCATTTGCGTCACTTTGTACCCTGTTTCCGGAAAGTCCCTTAGAGAAAATGTACAAAAAAAAAGTTCCCGGAAATGGCATGCATTGTGACGCAAGTGCCGGGCGGGATTTTCTCCGGCTGCTGCCAGGAGAGATCAATGGACAGGATGATGAACAGGAAACCAGGAAGAACATTCCAATGACGATGATACGTGATGTTATAGATGAGAAAGCAAGAGAAGAGCTGGTATGCGACAACGTTATCGAACTCGTGACGGTTGTTGTGCGAGCACTGCCAGACCCGGACCGGCCGGAAGACCGGTGTATGATGAGAATTGTGGCGGAAATCAAAGACAGGTTTGCCGCAGGACACCCGGAGATTGAAGAGGGACTTGCCCGGGTCCGGGAGATCTGCGCTGCTGCTGAGGAAGATGTTTCGGTTGCGATGCAGGAGGGCTTACTCGTGGCACTCAATGAAAAGCGCAACGAGATCAACGAACTGCGACAGGGAAGGATTGACGGGGAGACAATTGCATACCTCAAAGATCCCGAATACCTGGATTTTTTCGGGCCGATCCTTGCGGGCCTGCGACCGGAGGTTACGCTCTGGTGCGTTTCATGGACTGCCGGGATGGACGATGACGGGAAGATCAGTCTCAGCTTCGAGGACAGTCTTTCGACTCCCGATTCGTTTGTCGCAGTAAAAAACATTTATGACGAGTCTGTCTTTGCAGAGGACCGGGATTGTTTTACGCGGGAGAGGATTGCCGAGAGGATATGGAGGCTGAATGAGGTGATCGGGGAGATGGTGGGGTAATTTTTTTTGGGGGGGGGAACTGGATCGATGAGCCGGTTATCGACCGGCAGACCTGCATTCTTATCCGGGAGCGGATGGAACGGCTGGATGAGGAGATGTTGTGGATTGCGGGAAGGCTGGGTGGGAGGGAGAGAGAAAACTAAAATTTTTTCTCAAATAGATAATATTAATTTGAAAAGATTTTAAATAAAGATTCTATGCCCACTAAAGTTCATAAAATTTTTATCAGTTATCATCATGGGGACACACCATACGAGGGAGATAAAGAATACAGAGAAAAATTAGAGAAAATTTTGGCAACCTCCGGAATTGCGATCAATTATTCTGTTCCATATAATGCAATCAGTGATGATTTGATGACAGAAACGGTTCGTCAAAAAATCCGTGATGAATATCTTCGAGATGCGACAGTTACAGTTGTATTAATCGGAAAAGACACCTGGAAAAGGAAACATGTTGACTGGGAAATTGGATCAAGCATCCGGGATACTCAATTCAATCCTCGTGCAGGTTTGTTAGGTATTATTTTACCAACATATCCTCGGAAAAATAAGGAATATAATCCATCCACAATTCCACCAAGATTGTATGATAACATTAAATGCGGTTATGCAAAGATTTACGAATGGATGGATAACTCAGTCTCCCTTCAAAATTGTATACATGATGCATTCATTACAAGAACAAAAATTAATCCTAATTGTACTCGCCCATATTTTGGAAAAAATCGGTCTGGGGATTCTTGGACCGATTAAAAACCGATTTTAATTACAGGAGAATATTATTATTGTTCAAAATTTTAATGGTCATAACATGGTTGAAGATATCAATCATTATATCGAAAACCAATTCAAACAACAAGTTGAGTGGTATGATAAAAAATCAATAAAGAATAAAAACTATTCAATTTTTTTTAATGTTATTACAATTTTTTGCGGTGCTTTAACTCCAATCCTCGCTGCGATTGACTTCAAAGATCTCACAATTGTGTTTGGAGTGATTGTTGCGATTTCTTTGGGCATTCTAAAATTTTGTAAATTTGAAGAGCATTGGCATAATTATAGAACAACATGCGAAACATTGAGAAAAGAAGAATTTTATTTTAAATATGGAGCAGATGTATATGCTAATGCAAATAATCCGGAAAAATTATTCATTGAGAGAGTTGAATCTTTAATTTCACGAGAGAATACCATGTGGTTATCTACTGTTAAACAGACCGCAATTGAAGAGGACGCTGCAAAAAGGTAAAGAAATGGAAATTAAACAAAATAGTCATAGATCATATTCCATCAATACCGAAGATAAAACATTTTCAACACCATTCTTTTTCCCTTCAATTTCAAGCATTAAAACAAATTTTGGTATTGAAGATTACCTCAATATAATTCAAAAAAGTGGCTATCCCTCATTCTTGATCTCTTCGTATGACATTAACCGGTCGCAAAATAATATTCAGATATCGAGGAATGTTTCGAATGCTGCTAATAATAATTTAATTACACTCTTGGATAGTGGACATTATGAGGCTTATTGGAATCAGGATTCTGATTGGAAATATCAAAACTATGAATCCGTGTTGAATAATATTCACGTTGACTTCTGTTTTTCATTTGATGTTTTTTGGAAACCGGAAAAAACAATTAAAAAACATATTGATGAAACCATTACATCAATAGCAATTTCCGCAGGAATGTTAAAATCCGGTGAGACAATCCCCCTCTTGCATCTTCCAACTCCAGAATTAATTGATACAATTCCACAAATTGTTGAGACTTGCAATCCGAAAATAATTGGAATTCCAGAAAGAGAGTTAGGTGCAAATGTTTTTGAACGAGCGGCGAATGTTAAAAAAATTAGAGATCATCTAGATAATACTGGTCAAACAGTTCTCTTACATTTGTTAGGCACGGGAAATCCAATTTCAATCCTGATTTACAGCATGTGTGGTGCTGATTTATTCGATGGTTTGGAATGGTGTCAAACCGTAGTTAACCCAAAAACCGGACATCTGTTTCATTTCGTTCAAAAAGATTTATTTGATTGTGATTGTGGATTTTGTAAGGCAAATCTTCCATATTCTCTTCAGACACTCGGTCATAATTTAGAATTTATGAGATATTTTATGGAGACAATTCAACAATCAATGATTGAGAATAACCTGCAAAAATTGGGAGAGAGATATCTGGGAAAATCGAATGTAAAAAAATTGAATGACATCGGGGTTATCAAATGATTTCTCAATACCAATTGACTAAAGCAGATATTGAAAATGTTGTTTTAAATGTAAGCAGTCATGTCGAATCATTAAAAAATGATACCAATACCTGGGACCAGTTGCCGGAACAAAAATTGTGGGAAGAGTTAGTCTCCTGTATTTTAGGAAGTCGAATAAATTTTGAAATTGCATTTTTCTATACAGATCAACTATCGAAAAATCGATTGATTGATATTGAACGAATTCTCGATGATCCCACATCTGCTGAAAAGTCCATTAGAGACTTATTAAATTCGTCACTGTATGTATCAAAAAATACAGATAAATATGTGAAATATCCATTTTACCAGTCGCGATCAGAGTACATTGTTAGAACTGCACTAAATATCTACAAATGTAATGAGACTTCACTTAAAACGATTTTAAGTCATTGTGATGATGAGTTTGAAGCCCGGGAGATAATTCATGATCTTGCTACAGGAATAGGCTACAAACAATCAAGCTTATTTTTAAGAAATATTGGTTTTTCCAAAAATTTAGCCATATTAGATACACATGTTTTGAAATACATGGTTTTTATGGAATTATTGTCCGATTTTTCAAAAGCTGACATAGCAAACAAGAAAAAATACACCCAAACTGAAAAAATTCTAAATAACTATGCTACATCATGCAACAAAAATGTGTCTAGAATGGATATTGCGATCTGGGTTGTAATGAGATTATTAGAGAGGGAGTACTTACATGGAAATAGTCACTTTGGTTTCCGGGGGAATTGATTCCCTTACAATGTGTAAATTGCTTGAAAAGGAAGGTCACCGACATTCGGCAGAAAAATCATCAGACATAATATTTTTCGAAATCCTTCCCGAAAATCCTTATAATCTGCTTGATCTCATCATTAACGTTCAGGATGTGGCAACAGACGTTTTCATCAACAA
>Ga0074198_1000133_pt1 | contig 113173 bp, 117 predicted proteins | sample EPASupsiteSAE323_FD_64527 | JGI IMG/M metagenome (GOLD analysis project Ga0074198, IMG submission 64527) | Bioremediated contaminated groundwater from EPA Superfund site, New Mexico - Sample SAE3-23 | ecosystem: Environmental > Aquatic > Deep subsurface > Groundwater > Contaminated ... | reverse complement strand
GAGACGATGTCGCGACCCCGGCCACGAGTGCAGCCCTTGTCGGGGACAATGTCGGGGACTGTGCAGGCCGTGGCGCTGACCTCTTCGAGTCCACTGCAGCCGAGAACATCGGTGCAATGATCCTCGGTGTCGCGCTCCTCCAGATCTTCGGTGTCAACGGTATCCTCTTCCCCATCATCATGTGTTCACTCGGTCTCCTCGCGAGCATGATCGGTATCCTTTCTGTCAAGGGTGTCGATGGTGCCGACCCGATGGACGCCATGAACCGCGGGTACTATATCACCGCCTTCATCTCAGCGATCTTCCTTGCCGGTGGAGTCTATTGGCTTCTCTCACCGGGAACCGCCAACTGGATCTACTTCGTTCTTGCAGGTTTCGTGGGTATCGCCCTTTCCGTTGCCTTCCTCAGGGTTACCCTCTACTACACCGACCACCACTACCGGCCGGTGCAGGATATCGCTGATGCCTCTGAGACCGGCGCGGGAACCAACATCATCATGGGATTCTCGGTCGGTCTCGAGACCACCGCGGTTCCGGCTATCCTTATCGGGGTTTCCCTCCTCATCTCGTACTGGTGCGGGACCATGACCGGTATCCCCCAGGGCGGCCTCTACGGCACTGCCGTTGCAACCATCGGTATGCTGATGGTCTGTGCCTACGTCCTTACCATGGACACCTTCGGCCCGATTGCCGACAACGCCGGAGGTATCGTCGAGATGAGCCAGGCCCCTGACGAAGTCAGGCACCGCATGGACAAACTCGACGCCGCCGGCAACACCACCAAGGCTCTTACCAAAGGATATGCCATTGGCAGCGCATCCCTCGCAGTGTTCCTGCTCTTCAATGCCTACATGGTCGACATTCACAAGCTTACCGGGAAGGCATTCGATGTCGTCAACCTGGCAAACGTCAACGTCTTTGTCGGTGCACTCATCGGCGCAATGCTCGTCTTCCTCTTTGCAAGCCTCGCCATTCGTGCAGTCTCCAAGACCGCACAATATGTCATCGAAGAGGTCCGTATCCAGTTCAGGGACCCCGCAATCATGGCAGGAACCAAGAAGCCCGACTATGCCCGGGTTATTGATATCACCACCCAAGGTGCGTTGAAGAACATGGTCCTTCCGGGCGCTCTCGTGATCCTGTTCCCGATTGTCATCGGTGTCACCATGAAGTACGAGGCCCTTGCTGGCTTCCTCATGGTAGCAACCATTACCGGTATCCTCATGGCACTCATCCTCAACAACAGCGGTGGTGCCTGGGACAATGCCAAGAAATACATCGAGACCGGTGTCCATGGCGGCAAGAGGAGCGAAGCTCACAAGGCAGCCGTTATCGGAGACACTGTTGGCGACCCGTTCAAGGACACCGCCGGCCCATCGCTCCACGTGCTCATCAAGCTTCTCGCTACCTTAACGCTCGTGCTTGCGCCGCTCTTCATCTAACAACACTTTTTTTGGAATTTTTCCTGCTCTTGATACAAAAATCAGGACTGTTTTATCCTTTCGGACAGGTATATATGGACTGTAACGAAAATTTCTGGTTTGTTTGTTGACCACATGGAATAACTGATTATAATTGGTCTCGGGCCGGTAATCAGAATAAAATCCCGGAAAAACCAGACAAATATATTGTGGTTTTGATTTCTCGTCTATTCTTGGCTTTTTCTGAATAAAAAAGATTTAAACTACCGGAAGATTATGTAAAATCAAATACAAACATATATATATCATTTTTCAATAATCCCCTTATTGCTGGATAAAGCCTGAAGAAAAAATATTGGTATACCGGCTCATTGAACAACAATACCCATTACTCCCTCAGTATATCCGGAAAATAACAGGATCCGAACCCGAATGATATCAGTCCTCTACGTTGATGATGAACCAAGCCTTGTCGAGATAGGCAAACTGTTTCTTGAGCGCACCGGAAATTTCTCGGTCAGGACAAAAACCTCACCTCATGAGGCACTCAGCGAATTGTCAACCAACACTTTTGATTGCATTGTTTCCGATTACCAGATGCCGGAGATGGATGGCATCGTGTTCCTCCAAGCCATCCGGTCCCGTAATTCCTCGATACCTTTCATCCTTTTTACCGGCAAAGGGCGGGAAGAAGTGGTTATCGATGCTATCAATAATGGTGCTGATTTCTACTTACAAAAAGGCGGCGATCCGGTTGCACAGTTTGCCGAACTGGCCCATAAGATCCGCCAGTCCGTCGAACGGAGGAGAGCTGAAAAGGCACTTCTCAAAAGCCGTGATGAACTCAAGCAGTATCTCGATATCGCAGGGGTGATCTTCCTTGTTCTTGACACCCGGGGAATCGTCCAGCTCATCAACCAGGCAGGGTGCAGGATTCTCAAACGATCCCAGAATGAGATTATAGGAAAAAACTGGTTTTTGGAATTTATTCCCACTCAGGTGGAAGAAGAGACCCGGGCCCTCCTCACCCGGGTCCAGGACGGGGATGCGGCAATCGGTGAATACCATGAAAACAGGGTGGTTAGCAGTGACGGGAGCGAACGACTCATTGCCTGGCATAACACCCCCCTGAAAGATGAACACGGTACAATTGTCGGAACTCTCAGTTCCGGGGAAGATATTACCACCTGGAAAGAAAACGAACAGAAAATTCTTGATTCACTTGCTTTTCTCAATAACCTGATAGACCAGAGCCCTGCCCCGACCTGGATCTCCGATATGGACGGGAACCTTATCAGGATAAATGATGCCTGTTGTACACTGCTGGACCTCAGGCGGGAAGACCTGATTGGCAACTACAATATTTTCCGTGATGATATTGTAGAAGCACAGGGGTATATGGCACTCGTCAGATCTGCATTTTCCGAGGGAAAAATTATTCACTTTCCCCTCTTGTGGCAGGCATCGCAGCTGAAAAATTATTCTTTTGGAACGACCCCCCGCGTCATGCTCGAAGTAACCGTGTTTCCGATCCGGGACAGCCAGGGAACACTGACCAACATGGTTATCCAGCATATCGATGTAACCGAACGGACGACTGCAGAAGAGGCCCTGATCAGGAAGAATGGTGATCTGGAAGCAGCCTTTGAAGAACTGAAGGCAACCGAAGAAGAACTTCGCCAGAATTATGAAGAACTCGCCCGGAATGAGATGGCCTTGAGGGACAGCGAGGAGAGATTCCGCACCCTGTTTGAAACGATGGCGCAGGGAGTGATCTTCCAGAATCCTGATGGCCGGATTACAAGCGTCAATCCTTCGGCCACACGGATTCTTGGCCTCTCATACGATCAGATAATCAACCGGCGCTGCCCGGAAGCCGTGCAAAAAGCAATCCACGAAGACGGTTCTCTTTATTCCGATGATGTACGCCCTGCCGCCGTGACCCTGAAAACCGGCAGGGAGGTTCGTGAGGTCATGGGTGTGTTCAACCCGGTTCTCGGGAAATATATCTGGATACTTGCGCATACAATACCACGGTTCCGGGCCGGAGAGGCCCTCCCGTACGAGGTTTGCACTACTTTTGAAGATATTACCCATTTGAAAAAAGACTGGGATACTATACAGGACCATTAGTACAAACTCATCCAGGTATTCGGATTATTTCAGGATTTACTGTTCCGGATAGCTATCCAACATTACCGGTTATCCGATGGTTTCAAGGCGCATTCCTTGAGCCGGTTCGTATACCTGTTAGGGAGATATTTTGTCATTTTAAGTATAATGAGTAATCATGGCTTCTTTTGTCCACCGGATAGAAGTTCATTATAAAAACGATCCCCGTCTTAAGACACGTACCGGCCGGATTCACTCGCTCGGCTTTCCCGTGAGCGGGCTGCATCTGACCGATGTCTATACGATAGCAACGAGCTCGCGTGATTTTACCCGGGACGAACTCGAAAAGATCGGTGCCCAGCTCATCAATCCCGTGGTGCAGGAATATACCATCGATTGTCCAACCCGGGCGGATTTCGATTATGCCATCGAAGTCGGTTTCCTGCCGGGGGTTACCGACAATATCGGGACTACAGCAAAACAGACAATAGAAGATTACCTTTCGTTCAGGTTCGGAGAGGATGAGGCGGTCTACAGCTCGCAGCTCTATTTTGTCTGCGGGAACCTTCCTGAACCGATGCTCCGGAAGCTGGCGACCACTCTTGCAAACCCTCTTGTGAACCGTGTGCATATCAGGACCCGGCAGGAGTATGGGGAGACGGGCATGGATCCGGTTGTGCCCTTTGTTCATCTGGACGAACTGCCGACCGCTGAGCTGGTGGACCTCGATCTCGATGACAGGGAACTCTCACGGATAGGAAAGGAAGGAATCATAGACCTGCAGACAGGCCAGCGCCGGGGACCGCTTGCCCTTGATCTTGACCAGTTGCATACTATCCGGGACTATTTCAGGAAAGAAGGCAGGAAGCCGACCGATGTTGAGCTTGAATCCCTTGCCCAGACCTGGAGCGAACACTGCAAACACACAATATTTGCTTCTGCAATGGACGATGATATCCCCCGGGGATTGTATAAGACCTGCATCCAGGCTGCAACAAATAAAATACGGAAAGAACGGGGAAACGCTGATATCTGTGTAACCGTATTTACCGATAATTCGGGTTCGATCATTTTCGATGACCAGTACCTTGTCACCCATAAGGTCGAAACCCACAACTCCCCTTCGGCACTGGACCCGTTTGGAGGGGCCCTGACAGGAATTGTCGGAGTGAACCGGGATACCATCGGGTTTGGGCTCGGGGCAAAACCCTGTATCAATTTTTACGGGTACTGCGTCGGGGATCCTGAGACAGACCCGGGATTATACCGTGGAAAAGGCCGGGCAAATCCCATCCTTTCACCCCGCCGGATACTTGACGGTGTGGTCCAGGGGGTCGGTGTCGGTGGCAACTGCTCGGGCATTGCTACGCCGCAGGGTTGGGTCTATTTCCACGACCGGTACCGGGGAAAACCACTCGTCTTTGCCGGTACGGTCGGGGTCATGCCCCTTGAGCAGAACGGCCGGAAACTCTACGAGAAAAAAGCTGAGCCGGGGGATCTCATCGTTGTCGTAGGAGGACGGGTCGGCAAAGACGGTATCCACGGGGCTACTTTCTCATCTGAAGCACTGGACCCGGCAAGCCCGGTTACAGCAGTCCAGATCGGGGATCCGATCACCCAGAAGAAACTCTCGGATGTCATTGTCAAGGAGGCCCGCGATCTCGGCCTCTACAACAGTATCACCGATAACGGGGCCGGCGGGATCTCCTGCTCGGTCGCTGAGATGGCAAAAGAATGCAACGGCTGTCATGTCCGGCTTGACGCAGTCCCCCTGAAATATCCCGGCATGGCACCGTGGGAGATCTGGATTTCCGAATCGCAGGAGCGGATGACCCTTGCCGTTCCACCGGAAAAACTGGATGCATTCATGACCCTGATGCAGCAGCGTGAAGTCGAAGCAACGGTTATCGGGACCTTCACGGATTCCGGCCGGTGCGTAGTCGAATGCCACGGATCGGTCGTGATGGATATCAGTCTCGATTTCCTGCACGATGGTCTCCCAAGGAAACACCTCAGGACTCAGCCAGTGAGCCAAAAATTCCCTGAGCCGGAAGCTGCATGTCCGGATCGCCTCGATGAGACCATGCTTGCCATGCTGCAACGAAAAAACATCTGTTCAAAGGAGTACATTTCCCTCCAGTACGACCATACCGTGCAGGGCGGGCATGTCCTTGGGCCGGTGCAGGGCAAAGGGCGGGTACAGGCTGTTGCTTCCCTTACAAAAGTCGTGCATGGTTCTCCAAAAGGCGTCGGGCTTTCACAGGGACTCTTTCCAACATACTCTGAGATCGACGCTTACCGGATGGCAGGGGCAGCAATCGATACGGCCATCCGGGGTCTGGTAGCTATCGGTATCCCGCTTGAGAAGATTGCAATCCTCGATAACTTCTGCTGGTGCTCATCTGATGATCCAAAACGGCTTTTCCAGCTGAAGCGGGCTGCACAGGGATGCTATGATTATGCATCCGCGTTTATGACGCCGTTCATCTCCGGCAAGGACAGCATGTTCAATGATTTCTCAGGATACGATGCTGACAATAACCCGGTGAAAGTCTCGGTGCCCCCGACCCTGCTCATCTCCTCGATCGGAGTTCATGACGATGTGGTAAAGGCCGTATCCATGGATGCGAAGTTCGAAGGCGACCTTGTCTACGTAATCGGGGAAACATACGAAGAGCTGGGCGGATCTGAGTATTTCAGTTACCTCGGCAGTATCGGTAACAATGTTCCGGGACTGGATGCCACACGAGTAACGGCACGTTACGGGCACCTTGTCGATGCCATCTCCAGGGAGATTGTAGCCTCGGCATTCCCGGTGAGCCACGGGGGTCTTGCAACGGCTCTTGCAAAGGTAGCAATTGCCGGTCGTATCGGTCTGGATATTACAATGCATACAGGAATGCGGCCGGATTATTTCCTCTTCTCTGAATCCCTTGGGAGGTTCGTTGTCACTATTGCACCTGAAAACCGGGATCTGTTCGAGCGGATTATGGGTCCTGATGCACAGATGATCGGAACGGTTGGCGGTACGAATCTGCGGGTTTCCATGGAAAATACCCTGCTGGATATACCGGTTGAAAAACTTGAAAATGCCTACAAGACGCCATTTGGGGGTTACTGAATTGACTGCTGCACATTCAGACGTAAAACACATCGTCTGTATTCCGGAAAAAGCCCTTATCATGAGCGGCTACGGGATCAACTCCGAGATGGAGACGCAGGTGGCACTCAGGCGGGCCGGCATGGATTCGGACATTGTCCACATCAATGACCTGATTGCAGGACGAAAGAAACTTGCCGGGTACCGGATGCTGGTTTTTCCGGGGGGATTCTCGTACGGTGACGATACCGGGGCAGGCAACGCGTACGCAAACCGGGTTCGAAACAACCTGTGGAGCGATCTTGAAGAATTCCTTGACGGGGACAACCTTGTTCTTGGGATTTGCAACGGTTTCCAGATTCTCGCAAATCTTGGCCTTGTGCCGGCGTTTGACAAAAAATACCACCGGGATATCGCCCTGATGCCAAACAGGAAAGGGGTCCTGGAATGCCGGTTTGTCACCCTGAAACCCGCAGCTGATAATCTCTGGACAAAGGGGATCGAGAAACTTTACTGTCCGGTCTCCCATGGAGAAGGCAATTTCTCATGTGAGCCGGAAACCCTGCAGAAATTAAAAAGTAAAAAGATGATTGCGTTCACCTACTGCCGGGAAGACCTGAGCCCGGCTCAGGGTGAATACCCGTTCAATCCCAATGGATCGCTTGAGGATATTGCCGGAATCACTTCGGAAAACGGCAGGGTACTGGGCCTGATGCCGCACCCGGAGCGGGCGATGGAATTTGTCAATTTATATGACTGGCCATACCAGAAAGAACGCCTTAAGCGGCAGGGACTTCCCGTGCCGGATGAGTCCCTGAACATGCAGTTTTTCCGGAATGCCGTCAACTATTTCAGGAAATAATTTTTCCTGCAGTTTTCATACCGGTGAAATCCTCATTTCCTTTACAGATATCCGGCACAGAACGTGTTTTTTACCTGTTTGCATGAGACAGGATGTGGACTATTTCCGGGACTATAAGTTCGGTTGTTGCCAGTTTGACTGCGGGTGTCGATCCCGGGATACAGAAAACCGCATTCCCATAAAGAATTCCCGCAACCGCTCTTGACAACATGGCAGATGTTCCGATTTGCTGGATGCTTTTCATCCTGAAAAACTCACCGAACCCGTCCATCTTTTTATCAAGAAGAGGAAGAACTGCCTCTATTGTACAGTCATCATGAGTCAGACCAGTACCTCCATTGATGATGATGCAGTTGGATTTCTGGATAGCAGTAAAAACTTCTGTGCGGATTGCTTCGATGCGATCTGTTACGATTGAATAATAGACAGTTGGGATTCCAGCCTGCTCCAGAATCTGGCGGATTGCAATTCCACTGGTGTCGTTATCAGCTGTCCGGGTTGTGGAAACGGTGATTATAGCTGCAGAAATTTCAATAGGATGAACGTGTTCCGGATTCATACCAGTTAATCTGGCGTTGCTCAACAATAAAAAATGCGAATCTGAATTGAATCTGTTGAGCTTTTACACATGAAATCATACCAAAATGGTTTTTGGATGGGGTGACCCCTTTTCTTCCATTGGAAACCTCAATGAAACCAGCAGCCTTTTTGAACGGTTCAAAGTTTTTGGAAGTATTTTCAAATACTGTTTAAATACCGGATAATAAGTTGGTACGGTAAAAATTTCAAAAAAACAAAAACAATTAATTTATATACAATTAAATGTAAATAATGAAATGACTCTTTTTACCTGGTATTATTTAGTAAGAGGTCTTACCTGTTTGTTTCCACAGGAAATAATGGGGTGTCCCTGTCGAAAAAAATGATGAAATAACTACAAAAATTAGAGCGGAATCAATAAAACAAACGCTATTAAACAGAATTATAAATTAAAATGAATACTTTAAATTTTACTTGAAATTGCTTTTTACTAGTGATTGTAGCTTTTTCCAATGGAAGAAAGGGGGTTTAAATAATGAGCCAAACCGAACTGTTTTTCATCTTGGGTCACTAAGAATCATCTCCACAGTGTTACCATGGTTGAAACTGAAGATACATCAACAGGTTTATTCAAAAAATATCTCACCAATAACAGGATATTCCGCGACCGGGAAGTACTCAGGCACTCTTACCGTCCCCAGATACTTCCTCACCGGAAACCCCAGATAGATGAAGTAGCCTCAATTCTTGCCCCGTCTCTACGAAATGAAACACCCTCCAATATTTTGATCTATGGGAAAACCGGGACTGGCAAGACTGCATGCGTCCGATATGTTGGATTTGAACTTGAGAAAGCCAGTGCCAACATGGGAACCAGTTGCCGTCTGGTCCATCTGAATTGTGAAGTAATCGATACACAGTACCGGGTTCTTGCCCAGATTGCAAAAGGTCTGGAAGATCTGGACGCGGTCTCAAGTGACAAGACAAGAACGCACATCCCCATGACCGGGTGGCCTACGGATCAGGTTTATACTGAGCTGAAAAACCAGCTTGAAGCAGGTGGTGGAGTACTGGTCATAGTCCTTGATGAAATCGATAAACTGGTCAAGAAAAGCGGAGATGATACACTCTATAACCTGACCCGGATAAACTCGGATCTCAAAAAATCAAAAGTCAGTATCATCGGCATATCAAATGATCTGAGTTTCAAGGATTTCTTGGATCCCCGGGTTCTCTCATCTCTGTCTGAGGAAGAGATTGTATTCCCACCCTACAACGCACCCCAGCTGGTGGATATCCTCACCCAGCGTTCAGAGGCGGCATTTATTGATGGTGCAATTGCAGACGGGGTTATTCCGCTCTGTTCTGCACTTGCAGCCCAGGAACATGGGGATGCCCGGCGCGCTCTGGACCTCCTCAGGATCTCCGGTGAACTTGCCGATCGTGACGAATCAACTCAGGTCACTGAAGAGCATGTCAAACAGGCCCAGGCAAAGATCGAAACCGACAGCATGATCGAATGCATTGCGACCCTCCCTACCCAGAGCAAGCTGATCCTCTTCTCCATGCTGGTTCTGGAACAGCTGGGAGAGAATATCTTTACGAGCGGGGCCGTCTCACGTATATATCAGGATATTGCCCCGAAAATCGAACTTGATATTCTCACGCACCGCCGTATAACAGACCTTATCTCAGAGCTGAACATGCTTGGTGTGATCAACACCCGTGTGATCAGCCGCGGGCGCTATGGCAGGACAAAAGAGATGTGGTTCGATTCCAATACCGGCAAAATCCGCGAAGTCGTACTCAAAGACCCCCGTCTGAACTCGCTCCAGGACCTGGACGTGAGCCAGATGGAAACAAAATGGTTAAAACCCTGGTTCAGGTGACATGGAATGGATGAAAAAGATCTAGATCTCCTCCATATCCTGGAGGAAAACAGCCGGCTCTCTGCACAGGAAATCGCGACAATGACCAATCTTTCTTCTGCCGAAGTAGAGGCACGGATCCGCACCCTTGAAAAAGACGGGGTGATCCGCAAGTATACTACGGTCATCAACTGGGAGCTTGCCGGTAACGGGGAGGTCTCATCCATCATTGAGCTTAAGGTCAGCCCGGAACGTGACTTCGGCTACGACCGTATCGCCGAGCGACTCTCAAGATTCCGGCAGGTCAGGACCCTGCGACTCATAACCGGGACCTACGATCTCCAGTTGATTGTAACCGGTAAGAATGTGCAGGAAGTATCCCGTTTTGTTTCGGAGCATGTTGCCCCGATGGACAGGATCCGGGAGACTGCAACGCACATCATCATGAAATCGTACAAGGAAAACGGCAACACGCTTTTTGAACAACAGGAAGCAGAACGCCTCCCTTACTCATTCTAAGGTGAAGATATGCGCAACTTCATATCAGAGCGTGCACAGTATATCCCGCCATCAGGAATCAGGAAATTTTTTGATCTGGTCATCACGATGGAAGATGTCATTTCCCTCGGTGTTGGTGAACCTGATTTCCGCACCCCGTGGAATATCTGTGAATCAAGTATTTACTCAATCGAACAGGGTGTAACCTCCTATACTTCAAACAAGGGACTCCAGCCTCTTCGCGAAGCACTTACCCGGCACCTGAACCAGCGTTATAATCTCCAGTATGACAGCGCTGATGAAATCCTTATTACAACCGGCGTTTCCGAAGCGCTTGATATTGCAATTCGGGCTATCGTGGATCCCGGTGACGAGATCCTGATTGCACAGCCCAGCTATGTTTCCTATGCTCCCTGCGTCTCCCTTGCCGGTGGTATTCCGGTACCGGTTGAATGTACAGAGGCAGACCACTTCAAGCTGAACCCGGATGCGCTGCAGGAGAAAATCACCAAGAAGACCAAAGCCCTGATGATCAATTTCCCCAACAACCCGACGGGTGGTGTAATGACCCAGGGGGATCTGGAGGCAGTTGCTGACATCATTATCGATAACGATCTCCTGCTCATCAGCGACGAAGTCTATTCCGAGCTGACGTACGAGACAAACCATGTCGCAGCTGCTACCGTCAGCGATCTCAGGGAACGGACCATCACCCTCAATGGTTTTTCCAAGGCATATGCGATGACCGGCTGGCGGGTTGGCTACCTCTGCGCTCCAAAAGAGCTTTGCGATGCGGCCCTGAAAATCCACCAGTACATCATGCTCTGCGCTCCGGTTATGGGACAGGTCGGGGCCCTTGAGGCCCTCCGTTCGGCGGAAGAAGATAAGAACAGTATGGTCAACGAATACCGGCTCCGGCGCAACATGTTTGTTGCCGGCCTGAACCGAATCGGACTGTCCTGCCATGTACCGGAAGGAGCTTTCTATGCGTTCCCCTCGATTAAAGGTACAGGACTGACGGATGTCGAGTTTGCTGAACGCCTTCTCAAGGAACAGCATGTTGCGGTTGTGCCAGGAAGCGTCTTTGGTGCCGGTGGGGATTATCACCTGCGCTGTGCCTATGCGGTATCACGTAAGGATCTCACTGAGGCGTTAACCCGGATGGAGATGTTCCTCAACGGGCTTTGATCATCAGTGACCTGAATTTTCAATCTTTTCCCCTTGTTTATTATCCCGGCTCAATTTTTTTTCAGGATATACCTAATCCAGAGGATACTTTATTGCCCTATTCGACCTACACTACATGATATTTCAATGAGCTGTACAATCATCGTTGGCGGATTTTTTGGAGATGAAGGGAAGGGTAAAGTTGTTGCCCATATTGCCCATCAGGATGAACCTGTTATCATCTCCCGCGGCGGTGTCGGTCCGAATGCCGGCCACACCGTCCAGGTTGGCGACCAGGAATTTGGCGTTCGAATGGTCCCGTCCGGTTTTGTCTATAAAAAAGCGAAACTATGCATCGGCAGCGGCGTGCTTGTCGATCCCCGTGTCTTAAAACAGGAAGTCGAACGACTCGATGTGAAAGGACGGGTGTTTGTCGACAAGCGTTGCGGGATTATTACAGAAGATCATATTGCCCGCGACAAGGGGTCTGCTCATCTCTCTAAAACGATCGGCAGTACCGGCTCCGGCTGTGGCCCGGCAAATTCCGATCGCGTTATGCGGGTCTCTCCCCAGGCAAAAGATGTTCCCGAGCTCGCGGAATATCTTCTCGATGTGCCTAAGACCATCGATGATGCTTTAAAGCAGAACCAGAACGTCCTTCTTGAGGGTACCCAGGGATTTGGGATTTCCCTTTATTACGGCACCTACCCGTTTGTAACAAGCAAGGATACCTCCGCATCCCAGATTGCGGCTGACAACGGGGTCGGACCAACCAAGATCGATGATGTCATCGTCGTATTCAAGGCGTACCCGACCCGTGTCGGTGAAGGACCATTCAGCACCGAGATGTCGTTTGAGAAATCCGATGCTATGGGCATCCAGGAGTTCGGGACCGTCACCCACCGCAAGCGCCGTATCGGCGGATGGGACGGACAGATGGCGAATTACTCCGCCATGATCAACGGCTGCACCCAGGCCGCAATTACCGGTATCGACCGGGTCGATTCCGAATGCTTCGGTATCCGGGAATATTCCAAGCTCACCAAAAAGGCAAAAGACTTCTTAAAACAGGCGGAGGACGACATCGGGAGCCCCATCACGCTCATATCGACCGGTCCCGAGCTGACCCAGATCATCGACATGAGGAAAGAACTGGTATGAAGCGTCAACTCATGGATATTCTCTGCTGCCCGGTCTGCAAAGGAGATCTCGATCTCCGGATCCAGCAGGAAGATGAAAAGGAGATCCTCGAAGGAACTCTGCACTGCGCTGTATGCAGGGTGGATTATCCTATCCATGAAGGAATCCCCAATCTCCTCCCCCAGACCCCCAGACAATAAGTGGTGCTGGTATGAATCTCCCGTTGCCCTTGACGATACTGGCTTCTGCGGGCTCTCTTGAAGATCCGGTCTATGAAATATACTTAAACCGGGTCGGGATAAACTCCATCGAAGTTCCAAGAGAAGAAGTCAGGGGCGGGATTGGCCATACGCTTCACCTTCGCTTTTTAAACCGGGGTGCCCCCATCCATATCACCATAACCTCTGCAAATGCCAGTATGTATACCGATTTTTTCCACGAGAATATGTATATCCTCGATGAGATGGCGCTGGACATCCCATTACGGAGCGATTGTAACGAGGGGTTTTTTGATCTTGAGATTATCTCAGGGTATGGCGTGATGAAGACCTCTCTACGGGTCAACGTTAAACGGGCGCTCCTCCGGCCCCTGCAAATTCAGGAGGTGGACCTGCCGCTCCAGCCAAGAGCCCATGGTCGCCCGCATTTCCTGATGATCATGATGGGAATTGCCCTTGTCCTGTACGCCGGGTGGATCTACACCCGGATAGATGGTCTCAACATTGCCTCGTTTTTCCTGCTTGTTATTGGTGCACTCTACACATGGTACCGCCAGGTATAGTGCTTGCTGTTATCGTCCTGTTTGCCGCTCTCATCGTAGATCGGCTGATTGGAGATCCCCATTCACCGTACCACCCGGTTGCCCTGCTCGGACGTTTCATCGGATGGTGGGGAAAGCCGGACCTGTATCCTGTCAGTATCCAGCGGTTAATGGGTGTGATACTCTGGGCCGTCACTCTTGGTCTTTTTACTCTTCCGTTCTTCCTGTTCGCCACATTTGCCCCGTCACTGCTGTATCTTCTTGCAGCACCGTTCCTGCTCAAGTGCTGTTTTGCATGGCGAGCGCTGGAGGAGCACACCCTGGCCGTTGTTGAAGCGGTTAAGAATGGTGTTTCGGAAGGCAGGGAAAAAGTGAAGATGCTCGTATCCCGCGATACAGCGCAACTCGATCGTGACCACATTCTGTCGGCGGGTTACGAGTCAATGACCGAGAACCTCACGGACAGCATCATCTCTCCGCTCCTTTATTTCTCCCTGTTCGGCCTTGCAGGAGCCGCGGTTCTCCGTGCAGTAAACACGATGGATGCAATGCTTGGCTACCGGGATGAGCGTGAACGTCTCGGATGGTGTTCAGCAAGGATGGATGATGTCCTCAATTATATCCCGGCCAGGGTAACCGTTCTCCTGCTCCTGGTATATTTTACAACTCAGGGAAGGCTTACCCAGGCAGTGCGGGTTCTGCGCAGGGACGGTCGTAACCGCCCGGGGTTCAATGGCGGGATTGTCATGGCTGCAATGGCAGGAGGGACCGGCATCCGGTTTGAAAAGCCCGGGGTTTATTCCATTGGTGATGGTGAAAAGACCTTAGATGAGGCCGGTCCGGAGATTCTTCAGGCCACCCGGGTTGTTACCCTGTACTTCGCGCTCATAGCCGGAGGTACTCTGATTTTATTGGGATCATTGATCAATAGTACTGGCATATGAAACTTGAAGAACTGAGATTTGGCACTGAGCTCCTCAAGCGCGGCTTTGCATCCATGCAGAAAGGGGGCGTTATCATGGATGTCGTGAATGCCGAACAGGCACGGATCGCTGAGGAAGCCGGAGCCGTCGCAGTCATGTCGCTTGAAAGGGTGCCATCGGATATCCGGAAAGCCGGGGGCGTTGCCCGCATGGCAGATCCGGAAAAAGTAATTGAAATCATTGATGCGGTTTCTATCCCGGTCATGGGCAAGGTCCGGATCGGCCACTTTGTCGAAGCCCAGGTCCTTGAAACCCTTGGTGTGGACATGATCGATGAAAGTGAGGTTCTGACGCCGGCAGATGAACAATACCATATCGATAAAAAACTCTTCAAGGTTCCCTTCGTCTGCGGTGCACGCGATCTTGGGGAAGCCCTGCGCAGGATCAATGAGGGGGCAGCCATGATCCGGACCAAGGGAGAAGCCGGCACCGGTAATGTTGTCGAAGCCGTCCGGCATATGCGGACCATCATGGGTGAAATCCGGATGCTCAAAGGTCTTGACAAGCAGGAAATGATCGATTATGCACGGGAAATTGAAGCCCCGGCAGAACTGGTCATCGAATGTTCCGAGCGCGGACGCCTCCCGGTTGTGAACTTCTCGGCCGGAGGTATTGCAACTCCTTCGGATGCAGCCCTGATGATGCAGCTTGGTGCTGACGGCGTCTTTGTCGGATCCGGTATCTTCAAGTCCTCAAATCCTCAGCTGATGGCAAAAGCGATTGTGGAAGCGGTCAACCACTACGATGATGCAAAAGTGATCGCACAGGTCAGTAAAGGTCTTGGCGATGCGATGCCGGGCCTCGATATTCACAAACTCCGTGAAGATGAGGTGCTTCAGAACCGTGGACGTTAAGATCGGGGTTCTCGCTCTGCAGGGTGATGTGAGCGAGCATGTCGAAGCTTTTGGTATTGCCCTAAAAAGAACCGGGCATACCTCATTCTCTGTTTTCCCGGTCAAGCGGGCAGAAGAGATTGCACAATGCAACGCCCTTGCAATTCCCGGTGGGGAGTCGACGACAATTTCCCGTCTCATTGAAAAGAACAATATCTACGATACCCTCCGCACGTTTCCCGGGGGTATCTTTGCAACCTGTGCCGGCATGGTACTGATGGCAAGGCACGTTGATGATCCCCGTGTCCATACGCTGGACCTTATCGACATAACCGTGGACCGGAACGCATTCGGGCGCCAGCGGGAATCGTTCGAAGCCGATCTTGTCATGGATGGCATCGATGGCGGACCATTCCATTCGGTTTTCATACGGGCACCGGTTGCAACCGGCGCTGGTAACGGTGTCCATGTGCTTGCCAGAACAGAACAGGGGATCGTGGCAATGGAAGAGGGAAAACACATGGCGTTTGCATTCCACCCGGAACTCGGGGGAGATACCCGGTTGCACGAACGGTTCCTGAAAAAGAATGGAATATAAGCCTGTAACTCTATGTTCCGGGATGTACCCATATCCTAATCCTTATCCGATATTACACCCTTCTGTCAATAATAGGACAACATTATCCAGATTCCATCACCCCCACAACAAAATAAAAAACCAGGGATAACCATGAATTCATCAACTGTTGTCGACAGCATCCTGTCGGCCCGATATCTCCGTAAAGGGGAAAAATCGTTCGAGGACATATGTCGCCGGGTAGCCTCGGCTCTTGCCGATGATGAGGCAGAAAATACCCTTTTTTATAACGCAATGATCAGCCTTCGGTTCCTTCCCAATTCTCCGACGCTTATGAATGCCGGGACCGAGATTGGCCAGCTCTCAGCCTGTTTCACGCTTCCGGTACCGGATTCTATCGATGGGATCTTCGATGCCATGAAACAAGGTGCGATCATCCACAAGACCGGCGGGGGAACCGGGTATAATTTTTCACGCCTCCGGCCGGAAGGCTCCCCGGTCCAGTCCACGGATGGCGTCGCCTCAGGCCCGATCTCCTTCATGCGGGTTTTTAATGCCGCAACCGAAGTGATCAAGCAGGGTGGCAGGCGCCGTGGGGCAAACATGGGCATCCTTAATGCCTGGCATCCCGACATTCTCGCGTTTATCACTGCTAAAACAAAGGAAGGAGAATTTTCGAACTTCAATATCTCGGTCATGGTCAATGACAAGTTCATGGAATTTGTATCCCATAAGAAGTTCGACCATGTCTGGCTTACCCACCCGCACACGGGTGAGACCGTTACAATCGGCCAGATCTGGTCGGGAATTGTCGATGGTATCTGGAAGAACGGGGAACCGGGGATTCTCTTTTACGACCAGATAAACCGGCACAACCCGACCCCGCAGCTCGGGGAGATAGATACCACCAATCCCTGCGGTGAACAGCCCCTGCTGCCGTACGAGAGCTGTGTCCTTGGGAGTATCAACCTCGCTGCCTGCATGCACAACGGTACCCTGGATGAAAAAGAGGTGGAAGCAGCAGCTGCAATGGCAGTCCGGTTCCTCGATCATGTCATTGACAAAAACACGTTCCCGATTCCGGAGATTGCAGAAGCAACGAGGAGAACCCGGAAGATTGGCCTTGGCCTCATGGGTGTCCACGATGCACTGCTCATGGCCGGGCTCGCGTACGATTCTGAAGAGGGAAGAGCCTGGTGTGAACGGCTCATGCAGCTGGTAACCCGGATTGCGGTTGCCGAATCAAGGCGGCTTGCCCAGGTAAAAGGACCGTTCCCGGCCTGGCTGGGAAGCATCTGGACAGAATTCCCGGTCAGGAATGCAGCGATGACCACCATCGCACCAACCGGCACAATATCCCTGCTTGCCGGCTGTTCGAGCGGTATCGAGCCGATCTTTTCCTTTGCCTATACCCGGAAGAACACGGTGGGCAGGACCTTTGTTATTGTCAATCCTGTTTTCTGTTCAGCGCTTGAAAGAACCCTTGCCGGCACTGGCCTGTCTGGTCAGGATCTCGAAAAACGTAAGGAAGAGGTCATCACCCATGTCCATGAAACCGGGACGGTCCAGGATTTGCACTGGCTCCCAAAAGATTTCCGGGCACTCTTCAAAACAGCTCTGGATATCCCGTGGCGTGACCACATCCGGATGCAGGCGGCATTCCAGAAACATGTCCATGCATCCATCAGTAAAACGATCAACATGCCCTCATCCGCAACAAAAGATGATTGTGCCGAAGCACTTCTCATGGCATGGGAGCTTGGCCTCAAAGGCATTACCATCTACCGGACCGACAGCAGGGAGGATGTAGTCCTTTCCCTCAAAGAGGCTGCACCCGTTCCGGCCGCAGCCCCGGTGCCCGAACGAAAACCCGAGAGTCTCCCGACCCTCTCCATAGACCGGCCAAAGGAACTCTCAGGAAGGACATATCTCTGCAAATCCGGTTGCTGCAGCCTGTATGTAACCGTCAATCTCCTCGATGGCAAACCCATGGAAGTTTTTATCAGGACGGTTGGCAGCGGAGGTTGCGATGCAAACAGCGAGGCCTTGGGCAGGGCAATCAGCACCGGACTCCAGAATGGCGTGCCATACCAGAAATTTGTCAGGCAGTTCCGGAAAGTGAACTGCATCTCGGCAATCAAGAACCACTCTTCGGAAGGCAATTCGTGTGCCGATGTCGTGGGCCGCTGTGTCGAGCTCTCGGCAATGAACCAGAGTGTAACGACGTTAAAAGACTGGTCGGTAAAACAGGTTGATGAAAAACATCTCTGTCCCGACTGCCGCCAGCCGCTGGATTTTGGGGAAGGATGCAATAAGGGGATCTGCAAGCACTGCGGATGGACCGGATGCAGCTGATAATCATTTGCTGCAAATCGTTTTTCCTGAATATTTTTTATCCGTTTATCTGAATTTTTCAGCAAGGTTATCGGAAAGGAACAACTGGAATCGGGTAGCGACAAGAATATCCCGCTCACGTTTCCGGAACCCAGTGCCATTCAGGTAAATCAGTAGTGGTTTTGGTGGTGTATCGTATATTGAAATCACGGGATGAATTTTCCAGGTCGGACATTCCAGTTCGAAAAAAATGGGTGTCCTTCCCTGCCAGTTTACTGAGGTTATGTTCCAGCCGGGTTGACTACCCGACCCATGAACAGTATTGAACCGGTATAGTTATCCTGGATAAGGAATATGAACGGGTGATCTGCCCGGAATACCGGGACGGGATCTGTTGTTACGGCCGCACGCCCCAACATAACTGCTGTTGCAGCCGCTGCCTCGGTTCCTTCTTCATTCACATCCACAAATGCCTGGTGGATAACATCACTGATGTACAGGGTCTTTGTGCCATCCATTCCCGAGAAATCCGCCGCACCGGTGAACGCAGTCGGCATCCCCATTGCTCCAAGCGTTTCAGGCAGGGAGTATTTTGTCTCAAGCGTGAACTTCGGGAAGTACACCTTTACATGTCGGGTCGTTGCTGAATGCTGCAGTGAGGATAAGGTATCGGCATTGAGCGATGATTCAACTGCTGTAAGGTTGTTGCCTTTCGGAAGCAGCACGATCATGGACAATCCCCGGCCATTGTTACTGTCATAGGGCATCGATACCATCTGGACATCGTCGTTTTCCGCATACAGGTATTCCGCCGCCTCGTCCGTCCGCTGCATCATCGGAACCCGTACGGTTTTTCCCGTGTCTGTCCTGAAATCGGCGTCTGTTGTCAGGTTTTTATCAAACTGCCTGACCCAGTCGCCTTTGAAATAGATAGCATTGGTGATAACGAGCCGGGTCATCGGATTGATGACGCCTGCCGGGATCAGGTCCTTGATCTTATCCTCTGTTTTGTCCTCTACCCAGTCGTTGATGGTAATCCGGGATTCATCCGGTTGGCCGATAAAATCAAGGTTTGTTGTATTTCCACCATAATAGCGCTCTGCTGTACTGGTGTATCCTGAAAGGAACGGATATGTCTTTTCTGCCCAGAGAGCATTGGCCGTTCGAAGCGAATAGCGGGAATCGCCAGTATTGATACCGGAATTCAAACCGGAAAACCCTTCCCGGAGCAGGGAATCATTCTCCGGGAAATAAAACACGGAACGAATTTCATCTGCAGTCGTTCCCTTTGCACCTTCATATGTTATGGCGAGAGCCGATGAGATAGAGAAGGGTGAAAAAAAGATGTTTGAGCCTGCATATGCCGGTTTTTTCGCCAGTCTGGAATACAGGTCGAATGCAAACCGGTTGTTTGCATGAGTGACAGCCTGGATGCCGGAATCATTAAGTCCCGAAACAGATGTCGGAATCTGTTCAACCGGTGTTTTTTCAACAGCTGGAGAGGCGGGCTGTTCAGCATTTGTACCGGTACATCCGGCAATAATGCTGAAAAGAATCGCAAGTACTGCAAAAGCACACGCGACACTCGTTTTTCGTTCCATGATATGCATGGTATGAATTGTAAAATATATCTGGCGTTAACTGCGATTTTTTTCGAAGTTATAATCAGAATTGGAAAAAACGAAGATATTTTGTATGAAAAACGGAATCACCAGTCCTTTTTCATTGCTTCAGCTTTCAGCTCTTTTGGCATCAGCTCGATTGCATACCGCAATGCGGTCCGGGGCATATTTTTCTTGTTTTTCATAATGTAATCGAAGACAAGCTTCTGGTGCTTCCGGCTTGCTTCCTTGAGGAGCCAGCCATATCCCTTCTGCACAAGGTCATCATCATCGGTCAGCAGCAGATTGGCAATTTCGATTGCTTCGTTCTCGAATTTCCCGTGTTTTGCCGGGACAATCAGCGATACAGCCGCAGCTCTGCGCATCCACCGGTTTTCTGATGTGGTCCAGCGTTTGAGTTCTGCAATATATTCCGGATATTGGTCGATGAAATCACCCATTGTATGGTTACAGAACCCGTCGCATGAAGCCCAGTTGGTGATGTAGGTATCTATCCACCGGTGGAAAACCACAAGATCCTCTTTCTCATACCGTCCCGACAGGGAATGTGCCCATTCTGAAACAATGAAGGACTCTTCCATGTATCCAGAACGGTACAACTCTTCGCACAGGCTGAAGATTTCCTGTTTCTCCCGGCATTTAATCTCTTTCCAGTACTTTTTTGCGATGGCAATGACGGTGGCAGTTTTCATGCCATAGCACAAAACAGGTTCCTTGAAAAACCGTTTCGAGCCTTCCCTGAGTACGGGATCTGCCTTGTTTTTTAGTTCCTGCCGGATCTGTTCAATGACCGGGTCCATATTCTCTGGTATGAGCGGGCACAGGATAAGCAATGTGGCGGATGCGAAGTGAAAGTAAATGAATCGTACAGGATTTCATGTGAACGTGATATCGGATGTATTGGAAATCCGGCAGCCAGCGTATGGGAAAAATTTCGTAAAAAAACCCGCATGAAGTCAAAGACTTCGCACCCAAGCAATGAAAATTTTGCTTTGCGAATTCAATTTCCGGTTGAGTTGAGTATCGTCGACAAAACTCAAAATTTTCATGACAAAATAGAGGAATTAATTCAACCGGGGAGAACCCAGTCAGGTAATCGCCCGTCGGGCGCTTGTATCGATTGGAATCTGAAGTTCTGTAAGCAGTTCATCGTCACTTACAACGCAGGGATCGCTGAGGTAAACCTCGCGATGGAGCCCGGTAACAACAAACTCCTTTTCTTCCAGATACGCCCCGATCCGGGACCATGCCTCGTGAAGGTTGGTATACGGGCCCTTGTGGATCAGGGATAGACATTGTCCGCCGGGCAGGGTCCGGACCTCCATTTCCGGATCGGAAAGCGAAATTCTCCCGGTGATCGGGACAGCACATTCCATGTTTGCATCCTTTTCCCGGTATTCACAATCATAGTAAAGGGTCATGAACGGGCCTGAAATTTTCAGGCCGTTTTTCTGGTTTTCCTCGGAGAAAAGCTGGCCGCAGAGATTATTCATGAGCCGGCTAATCGTCTCAGAGTACATGCCGGTCCCCCGTTTCCCGACAATTCTCATAGGGGATAATTCCTTGACAACAGGTTCATTGAGTGACATATAAATCAACTCCAGCGAAGCGTTCCCGTTTTCGAGAATCGCCTCGATCTGCTGTAACCGATGGACTTCGGACCGGATTTCCCGCCGGCGCTGCTCAAAGAGTTCCTGGATAGTACCGGTATCCTGCACTCCCTTTGCCGCAAGGAGTGTTTCTATCTCGGCCAGTGAAAAACCAAGGCCGCAAAGGGTCTTGATGGAGACCCCCCGTGCGATCTGGCTTCCCGTATAGTACCGGTAGCCGGTGCAGAGATCTTTTATTTCCGGTACAAGAAGCCCCCGGTCGTCGTAGAGTCGCAGTGCTTTCTGGCTGAGCCGGGTAATGAGGGAGAATGTGCCGATGGGGATTCGGTCGTATGCCATTGTTACCGTACTATCTGCTGTCGGAAACGATATAGGGTGTCGGAGTCTGTCACAGGGAAAGGTTTGTGCGAGCCAAAAAAGTCAGGTTTCTCATCCTCACTTCTTGAGAAATCCAATCCCTGCAATCCTGTTTGTTACCGCCCGTTTCTTTTTTTATGAAACGGTTTTTTCCTCTGCTTCGACCGGTGGTGGATACCTCCCGCCCCATTCAAGCATGGCCTCAATAATGGGCAGGAGTGCCTTGCCCCGACCTGTCAGGGAATACTCCACTCTCGGGGGGACTTCCGGGTAAACTTTCCGTTCAATAATGGCATGTTCTTCAAGATCCCGGAGATGCTTGGTTATCGTTTTGGAATTGATCCTGCACATCCTGTTCTGGAGTTCCGTGAACCTGAGAACATCCTTGCGCAGGTGCCAGATAATGAGCAGGTTCCACTTGTTCCCGATGATATCAACGATACTTCCGATGCTGCATTTAGGAGTTTTTTCACATTTCATGCGATATCCTTCAATACTTACTTATTGGAAATAATGTTACAAAAGCCCTTCTGGTGTATATAATAAACTAAACGTGGAATTCATTCTGGTAGAATATATATGACCATTATTGTTAATCCGGAAACCTGCTCCCGGTGCGGGATATGCTCCGTGGTATGCCCGATGGGAATCGTTGATCCGGCTGACGAAAACACCCTTCCCCGGGTGCAGAACGCAAAAGAGGGCATGTGTATCCAGTGCGGACACTGCGAGGTATCCTGCCCGTCGCAGGCACATATCCTGAACGTACGCCCGGATGAAAAAGAGTATCTCCCGGCCGGTGCCGGTACTATCTCTTCTGAAGATATGGCATTTTATCTCAAGAAACGCCGGTCGATCCGGCGATTCACAAAAGATGCTGTTCCAAAGGAGAAAATTCTCGCGGTGCTCGATATCGCACGATATGCAGCGTCAGGTGGCAACGGACAACCGGTAGAATGGATCGTTGTCCACGACCCAAAGAAGGTGCAGAAGATTGCCGGGCTGACTGTCGAGTGGATGAAGACCCTCATTGGCTCCGGTCATCCCATGAGCATGTATGTACCCGGGCTGATAGCGTCATGGGAGACCGGCAACGATCCAATCTGCCGCAGTGCCCCGCACCTCCTCTTTGCCCATATTCCGGAGGACCGGCCTATAGCATCTGTTGACGCTGTTATTGCTCTCACGCATTTCGATATCGCCGGGCCAGCGTTTGGTATCGGTGTCTGCTGGGCCGGATTTGTTGCCGCGGCAGCTATGTCCTATGAACCGCTCCAGAAGGAGCTCCGGATACCCGCCGGCCGGAAAAGTGCGTATGCTCTGATGTTTGGTAACCCGCAGTACAAAATCTACGGAATACCCCGTCGGAAACCATTGCAGGTGACCTGGCAGTAGGGCTTGTAACTGAACCAGTGTAAATTCTGGAACAGGGGGTTATGATGACAGACTATGCAACAATCGGCAGGAAAAAACTGCTTGAAATTGATGGGGACGCCGGTGTCAGGGTTGAAGAAACCTTAAAAAACATCTGTCCGGACCTTGCACGGTATCTCATTGAATATTCATTCGGGGAGATCTATGCACGGGAGATCCTCGACAACAAGACAAAGGAACAGGCGGTCGTGGCCGCCCTGACTGCAATGGGTACGGCAGCACCCCAGCTCAAAGTCCATATCCATGCAGCGCTTCACGTCGGTTGCACACCTGAGGAGATCCGGGAGATTATTATCCAGATGTGCGGTTATGCGGGGTTCCCGGCGACATTGAACGCTATGGGAACGCTCATGGAAGTCTTAAATGAGACCGGCAGGACGCTCTCTCTCTCGTCAGTGCATGCCGGTTCCGAGGGCAGGTATGAGCGCGGGAAGGAATTACTCTCGCAGATTGCACCCGACCAGGAGCGGGTGCTCAGGGAGACCTTCGACCCGATAAACCCGGATATCACCCGGGTTGTAATAGAGTTCGGCTACGGGGACATCTATGCACGGGGCATTCTCCCGATAAGGAACCGGCAGGTGGCAACCATAGCAGCACTTGCCGCAAAAGGTACTGCCCCCTCCCAGCTCCGGTTCCATATCGGCGGCGGGCTCCGGGCCGGCCTGTCTGAAGAAGAGATTGTCGAGATCATGCTGCTGATCTCCATTTACGCCGGGTTCCCGGCAGCATTGAACGGCATTCTTGCCACCCGGGAGGTTTCCGAGGCCATTAAAGACGAAAAACGATGAGCAGGAGAACAAAAAAGCCAGGTGATCAATTATGGGAAAAGTCATTGCAATCAACGGAAGTCCCAGAAAGAAATGGAATACCGCAACGCTGCTTGAACATGCCCTTAAGGGAGCCGCTTCGGCAGGTGCGGAGACCGAACTGGTTCATCTTTACGATCTCGATTTCAAAGGCTGCACCAGCTGCTTTGCCTGCAAGCTGAAAGGCGGGAAGAGCTACGGGACGTGTGCCATGAAGGATGAGCTGACTCCCGTCCTTGACAGGATTGCGGATGCGGACGCTCTCATTCTCGGTTCGCCAATCTATTTCGGAACGGTTACGGGTGAGATGCGATCCTTCATGGAACGCCTCCTCTTCCCGTACCTGGTTTATACACGGCCACCTGCCTCGCTTTTCCCAAAGAAAATCCCTACGGCATTTATCTACACGATGAATCTCCCGGAACACCTGATGAATGAGTACCAGTATCCTGTACATATCGGCCTGAATGAGAGCGTCCTCGCCCGGACATTCGGAGAGGCAGAGTCGCTCTGTTCATTCGAGACACTCCAGTTCGAGGATTACGACAAGATGGTCTTCAACTACTTCGACCCGGAAGAGCGGCGGGAGCGTCACAGGACCGTATTCCCCAAGGATTGCATCCGGGCGTTTGAACGGGGACTGAGGCTGACGAAGACCAAATCTTCAGCGTGAACAAATATGGATGTATTTGAAGCCATACGGACACGGCGGGCGGTACGCCGGTACCGTCACGACCCGGTCAGCAGGGAAGATATCCGCACCATTCTTGATGCTGCCAACCGGGCTCCCTCCGCGATGAATCGTCAGCAGTGGGAGTTTATCGTCGTGACCGGGAAGAAGATACAGGAGTTGGGACAGAGCTACCGGGCGATTATTGAAGAGTATACAAAGAACTGGGATCCATCGCCATTACGGGGCGCCCTCTCGCGTGAGGAATTCCTCAGGTTTGCAGAGACCTATGGAGGTGCGCCGGTTGTGATTGTCGTCCTTACTGATACAGCTGCTACCCCGGATTTCTCTAAGGCAAATATTGAGAGTGCGAGTGCCGCTATGGAAAACCTGCTTCTTGCTGCAACGGCTCTCGGGCTTGGTACCTGCTGGATGACAGGGCCGCTGAAGGATGAGAAGACGTTGCGCAGCATCCTGGAAATTCTCGGTGACAAAGAGATTGTTGCCATCACACCACTGGGCTATCCCCGGGAGATCCCCGCGGATCAGCCCCGTCTTGATCCAACACTGGAACGAAAGGTGCGGTGGGTGGAATAATATGCAGGACTTTCACCCAAAAAGAGCCGGACGCAGATCAGACTCGTGAGAATATGATTACAGGAGAAAACACGATGAAAAAAGTAACCATTCTCATAGGCAGCCCCCGGAAAAATGGCAGTACCCGCATCCTTGCCGGTGAAGCCGAACGGGCTCTCAAAGAACAGGGAATCGAAACGGAAACGGTGTTCTTAAACGATCTGAAGATCCGGGGGTGCCTGGCCTGCTATTACTGTAAAAAAAATGATGCAGCAGAGTGTGCAGTTCAGGATGACATGCAGAAGATCCACCAGTTGATCCAGGAATCCGATGGCCTTATCGTTGCATCGCCGATCTATTTCTCGGGTGTCACAGCCCAGACCAAGGCATGGCTCGACCGGATGTTCCCGTATGTCAGCATGAAGCTTGTCCCGAAGCTGCCAGCGTCAAAGAAAGTCTCGTTCATCTTCACGCAGAACCAGCCGGATGCCCAGCTGTTCCGGGGCGGTATTGCAGCATTCATGTATGCAGTCGGGTTGTCCGGACTTACAGTCAGGGATCATCTGGTTGCCTGCGATCTCGATGCCGGGTATAAACCACCAGTGACGGAAAGAAAAGAGCTCATGGACGCGGCATACCGGATCGGCCGGAACCTGTCCGGATAACAAACAAGATATTAAACCTGTCCGGCGTTAGAGAGGTTGCGGAGATTCTTGATTATGGAAGCAATTGATGCAATCATGACACGCCGCAGTGTCAGGAAGTTCGAAGACCGGCAGATACCCGATGCCGTACTTGAAAAGATCATAAAGGCAGGCACGTATGCACCGTCAGCCCTTGCCCTCCAGCCGTGGGGGTTTGTTGTTGTCCAGGACCAGGCATTCCTGAACCGGGTTTCGGATTACTGCAAGCCCATCATGCTCTCGCTCATGAAAGATGCCCATGACGGGATGTCGGATATATTCAGGGGACTGCTGCAAAGCGAGGGATACTCGATCTACTACCATGCCCCGATGGTCATCATGGTCATCGGCAAAGCCAAAAGCCGGTTCCGGGAGATTGATTGTTCACTCTGTGCAGAGAACATGATGCTTGCCGCCCACGCGCTCGGCATCGGCAGCTGCTGGGTCGGGTCAACGGAAGTTGCGTATGACAACAAAGAACTCATGGCAGGATTCCACATCCCCGAAGGATACAGCCCGGTCGGGACAATCATCTTCGGGTATCCTGATGAGAAACCGGAAGCCCACGATAAGCACCCTGCAAACGTGACCTGGGTCCGGTAACCGCGCATATTTTGAGGAGAAGCAGCCCCGTCACTCGCACGGGGTGGTCTCTTTTCCTGTTTTTCCGGGAAACAGGGGAACGGTGCAGATCATTTTCAGCATACCGGAACCGGTATTCCGGATCTGGTGGAATTCACAGGGCATCAGCAGGAGTACATCGCCGGTGCGGATTGCAGTCTCTTTCTGCCCGTCGGTGACGAGCATTCCGGATCCTTCGAGAAAGTACATCTCGTGCTCTTCCTTATGGCCGTGGAACGAGGTGCAGCCTCCGGGAGCGATCTCCATGAGCCGCATTGCATACCGGGGGCAGCCGTCATCCGCGGTCAGGAGGAACCTTGCCTGCATGCCGGAAAAACCCGGTTTTGTCATCGGTGTGGCCGGAACATCAGACGCGTGTTTTAGAATCATCATATTTTCTTATCTCTCTTAAGTGCATAGTTCTGTCGTTATTTTCCTGGCACTGGGAGGACAACACCAGCGCCGGGCAAACAACAATACTGAAATATCAAAAAACCCCAGTGCAGAATATTCATGGCTTCGTATGTCCTTGTTCACGGTGGCCGCAATAACAGCGGGGTATGGGACCAGGTCACCCCGTACCTGACTGCTGCAGGGCATACGGTCTATGCCCCGACACTCGCCGATCCAGATACTACAACCCTCGCGGGGCATATTTCCGAAATCTGTACCCTGATTGAAACAAACCAGCCTGGCCGGATAATTCTGGTCGGCCATAGCTACGCCTCGATGGTGATAACCGGCGTTGCTGCCCGGATACCGGACCGGATAATCCGGCTCATCTATCTTGATTCCGCCATCCCGGAAAGTGGGGACTCGCTCTTTGGGATCATGGAACGGTGCGGAGCCCCCTACCAAAAGTTTGGACTCATTACCGACCGGCCATTCACTGACCCGCTCATTTTCGATGAAGACACCGTCCGCAGGATTCCCAAAATCTATGTCCACTGCACAAAAAGCGAGTTCCTCATTGTAGGTACCTGTGCTTACAAAGAAGTACTGAAAAAAGCCCGGCGGGATAACTGGACCTGCTATGAACTGGAGAGCCCCCACCATTGCATGAAGGCGGTGCCGGAACAGGTGGCAGAGATCCTGCTCGGGAAACCACCCGGTTCCGACCCGGGATGAAAAAACGGGCGGGTGTCAGAATCAGGATCGTGACGAAACGGCGGTAATTCCTGTACAATCCAAACACTGATGTTCTCCCGGCGCAAGGTCACAGATCAGGTGACTTGGTATGGAGCAGGTGCATATCGTGCAGCCGGGTGACCCGGCCAATAACTTCTCGTTAAAGGACCAGAACGATCATACCTTCGATCTCTACGAACAGGCAGGGAAGAGAGTTCTCCTCTCGTTTCATCCCCTGGCATGGACCGAGTATTGTGCTGCCCAGATGAAATCGCTTGAAGAGAACCGTAAAACGCTGGAATCGCTGAACACGGTACCGGTCGGAGTCAGCGTGGATTCAGTGCCCTGCAAGAAAGCATGGGCACAAAGCCTTCAGATTACAAAAACCCCGTTGCTCTGCGATTTCTGGCCGCATGGCAGGGTGGCGCAGCAATACGGGCTTTTCCGGGAGGCAAACGGATTTTCCGAGCGGGCGAATGTGATCCTCGATGAAAAACTGCGGGTCGCATGGGTGAAGGTGTACCCGGTCCATTCGGTACCGGATATTCACGAAGTCATCCATGTCCTGAGGTAGATGAAATAAAAAGCGAAGTTCTATGATGCACGGGGAATTCGGGTAATCCTTATCCTGATCCTCTCTGGTGTAAGACAAACAGACAGATAAACGAAATGGCAATACTGCATGACAGGAAGTTGAATCCCGGACTTTCGGCTGGAGGGGATTCTCCTGGAGGAGTTTTTGCTGGAAGGGCAGTGCTTGCATTCAGGTCTATCCCCTGAGATGTCAATGAAGGCAGGGATGGCGTCTGGTTCTCAAGAGTAAACAGGTAAATCTGCCGGTCTGAATCGGTTTCTTCGGAATACAGGATCCTGTCACCAGAGAATCCCCAGAGGTACTGGCTGTCGCGCGTTTCAGGAAGGCTCAGGTATTCCTTCGTTCTGATATCGTAGACAACACCCTGGCATATCCCCCGCGGGTTGACAGAATAGGGGATACATTTTAAGAAAACAACACGGTCCCCTGAGATGAAGGGAGCCTGGTGACGCATCATGATATCCCTCGAAATCACAGTCTCTGTGCCGGTCGAGATACGGTACATCCGGATTTGGGAGAAATCAAACCCGTTTCGGAAATCGATCCAGATCACATAGTCGCCCGAAACGACCGGATATCTCTGATACGAGACATCCGTACACACGGGGGTCTCTTTACCGGTTTCGAGATCGTACAGGTAGATATCCGGGTTCTCCACGCCATCTCGCGTATCCTCCCACACAATGTACCGGCCGGATATGGAGGGACGCTCCTGCCGGCCCGGGCTCTCGCTTATGGCTATAACCTCCCTGGTTGTCAGGTTCATCATGTACAGATCGGTCTCAGGTTCATTCGTGGCGGTTGAAAAGCCCTGCTGCCAGACCAGACGGTCCCCGTCAATCGCAGGATCCGCCCGTTCGACCGTGTCAATCGTAATATTCCCGAACTGCCGGTGATACGTCTTCAGTGTTCCCCATGCTGATGAATCAGGAACTATCCGCTCACTGCCCGTCGTACTATTGTAAATATGGAATACATTCTCAGAGAACATTTGACGCCATATGATCCGATCGCCCTGAATTTTCGTCCCGGATATATCTGCGCCATATTCATTATCCTGCGTTCCCGGTATCAGCAGGGTCCGGTTCTCTGAGATACGATAGAGATAAAGCCCTGAAGGATACCGGCTCTCCCTGGTATTCTGCAGGTTCTGGAAAATTACAAAATCATCAGAATAAACGTAGTGGAACGTAATGGCAGGATCCCCGCTCTGGAACCGGGGGTTGAGGGAAACTGAGGTCCCGTGGGCATATTCACTCTCGCTGCTCTGCACTGGAATTATACCTGAAAGTAAAACCAGGAATGCCAGAACGATCGTTATCACAAAACGCCTGGATCGTATCCTTTGGTAGTTACAGAAGAACAAATCACTCCCCCCCTTGATCCGTATCGGACTGCCATTCCGGCAGGTCTTTCCTTTACACAGGTTTTGACGGAACGGATGATACAGTTTCTGTGACATTCATCTATTATCCTGCTAAGTCGATTGTCACAGAATCTTTATTGAAGAGATAAGAGAATTTTTCATAGAGGCCACAGCGTAAACCCGGGCAATCCACTTCATGGTCGTTTGTCGAGCAATATGGAGCAGGTCTGATGAATAAACAGAAAATCCTCACATATACAGTACTTACAGTTCTCACAGGGCTTGCGATCCTTGAACTGGTGTATATCCCTCTCTTTGGAGTAAAACCCGGGTCCGAAGCAATTCCTTTCTGGCAACATCCTCCAAAAGTTATCATCCAGCACGCGGTATACCTTGTCTCACCGGAGTTCGCGAGGCCGGTAGGGCTCTTTCTGTGCTGGGGTGTCGGATTCGGTGTATGGCTTGGTTTTCGGCAGGTATCATCCAAAAATGTTCTCGCCCACCCGGAACGGGAACGGATCTACACATTTATCCGGGATAATCCCGGCGTCCATTTCCGCGAGCTGGGACGGCAGACCGGGATCAATCCGGGTACTCTTGCCTATCATCTTGACAAGCTTGGTCAGACAAACAAGATTATTGCAATACCCGGCTCTGGTTTCACGCGGTATTTTGAAAATGGCGGGAAGTTTTCAACCCGTGAACAGCAGATCCTCTCATCGATCAGGAACGATTGTCAGCGGGCTATACTCCTCCTGCTCCTCAAATCCCCTCTTACTTCCATGGAACTCAGGCAGAACCTTCACCTGTCCGGGCCATCGGTCTCCTGGCACATGAAACGGCTCTGCCATCATCAGATGGTCGTGATACAGAAGGCTGGAAGGAATGCACAGTATGTACTGGATCGCGAAGTCCTGGCCTTTTTGCAGGACAGAGTGCTGGTTGTACGTTGAAAAGTACCCTGACCATTTTGTGATCGGCTGCTGCAACTACCAGAAAATGTTAAGACCCCCCTACCCCCCCGGGGGGTCCCTCCCACTCAGATGAAAAGTGACCTGCCCCCCCTTGCATGCAGGGGAGGGGTACCCACCCCCCCATCCGGAAAATTCTCCGGCGTGAGTGGATCGGTTTTTGTCAGATGTACATTTGATTATCAATTGTACATCTGATAATCAAATGTACATCTCTCTACGGTTTTTGCGGTTTGATCTCAGCGAGCAGCAGAGCGAACTCACCGGTTGGGGTGATCCGGTAGCATTTTTCCTTCCGGTTACTGGCCGGTCCTGAAACTTCCTCTATCATGTCCCATCCGGAAAGAGTATTCAGCAGGCTCGTGAATGTTCCCTGGCTGAGCAGGGGAATTATCGCTCTCTTCCCGGTATACAAATCAGTTTTTGTCCTGGTAACCTCCACTTTCACGCCTTTCTTCCGGACCGGGATATAGAACGTTTCAAACTGGGTGAAGATATAATGCCGGGACAAAATGCGGGGCAGGATCTCTGTTTTTCCCGGTGTCCGGTAGAGGATCTGGAGAATCTTCGTATAATTCGGGTTAGCGGTAACAACATTTGCCGGCGTCTTTGGCACCGCAATCTTTGCAGCCGCAACCTCGGTCTTCCGCACGCTGAACGGGTAGTATGCATCGCCCTCCACCCAGATCGAGATGGCAAACAGGGCCATCACAAGATCCCGGGAACCGGCCGAGAGATCGAACGAGAACCTTGCATCGGGATGCTCCTTTTTTATCTTCAGCACCGAGTCCCGGGCCGACAGGTCTGCCGGCTGGTTGACGTAGACGAGGGATGCAGGAATCCTCAGCGCTTTTGCATGGGCCTTCACCTTGTTCACGGCATCCCGTGCCGCTTCTTTCTGCGTTCGGATGGCTTCTGCATCCGACCGGTTATTGGTATAGAGTTCCGTATCGGCAAAGACGAACGCATGGGTAATATCCGGGTGATCGCGGATCGTGACCGCAAACGCGTTGTGGATGGCCTCGCCCGCACTGATGATGTGGATATGTTCCTGCCGGTCCATGATCAGGGTCATGAGCCGGACAATAAATGCCTGCCGAAAAAAGCGCGGAAAATCAACCGGTCGATATGACCGCCTCAGCGGTTGACTTCAAGAAGCGAGGTCCGTTCAAGGATAAGATCGTCAAGCCGGTCAGCTCCGGCCGCTTCGAGTTCCTCATCTGTTATACCGAACAGTTCCCTGAGTTGTGCCACCTGTTCCGGTGTGCGGTTGGTCCAGTCACCGGCAACGAATTTCAGGACACCAAAAAGATCCTGCCAGACCTGCGGGGATTCCGGGCAGCAGCAGACCCAGAGCCGGTTTTCCCCTTCGTGGAACCCGAACGAGGAAGCAATCGAACACTGTCGGGAACCGGCTGCAAAGAGCAGTGCTTCCATCTCGAACGAATTGGAGATCATGGTACCGGCTTCCCGGGACCGCAGGGCGTGACGGAGGGCTGCAAGCACGTGCCGGCGGCCGGCCATTTTGTCGGCATCGAAACAGATGATATGGGTCTTATGGGTTTTTCCGATTGCCTGCAAACGGTTCAGGAGTTCCTGCCGGTCGGTGATTGTCACAGTAGCAGGCCGGATCTCGCAGAGAACGTTTTTTATCATCTTATCCTCCGAAATTGAAGAGGGTTGATTGTCCCGCATTGGGATCAGGACGATCCTCTTTTGGAGCGGAGGAGTCTTTTCTCTTTTCCAGCTGGGCAAAGACCTGTTCGGCAATACCCGAGCCGAGAATCTGGATGATCTCTTCGCGAGGACGGGAGAGGATCTTGTCAGGAGAAGTTATGCCGTTGTTGAACAGGCGCCGGGCCCTGACCCGCCCGATCCCGCGCAATTTAATGAGCGGGAGCAGCTCGCGCCGGATCCCGTTCTTCATGCAGATCTCGTATTCGCGGATGTTCTGCGCAAATACCGGGGCAAACATCCGGGAGAGCTCGGCGGTTGCGTGCAGCAGCCAGTTGACGCTTTCAACCATACCGTAGATATCGCCCGGACCGACCGAGTACCGCTCGCAGATCTTGGTATCGGAGAGTTCATCGGTCCAGTCCGAGAGGAGCATCGAGGTCTTGAGCGCCCGGTAATAGTTCTCTTCCTCTTCGTCTTCTTCCGGGGGAACTTCCAGCCAGAGATCGTCGATATGATCCTCGATCATCCGGCCGAGTGCAGGTTTGTCAGCATTGCGGGCATAGAGTTTGGGCATGTCCGGCGTGCTGCATATCATCTGGAGGAGGCCGAGGTCCGAATATCCGGTCCGCTCCCGCAGGGTGCTGACGATAAGCGCCGCACTTCGCGGGTCGATGTAGAGTTTTGAGACGAGCGTTCCAAAACCGGTCGCCCCGAGATTCTCGCCCACTTCGGTGATCATCTCGGCGGAGACAAGGAAGGAAAGTGCGGTGTCAACAGCCTTTTTCATCAGCCGGCCCTGTTTGTGCTCGTGGACGTAGAAGGTCCTGTCCATGAAGGAGAAGAGTTCGGAGCGGGAAGCGGCAAACCCTGAGGCAACGAGCGAGAGAATGTGGGTGTAGAGTGCGGTCGGTTCTGCGAGTTTCGAGTGGATCTCCTCAGCGGGGGCTTCGATATACCAGTCGAAAAGCTCCTCGACCTGCCCGATATCCTTTGCGATCAGCACGGCTTCCCCGTATGGATCGAGGCGGGGCCGGCCTGCCCGGCCTGCCATCTGGTGATATTCACTTGCCGGGATCGGTTTCATACCCTCGCCTGCGGAAAAACGGAGATAGTCCCGGATGATCACCCGGCGGGCCGGCAGGTTGAGCCCGGCAGCAAGGGTCGGGGTCGAGGAGATGCACTTGATATGCCCTTGACGGAATCCTTCTTCAACGATCTTCCGCTCCTGCCGGCTTAAGCCGGCGTGGTGGAACGCGGCACCTTTTTTCACGCAGGCAGCAAGGGTCTTTCCCATCTCGGTCTCGGCACTGCCGAGGAGTTTGTCGGCATAGGCATCGAGAGCGGGATTGTCGCATGCAACCGCCCCGGCCGCCCGTTTTGCAAACGCTTCGGCATTCCGTCGGGAAGAGACAAAGACGAGGCACTGGCCGCCCTCTTCAATCGTGTCGAGGATGAGGTTGATATCGTCGTAGTTCTTCGAGACCGTTTTTATTTTCCGCTCGCTTTCCCGGAAATAGATCCGGTTGTCGCAGAAGACGCCCTGCCGGAGATCGACCGGCCGCCACGTACTGGTGATGAGGCCGGCATCCAGCCACCCGGCAAGCAGCTGGGGGTTCCCGATTGTTGCCGAGAGCCCGATAATCTGCATGCGGGGATTACGGTCCCGCAGTTTTGCGATTACCATTTCGAGGGTCGGGCCCCGGCCGTCACTGTCAATCAGGTGGATCTCATCAATGACAAGGAGCGTGATGTCGGCAATCCAGCTGCTGCTGTTCCGGAGGAGGGAATCGACCTTCTCGCTCGTTGCAACAATGATGTCGTTCCTGCCGAGCATGTCGTCCCGGCGATCCAAATCACCGGTCGCGATGCCGATTTTCACCCCCTTGTTGCCAAATTCGTCAAACTTTTCGCTTGCCAGCGCTTTTAAGGGAACGGTATAGAGGCACTTCCCACCGTTTGCGATATGCTGGTGCATCGCCATCTCGGCGATCAGGGTTTTGCCACTTGCAGTGGGTATCGAGATCAGGAGGTTCCGGCCGGTCAGGAGGCCTTCATCGATACACTTTGCCTGCGGGGGGTAGAGCTCCGCTATGCCGGCGCTGATATACAGCTCTTTGAGTTTCTCGGGGATCGTGATGGTGCTGACCTGCATGGCAGTACCCTTATGAAAAAAACCGGGCTGACCCGGAACGATGCAGGAATTTTTTTGGGCGCATCAAAAAATTGGTCATCTGTTGTCTTGTTCCATGGAGGGGATCGGGAGATCGGTGCGTTCGTCCGGCAGGCATCAGTAATAGTAGCTGATCATATCCTGTTTTGCCTCTTTCTTCTTCTTGTCGAGGAAAGCAAACACGTTCTCGTGGGGAACACCCGAGACCAGCATATCGATTGCCGCCCGGGCGGTCTTGAGCTGCTCGGGGTAACCAATCAGGGCTACAGTCTTGCCGAAGACCGAGATTTCCACATCGGTCATGTCCTGGATCTGCTCGCGTGCCCGGCCGTCTTTCCCGATTATCCGTCCCCGCAGCCGGTCGAGCTGGCGCGGGTTGTCGGCAAGGCCGGACAGGTCGATTACATCGAGGAGGAGATCTTCATCGTCCAGCATCTCGAAAGCACGTTCCGGTGAGAATCCCCGGTTGATCGCGTTGATCGTTTCGACTGCCCGGAGCAGGGCTATCGTGTTCTCTTCGGGGCCCTCGATCTTCACGAGACCCTCTTTGCTGTCGATGGTCAGCGTTGTGCCGGTCTTTTCTTCGAGATATTTCTTGGTGGCACCGGCTTTTCCGATAAGGACGCCCACCCGGGCTCCGGTAATTTTTACTTCCTGTATCATGGTTTATTCACCTGTATTCAATGGATAACTGAAGGTTATGGTTCGGCCTTGTCCAGCCCGGTTATCGCGTGGAAGAGTTCCACTTCGTCCCGGATCGTACACCGGTTTTTGAAGTACCGGTTGACATTCTTGATATCCCTCATCAGGAACTGGAATGCCCGGGGATGATCGCGGGTTACCGACTGGCCCATATCGATAAGATAGAGTTGGTCCCCGTACAATATATTGAACTCGCTGAGATCCGCATGGATCAGTTCGGCTTTGTTATAGAGGATGTCGATATAATTGAGGATCTGCGTGTAGGTTTCCTGCGGATCATCGATCTCCGCATTGCGGAGCTGGGGATACGGCTGGCCGTTTTCCCCGATGAACGACATGATCAGGATATTCCGGTCCCATACCAGAGGTTCCGGGACCGGGAGACCTGCTTCCCGTGCCCGGACAAGGTTCGAGAATTCCTTTTTTGTCCACGTGAAGATGAGTTCTTTTCTTGACTTCTTAACGTTCGAGAACCGCCGGTCACCTATGATATAGGTGCTCATGGTTGTGAAATTTGCCGTACGGATCCGGTAGATCTTGATGGCGATTGATGCATCCCCGCGATCCCCCAGAAACACGTTGGCCTCTTTGCCGGTGCTGATCGATCCGCCGAGTGCCGTGATCCATTTCTTGGTGACCAGCTTGTAGAGGGCAAGAAGGGTAACGTCATCGAAGACATCTTCCCGGACCTTGAAATCATTGGCATCCTTGATCCGGATCCCCATCTCTTCGAGTTTCTGATCGAACTCGTCCAGTTTTTTGTCAAGACTCACGGTGGGCCACCAGGTACCTGTGCATATGTTTGGGGGTATTCAGCGTATATAGTCCCGCACCGGGGCAAGAATCTCGACAAGCCCGGCCCCGCAGGCCTTCTTGAGATCGAGCGGGTGGATCTCTCCCTTGCCGTATGCAGCTTCGAGTTCTGCATAACCTGCGATGGTCCGGTCGCCGCCGAACTTCTCGGGCCGCCTGATCGTGATTTCGGGAAGGCGGGGGAAGATGTGGTGCTGGAAGATCTGGAGAATGGGATTCTCTGCGATTTCTGGTGGACAGAACGCTTTCTGGCATTTCTTTAAGATCTCCTCCTCGCTGTCTGCAACCGAGATAAAGTTGCCCTGCGATGAGGACATCTTCTTGCCGTCAAGGCCGTTAAGGATGGGCGTGTGGATACAGACCGGGGCGGGGTAGCCGAAGTTGATTAAGTGTTCCCGTGCCAGCATGTGGATCTTGCGCTGGTCAATTCCTCCGACTGCGGCGTCAACGCCGAGCATGGCGATATCGGCCATCTGCATGATCGGGTATACCATCTGGGAGACGGTGGGGTGGTCCATCTGCCGGCCAACTTCGTCCATGCTCCGGGTTGCCCGGTTGAGGGTGATCTGCTGGGAGAGCTGGAGAACGAGCAGCTCGTAGTCCCGGTTGAGCTGGAGATCGGAACCGAGTACATACTGAACGTTTTTCAACCCAAGTCCTTCAAAACAGCGCCGGTTATAATCGGCAAGTTCTGCGACTTTCTCCATGGTTCCTTTACGGTTGAGGAAAGCGTGGAGATCGGCAAGCAGCACGACCACTTCGAATCCGGCTTCCTGGAGATCGATGAGCTTGTTTATGGTAACAAGGTGGCCGAGGTGGATTTCGCCGCTCGGCTCATAACCTGCATAGACCTTTTTTTTCGGCTTTGCAAGAAGTGCGCGGAGATCGTCTTCGGTTACGGTCTCGACTGTATTGCGGGTTACCCGTTCGTACGCGTCCATTAAAAATAGTTGGTGATGCCGGAAGTTAATGATTATTCTGGATAGGAACGAATCCGAGAGCGGAGTTCGTTGCAGCTATCGATGCTGCGGCATCCTTTTCAGTTCCTGCCATGGCCCGTATTGCATCGATGTTCTCAACAACGACATCCGCCTCCTGGTGGATGCCCTGGAAGAAACAGAGCTCGGTGCCGCTTGCGTAGATCGATTCTTCGAAGATGCAGTTCTCATACAGGTCTGCACGCTGCCGGCCGAGATCCATGGCGAATTCCTTGAGCTCGGCGGTGCTTTTTACCCCGAGTGTCTTCCTGATGAGTCCCATGCGGGGGTGGCTGGTGATCAGGCTGATGACTTTTGCCTTGTCAACGGGTTTTTTCGTGGTGATCCTGATTGCATGCATGTGCATCATGGTTGTCGGCACGATCATTGCCATGGTGGTAATCGAGATGTGCGGTAGGACCGTGAGGACATCGGGTCCGTGGTGGCTCGGTACGCTGACCGGATCGAGAACGACTGCGTCGATAGGTCCTTTCTTGATCTCACCGGGATCGGATCCACGCCGGACCATGATGGCATGGACGTGGGCAACGCCATACTCTTTGTCGATGGTGTCGATGATCCGGCACAGGCCGGTGGTGTTACAGGAAACGACCCGGACAAACTGCCGGCCGATTGCATCCTTGTAGTTGCAGGATGAGTTGAAGGAAAATCCTGCCAGCTCGTGGTCTTCCCCGCCCTGCCAGATCGCTTTCCTGCCGAGTTTTTCGTAAAGCGCCTTGTTGGATTCACCGATTCCCCCCGGGGTGGCATCGACAATCACATCAGCGGCTTTACACATATCCTCGACTGAGCCGGCTACTGCAAGACCGGACTTCTCGAACGCTGCTTTCTTCGACAGGTCTGCAATGTAAAGGGGATATCCTCTCTGTTTTGCAACGAATGCTTCGGCGTTGGGGCGGGTTTTTGAGACGCCGATGACCTTCATGTCCTTCTGGGCGGCAACCGCATCGGCAACCCGCTTTCCGATCGTACCATATCCGTTGATGGCAACCTTGATCATACAATCTTACATTGCGTTCATAAAGAAAAAGGTATGCAGGATCTGTGCAGGAACCCGGATTGTGGAACCCGCTGTGCACGAAAATCCTGTATTTATAATGGTGCATGTGTTCAAAAGGTATTGATTTTAGAGAAATTTACTGTTTTAATTTATAATTTCTGCGTATTTTCTTTTGAAACGGGCAAATATCCGGCTTTTTCAAAAGAAACTTTTTAAAAATGTTTAAGAGAGCTTTGGACCAACAATGCTGGTATGCAGGTGCCGGATCTCATCAATGCTGATATGCCCGTCCGCTGGTGGCAAATCGCGATTATCGGGATCATAATCCTGATTTCCGGCATCGACGCTTTCTTCTGGACTCCGGTTTTCATGGGAATCCTCTCAACCCTGTTTGGTATTCTCGCATTGGCAGTCGGGGTGATCATGGTTGCGTTCTCGTTTGCAATCCATGGCGATATCGTCTTTCGGTTTCCCATATTTTTCGCAGGTTTGCTGTCCCTCATGGTATCAGCAGTTTCCCTCCTGCTCCCCGGGCTTATCGGAATGAACTTCATGGTCATCATGGCATTTCTTGCAATTATCAACAGTGTGCTCCTCATTCTCGTAGGCTGTTCCCTTCCCGATGCGTGGAAAGTTCGCCTGGTCATCGTCCTCCTTGGGATGCTTACCCTGTTCATGAGTATCCTCATGGCACTTTTCCCCACCCTTTCAGCATTCGATCTCGTCAGGATATGGGGCATTTATGCAGTGATTATCGGTTTTCTCTGTCTCATTGCCGGAGTATCGATGAAAATTGGCACGAATTCGAAGAACGGGGCAGGAAAAGCACCTGTCCTGGTTTAAATCCGATCCCCGGACTATTATGGGACAATTCGTCAGGATTTTTACGTGAAAAATCAGAGATACAAATCCTGGATTTTTATTATCTCGGTACTGTCTTTTGCTTTTGCGTACAGGGCAAGTGGCTCTTCATTGACCTCGAGAAACCGGATGCCCCAGTTGACTTTCGAGAGAAGATCAGCGGCCCGTTTGGGATCCCCGAGAATATAGATCGCTGCTGCGAGTGCCTCAACGGACGAGAGTTTGCAGGGCTTGCCGAAATTGACCGGGTTTGCTGCCATGAGGAACGGCAGCGCCCGGCGTATCCTCCATGAACTGATCGCACCGGTATCAAGGACTTCCCATGAGCAATCGAGAACGGTTACCGATCTGACACTCCGATCAGCCGGGGAAAGAGCCTGCTCTGCAGTGGGGTCGAGAAGGAGGGTGTTTCTCGGGATTTGGGCAATTTTGGGAAAAATTTTTAAGAAACCCGCCTTTTCGAGTTTTTTTACCGTGCACTTCCGGGGATCACAGCTATTGTCCCGGTAGGCATAGAGGGGCATCATTGATCATCTGTGCGTGCACACGCTGTATTAATGTACGTACTGTGCAGCCCCTGTGTCCTCGATCCGGCACTCCGGGCCGAAGGGATCACACGGCAGTCCGACCTTGACCTGTTCGAAGGTGCACGGGAACGATGCCGGCAGTTTGGCATAAGGATCGTTCCCCTGCCCTGCCCGGAAACCCTTTACCTCGGGCGCAATCACAAGCCCGGGACATTTCTCGAAAGGCTCAATACGCCGGAATTTTTCCAGCTGGTGGACAGGCTGGAACAACAGGTTCAGGAGCTTATTGAGAAAGAGGGTCCGCCGCTCTGCATCATCGGTGTCAACTCTTCGCCGACCTGTGGGGTTACCACTACCTACTACGGGAGTACCGGCCAGGAACCCCCGAAAAGGGAAGGCCGGGGTGTGTTCCTGTCCCGGTTTGGCAGCATCCCGGCAGTGGATGTGGGTGTGTTTTCCCGGTACCGGGTTTACCTCGCAGCCCCGTTGTTTACGGAGGCCGAGCGGGAGTACAATGCACGGATTGCCGCCCTGCTCCGGTCACACTTCTTTGAGGTGTTCGTGCCGCAGGAGGCAGGCGATGATTCCCACACCCGGGAGCATGACCGGCAGGAAGCAATCTACTCCTCGAACATGAACGCTCTCGAAGCAGCCGATGTCGTTGTCGGGATTATTGACGGGGCCGATGCTGATTCAGGCACGGCATGGGAGATGGGGTATGCCACGGCCCGGCAAAAACCCGTCATTGCTCTCAGGACGGATTTCCGGAAAGTGGGGGTAAACGAGCATGTGAACCTGATGCTTGAACAATCCGCACGGGTTGTCAACACCATGGATCAGCTGCTTGATGCACTGGGTTCTCCCGGATTACGGTAACCCGGCTTGATCCTGCCTTATCAGGAAATATGATCTGATCCCCTGTCATATCAAAAAGAGCTCCCGAAGAAACAACTCTTGAAACCCCGGTCCCTTTTTTAACCACGAATCATCCGTAGTTGCGGAGAAACCAATAAATTATAAGCGCATATCGACGCTATAGTACCTGATCGCGATGGCAAGGAAACGAGAGGATAAAAAAAAGGGAACTGCGACCCCCGGCATGGCAGAATGCGATCTGGATTCAGGATATCAGTCTCCCATCCGGGCGCTTCAGGATCTCACTATTGAAAACCTGAAATCCACGCTGATAAAAAGCCGGTATGTCCAGATTCTCCTTTCACTCACCATCATCGGCTTTATCCTCCGGTTCTATAACCTCGGCTTCAACTCCTTATGGCTCGATGAAGCGTCGACCCACACATTTGCAGTCATGTCCATCCCGGAAATATGGCAGGCAACCATGGGAGGGGAATTCAATCCCCCGCTCTTCTACTGGATTGAACATGTCATGCTGGCATTTGGGAACAATGAATTTGTGCTCAGGTTCTTCCCGGCGTTATTTGGCCTCCTCACGATTCCGCTGGTCTATCTTGCCGGGAAAGAGTTCATCGACCGGAATGTCGGTATTATTGCCGCAGCAGCCTGCACGTTCTCACCGTTCCTGATCTTTTATTCCCAGGAAGCCCGGGCATATTCGATGATGCTCTTTTTTGTCGCAGCTGCTCTCGTGTTTTATTTCAGGGCACAAAAAACCAATGACCTGAAAAACTGGGCACTGTTCGGAGCATTTTCCGCCCTTGCATTCTGGTCCCATTTCTATGCCTTTGTCATCATATCCTCCCTGATTCTCTACGCCCTTATCCTGCCTTTCCTCAAAAAAGAGGTTACGGTTGAAAAATTCAGGATGATCGGGGTTGCGATTGGCGTCTTTATCGTAATGAGCCTGCCCCTTGTTATTGCAACAATCCAGCTCTTCATCAGCCGGACCTCATCCGGTCCGAGCTTTGGTATTCAGGGTCCGGGTATTATAAGCGAGACTTTCAAACAATTATCCGGATTCAGCGACATTGCAATGTATATTCTGGTCATCCTGTTTGCGATTGGGATCATCCAGGCATTCCTGATGGACAAAAACAAAGGCATCTTTCTTGTCCTTTTGACAATCCTTGCATTTTTTATCAGCTTCATCCTTTCGTACAGGATGCCGATGGTTCCCCGGTACCTGATCTTCTTTGCCCCAATATTTTTCATGGGAATCGCACTGTCCTACCGGTTTTTCTACAACCTGATGAGCAACAAGGCAATAGTGTACGGGTTTATCGCAGTTCTTTTCCTTATCGGTGCCCCCTTCCTTACATCGTACTACAGCGGGTATTCCAAGGATGACTGGCGTGGCTTCTCTACCCAGATGCAGCAGGTGACAAAAACCGGTGATTATGTTATCCTGGTACCGGGATACATTGCCCAGCCGTTCGACTACTATTACTCAAACAGCACCGATGGGACTTTGGAATTCGGTGCAACAACTGCTGAGCAACTTGCGGGAATAAATAATCAGAAAGGGAATAGTACCGCGTATTATATCGCTACTGGTGACATTTTCTCGGCCGATCCGAGCGGGGATTCTTACACCTGGCTGACGGAAAATACCCAGGTTGCCGGACAGAATGGGGGAATTGTCCTTTTCATTTCCGGCTGAAAAATTTTGGAATAATCTGCCATGTATGACCTGACGGTAATCATCCCGACCTTTAAAGAAGAGGCGAATATCCGGAATATCATTACTGCAGTGGATGCGGAGTTTGGGAAAAATAATCTCCGCGGGGAAATCCTTGTCGTTGATGACAATTCCCCGGACAATACAATCCCCATTGTCAATGAGATCCGGCAGACCAAAACGAATGTAAACCTCATTGTCCGGAAAGAGGATCACGGGCTTTCCCAGTCGGTGGCGGAGGGATTTCTGCACGCATCTTCAGATATTTTCATCGTTATCGATGCGGATCTCTCCCATCCCCCCGCTCTGATTCCGAAAATGGTTGAGGAAATCCGGGCCGGAAATGATATTGTTATTGGCAGCCGGTATATGGAAGGCGGGGGAATAAAAAAATGGCCCTTAAAACGCCGCATTATCTCCATTGGTGCGACCTTCCTTGGCAGGTTGTTGTTCCCTGATGTTACTGATCCGGTCAGCGGTTTTTTTGCCATAAGAAAAAGTGTGGTTATAAATGCCGCCCTTAAACCCCGGGGATACAAAATTCTTCTCGAAGTGCTCGGTAAGGGGACTTGGGAGTCTGATAAGGAGATCCCCTTCGAGTTTGTTGACCGGGAAGTCGGTTCGAGCAAGCTGAAACTGAAAACTATACTTGAATACGCACAGCAGGTTATCGATATTGCACTCTATTCATTCTCTCATCACCAGAGTGCTGCATGGAGAGAATGGAAAAAAGTGTTCAAGTTCGGGATTGTGGGGATGACCGGAATTGTCGTGAATATGGGGATCCTGTATTATCTCACGGAATATGTTGGTCTGTTCTATCTGGTATCCAGTTTGTTTGCGATTGAATTGTCTATCCTGAATAATTTCCTCTGGAATGATCTCTGGACATTCCGGTCAACCCGCGAACACCGGTTATCCAGTCGCTGGCATCGCCTGATCACATTCCACGGGGTATCTGCCGGGGGCCTTGTTATCAATATGGGAATCCTGTATCTCCTGACCAGTGTTTTCGGGATTTACTATCTCGTCTCGAATCTTCTGGGGATTCTTGTTGCCTTCGCATGGAATTTCCTGCTGAACCGGCGGGTGACGTGGCAGCGGAATTCCATATGATTCGGATGCTATGGGGAAAGCTCCCGTAGAAAACCGAGAATATTTCAGGTAACCGGTATAAATACACAGTATTAAGGAGCAAATCAGCAGGGGAAGGACTTAAAGATGGGAAAAAAACGCAACACCGAGAAGGAATTACCAGGTAAAAAAGGGAAAAACATTCGTGAACCCTTCACTTTTCTGAATGAAACGTTTGAGAATGTTGAAAAATCCTCGATTCGCACTCAGTTTTTCTATCTTATTATCATTGCAATTGTGACCAAACTGGCTGTAATTTTTCTCACAACAAATGTTTTTCATTCTTTTGTTGATCTTTTTGATATTGGTTTTTACCTGGAACATGGGATTCTTATATTCCAGGGACAATTGCCCTATATTGACTACCCCTTTGATTATCCGGTTTTGATTTTTATACCCATTGCGCTCTCTCTCATTCCGCTTCTGGTATTCCAGAATGTCATGGCATTTGTGTATTCCTTCCAGGTGCTCATGGTCCTTTGCGATATCATAACTCTTGGCTGCATATACCTTATTGCTCTGAAAATCGGGAATCAGAAGACCGCTTTCCTTTCCGGTCTGGTTTATGCAACAGCATTTTCAACATCATATTTTGTACTGACAAAATACGATGCGTTTCCAACATGTTTGTTGATGCTTGGGATTCTTTTTACTATATACGGTATGAATATGCGGGGATATCTTGCGGCGACCCTGGGTTTTTTTGCTAAAATTTTCCCGGCGGTTGCATTTCCTTTCATGATATTATATAATGCAAAAACAACCTCTGTCCGGCAGGAAATAATCGATGTATTGAAAATTACAGTTCCCTGTGCTGTAATTCTTCTGTTACCCTTTATCCTGATACGCCCCGATGTTATCAACACGTATCTTTTTGCAACGGGTTCAAGTGTCGGGGTCTATGTTAATACTGCAACCTATACTCTGTATGCCTATCTGCAGGAAATCGGGCATCTGGGAATCAGCCAGTCTGTGATCTCCGCAGGTATGTATCTCCTGATGGGTATCGTATTCCTTATCCTGCTGGTCGTTGCGTACAAATATCCGGAAAAAAATCCCCGGGTGTTAATAAAAATTTTATTATGCGCATTGTTTTCGATTATTTTTTTCACAAAGTTTCACAGTCCCCAGTATATCGTATGGTTCACCCCATTCCTCTGCCTGCTGGTGGCTGATGATATCTATACGATAATTTTGTTCTATATTACCCAGATTTTTGCTTATATCGAGTTCCCGTTGATGTTTGGGACATTCTATACGAATCTGGAATATGTCAATCCGGTTGGATCAGGGGGATGGTATATGACCCTGTTGTTCTTTACTCTCGAATATGCCCTTCTTCTTATCCTGATGTATATGGTTATCAGGCCCGGCGACCTGTATGGTAAGATTTTCCGCAGAACCGAATAAAAAGGGAATCACATGATTTTATTTTTATTTTTGCGTGTTAGACCCATTCTCGGTGAAGATATTTGGTCCTGAAAACTTTATACAAAAGTACAATATAATTTTTCATCTCTTTTTTCACGTTGATTTTTGAACTTCCATACCGGCGTTTCAGGAGCGGAACCGGGACTTCTATTACATTTTTTTTACTGATAAGAAGTTTTGAAATTATTTCAGCATTAATCTCGAAATTTTTACTGGAAATATTCATTTCCTCAAGGACGCTGCGCTTATATAATCGGAATATCGGGCTGACACACGTTATCTGACTTCCGAGAAGAATTCGGTAGAGATAATTAATGGTTTTACTCATCATTAGTCTGAAAGGAGTGACTTCCTCCATCAGATTCTTCTCAAGATATGGAGAACCGGAGATACAATCTGCATGGGTTTGATGATATTTCTCAACAAGCTTTTCTACATCCACCGGCCTAAACGTCAAATCTGCGTCCATTGTAATTATCAGATCGCCTCTGCTGGAGGCCAGACCGGTTTTTATAGCATTGCCCATACCACGGTTTTTTTCATGCTGAATGATTTGAGTATCCGTCCTCGACTGCACTACCTTGGATAACTGATCAACGGTATCATCCCGGCTTCCATCATCTACAAAAATATATTCGAATTTTTCACTGGTCTTTTTACTGATCTCATCAATTATCGGAAATAGATCCGTGGAATAATGGGTGACGTTATCCCTCTCATTGAAGAGGGGGAATATTATCGATATCATGATCTCTAGATCCTACGATTGTTAACCATAAAAATCCCCTTATTGGATAACTGAAATGATAAAATCTGAAATTAAAACAGGGTCATAAAGGGGATATAGCATCCCATCAAATGGTATTATACGGAGTGATCGCGTCGATGGGAGAAGAAATCTGGGATAAGGTCTGGACAAAGAACCTGATAACCAGTGACTATAGTCTCAAGTATCTCGATTTTATGATGGATATTGAAAAGAATCTGCCCGCAGGATCTAAAATTCTCGAGGCTGGTTGCGGAACCGGGCAGACCCTTTCAGGATTTTCCCGAACTCACGATACGGCAGGTCTTGATATTTCAAGTGCTGCACTGGATCTTGCTGCGAGTAATTGTAAATATCCGGTTCTCGGGAGCATTTTTAACATTCCATTCAGGGATAATACATTTGATCTTGTCTATAATTCCGGAGTCATAGAACACTTTAAAGATCCGGAGAATATTGCAGCGATTAAAGAGATGGCCCGTATAACAAAACCGAATGGCCGGGTCATAATCATTGTCCCAAACACACTCTGCCTCTGGTATATGGCCGGCAAATTCGTTGCAGTCCTGATGAAAAATTTTGAATTTGGATATGAAGAGGATTATTCTCTGAAACGTTTGAGTTATGCCATTACCGCAGCAGGAATGTCAATCGAGAAATCTTTCGGCCTTCAGGTGCTTCCCCCTCTTGCAACGAATGATAGGGAGGTTTTGTCTCTTGGATGGAGAAAAAAAATCGGACGGGTTGAAAGTTATTTTCCAAAAAAGGAATATTATGCATATACTGTCGGAATTATAGCACAGAAAAAAGGTTGAATCTGATCAGGAATCAACTCCAGTCCTCTGGAATTTTTACAGGATATTTAAGATAGACCCCAGCTCCAATAAGTGCGATCAGCCAGTAGCTCATGAATAAATACAACAATGAAAAGGCGACCGCCAGTTCAGCAGATATCCCTTTTAAACTGAATAGAAATATCAATGCTACGTCCCGTGTCCCTATCCCGGATATACTGATTGGGAGAAGATCGAGAAGACTTATGACAGGGATTACAAGAATAAAGAAAAAAATATCGATATTGATACCTATTGAGAGGGCCAGCAGATACCCGTATACAAATGGAGGAATCCAGGATAGAATCCCGATTCCGATACTTAAGAAAAATCGCCGGCGATCATTATAGAATGTGAAGAGGCCTGAAAAAAAATCATGGTAATAAAGACTCACTTTGTTTTTGAGGTTTCCTGGAATAAAATGATTAAAAAAAGGTCTTAGCAATGCTGAAAGCACTTTTTTATTGAGTATAATATATGTCCCTGCAATAATGCCGGTGATTATCAGTATAAATGCTCCCAGTGAAAGTATTTCGATATGATAAATCATCGAAAAACAGTATATTGCCATGAGTGAAATTGAAAACAAGAGGATGATATCAATGAGCCTGTCGATGACGACAGTAGAAATTGATTTTCCAAATCCGCATTGATCGTCATTGATATAGAGAACCTTGATAAAATCTCCAAGTTTTGCAGGAGTTATTGTTGAGAATGAAAAGCCAACAAAAAAAGCTTTAATGCTGTCCCTCAGGCTGAAATTATTTTTTACGGAATTGACAATAATTTTCCATTTGAGAGATTTGAAGATAATAGCAATGCAGTTTACCATCAGGGCCAGACCAAGGAAAATCATATTTGTATGGGTGAGGATATCAAAAAGGCTTTCAAGATTTATACGGGAAAGGATGAAAATAAAGAGGGCAATCCCGATTAGACTTAAAATTTTAATACCATTTTTCATTTACGCTTACTAAGGTCTTTTTTAAAATGTATTTATTCTTCCTATGATTTGTTTATAAATCAGAGCACAGGTTACCCTAAAACAATATATCAATAATCACTATAGTATTCAGACATGTCCAATCTCACCATCGCCATACTGGCTCCCCCGGATTATGCCAAAGATCTGGGAAAGAAGGGGACCGTAAGCGACATCACTTTTTACAACCTGAAAAAAGGCGATGCAACCGTCACCCTGATTGAACCGACGCGGTATCCTGAAAAGTTATCATCGTTATTTTTCTCAATATCCCTTGCCGACCGTGTTCTTCTCGTAGTCGATGAAATCAATGCCACATTTGGCGAATCGGTCCTGATGCTCGACTCTGCCGGAAAATCTGCGGGATACCTCATCCTCAAGAACTACATCACCCCGGAACAAATCGCACCGCTCATCAAGGGTACTGTTCTCGAGCAGTACGAGGTTATCGAAGAGGATATGCTTGGGCTCCGGGAAAAACTGCTGGAGATCGCGGTCAAACAGACCGCCCACCAGAAAGTAAAAGATACCGGTGGCAACGGGGCCGTTCCCATTGACCACCACTTCAATGTCAAGGGTGTCGGTGTCGTAGTCCTCGGTTCTGTTGCACAGGGTCTCATAAAAAAGCATGATACCCTCAAGGTCCTCCCGACAACAAAAACCGCACAGGTTCGCTCGATCCAGAAACACGACGATGATGCAGAGACTGCTGTTACCGGTGACCGGCTCGGCCTTGCCCTCAAGAATATCGAATCGGAAGACCTGGATCGCGGGTACGTTCTCACCAACGATGCTTCGCTAAAATATTCAACAACCATTACCGGTAAAGCAAATCTCGTAAAATACTGGCCTGCCCCCATTAAAGAAGGAATGGTAATCTACGTCGGCCACTGGATGCAGTTCCTGCCGACAAGGGTAGAAAAAGTCTCGGCCGGAGATGACTGGCGCAAGCCCGAACTGACGCTCACGATGGACAAGGCGCTTGTATATCCGGCCGGTGCCCGCGTTGTCCTCCATTATCTCGAAGGCGGCAAGCTCAGGGTTGTTGGATCGCTCATTCTTGAATAAACCAATCTATCCCCCTTTTTCCCAATTACCTTATCTTTCATGCCGATACATCTGTACTCTGATAGATTATGCTGGAAAGTATACTTGGATGGATTGTAATCGGTGTCATTGTCCTCATCGTCATCGGACTCATCATCTGGGCCGTGGGTATTTACAACCGGTTTTACAGCCTGAAAAACTCATCAGAGGCAACTCTCGGGCAGATCCGGGTTGCCATGAAAAAGCGTCTTGACATGATCGAGCAACTGCTTGGTGCTGTCAAGAGCTATGCGAAATTCGAGAAAGAGACATTCGAGAAAGTCACTGCCATGCGGGCAGCCGTTGCAACCGCCAGCCCGGGAGACCTGAACAAGGTTGAGGCAGAGTCCCGGTCGATCTTCGGCCGCCTGCTTGCCGTAGCCGAAAATTACCCGGACCTCAAGACCTCCTCTACAGTCACAAACCTGATGGACTCAATAAAAAGTATCGAAGAAGAGATCGCCCGCCAGCGGTATACCTACAACAACATCTCGCAGGAATTCAACACCATGATGGACACGATTCCCTCAAACTTCATCGGGCGGATGACCGGGCTCATCAAGCTCCAGTACCTGCAGTTTGAAGAAGCAATCTCAACAGCACCGAAAATCGAGTTCTGAAGGGTATTATCGTGGACGAAAAAAAACAGCTGGCCGGACTTGTTATCGGTTGCATTATCATCGGGATCGTCGGGATTCTTCTCGTTACGATCTTCCCGCCGCTTTTTGAAGGCGACCTTGCTGTCGACTCGTACGAGGCAACCCTGCACGGGGACGGGACCCTGCAGGAAAATTATGTCTACGATGTCAGTTCCGGCGGGGAGTACCGGATGCTCTACCGTGTTCTCGAAGCCCCGCTCGTCTTTACAAGCAGCGACAGCCCGTATTTCAGGGTAATTTCCGTGAGTGCTCCGGAGGGGGCAGTCGGGTATGCAAAAGATGACACTGGCACCGTGCAGGTCGACGGGACAGCTGCCACGGGTTCAACGGGATCCGCTATCAGGTCTCTTGCCGAACGCAACGAAGTGGGAATTTTCAATCCCTCGTATTTTGCCGCCGGAAAATACCCGGCCACGTACACGTTCGTGGTCCACCCGCCCATAGAGTATGATTCCGCATCCACGCATCTTAACCTGAAATTCGCCGGTGAAAACCATATCCCATACCACAATATCAGGATCACGGTACCTGCCGAAAATATCGAAACGATCTATGCGTATCCGGACTCGATGAGTGTCGAAAATGACGGTACACAGTATATCATAACCGGCAGTGCTGCCGAAAATGAAATTATCGCTGTGGAGATGATCGGAAATTCCGGTGCATTCTCACAAATGAGCGGATTCCGGGCAGAATCCTCTGACCTTGCCGGCCAGGCCTCTTCGGCAGCGTTCTGGTACAACCTCCCGTACACTGTTGCAACCCTGTTCAATATCCTCGGGAAAATAGCCGTTCTGGTTACTCCGCTCCTGCTTATTGTCATTTACCGGAAGTACGGACAGGAGAAATCATTCACCGTCCCTGAATATCTCAGCACGATCCCGAATCCTTCCCTCAAGCCCTGGCAGGTGAATCTCCTTTTCAAAGGCGATGCACTGGAATTTGACAAGGACGGGTTCTATGCAACCCTCCTTGACCTGCACCGGAGAAAGATCCTTGAAATCACGGAAAAATCCGGAGGAAACGGCGTCGAAATCCGTATCCTGTCAAAAGCAACAACCGATCCATACGAGCTCCGGGTGATTGCATTTGTAGAGCAGGTCTCGGAAAACCGTGTCATGGATACGGCCGTGATTGAAGCGCTCGCAAAGAAAGCCCGGCACAACAGGCTTGCCGAAGAAAAAATGATCCAGTACCAGAACCTGCTCAAGGATGAGACAAGCCGGGTGGATACCACGCTCTCGACCGGGTATATGGTAGACGGGAGAGATCACATCGTCCTGCTGGTACTCCCGGCTGTTGTCATGTTTGTCATCTCATTTATGCTCCTTGCCCTCATGCCGATGCAGTCCTATATCGTGATTCCCGCTCTCGTCCTCTGGATTATTGTCATCCTCCAGCTGGCAGCTGCCTATGCGGCGCCCTCCACCCTGTTCGGGCACTGGAAGGATGACCGGTATAAGGAAAAACTGGAATGGGATTCCTTTACCCGGTTCCTTTCCGATATGGCCATGATGAGGAAGTATACCCCGGCAGATCTCTCGATGTGGGGTGAATGGCTGGTCTATGGAACCGCCCTTGGTGTGGGAGACAAGGTGGAGCAGGCGATGAAAAACCTCGATATCAATTTCCAGCAGGCCGGCGTCCCGGTCGGGGGAATAATGGCAATGAACTATGCATTCCTCCCGATCTCTCATTTCAGTCCCCCGAGCCAGGCAGGATCCGGTGGAAGCGGTGGTTTTGGCGGAGGCTTTGGCGGGGGCGGGGGTTTTGGCGGCGGTGGAGCCGGAGGGAGATAACCCCCGGCACCCCGGCCAGAACGCCGGGATCCGGCGAGTGATCAATTTCCGGCGCCGACAGTCATATAATCTTTAAATCCGCACAATCCATATCAATAGCATAAAAGGAACCTGATCCCATGCAGTATACGGAGGGGCAGATTGGCCGGGTCTTTGTTGTACGGATCGACAATGGCGAAGATATGCTTGTTTCGATCCGGCATTTTATCAGGGACAAGGAGATCCAGGCCGGCTCCCTCCTTTTTCTCGGCGCTCTTCTTGACGGGCGGATGGTGACCGGCCCGGAAGAACCGGTCATTCCCCCGATACCGCATTTTGTCATGTTTGAAGGTGGCTGGGAGGTGTTTGGCATCGGCACGATTTTCCCGGGAGAGAACGGACCTCATATCCACTACCATGCCTCGGTAGGCCGATCCGGCCATGCGCTGACCGGGTGCCTCCGGGAGAAAGCAACCACCTATCTCACCATCGAAGTGGTGATTCTCGAATTTACCGGTCTTGCAGCACGACGCGTATTTGACGAGAAGATCCAGGCACACCTTGCAGAACTTGGCGGAAAAAAATCCCCGGCAACCAAAGAACCGGCAGAGCCAGAACCAGCGAAAGATCGGGACGAAACAGTACCGGTTAAGGGACCAAAAGAAAAGACCGACGAGCTTCCGGGCGGTCTTGCCGATATTATCCGTGACCTGACCCGCAGGCCCCCCTCATAGGATTCCCTGCCCGGTTTTATAAATACCCAAACTCCCATTTTGTATCATGATCCCACAGCCCCGGTTCCTTCCCATGTCCGTCAAGGAGGGGAAGCAGCTGGGTATCGACCAGTTCGATATCATTCTTATCAGCGGCGATGCCTATGTTGACCATCCCTCATTCGGGGCCGCCCTTATCGGGCGGGTTCTCTGGGATGCCGGTTATACGGTTGGTATCATCGCCCAACCGGACTGGAAGACGGATACGGATTTTAAAGCACTCGGAAAGCCCCGCTTGTTTTTCGGGATATCATCCGGGAATGTCGATTCGATGGTGAATAACTACACCCCGAATCTCAAGCGGCGCAGCGATGATGTCTACTCCCCGGGAGGCATTCCCCGGCGCCCTGATCGGGCGACCATCGTGTATACGGACAAGGTCCACGCGTTATTTCCGGGTACCCCGGTCGTCATCGGGGGCATCGAAGCGAGTCTTCGCCGGTTTGCCCATTACGATTACTGGCAGGATCGTGTGAGGCAGTCGATCCTGGCCGATGCCCCGGCAGATCTTTTGGTTTTCGGGATGGGGGAACGGCAGGTCGTGGAAATTGCACAGAACCTTGCGGCAGGAATCCCCGTAAAAACCATCCGCGATATTCGGGGCACTTCATATCCCATATCCGTTGCCGAATGGCGGGAGATGCCGCGGGAGGGGATTGTCGAAATTCCCGGTTATTCCGAAGTCTCAAAGGATAAGACTGCGTATGCCCGGGCATTTGCCCTGCATTACGCGGAACAGGATCCGGTCAGCGGACAACGGGTTGTCCAGCCTCACCCGAAAACCGTGATCATCCAGAATCCCCCGGCAGCACCGTTATCAACGCCCGAACTGGACCGGATTTACAATCTTCCCTTCTCCCGGAGGGCTCACCCCTCGTACAAAGAACCGGTCCCTGCTCTTGAACCTGTCCAGTTCTCGGTGACCAGTCACCGTGGCTGTTTTGGGGCATGCTCGTTCTGTGCCCTTACCCATCACCAGGGCCGGATTATCCAGAGCCGGAGTCCGGAATCAATCCTCCGCGAAGTTGCCCGGATGGAAAAAATGCCGGAGTTCCGGGGCATTGTCCAGGATGTCGGCGGGCCGACTGCTAACATGTACGGCCTGTCCTGCGCTCGCTGGCAGACAACCGGTCCCTGCCGGGACAGGCACTGCGGCCCCGATTGTAAAAACCTCAATACCAGTCACAAGGCGCAATGCGAGCTGTTAGAGAAAATCCGGGAAATCCCCGGTGTAAAAAAAGTGTTCATTGGATCCGGTATCCGGTACGATCTTGTTGTTGCTGATGATTCAGATTACCTCAGCAAAATCTGTGAGAACCATGTTTCCGGCCACCTCAAGGTCGCCCCGGAACATATCAGTAAAAACGTTACCGATCTCATGAACAAACCGGGCCGCAGCGTGTTCGAGCGGTTCATCGACCGGTTCGAGAAGATCCAGCAGGGAAAACAGAAACGGCAGTATATCCTGCCGTACTTCATGTCCGGGCATCCCGGCTGTACGGCAGCCGATATGGTGGATCTCGCACTTTATATCCGTGATCACCGGCTCTACACCGAACAGGTGCAGGATTTCACACCAACGCCGATGAGTGTCTCCACCTGCATGTATTATACCGGTCTCAACCCCTTCACGCTTACACCGGTGTACGTCCCGAAAGGAGAGGAGAAGAAGATCCAGCGGGCAATGATGCAGTACCGTGAACCCCGCAACCGGCTGCTGGTTATCGATGGCCTAAGGCGGGCCGGCCGGGCGGATCTGATTGGAACCGGCAGCGGGTGTCTTGTGGCTGACGGTGGCAGGGATATCAACCGGTTTGCACCCGCCCGGCCAAGATCCAGAAAATAAAAAGATTGTTCAGTTACGCCCGTACACGTCATCGAACCGCACGATATCGTCCTCTTCGAGATATTCCCCGAACTGGACTTCTATTACTTCGAGCGGGATCTTTCCTGGGTTTGCCAGACGGTGTTTTACGCCCCGCTTGACAAACGAGCTCTCTCCCTGGTGAAGGATCTGGTGCGATCCGTCAAGTTCGATATCGGCGGTTCCCCGCACGATGACCCAGTGCTCGCTCCGGTGATGATGAAGCTGGAGCGAGAGTTTCTGGGTGGGATTGACCGTAACCCGCTTGATCTTGAATGCCGGGGTTTCTTCAAGAATCGTGTACGAGCCCCACGGGCGGTGGACCTGCCGGTGGAATTTTGTTACCGGGTCCTTGCGATCATTAAACCGGTTCACCAGCTGTTTGACCTGTTCCGTGTGCTGGTTGTCGCAGATCAGCAGGGCATCAGCGGTATCGACCACGATCAGGTTCTCAACCCCGATCATCCCCACCTTTTTCCCGGGTGCATGGACGTAATTATTCTTTGCCGCGATATACTCGGCATCCCCGACATTTCCGGAAGCGTCCCCCTCTTTTACCTCATACATCGCCCTGAATGTCCCGAGATCGTTCCAGCCGGCATCGAGCGGGACAACCGCGACCTGTCCTGAATGTTCAAGGAGCCCGTAGTCAATGGATATTGATTCGAGACCTGTCCAGTCCGGGAACGTATCGCTGGAGAATGCCGAGAAGAGTTTCGGGTTGTACTTTTCCAGCTCGGTAAAAAAGACATCCGTTGAGAGGAGGAAGATCCCGCTGTTCCAGAAATATCCCTGACGGACGTATTCACCTGCCGTCACCTCGTCCGGTTTCTCTTTGAATTCATCCACGGCATTTCCGACTTCCAGCGGTTTGCCGGGCCTGATATACCCGTACCCTGTGTGCGGGGAGGTCGGACGGATACCGAAGGTAACAAGATACCGGGCGGCAAGGGGTTCTGCTGCCCGGATCTGGCCGAGTGCAGAATCCCCGAGCAGGTGATCGCTTGGGAATACAACGGCACTGGCTGACCCTGATTCACACCGGATGCGCTGGAGCGCCCAGGCAATAGCGGGCAGGGTGTTCTTACCTTCCGGCTCGATAAGGATGTGATCCTGAGGAACCTCATATCCCATCTCCACAATCTGGTTACGGACGAGATACTGGTGGATCTCGTTTGTCACGATATAGATCTCATCGGGCTGGCTGAGACGGGTGGCCCGTTTGAACGTCTGCTGGAAGAGCGAGAGATCGTCGAGCTGGATAAACTGCTTTGGATAATATTCACGGGAGAGCGGCCAGAGACGCGTTCCGACACCCCCCGCAAGGATAATGGATTTCATGTACCTGCCCCGATTCCCAACAGGAGTGGATAATAATCACTGTCCGGGAACATATCGTACTGTCCTGTTTGGATTAACCCCATATAGGATTTCCCGTAGCCATTTTTGTTCATGCAGGAACCTCCGGAGTCATCCGGGTGTCAAAGAATGTTCGCAGCCAGATCTCTGTGCAGACTATCCGCCATATCTCCGGTGAGTAATCCGATCTGCCGTCGATGAAAGAGTGATAATTCTTCGCGACGGCATCCGCATTCCAGTAGGGACGTTTCCGGAATGAGTCGGAGCCGATCAGGTCCAGCATGAATGGTCGCAGGATTTCTTTCATCCAGATCTCTTCCGGGGTTACAAACCCCATCTTGTCCATCCGGCAGCGGATCGACTCCGGCACAAGCCCACGAATAGCGGCACGGAGCGACACTTTGGTTATCCCGCTCCGGATTTTTTGGTCAAGGGGAAGGGATGCGACATACTCGACAAACCGGAAGTCGAGGAACGGCACCCGCGATTCGATTGAGAATGCCATGGAGTTCCGGTCTTCGTAGTGGAGAAGCGCCGGCAGGTTTGTCGATATGAGTTCCTGTTTGAGAACCGCATCAAGACTGCCGCCGTAGCGATCGACCGCTTCAGCAGGGCAGGTGAGCAGCCCCCTCCGTTCTTTCCTTACCACGACCTGACGGAACGCACTGGTAAAAAAGCCCCGGTGATAACGGAAACTACCGAAAAGTTCCCGGAGTGCTGTTGCCCAGTGGAACGAATGGATCAGGTGCCGGATATAACTTCCCTGGTAGGCAAGATAGCCCCCGAAGAGTTCATCCGCTCCCTGTCCATCGAGCACGACTTTGACCTCCTCTTTTGCAAGCCGCATGACACAGTACTGGGCATAGATCGAGAGCGAGCCAAACGGTTCGTCCTGCATGTATACAAGCCGGCTGATATCGTCCCAGAGATGATCGGGAGAAGGTTCAGTGCGGTGGGCGTCGACACCGGTTGCAGCAACAACTTCATCGATATACCGGCTCTCATCGAACCTCTTATCGGAAAAAACAACCGAGAACGTCTTCTGCCGGGCCCCGACACTTGCCGGCGCTTCGGTACGGATCAGGTTGTTGATGAGTACTGTAAGAGTCGATGAATCGATCCCCCCGGAAAGACAGGTTCCGACCGCTACATCGCTCCTCAGGTGGATCCGGGCAGCATCGGTAAGAAGGCTGATGAGCCGGTCTGCCCCGGTCTTTTCATCCGCTTCCGGTGAGGAAACTGCGGGATTGACCGTTACCGACCAGTAGGAAAACGGCTCCCCGATCCCTGCTGCCGATACAACGAGGGCGTGGGCCGGCCTGAGCTGGAAGATCGTATCAAACATGGTCCGGCCTGTGTGGTCCTGCACGCCCCATGCAAGATAGGTTCCGATCATTGCATCATCCGGACGTTTCCCGGTGTCCGGGTGGGCAAGGAGCGCCTTGATCTCGGATGCGAAGAGAAACGATCCGCCTACCTCCGTATAATAGAATGGCTTGATGCCGAACCGGTCGCGGGCACAGAAGAGCTCTTCTTTTTTCCGGTCCCAGAGGGCAAACGCCCACATGCCGTTGAACCGGCTGAGGCAGTCCGGTCCCCATTGCTCGTAGGCATGGAGAATAACTTCCGTATCGGAATGCGACCGGAACCGGTGACCCGCTGCAAGAAGTTCGTCCCGAAGCTCGCGGTAATTGTAGATCTCGCCGTTGAAAACCAGCCGGAGCGATCCGTCCTCGTTTTCCATCGGCTGCCGGCCGTCTTCTGTCAGGTCGATGATTGCAAGCCGGCGGTGGACAAGGCCTGCTTTACCGTCAATGTATGAGCCTTCGCCATCCGGGCCACGGTGGGCGAGCCGCTCCGACATCCGGGTCAGGAGACCGGTATCGGGGGTTCCGCGATCAAAGCAGTACTGCCCTGCAATCCCGCACATTACTAAAAAATGGGCCCTTCAGGATTAAATAGCTGGCATTTTTTTGTAACCGGCCAAGTCAGCGGCGTCCCGGCACGGAAAAGATTGGAACGCGGGGGATCATTTTACAATGAGAACCTTGCACCCGGCAGTCCGGATGACGTTTTCTGCAACGCTCCCGAGGAGGAGGCGCTCAATGCCCCGTTTCCCCCGGGTTCCGATGACAATCAGATCGATCTCGTTTTCCGCGGCAAACTTAACGATCTCCGCAGCAGGTTTTCCTTCGAGGAGGGCGGTTTCAACCGGAATATCTCCTGCAAGGGCCCGGACCTTGTCAACGGCTTTTCCCGCCTCGTCCCGGATCAGCTGGTAGGTGTCCCCGACGGGGATATCCGTGGACACGGAATCGAATACCTTGCTATCGATGACATATACGGCATACACGACCGATCCGCAGGACCGGGCAATCCGCAATCCCTCTTCTACTGCCGGCCTGTTGTTTTCCGAAGAATCGGTTGCGATCAGGATTTTTCCAAACAATTTTTCCATCTGCTGATCTCCCACACCTATTACGCTGTTTTACTTATCCTGTCTTTCGCCTGGTTCCTGATGAGGATTTGCAGCATCCTGGACACTCCTGTCCGGAGTCCCTTTTTCATCGTGGACGAACCGGGACCCCCGCATTGCCGAGAGTATTGCGGCAATCACGGACAGTGCTGCCCCGATATAAAACGAGAGCGCAAGCGATGGCATGAACGCCCCGGCAAGCGTGGTCGGGAACCATACAATGCCGGTCAGGGTTGCAATGGTTGCCGGGGCGATGGCTCCGACAATGGCAGGGGAAAGCCCGGCAAGAATCATATCGACCGGGTTATACCCGAGGAATGCCGCAAAAAGCGCGCCGGTCGGGGGTATCGTGCTCATAGCCGGGATGAGTTCCGGTGCGCCGGCACTCGTCAGCGAGGCTGCAAGGGCCGGCGGGAACGCATGCGTGAGTCCCACGACTGCGATAGTGAAGAACATCCCCATGCTCAGCACAAATCCTGAGTTCATCAGGGTCGACATCATGCCGGAAGTAACTCCCCGCTCTGATGGCGGGACCGAGTTCATGATTGCAGCAGCGTTCGGTGCCCCGAACATGCCGTTTCCCATCCCCATGATCAGGAGGGCAATCGCAAAGGGCAGGTAATCGAAGTTGTAGGGCAGCACGGCAAGAATCAGGAATGATGCTGCAACAAGGAGCATGCCGACCGTACTGATCCAGCGTGCGCCGTACTTATCGGAGAATAACCCGGAGATCGGACCCATGATTACAAACCCGATCGTGAGCGGCAGCATGAAGACTCCTGCCCAGAACGGGGTGGATTCGTAACTATAGCCGTGGAGCGGGAGCCAGATGCCCTGGAGCAGCAGGATGAGGACAATCATCACGCCGCCCCGGGCAATTGCCGAAAGGAACCCGGCAGCATTCCCGTACGCGAAGTTCCGGTTCCGGAACAGATCGATCCGGAACATCGGATCTTTCACCCTGCTTTCGATGATGGGGAACGCAGCGAGCAGGAGAAGGCCGGCAACCATCGCGGTGATGACCCATGGATTCCCCCACCCCATCGAATCAGTGCCATAGGGCAGGAGGGCATAGGTGATCCCGATGAGAAAGATCGTGAGCCCACCGATGAACGAGAGGTTGCCCCAGATGTCGATCTTCTGTGTTGAAGCCGGGACAGCCGGTTCCCTGAGCCTGAGAAATGCCCAGATGGTGCCGAAAACCCCGAACGGAACGCTGATTAAGAAGACATAGCGCCAGTTGAAGACTGCAAGGATTCCCCCGATCAAAAGACCGATGAACTGGCCGGAGAGGGCTGCGACCTGGTTGAGGCCGAGTGCCTTGCCGCGCTCATCCGGGGGGAACGCATCGGTAAGGATCGCAGCACTGTTGGAGAATATGAATGCCGCCCCGACTGCCTGAACGAGCCGGAATACGATCATCTCGATTGCCCCTGCATCCCCGGTACCGGGCGTGAGGAAAAGCAGGATGGATCCGACGGTGAATATCGCAAACCCGATATTGTACAGCCGCACCCTTCCGTAGATATCCGAAAGCCGGCCGAAACTGAGCAGAAGGGTCGCCGTGACAACCCCGTATCCCATCAGTATCCAGAGCAGGTACTGGAACGAGGTCAGGGGATCGATGTTGATGCCGTTGAAGATCGCGGGCAGTGAGATTAAGATGATGCTCCCGTTTACTGCCGCCATGAACATGGCGATTGTCGTATTGGACAGGGCCACCCATTTGTAATGGATGCCTGCTTTTGCAGGGGCTGGATCCCCGCCGGGTGTTCCCGGTTGTGGTGTCATTCCCGGATTGTTCTCCCCTTCTTCCGTTATGAGAAAAAAGTTCCTGTAATCTTTATTGCATCATTATTTGAGCGAATGCTCATTTATAGCGGATACTATCCAAAATGGCACAGACTAACCCGAAGGTAAGTATGACAAACTGGTAAAAATGGATGGTATGAGTCCGGGATGAGATCCGGCTGGAGACCCTCCCTTATGCGGTCTTCTTCTTAGCCTTTACTTTCTTTTTCCCGGTTCCTTTCCCGGCCCCTGCATTTTTTACGCTCTTTACTTCGCAGGGTATGCACTTTTCCAGTTTATCATCGACAATCCGGTATGCATTTGCAAGCACCGAGGAGTTCGAGATCATGCCGGCCAGCAGGATCACTTCGAGGATCTCGTTGCGGGTGGCTCCCATTTTGATTGCTGCCTGCATGTGATAGCCGGTACAGTGCGGGCACTTGAGTGCCGCTCCGACCGCGATGCTGATCAGTTCCACGTATTTGGGATCAAGCGGACTGGTCTCGGCAACCGTCCCCTTGTACAGCAGGTGCGAGATCAGCACTTCGGGGCGTTCTCCCATCCGTTTGAAGATGAGCGGAACCCTGCCGTACTCGGTCTCGATTGCTTTCATCCATTCTTCTGCTGTTGCATCGGCGCCCAGCTCAACGATCTGTGCAAGCCGTTCCTCGAATTCTACCTGGCTCGGTTTTCCCATTATACCACCGTGTTCGTCTCGGAAAATGGCAGGATTTTTACCAGAATATAGTCCCGCATCCGCGAAGGCAGGACTTCGGATACGTCTCCCAGTGTGATCCCGTCCTCGATCTCGATCTTCCGTATCTCCGCTGCAAACGTGTCATAGGGCAGTTTCACCCGGAGCCCTGCCATCTGGACCGTCAGCGGGGTCGGGGAAGTGACCTCAAGGATTGCCGGGACCTGCTCCCGGATCAGCCCCATTAACCGGGCCGGGGAGACCGAGAGCGGATCTTTTGCGATCTCCTCACGCTTTTTCTCAAGAACGCGGATTATTTCGGCAATGATTTCATCAAGTTTGCCAAGCTCTTCAGCCTCTTTGGTGCGGCGCATGAACCTGCCGACATTGCCCACGTAACCTTCAAACGGTGGATCGGTGATCCGCTGGAGGACCTCCTTATCCGGTCCCCCGCAGAGAACGATCGGCACATAGATTCCCCTCCTGAGTTTCGGGATCTTGTACTCTATGCATTTCTCGAAGTTGCCCATCAGGAAGACTGCGAGATCGTGCTCGTTGATGACATCCCGCTCCTCGTCATTGAGCCCGGAGATCCGCTTCCCCGGGCCGCGTGCGAGGCTGACCATGTTGCTCTTGGCCCCGATCCGGCGCACGTACTCGGCAATATCGCAGGAGGGGTGGGGAAGGTGGTGGATCTCAAGGCTCATGCTGACAACAGCAATCTCGGTACCGACCAGCGGCGAGTCCGTCACTTCGCCAAAGAGGGGTTTTGAGATGGTGCGGATAAGTTCGATATCCTCCTTTGGGACAAAGCACTGGAGCACGACTTCCTGGGCAATCATGTGTTTCTGGACAATATAGCCCCCGAGATCCTCGATGAGATCGGTGATTATGTCGTGCTGGTAAATTCCTCCTTTGTAGGTGACCGGGACAAGCATTATGGTGTCTCCCCCATCAGGGCAAATTTTGCCCGTACCAGTTCATCCACGTTTTCTGCAAGCAGGTTCTCGCTTGCCACAAAGGAGAATTTCTCACGGCTGAAGATCTCGCTGCGCAGCCGGAACCCCTCCGGGGCAATGAGCCGGAACGCATAGATGAGATCCTTGGAGAGCGACTCGCTCGGATCGGCGACCACGATCTCTTCGATCTCTTTTATGTCCGCCCTGATATCATAGAGGATCACCGTAAACCGGTCGGGCTGCTCGACATGGTCCTTGCCGTATTTTTCCCAGAAGATCTTCAGCATAGGGGCAAGGTATGTCTCATCGGAGAGGACAAGCGTGATCCTGCCTTCGAGCGGATTAACGTTGGCAAAATCACCCACCCGGACCCGGCTCGTGATCGGCTTGAGTATGCCGACCGCGACGAAGATCGGGACTGACGGGTCGATATAGATGTGGACCTTATGGATGACCCGCAGGAGGTTGTGATCGAGCAGGACATCGTTGGTGATCTGCCGGTAGTACTCCGCGCCCTGTGCATCCGGGCACTCAACCTCGAAATATTCTACCGCAAGCATCTAATCGTCCCTGATAAACCCTGAAGCCAGGAGTGCCGAGCCGACCGCCCCGATATACTGGGAGTGCGGCGGGACAACGATCTTTGACTGCAACAGTTCGCCCATTGCATGGACGAGCCCCTGGATGAGCGAAGTTCCGCCGACCATGATGACCGGCTCCTTGATGTCGACTTCCTGCAGCTGCTGTTCGAAGACCTGCTCGGCAACGCTGTGGCAGGCTGCTGCCGCCACATCCTCCCGGGAACTCCCGGCCGCAAGGGCGTTGACAAGACTCTGGGTCCCAAAGACGATACAGTAGCTGTTCATCGGAACCCGTCCTCCAAATCCTTTCATGGCAAGCGGGCCGAGTTCGGTGATATCGACACCGAGGCGTTTGGCGGTCATCTCGAGGAACCTGCCGCTTGCCCCGGCACAGATGCCGCCCATCGTGAAGGTGCCGGGGATACCATCCATGACCGAGATTGCCTTGTTGTCCATGCCGCCGATATCGATTACAGTTGCAGGACCGTGCTGCGAATCGGCAAGGTAGACTGCACCTTTCGAGTTGACGGTCAGTTCTTCCTGGATCAGGTCGGCATTGATGGCTTTCCCGACGAGGAACCTGCCGTACCCGGTTGTGCCTATAGCCTCGATCTCGTCCCGTTTGATCCCGGCCTCTTCGATTGCATGGCTGATCACGTCCTCGGCACTCTTCAGAACCTCGGTCGTGGGCTGCCAGCCGGTCCCGATAATCCTGTTGTCTTTCATGACAATGGCTTTCGTTGTCGAAGAGCCGGAATCAAGGCCGAGCGTGATCCCCTGCTGGGTCTCGCGGGCGAGCAGGGCCCGGCGCCGGGCAATGGTCGTGAGGGCCTCCATCCGGGTAAGGAGCGTCCCCGCCGTTGTCCGTTCGGTGAACGAGTAACTGACAACCGGGAGCCTTGAATTCTCAAGGATATACCTGCGCAGCTCGTTGCGGACAATGGCCGCTTCGGCACACCGGAAGCAGGTTGCAATAAAAATTGCATCCGCCTCGACCCTGCCATCCACGAGTGCCCTGGCCCGGGCAATCGCGAGCTTGAGATCCGGACTCCGGACATCGAGGCCGAACGTATCGAAATCCCGCCGGATATCCTTGAGTGCGATATCCGGGTAGAAGATCTCCCCGTTGACCTCTTTTGCCGCAGCATCGATCTCATGCTGGACGCCGGAGTACTCAGGTCCGCAGGAGATCTGGGCGATACGAACGGGCTGGGTCATGATCTGGCTCCCAGTTCGCCAAGGAACCGTTTGATCGCAGCGACAAACTTCACGCCTTCTTCTTCGCTTTTCGGATAATCAAGATCGAGTTTCGGGATATCTTTCTGGCGCAGGAGAAACTTGATCAGCTCGTTTGTCCGGGCGCATCCCATGCACCCGAAGGCCAGATCGGCATCGTTGATGATAATTGCCGCTTCAGCCTCCTCGATCATCGGCCCATACAGTGACATACGTCCCCGCACACCACTGGGAACCTCGACTGCCGCCCACTTCAGGCCCTTCTTCGGCTCTTCCGGGGTGATCTGGAGCGGTGCCGATTCGAGTCCTGCGGTCTGGACGCGTTCGCGGATGGCGACGGCGGAGGAAAGGGGCGTGTGTCCGAATCGTGCCACCATGTCAGAGAGGATCAGGCTCGTTGCAGGGTAGATGAATACTTTTGTCATTTCAGGACTCCTGTGATTCGAGAAGTTTCTTGAGTTTATCGATATCGAGCGGTTTTGCATCGAGGGGATTTGCCGGCGGGGGAATTGTTGCGATGTCCCGCTTTTTGATCTCTTCGAGACCGTGGGAAACATACGGAATGATCGTCATCTCGTATTCCATGCCGTGGTAACCGGGCCGTGCCCCGCCGAGATTTGCCCGGCAGCGCCGGGGATCGCCCGGGGGAAACCCCCGGTCCTTGATGAAGATATGATCGGGATCGACTTTACGGAGTTCGGTCGTGATCAGGTCGACCTCGTCGGGTTTTCCTGTGATGACAAGGCCAAAGCAGGTCTCCTTCATCATGACGCCTTTGGAGATCTCGTATCCCCTGATCGCGAGATCGGCAGGCGTGATGTCGAACGATTCCACCACGACATACTTCGTCACGGTTCCCACGTGGGTCGGGACATAGTCGGTCATCGTTTTACCTCCCGGATATACACGTTTTCCCGCTCTTTGAGTGTTTTGAGTTTTTCCGTATCGATTACCCGTCCGATGAGATTCGTTCCTTCAAACGGTTCCGAGGTCGGGCCGAACTCCCGGTTGTCCGAGAGCCGCACACCGACAAGACCGGCACCCTTGCGGGAATCGTTCGTCATCCCGAGAGCTGCGGAGGGTGAGACCTCTTTGGGCGGGTTTTCCGGGACAATCTTCAATGATGTCGGTACTACGGGCTTGAAGAGCACCACATCATCGAATTTGAAAAAGACCGGAAGCATGCCGGCGTCATGTTCTTTTAGCCCGGTAATGCGACGGAACACATCGCAGCTGAGCGGGGCTCCCGCATCGTCAAGCTCAATATCGATCACTTTTTCGTAGGGGGCGGTTGTGACGGTGACTTTCTTTTCGGCAAGCACATCAAGGGTCGTCCCGGGATCCTGGGACACAATGATCCGGTCCTCCCCGTCCTTGTCGGCTGCCAGGGCAAACCCGCGTGCGGTTGCAATCTCCTTTGCCTTTGTAAGGGGAAGCCCGAGAAGATCGATTCGTTCAGGCTGGACATGGATCGAGAAGAGATCATGCTCTTTTGCAAGTTTTGCCAGTTCGATTCCCCGCACGACCTGCCCGACCATGCTGTGGGCCGGACTGCTGGGGACATCGGCCCGGTAAATATAGATCCCGCCGGACGATTGTCCCGTTGCCCTTACCGTCACGGTACCTTCCCGGCGCGGCCTCCGGAACTCCCGGGGGATGGCGGGGGTTCCTGCAAGCCGTGAATCGAGAATATGGGTGCTTGTTGCCCTGCTGACCGTAAACTTCCCGGTATGCAGTGCAAGAAGCATGTGTTCCACGCTGCCGGCCGCCTCGGTCGTGATCGCATCCGGGCTGTAACCCTGCGCAATGATACTGACCCGGGTCACGATGTGCATCCCGGTTTCAAGCGGGAGATCCCAGTCGGTTGTCGTGAACGACCGGCTCGTATCCGCCCAGCTGATCACCGGCTCGATTTTTGTGATCCGGTCGCCTGTGCCGAACCGGTCGAGCACGCCCCTGCCGCTCACGACTTTGCCGATTACCCCGCCGCTCTCATCGGCCCCGTGATCCGCGGAATGCCGGGTCTTTGCAAGGATCAGGTAGGATCGTTCCGGCTCGTATCCTCCGCAGCCGAGAATGACATCGCCCCGCTCGTATACGCGGGGCTTGCGGATCGGCCGGATCCCCGTCGGGAACGGTCCGAATACGGCTGCGTACCGGTCTGCCCAGTGAATCTGGAGCCTGTTAACGATATCCGTATCTTCAGGAAACGATACATCCTTCCCGGCCATCTCGACCGTAATTTCCCCGGCGGTCGTCCCGATAGCAAGACTACCGGTCTTTGCCTGTTCCTGCGTTGCCGGGCGGATGATAGCGACACAGCAGGCCCGGTCATGACCGGCAAGGATCGATCCGAGTACGGTCCCTTCCGCAACGTCCCGCCTCTCACCGTCGAGGTGGATGGTGATCATGGGAGCCTCATTTACCTGGCTGGCTCATAACCTTGCGCTCTTCAGCCGTGAGACTTGCAAGCACCTCGGTGGTCGGACCGATCTGCACGATCTTGCCGCCCCGCATCAGGGCGAGCCGGTCGCAGGTGTCCCTGACGAACTCCATGTCGTGCGACACCACGATGAAGGTCTCCTCCATCTCTTCGCGGGAGTGCATGATGGAGTGTTTCACATCGATTTTTGTAATCGGGTCCATGGTGCCGGTAGGTTCGTCGAGAATGACAATCCTCGGTTCCCGGATCAGGACCTGTGCAAGGGCGACCCGGTGCCGTTCCCCCTCCGAGAGCTGGGCTGGCATACGGTCGAGGATCTCTTTGCTCTTATCTTCGGAAAATCCTGCCATCCGCAGCGTAATCAGTGCTTTGCGCATGGCGAGTTCCTTAGGGAACTCAAGGCCGATGGCATCGGTCAGGTTGTCGAGAACCGTGCGGTGCGGGAACAGGTCGTACTCCTGGTGAAGGAGACCGATATAGGCGGTTGCCCGGCCCCGTTGTTCGACACCGGGTTTTGTCATATCGACCCATTCTTCACCGATACGGACATTAATCTCGCCGCTGGTCGGCTCCACGATACCGGCCATGATCCCGGAGAGCGTGGTTTTCCCTGCCCCGCTCTTCCCGATAATCCCGAAGATTTCCTTTGCATACACATCAAAGGTTACCCCGTTCACGGCTTTGACGACCCCGCGGTCCACGGAAATATAACGTTTGACAAGATCCCTGGCCACGACGACCTTGTCGCCGAGTTCCGCCTCTTCGAACGTCTCGGTATCCTCGCACCCTTTCATGAACTCGTCGATGACTTCTTTGGGCGCCCCGATCTTTGCGATGCTGCCGTTGACAAGTAGGATTGCCCGGTGTGCCACATCCTCGATTACCTGCGAGAAGTGCGATGTAACGACGATACCCATATTGTTGGTCTTTGCAGCGGCAATGAGCATCTCGTGGACGACTTTGGCCGTCCCCGGATCAAGGGTTCCGGTGGGCTCATCGGCAAAGAGCAGGAACGGCTCTTTTGCGAGCTGCCGGGCAAGAACGACCCGCTGTTTCTCACCGCCGGAAAGATCCCGGGCGATATGCATCATCCGGTGGGAGAGTTTGACCTGATCGATGAGATCGGCAGCCCGGTTGATGGCATTTTCCGGAGGGAAATCAATATCGTCCAGCGCATGCAGGACGTTTTCGATGACCCGGTCATCCCCGTACAAGGCGAAGGTGCGCTGGAACATGATCGCGGTGCGCATCATAAGCTTGCGCCGGATCTCTTCGTCCGGCTCGTTCCAGAGATCGATGTCCCGGGTTGCAAGCGATCCGCCGCAGTGAGGACAGGGTTTGCCCGCTGCACTGCTGACGTCAATATACCCGCACGTGCTGCAGCGTGCAACGTGGTAAATGATCCGCCCGCTCGTAGGAGGCTGTTCCACCCCGCGCATCAGGTGCATCAGGACGGTCTTGCCGGCACCGCTCCTGCCGATAATTCCCAGGATCTCCCCTTCGGCTATCTCAAAAGAGATGTTCTTTAAGATCCTCTGCCCGTCAAAATCCATGCAGAGGTTATCGACCGTGATCAGTGGAGCCTTCATAATACCCTTCTAGTACCTAATGTGAAAGAGGTGTCTTATTACCTTTTATATGATACCCCGCACCCGTCACGATCGCGATGGACTCCCCCGTTGAGCAGACCCTCCACGATCGGGATTACCTCCTGGACGTTTTTTACCACGTAATCCGCTTCTTTGTAGAGCTCTTCGGGCCGGTCGCCCGGCTGCTGCACCGTGAGGATTGCAATGTCCGCGTTCCGGAGGGCGCACAGGTCGTTGATCCCGTCCCCGACCATGAGGACCCGGTCGTATTCGTGCCGGAGATCGCTGACGATCTGGGCCTTCACCGTCGGTGTTGCAACCCCGTAGACCCGGTCCCGGGGAATCCCGAGATGGTCTGCCATCTTCTCGAGTTTTGTCGACCGGTCCCCGGATGCGATGAAAGCCGGGACTCCCATGCGGTGCAGCGCAGTTATCGTTTCAGTCGCCCCATCAAACGGCCAGCCTCCTGCCGTGATGGTGAACTCGATTGCCCCAAGGGCCATGTTGAGGATCGCCCCGCTGTTTAACGTCACCACAGACTCTTCCCGGCACACCGTCCAGACATTCCGGATGCATTCCTGGAGGTCGGTGACCCTGACCCGGGTGTCCGTATAGAGCAGGTCGCCGATTTCTTCGGCGGTCGTGATCTTCCGGGTGCAGCTGACCCCGAACCCGATCTTATTCCCGACCAGGTAATCCGAGAGAAGCATATCTCCGGGACTGTCCATGATCTCTTTTGAATGGACCGACAGGACCACGAGGACCCGGTCCGGTGAACTGAACGTAAGGGTCGTGGTCTCGATACCGGGCAGCAGCTTTTTGTTGCAGATATCTTTTGCAACCCGGTAGGTATTCAGAAGCGTTCCGGCACTGTCAAACACAACGGCAACCGACATGGTGATTTCCTGATAATAAACTCTATGTGCTTTACTCCCCACTGGATCAATGAAGCTGATGATCGTTACTGAAACTGCAGAGAAGATAAAGAGCATGGAAATCCGCGGGGCCGGCCGGATCGCCCGGGCCGCTGCCGAATCCCTGCGGGACCATGCCCTCAGTACCCGGATCTCGTATACCGAAGCGTTCCGGCAGGAGATGGAACGGGCTGCCGGCCTGCTGGTCGCAACAAGGCCGACGGCAGTTTCGCTCCCGAATGCGGTCCATCTCGTCATGGCCGGGCTTGATGACGCAAAGACCGTTGAGGAAGCACGGTCCGGTATCGTGAACCGTGCCGAGGCGTTTGTCCAGTCCTCGCTGCACGCGGTAGACCGGATCGCAAAGTTCGGCAGCCGGCACATTAAGGACGGGGACACGATTCTTACGCACTGCAACTCGGAAGTGGCGCTGGCCTGCATCATCGAGGCGCGCCGGTCCGGCAAGGATATCGAGGTGTTCGCAACCGAGGTCCGGCCACGGAACCAGGGACTCCTGACCATCCGGACCCTCAACGATGCCGGCATAAAAACAAATTTCATCGTCGATTCGGCCGTGCGGTCGTTCATCAACGATATCGATCTCGTTATCGTGGGAGCAGATGCGGTCACGGTCAACGGGGCCGTGGTCAACAAGGTCGGGACTTCGCAGGTCGCCCACGCGGCACACGAGGCGCGGGTGAATGTGCTCGTGGCAGCTGAGACTTACAAGTTTGCCCCCCGGACCGTGATCGGGGAACTTATCGAGATCGAGGAACGGCCGCCCGGGGAAGTCCTTGCCGATGAGATTGCAAAAACCCTGCCGAATGTCACGGTACGCAACCCGGCGTTCGATGTCACCCCGGCAAATTATATCGACCTGATCGCGACCGAAGAAGGCGTGATCCCGCCGCAGATGGCGTACGTCATCATCCGGGAGTACCTGGGCTGGGGTATCGACGAGTTCCACAAGTCCTTTGAAATGAATCACCGGCAGGATGGCTGACCGTCCGGGCCATCCGCGGGAAAAGACCCTTTATTGATAAAAATCCAGATATTACAGGATTATCAGGGGAAACCATGCAGATACCATTTACCAAAGTGCAGGGAAACGGCAACGACTTCATTGTTATCGACGAATACGAAAAGACGATCATTCCGGATGAGATGAAAGCGCAGTTCGCTGCGATCTACTGCGACCGGAAATTCGGCATCGGCGCCGATGGGGTCCTGTTCCTCTCGAAGACCCAAAAAGGCAACCTGAAGATGCGGGTCCTCCAGCCGGACGAGAGCGAGGCGGAGATGTGCGGCAACGGTATCCGGTGCTTTGCAAAATATGCGTACGATGCCGGCTATGTCAAAGAGGCCTGCACCATCGAAACGCTTGCCGGGGAAATCGGCGTTACGATGGGCTATATCGATGACGAGTTTACCGCAACGATAGCCATGATCCCGCCGCAGTACGAGCGGAAGGATATACCGGCAACCGGGAAGGGCGATTACAAGGAGCAGATCGGGGAATATACGGTCTACGCGGTCAATACCGGCGTTCCGCATGCCGTTATTCCTGTCGATGACGTTGAAAGTATCGATATTGTTGCAGAGGCCCCGAAAATCCGGCACCATCCCTCGTTCCCGAAAGGTACGAACGTGAACTTTGTCCAGAAGAGCGGCGATGACAGCATCCGCATCCGCACGTTCGAGCGGGGTGTCGAGGGAGAGACGCTCTCCTGCGGGACCGGCGCAACTGCATCGGCGGCGGTCATGCACCGGCTCGGGTACATGGGCGAAACGATCAATGTCGAGACAAAAGGAGGCCCCCTTGTTATCTTCCTCAAAGACGGTGTGAAGATGCAGGGACCGGCCGTGACCGTGTTTGCGGGAATCATCCCGCTTTGATTTTTTTTAATTGGTGAGGGCATTGCCTGCCCCTTTCTCGCCCCAGTGCATTGCGATGGTGTTGTACTACAGGTCCGGATATTACAGCCCTCAGAATAATTGCTTGAATAGTTACTGATAATTTCAGCAGATCGTGGTTTTGCGTTGCCAGAACCGGATTACACTTTTCCTCTTACGGTTTCCAGCAGGTCAGGAAGGGAACTCTTTCAAAATCCCGATCATTGGTGATGATATGTTCAATATTCCGGGACTGGGCAAATGCCGTAATGGCCGCATCTTTTGCCATCAGGTTGAGATCTTTTGAAAAATTGTATGTGAGATCTGTATGGTCTTTTGCATCATCCGGCATCTCAAATGGGATATTTTTGAGTTCCGTGTAGACTTCCCATGCAATAGAAAGACGGGAGATAATTTCGGGCTTTTTTTTGATACGGGTTACTGCATCCTGAGGCGATGAGACAAGGCCGAGTTCAACCGCTTCTGCAATCATAAGCCGGTGGAGGAGTTCATTGAGTACGACAGCCGGGATAACCCCTTGTATTTTCCTGTCTTCAACGTTCTGGACCGCCATTTCACATGTATCTGCAAAACGGGGATGATCCATTATCCAGTAGACAAGAATGTTTGAATCAAAAATTGCACGGGTACCGAAAGGAATATCTTCTAATTTATAAGAGCGCATCACTTTCGGCGATCTCCTCGATAACCGCGGGATCTGACAGGGGGATTCTGCCCCGGAGCCGTCGGGACACCGGGCCGGTTGCCCGTCCTTTTTCATCAGCCTCGGAAAATTTTGCTTTCAATGTTCCAGGGAACAACTTTAATATTTTTTCACGAGGCACTTCAAGAGGAGCCATATCGGGTAAATTATTATTGATCCCTGATATGAAAAATGTTGGGATAACCAGTTTTTATAATGAAAAATTCTGGTCTCCGGCTCACGTCCGTGCCCGGATCCCGTCTTCAACGATCTCGAACTCGAACGTGGATCCTTCCGGACGGGAACGGTGCTTCACGAGTTTTGCCTGCCGGAATTTTCCCCCTTCGATCTTATCGAGCCGGACGATCACCTTCGAGAGGTGTTCGAGTGCTGTCCCGCCGAGGCCGAAATACGTGTTCCTGACCGGGTCCATGAAGACCTGGTTGGTCACGATGACCGGAATATCGTAGCGCTTGGAGTACCCGAGCAGCAGGAGCATCTGCCGGGTCAGGGCCTGCATCGCTACCTGGCCCTTGTCGAGGTCCGTGCGGTATAACGCGGTCGCCGAATCCATGACGATAAGCCCCGGTTTGTGCGCCTTGAGGATCTTCTCTGCCTCGGCGATCATCGTGCCCTGGTGATCGAAGTCGTGCGGTTCGAAGAGAAAGAGCCGGTCGGCAATCTTTTCGGTATCGGCACCGGCGATCTGGCGGAACCGCTCGATGGAGAACCCCTCCGAGTCGATGTAGATGACCGCATGGCCGGCCCGCAGGCAGGCAACGGCGGCAAGGATGCAGATCGAGCTCTTGCCGCTTGCCGGTTCGCCGTAATACTGGGTAACGGTCCGGACCTCGTAACCTCCGCCGAGAAGTTTGTCGAGCGCCTCATTGCCGCTGCTCCGGCGGTCCGTGTTCATGGTTTTCCACCCCGGGTTTTTGCCAGCATGGAATCCCACCCGGCACGTTCGATGATCCGGATAACATCCCGGACCGGCATCCCGAGTTCCTGTGCCCAGTCACGGGCAGCATCGAACTCGGCCTTGAGAGTATAGATCTCCCCGGCAATCCACCCGCACTTGACGGGGATCGCCCGGTGCGACCCGTTAATTTCCACATCGATTTCTTCAATAGTCCGGTCCGCAATGAACCGGTGCACGGCAGGGATGCAGCGGATGCCGAGCGTCCCGAGCTCGCGGGCCATCAGCCCGGCAAGGGCAGCGCTGGACTCTTCTGCACAGATCACCCGCAGGAGAAATCCCGGCCTGCCCTTCTTCATGATGATCGGGATCGCGCTCGCATCCCGGGCCCCGGCCTCCATGAACCGGGCGATTGCGCAGGCAATCACTTCACCGCTCACGTCATCCACGTTGGTCTCCAGCACATCCACGCTGTCCCGGGCAAGGGCGATGCCCTTTCCGGTTGTCTCGACCAGCATTGCCCGGAGCACATTGGGTGCTTCATGCGGGTCGCGTTTCCCGGCCCCGTACCCCACGGAGCGGATCGCATACTGGCCGAGATCTTCTGGCTGCATTGTAGAAAATTCCGCGAGCAGGGCAGCCCCGGTCGGCGTGCAGAGTTCCCCGGTGCCGCCATCCGGCCGGATGGTGAGATCCGATGCTACAAGAATATTCGTTGTCGCCGGCGCCGGGATCGGAAACGTCCCGTGCGAGCCGGTTGCAGTCCCGCTTCCCACAGAAACCGGCAGCACGACAACACCGTCAACCCGGAGGGAGTGAAGTGCAGTACAGGCTCCCAGTACATCCGCAAGCGCATCATCGGCCCCGACCTCGTGGAAATGGACGTGGGCACCGTGGACCTTTTCCTCGGCGGCATTGATCCGCTCAAAAACCCGCCGGGCCATCGCAAGAGCTTCGGCAGGAACGATCCCGGCAGCAGCATCAAGGCGTTCCAGCACACCGGCAAGGGTCCGGTGGGTTGCCGGGGCATGGGTCTCGATCCGGACTGCCTGGATCCCGGCCCGGGTTACCCGGGTCATGCCGGGGTCCGGCACGACCGACCGCATCGCTGAAAGCACGAGCTTATCGTCGGCCCCGCAGTCCAGCAGGGCCCCGGTGATCATATCGCCCGCAGCGCCGTGGAACGGATCAAAAACCAGGATGTGCATTTACAGTACTTATAAATCCCTGCGTATATGACCTTTAAGGTAATGCCCGAAGTGCAATTGAAGGTGGATTCTGCGTACCCCGGCGACCAGGGTGGCGGAAAGGCACGGCTGGACCCCGAAACCATGCTGCTGCTCAAAATATCCCCCGGGGATCTTGTCGCAATCGAAGGAAAGCGCCGGACCGTGGCCAAGGTCTGGCGATCACTGGTCGAGGACTGGAACCAGCGGAAGATCCGGATCGACAATTTCACCCGGCTCAATGCAGGCGTCAGCATCGGCGACGCGGTCAAGGTTGTCAAGATCGTCGATGAAGTGGAAGCAAAGCGGGTCGTGCTCGCACCGCCCGAGGATCTCCCCAAGAAGATCCCGATTGCAAACAACCCCCACGTTGTCAACGGCCTCATCGATTTCCCGGTCGTTAAGAACGATACCATCCCGATCATGCTCGGTCTTCCGTTCATCCAGCCGCAGATCGTCGGGTTCAAGGTTGTCGAAGTCGAGCCTGAGGAAGCCGTCATCATCACCAAGAATACCGAAATAGAATTTTCCGACAAGCCGGCCGCGGGCTTCGAAGGCATCAAACGGTTCTCCTACGAGGATATCGGCGGGTTAAAAGACGAGCTCCAGCGGCTCCGCGAAACCATCGAGCTTCCCCTCCGCCATCCCGAACTCTTCCAGAAGCTTGGAATCGAGCCGCCCAAGGGCGTATTGCTCTACGGCCCGCCCGGGACCGGCAAGACCCTGATAGCAAAAGCCGTTGCAAGCGAGAGCGGGGCGCACTTCATCTCAATTGCCGGCCCCGAGGTCATCTCGAAGTACTACGGGGAGAGCGAACAGAGGCTCCGTGAAGTGTTTGAAGAGGCCCGGGAGAATGCCCCGTCGATTATCTTCATCGACGAGCTCGACTCGATTGCACCCCGGCGCGAGGAAGTGACCGGGGAGGTCGAGCGCCGGGTCGTTGCCCAGCTCCTGACCATGATGGACGGCCTCGAAGAACGGGGACAGGTCGTTGTCATCGGTGCCACCAACCGGGTCGACGCGATCGATGCCGCCCTGCGCAGGCCGGGCCGGTTCGACCGCGAGATCGAGATCGGTGTTCCGAGCGAGACAGACCGGATCGAGATCCTGAAAATCCACACCCGTGGCATGCCGCTTGCCGAGGATGTGAGCCTTGATCTCCTCGCCCAGCAGACCCACGGGTTTGTCGGGGCCGACCTTGCAGCCCTCGGCCGCGAGGCAGCAATCCGCGCCCTGCGCCGGTACCTGCCGGACCTCGACCTTGATGCCGAGGAGATCCCGGACGAAGTGCTCGATGCGCTGCGGGTTCTTGCAAGCGACTTCCGGAGCGCCCAGCGCGATGTGGGACCGAGCGCGATGCGGGAAGTCATGCTCGAAGTCTCGCACGTGAAGTGGGGCAGTGTCGGGGGCCTTGAGACCGCAAAGACCGAAGTCCGCGAAGCGGTCGAGTATCCCCTGACCCACCGGCAGAAGTTCGAGGATCTCGGGATCGAGCCGCCCCGGGGCGTGCTGCTCTACGGCCCGCCCGGGACCGGCAAGACGCTGATAGCAAAAGCCGTTGCAAGCGAAAGCGGCGCAAACTTCATCCCGGTGCGGGGCCCCCAGCTCCTTTCCAAGTGGGTTGGCGAGAGCGAACGGGCAGTCCGCGAGGTCTTCAAGAAGGCCCGGCAGGTCTCCCCCTCGATCATCTTCTTCGATGAGATCGATGCCCTGGCCCCGGCCCGTGGCACGAGCAGTGATTCGCACGTCAGCGACAACGTGCTCAACCAGATCTTAACCGAGATGGACGGCCTTGAAGAACTCAAGGATGTCGTGATCATGGGTGCAACCAACCGCCCGGACATCGTTGACCCGGCACTCCTGCGGGCCGGTCGGTTCGACCGGCTCGTCTATATCGGGGAACCAGCGTTTGAGGACCGGAAGAAGATAATCAACATCCACACCCGGTACATGCCGCTCGACGGCTCCCCGTTCGAAGAAATCATTGCAAAAACCGAGGGCTTCACGGAAGATGCCCTTGGGGAAGTCGTCGAGAAACTGGGAACGGACAAGACTGTTACCGCAGCCGATATTCTTGGTGCGATCCAGCCTGCTCCGGAAGACAGTACCGGTCTTGCAGCCGGAACCCGGCGGAGACGGCTCATCGATATGATGCACGACAAGAACCTGGCCTTTGCCGACCCGGCGCGGGACAGCCTTGCTGCCGAACTTGCCGGTGTCACCGAAGGATTCGTCGGCTCGGATCTCGAATCGCTCTGCCGCGAAGCCGGCATGCTCACCCTGCGGGAAGATGCATCGATCGTTTCCCGCCGGCACTTCGAAGCAGCCCAGAAGAAAGTTCACCCGACCATGAACGATAACCTGCGGCAGTATTACGATAAGATCCAGCAGCACTTCAAGGGCGGTCTTCCTAAAAAGGTCCAGCCCCCCGAATACCAGTAATTTTTTTGGATCGTTCCGGCCATCCCGTATCGGATATGGTATCCGGTTTTTGTAATCAGGATCTTCAGTATCACGAGTGCCAGCCGGATAAAGATCACCCGGATACGGGAGCACACTTCCCGTTCCTTTGGACCGGATCAGGATCTTCTTTTTAGAAGTGCCCGACCGGTGTTGTGCTGAATTCCGTACCTGGGGGGTCTTGAGTGATAGTTTTGCAGCCTCACGTCTCTTTGAGCCCTGTGTTTTTCTGCACATTTTTGTATGTCAGAGCCCATGGTTTTACTTCGGAAATCATATGATATTGAGACCGGCGGGTATGGGGATTCCATTGCTTTATGAGCCGGCCCAAAAATTTTTTTTCACCTCCGACCCCCCTGCACAACTATGAATCCATGCCTGGAAAACGGGTAATTCTACGAAGTAAACGTATGCATAAATCCCACGGGGGTATCATGGGGGGGTCGGAGGTGAAAGTTTGAATCGGGATACAAATCCCCTCATAGACCGGGGCTGAAAAAATTACTGTTTTTTGATATACTCGTGGAGCAGCCAGATACCGACCACTATCACGATGATATAATACCCTGCTGAAACAACCGGCACGAACTGGTCGGAAACCCAGGTCCTGATCAGGTCCTGGATCGTGAAATAGAGCTGGAACGCTGCGATCAGGATGAAGAGCCCGACGATCATATACAGCACCGTGATCAACTCGCTGCCCGGTTTTCTGACTGGATTTTTTGTATCGTGTGACATGGGAACCTCCACCGAACGGTTTTTGTCCGGACTTTCTGTTTCCTGCCGGGAATTTTCTTCACCGGTCATATCCGCCGCCTCCTCAGGTATACGATCAGGGCAAGGGAACCAAGAGAAATGAAGACCATCGGCATCTCAAAGCCGGGAGATCTCGTCGGGGTCGGGTACGGCTGCGGGGATGATACTGCGGATCCGGAACCCTGGACAAACTTGGAGGTCTCGATCTGTTTTGTCACGAACTGCGTGTCTTTTGCCACCTGCATGCCGGGCCGGAGCCGGACATTTCCTTCGCCCCGCTTCACAATCGTATCGTTCTTCCAGACCAGCACTTCGACCACGTAGTTGTACTGGTCGGGAACGGAAAGCGTGACCCCCGGAACCTTTGTTGCACCCGGCTGGATACTCTCAACTGCAATCCTTTTCTTATCGGCAAGCAGCCGGGCATCCTCTTCTTTTGCCTTGACTTCGATCTCGAACGGTCCGCTTTCAGCACGATCATCGTTCGTGAAATAGACGTCGGTCTGGATATCCACCCGGTCGCCGGTCACTTTCCTGACCAGGAAATCGATATCGGAAATCGAGAGGCCGGTCTGCTGGTTGTCAGGGGTCAGCCGTTCAAGGTTGTAGACGGTTATCTCACCCTGCCCCTTGCGCTGGCCGTTTTCGTAGACCGTGCTGACGAGGCGGTAGGAACCTTTCCGGGGCAGGACGATAGCCTGGGTTACCGATCCGGACCCGCGGACACCGAGGAACCCGGCATCGCTGGTGTTTTCAGCAGTCAGGAGGCCGCTTCCGGTGTCGTAGGCCTTGAGCTGGACCCGGGAAATTCCGGCCGATACCCCGTACGTGTTCTGGATATCGGTCGTTACGTCAAGGGTGACATCGGCACCCGTCACGTTCTCCGCTCCCACGGTGATACCGGTGACGGTAACCGAACTGTCCTTGAGGCAGCCGGCAGTCAGGACCAGCATTCCCAGGCAAAAAACCAGGAGGATCGGGAGAACAATCCTGTACGATTGCAAATTCATGAACATCAATCCACTGAATTGTATGGAATTTATTTTATCGGTGCATAAGTATGCTGATTTGTGAAAATGTGGTTTTAGCTCTACCGATCGCAGGAAAATTTCGGTTTTTTTAAAAAACCGCACTCTTTTCGGCCACGGTTGATCACGACCTAAAATAAGAAAGAATAGTGTGGCAGGAAACGTTTGGAAACCGTGACCTGCCCGGAGAAAAACCATGAACAAACCCTCAGACAGAACAATCGGCTCACGCTGCTCTATCCGGAGCCTGCGTCTGCCCCCCATCAGCTCCCGTGGGGAGCTTGTCCCGGAAATCCGGCCTGCAAAAGCGGATACCGGAAAAAGAACCGGAGGTGAACCAGGAAATCCGTTACCCTGTACACACTGAGTTACCACGCATATTCACTCTAAACCTCATCGGGCAGCCGGCTCACCAGCCCGTCTGCACACACAACGTTCGACACTCTATAAAATTCCTTTTTGCATCTTGAACCGGGGCAACCCGTTATTGCTTTATTCCCGGATTTTCAGCATCTGCGTAACGATGGGAACCCGGATACTTCCGATGGGGAGGTTTTGCGGGATTATAGGTGGAATACGGTTCAGCGATGGGGTCCTTTTTCCATCCACTGTCCGGGTTCCGTATTCGCTTTTGTGAGGTTTTTAACCTTTGAAGATGTTTATGCATGGGATCGGGCAAGATCGAAGCGATCGAGGTTCATCACTTTGATCCAGGCCGCCACGAAGTCCTGGACAAACTTTTCCTGCCCGTCCGCGCTTCCGTAGACCTCGGCCAGGGCCCGGAGCTGGGCATTCGAGCCGAAGATGAGATCGACCCGCGTGCCGGTCCACTTAATTTCTCCGGTTTTACGATTGCGGCCTTCAAACAGCTCGCTGTTGTCCGAAACGGGCTTCCACTCAGTACCCATGTCGAGCAGGTTTACAAAGAAGTCGTTGGTGAGTGATTCCGGGCGACTGGTGAAGACCCCGTGCCGGGTTCCGCCGAAGTTCGTGTTCAGCACCCGCATGCCGCCAACGAGCACCGTCATCTCGGGCGCAGTCAGGGTCAGCAATTGTGCCTTGTCGACCAGCAACTCCTCGGCCGGTACGGCATAGCGGGTCTTCTGGTAGTTGCGGAAGCCATCCGCTTTCGGCTCGAGCACGGAAAAGGAGGCCGCATCGGTCTGTTCCGGTACGGCATCCATGCGTCCCGGCATGAAGGGGACCGTCACCTCGTGACCGGCATTCTTCGCAGCCTGCTCGACGCCGGCACAACCGGCCAGGACTATCAAGTCAGCCAGCGATACCTTGCCACCCGTGGCGGTGCTGTTGAACGCGTTCTGGATACCCTCCAGCGTCTTGAGAACCCCTGCCAGCCGGGCCGGCTGGTTGACTTCCCAGTCCTTCTGCGGAGCCAGACGAATGCGGGCACCGTTGGCACCGCCGCGTTTGTCGGAGCCCCGGAAGGTGGATGCCGATGCCCAGGCAGTCGAGACCAGCTCCGACACCGAAAGGCCGGATGCCAGGATCTTTTTCTTGAGCGTGGTTATGTCATCTGAATCGACCAGGGGATGATTGACCGCAGGGATGGGATCCTGCCAGATGAGTTCCTCTTTGGGAACCTCCGGGCCGAGATAGCGTGAGCGCGGGCCCATATCGCGGTGCGTCAGCTTGAACCACGCCCGGGCAAATGCGTCAGCAAACTGGTCCGGGTTCTCGTAGAATCGCCGTGAGATCTTTTCGTAGACCGGGTCGAACCGCAGGGAGAGGTCTGTAGTCAGCATGGTGGGCGGGTGACGTTTCTTCGGGTCATGGGCATCCGGCACGGTGCCGGCTCCTGCACCCCCCTTCGGGGTCCACTGGTTTGCCCCGGCCGGACTTTTTGTCAGCTCCCATTCGAAGCTGAACAGGATCCGGAAGAAGTTGTTGCTCCACCTCGTTGGCGTGTTGGTCCAGGTGACCTCCAGGCCGCTGCTGATCGTATCCCCGCCAATGCCGGTGCCGAAGCTGCTCTTCCAGCCAAGACCCTGCTCCTCGATACCCGCTGCTTCAGGTTCGGGCCCGACATGGGATGCAGGACCGGCGCCATGGGTTTTCCCAAAGGAGTGACCGCCGGCGATGAGTGCCACGGTCTCTTCATCGTTCATGGCCATGCGGGCGAATGTCTCGCGGATATCTCTGGCCGCCGCGATTGGATCCGGGTTGCCGTTCGGGCCTTCCGGATTAACGTAGATCAGCCCCATCTGCACGGCAGCGAGCGGGTTTTCAAGGTTACGGTCGCCGGAATAGCGTTTGTCATCCAGCCATATGCTCTCAGAACCCCAGTAAACCTCATCGGGTTCCCAGGCATCCACACGACCTCCCCCGAAGCCGAAAGTTTTGAACCCCATCGATTCCAGGGCGACATTGCCGGCAAGAACCATGAGGTCGGCCCATGAGATGTTCCTGCCATACTTCTGCTTGATCGGCCAGAGCAGCCGGCGCGCCTTGTCGAGGTTCACGTTGTCGGGCCAGCTGTTGAGAGGCGGAAAGCGCTGCTGGGCAGCACCGGCGCCGCCGCGACCGTCACCCATACGGTACGTGCCGGCGCTGTGCCATGCCATGCGGATGAGCAGGGGCCCGTAGTGGCCAAAGTCCGCCGGCCACCAGTCCTGCGAGTCGCCCATCAGCGCCCGCAGATCCTTCTTCACGGCCGCCAGGTCGAGTTTTCTGAATTCCTCCGCATAGTTGAACTCCCTGCCCATCGGACTTGCCAGGGGCGAGTTCTGGTGCAGAACCCTGAGGTTCAACTGGTTCGGCCACCAGTCACGGTTGGACCTGCCCCGGCCGGTTACCGGGCCCTTGCTGTCCTCGTTCATAGCAACATCTCCTGTTTTTCGATCAGGTGGATATCCCATGTGAATGCCGGACCCCGCTGTCCGGCTGTACGTGAGTTCTGGTTGTCAGTAACCGGAACTCCCGTGTCTGGTGTAAGGGTTTTCCTGGCCATGGTCTTTCACAAGGCAGAAGTAGAGATGAGGGGGCAATAAAGATTTCCTATGAGGTAAAGGCAGGTCGGCTCCCGTGAAAAAATCCCCTATTCTGCCGGGGCTGGCAATGTCAGGAAATCGTGCAGTTCGACAAAAACGCCCCTGACCGTGCCTGAACTGTCACGGTACGGCGACCCGAAAAACAGGACCTGGATCTTTTTTCCCCCTGCATCGACTACCGATAACGGAAGATCCCGCAGGAAACCGCCTTCGAGAACCTGCCGGAGTCCGGTCTCCGCCTTTTTTTTGTCCAGGAACAAATCGAAAAAAGAAGTACCGGCAAGGACGTCCCGGGTAAACCCGGTCAGCGTTTCCATTGCCGCATTCACATCGGTAATCCTGCCGATTGCATCGGTTGTTACCAGCGGATCGATATGCGTCTCGATGAGGCAGCGGCTGTACTCTTCTGCCTGCCGGATCTTTTCTTCGGCAATCTTTTTTTCTGTAATATCCCGTATGGATGCAATCGCCCCGACAATTTTTTTCTGATCGCCCATGAGAGGACTCACCTTCACCCACACCGCGTACTGCTTTCCCTCGGCAGAGACGATCCTTTTTTCCGCAGTAAAGAACCCGTCATCGCAGGTGATGATCTGGTAATCGTCATCGATCCGGAGTTTCGGGTCGCGGATGAGGTCGATGAGGATTGGCCTTCTTTTCCCGTACAGGACTTCGGAATAGGCATAGTCCCCTTTCCCGATCATCTCCCGTGCAGGTATGCCGGTCAGCGTCTCCATCGCAGCATTCCACCCGATGATTTTGCCGGCATTGTCGATGACGAACGTCGGGTCCGGAAGGTGGTTGAAAATGTTGGTGTAGAGTTTGCGGGTCCGATCGAGTTTCTGCCCGATCTGCTTTTTTTCGATACAGGTATTGATCTTCTGGATAATCTCGTAATAGGTGGATCGTGCATCGCCGCCTTTCTGGATATAGTGGTCCGCCCCGAGTTCATAAGCCTCGATAGCGATCTCTTCCCTGCCCTTCCCGGTAAAAATAATAAACGGTGTTGTATTTCCCGAAGATCGCACGGTTTTTAAAAATTCCAGCCCGTTCATACCGGGCATATCATAATCCGAAACGATCGCAGAATACCGGTCAGTGCAGATCCGGTTCAGGGCAGCTGATGCATCCAGCACCCCGGATACGACAAATCCCCCCATCTTTTCCAGGGAAATTCTGGAGACCTCTAAAAGAACCGGGTCATCTTCAACAAGAAGAACATGAAACATGGTTCAGATAGATTTCCTGTATAGGGCAGCATCAAAGCCACCCTAACATTGTTTGGAAACCTGCAATTTTTAAAAAACCTGTCAACGAGACTGCAAAAATAATCCCGATATCATTTGGCCGGACAATGAAAATTTTGATGAAGGGGGGAGGCGGAGGTTATTCCGGTTTAACGACCCCTTTTTCCGCCTCCTCGATCATGTGGTGAAGATGCTCGTCGAGGTTTTTCAGGTGCGATGTGAGTTCTTCGAGATCCCTTCCGACATGCTCGATATCCGCATGAACATGCTTCAGCTCTTCTTTGATGTGGCTGATCAATTCGTTGCTCATTTTTTTTATCTCCATTCTGTTTTTTGCGTGATTAACCGACTCCGGTCCGATCACTGCATACGTTTCTGTAATTTTTGGTCCTAATCAGGGTGAACCTAAATTTGTTCGGAAATCAGGAGAATCAGTGAAAAATACGGCCGGGCGATGCCCGTGGCCTGCGCTTCTTAAAAAGAAACGATAATAAAAAACGCCGGGACGATCCGGTTTCAAAGAGGGGTTTTTGCTTTTTTCACGTGCGTAAATGTTTCAAAATTCTTCATGACCGATGCAGCCTGCTGGTCCTCTTTGAGAAACGCAAGGAACATGCGGATCTGCCCGATTGAATCCGGGCTCAGCTCGTGCTCCATCATGCAGGCATCCTGCGTTGCGATAGCTTCCGGGACTTTGAAAATTTCAAGGAACGACTGGAGGGTCTCGTGCCGGTCCTTGACGATCTCTGCGATCCGGCGGCCTTCGGGTGTCAGGGTGACCCCCTCGTATTTCCGGTATTTGATCAGGCCAAGATGATCCAGTTTCCGGACCATCTCCACAACAGTCGGAGGCTGGATGCAGAGTTCGCGTGCGATGTCTTTTGTCCGGGCGTAGCCTTTCTCAAGCGACGCATTCAGGATGGCTTCCAGGTAGTCCTCCGCTTTCCGGCTGAGCGAATGCATGGTGATTTCTTAGGGTGAAGATGGATATATAGCTCCGTATTTTCTAAAAAAAAGCCGGTGCGCTCTGCGATTAGGTTTGCACCAATAACCCTAAGAATGTTCGGCCGCAGTTGCTGCTCCCGAATATCTTTCGGCTCGCCGTTATCCGCACCGAACATCTGATATTCCAGTATGGAACAACCAGAAAAAATCCCGGATGGGTCCGGATCGCGCGATGCTGTTACCACGCTCGACCGGATCCAGCCCCCGGGAACCTGCCACGTGGTTTCAGTGACCGCATCGGGCCCGGTCCGCAAACGACTGCTCGCTCTCGGGTTCGTGCCGGGTGTCATCGTCGAAGCAGTACGGGCCGCCCCGCTTGGCGATCCGGTTGAGTTCAGGGTGAAAGGTTATTCGCTCTCGCTCAGGAAAGATGAAGCCCGGCTCATCTCGGTAACAACCGGGGGTGCATGATCATGGAAAGCATGCCGCTCTCGTTTTTGTCGCCCGGATCTGATGCCACGGTCATGGAAATCCGGGCAGGTCACGGGCTTTGCCGCCATCTTGTCTCGATGGGCATCCTGCCGGGAAGCCGGCTGAGCGTGGTCTGTGCGGACCGTGGATCGCTGATCGTATCGGTTGCCGGTACGCGCTATGCCCTCTCAAAAGGTATGGCGATGAAAATCCTTGTCGGGCAAATTGAGGTGAAAGCGCAATGACAAAGAAGATCCGGATCGCGCTTGCCGGCAACCCGAATGTCGGCAAGAGCACGATCTTCAACGCCCTGACCGGGTCCCGGCAGCATGTCGGAAACTGGCCGGGAGTCACAGTCGAGAAAAAAAGCGGGTTTGCCCGTCTGGGGGAGTACGAGATCGAGGTTATCGATCTCCCCGGCACCTACAGCCTGACTGCGTATTCCGTGGACGAAGTGGTTGCCCGCGACTATATCATCGATGAGAAACCCGATGTTGTGGTCCATGTTGTCGATGCGACTAACTTCGAGCGCAACCTCTACCTCACCACCCAGCTCATGGAATTTGGCGTCCCGCTTGTTATCGCCCTCAACATGTCGGACATGGCCGAGAAAAACGGTACTGCCATCAACCGGGTGATGATGAAAAAGTTCTTTGAGATCCCGGCAGTCAGGACCGTCGGGAGCAAAGGCGAAGGGCTCGATGAGCTTCTCAGGACGGCAATCAACGAGGCCGAGACCTCCCCGCACCACGAGCACGCGATCGGGTACGGCGACCGGATCGAGACCCTGATCTCCGAACTCGTTGCCGTCCTGGGAAACGACCCGGCGCTTTCCGCCCGGTATCCTCCCCGCTGGCTCGCGATCCGGCTCCTTGAAGGCGATGATAATGCCCGGGAAAAAATTGAAGGGAGCCCCGTACGGGACGCGGCTCTTGCCGTGCTGGCAAAAAGCGATCCGGAAGAGACCGAGGCTGTGATGGCAGACCGGCGGTACGAGGTCATTACGGCGCTCCTCCCGCAGGTCTGCACGACCTGTGTCCGGACCATGAACTCCTCGGATCTTATCGACCGGGTGATAACCAACCGGTGGCTCGGTATCCCGATCTTCCTTGCGCTGATGTGGGGGGCATTCGAACTGACGTTTGCCGCTGCAACCCCCTTCATGGCCGCTATCGAACTGGCGATGGGTTATTGTGCAGAACTTGTCGGTTCCGGCATGGAGCCAGCGTGGCTCGGGTCGTTCCTGGGCGACGGCATCATCGGCGGGATGGGATCGATCCTTATCTTCATTCCCAACATCTTCATCCTGCTCTTCCTGCTCTCGATCCTTGAAGACAGCGGGTACCTTGCCCGGGCAGCGTTTGTCATGGACCGGCTGATGTACTCTATCGGGCTTCCGGGAAAATCCTTCATCCCGATGCTGATCGGGTTCGGGTGCAATGTGCCGGCCATCATGGCGACCCGGACCATCGAGGACCCGAAAGACCGGCTCATCACTATCCTGATCAACCCGTTCATGTCCTGCGGGGCACGCCTGCCGGTTTACGTTCTCTTTGCCGGGGCGTTCTTCCCGGCAAATGCGGGAACCGTGGTCTTCGTTCTGTACGTGCTCGGGATTGCCGTTGCGATCGGGTCGGCGTGGCTGTTCCGGAAAACCATCCTGCCCGGCAAACCCGCCCCGTTCTTAATGGAGATGCCGCCATACCGGCTCCCGACCCTTGTGACCTCGATCATGCACATGTGGGATCGCGGCTCGATGTATATAAGGAAAGCCGGCGGGGTTATCCTGTTTGGTGCACTCATCGTCTGGGGCCTCGCCTCGCTTCCCTACGGGGTTGAATATGGCAGCGCTGAAAGTTTTGCCGGCCTGATCGGCCATGTGCTGGAGCCGCTCGTCGCACCGCTGGGCTTTGACTGGAAGATTGCCGTTGCGCTCCTCTTCGGGTTTGTCGCAAAGGAAGTCGTGGTCGGATCGCTCGGGGTTCTTTACGGGACCGGGGATGATGGCGGGACGCTCTCCAGTGCCCTGCTTGCTGACCCGCACCTTGGCCCGGTCACGGCATTTGCCCTGATGGCCTTTGTGCTGCTCTACCTTCCCTGCCTTGCGGCCCTTGCGGTCATAAAGAAGGAGACCGGTTCGTGGAAATGGACCGGCTTCTCGGTTGTTTACGGCCTTGTGGTCGCGTATACCATAGCATTCATCATTGCCCATGTCGGGTATTTTGTTACCGGGGGGATCTGAAATGGCATCCCGTGGAAAAATTATCTTTGCCGCACTCTTTGGCATCCTGTATCTGGTCTTCGGGATCACGATGATCCTATCGTCCGTGATTCCCGCACTCGCAGAACAGACCGGCCCGTATTTCATCCCGGTTGATCCGGCCGGGGGATTTGTGCTCTGTGTGATCGGGGCCGTGTTTGTGTTTGCGTACCGTGAGTTATCCCGAACCTCGGGAGACGGCCCTGCATTCCTCTACATCGGGATGGCCCTGTCCGTGATTTTCGGGATTGTTGCGCTCATCTCGCTTGGAGCCCAGGGAATTGAGATTATGATCTTTGGCGAAGGCGAAGCATGGGATCCGCTCCAGCTTGCTGTCCCGATGCTCTACCTTGCGTTCGGATCGCTTGCGGGGCTGTCCGTATGGGGCCGTGCGTTCCTTTCCGATCTTACCGGGGCTTGATCCAGATGGCCGGTATGATTGTATCGATTGCCCGGATGATCCAATCCGGTACCCTGACGCTTGCCGACATTGCAGAGCGTACCGGGATCACCCGCGAACAGCTGGCCGACCGGCTTTTCCTGATGGAGCGGCAGGGATACCTTGCCCGGCAACAGGATGCAGCCCCGGATCCGGGCTGTGGCTGCGGGCACTGTTGCTCTTCATGCTGCAAACGTGATGATGGAGCAGCCCCGGTTCTTTTTTCCCTGACGCAGAAAGGAGAACGGCTTGCACAACGTGCCGGGGATTAATCCGGAAAAATTTGCGGGAAATTTTTTGCAGGAATTAATTCTGAAATGTTGGGTAGTGTCTCTATAATGCTGTAAAATCCGCAGCCACAGTATCCAAAGAGATCATCTCTCTCGTTAAAAATAAATACCGGATACCGGTAATCCATTTCTCGTTAATATCGATGAGGATAGACCCGGCAGGCCAGAGCAATGAGGTATCGCTGGGAAACGTCCCGATCTTTTTACTCCGCCGTTTGAGTTCTCGGTTTACCCGTTCCAGGTGATTAGCAGTGCGGATTTTTTTCCAGAACTCTTCCGGCTCTGTGGTAAAATGGGGATCATCAGCGCCCGTATTTCTTATGGGCCTGCTCAATTGTCATCACAAAATGAACCTGAACCAGTTTTGCTTCTTTATCAATCGTATAGAATGCCGTGTACCTTCTGCCAATGTGTATCCGGTACGAGACGATTCCCCCGGGCAATACAAGTTTTTCCTTATCGCCGCCTTTCCCCGGCCAGGGACCGGCTGCCAGCCGGTCAAGAGTGGTAACGATAATCTGTTGATCTTTTATGGGCAGGAGATCGATAAACGCCCGGGCTTTTGGCCCGACGACCACCGTAAAACTCAAGGGTACCAAATCCGGATCATCTATGCCGGAAGACCCTGGCGTTTGTTCCGGGGATTTTTAATACCGCTCCGCTCCCCGGTTTCAATTCTCCTGTTTTTATGTGCCTTGATTCCTGAAAGGGGGATAAAATCTCCTTCTTCCAGGGATTGCCGGATATCTTCTTCAAGCCGCTGCTTCTTTTGCAGTTCGATCATTTCCATGAGGATGTCATCGTAGGTCTGCCCGGCCCTCCGCAGCTCCGCAAGGTCTTTCCAGACAGGTTCGGACACGGGTATCCGCTTGGTAAGTGCGGTCATATACAATATTGTAACTATTGTAAACGGATAAATCCTGCGATAGCTCAGGTCCTGTGTCCCCGGGCATGTGCGGATGCCCGGGCAGTTGAGGTGTTGAGGAGCCAGCGTGCGGTTAAACTGCGTAATGATCTGTTCCGCGGCCGCCCGGTTCAGTTGCGCTTCCCCAAATCCCGGGTTGATGGCAATGGCCCGGTCAAAGGACTGGATGGCATTACCATATCTGCCGAGATTCATCGTGCAGCAGCCGATGTTGTTCCAGAGGATGTACGAGTCCGTGTTCTCATTGATGTACTAGGCATTATATCTCAGAATAGATCGATGTCCCCTTCGACAGGATTATCATAGTGCCTGAATAATAATCAATGAAAGGCACGATATGAGCTCCTCCGTTACCATCAACAGAGTGCTTGAGGAGATAGAGCAGCTCGATCCTGATGACCGTATCTATGTTCACCGGATATTGTCCAGCCGGCTTATTGAGACCGAACGCGAGCGTATCGCAGAACGGGCACGCGATGCGGAGAAGAGTTATTCTTTGGGGCAGGTCCGGTCCGGTTCCGTACACGATCTCATGAGCGAGCTGAATGATTGACCTCGGCTGGGACGATAAACTCAGGAAGATTTTTAAAAAAATGGAGCGTACAGCATCCCGATCTCATTCCTCTATTCCGTGAAAGGCTGGATGTGTTCGTCAACGATCCCTTTCACCCCACTCTCCGAGTACATTCCTTAAGCGGCGTCCTGAAAGGGTTGTGGGCAATGAGAATCAATTATGATCAGCGCCTCATCTTCAGGTTCATGGATGAGCCACATACTATCGTGTTGCTCATTGATATCGGGACGCAATGACCGGGTTTATTGACAGGATCCTGCCGGAAAGCGAACGGCTGTGAGGAGCCGGGGACCGGGCTCGGGGTTTCCCGAACCGGAAGTGTATCGGAAAAATCGTAGATGAGGATATTGGTATCGAAGAGATAGCGTTTCACACCCGTTTTCACTCCTGACGCAGGTGCGATCCCCTCCGGTGACACCATGAAGCGGATCTCCTCAGGCAACATGACAGGGCATTCCCGCCCCTGTCCTCAGGCCCTCCTTTAGTCATGATCAATCGTGAACAAATAGTGGCCTTTAAAACGGTCCGTTTGCGAAAATAACCGTTTTTTGAGTCTCATATAATGCATTTTGCAGGCCCGTAAACGCGTTCCGGCAAAGGTCATCTGCCCGCATGTGGCGCACTGCCTCAACCACGTTTCCGGTGCCGGCCTCGCCTTTCGTCCGGATCATGGCTGCACCCTCATTGATTCTTCGGAGCGCCTCGCCGAGGTTCCGGGCACCGCAGACGAACGGGACGGTGAATTTTGTCTTCCCGATGTGGAATTCCTCATCGCCCGGTGTCAGGACTTCGCTCTCATCGATCATGTCCACACCAAACACTTCCATTACCTGTGCCTCGACAAAATGGCCGATGCGCCCCTTTCTCATTACCGGAATCGAGACGGCTTCGATGATCTCAATGACCTTTTCCGGGTCCGCCATACGGGCAACACCGCCGGCCTTGCGGATATCGGATGGCACACGTTCAAGAGACATCACCGCAACGGTACCGGCTTTCTGCTATCTTCGACTCAGGACCGCTTCCGCTTCCCGGCCGGTTTCCTGCGGAAGGTTGCATGGATAAGCTTCATCCACATCAGGGCGCCTTGCGTATGTATCCAAGCCAGTGCATTATCACCCGCATATACCACAGCTTCGGTCTCGTCACCGATACTCATATACTCAGGAACGCGTGACGGAATTCCCTTCTTCCCGAGAAGATACAGCGGCACAAACCGGTTCTGTTCAAATGCCGCAACAAGGCATGCGTCTGCCCCCGGGGTCCGGCCCTCTTGCCGGAATTTCATGAGCGCACGGGAATAGAGCCATACCGCTGAATATTCATCCGGATACTCGTCCAGCAGTTTTTGCAGCGCTTCCATGTCCCCCTCCTCCAGCAGGCAGCCGGCCAGTTCATGCCGGACACCCTGGTTGTCGCCGGGATTGAGTCGGAGGAGCTCCTGCATATGAGCAATTCCCTCTGACCGCTTCCCCTCAATACAGAGAAGATGGGCAAGATCGAACCGGGCCCGCATATAGGGACGGGTCTCAAGGATGCCCCAGAAATTGCCGGCCTCTTCCTCAAACATCTTCTTTCCCAGCGCCCGCTCACCGGCAGAGACCCCCTCCTCAAGAAACCGGATTGCCTCCCCGAGACTGGTTGATGCTTCGTGGGAAAGGAGTACATACGCATCCGCACAGTCCTTCGAGACCTCCAATGCCTTGTATGCCAGATCAATCCGCTCTTTTCCCTTTGCATCCCAGGCATCGTACATGATATCCTGCGCTTTCTCAAGCGGTGTTGTACCGGCCTTCTTTTTCTGGGAGAAATCCCCGGCAGCGAGCTTTGCCTGGAGAAACGCATTTGCCTCCTCAATACTCTTGAAGTCATTTCCCTCAAGTGCCTCCCGGATTGCGGTAAATACCCATTCATTTGACCGCATATCGGGGACAGGGGGAAGATCATGCCCGGTTTTTCCGGGTCTTTTTTTCACATGAGATTTTGCCATTGATGCATACGCCCTTAGAAAAGGAGGGTTTTCCGGAGTTTAACCCTTATCTTCCGGTGATATCCGGACATTACCGGTGTTTTTATGTTTCGGAATACCGGCAGCAATACCGGAGGAATTTTCTTAAAAAGATATGTTTTCACACGTGAGACACAGGATCGATCTGCCCCGGATCCCTGCCAATAAGGCACCTCAACGGATCAGTGCAGGTTTTCACGACTTCAGGATCTTCTGTCCCTCCATGACATCGAGCATGCTGGTGAATTTCTTTTTCCGGGCATGCACCTCCCGTACCCCGGCAAGATACACCGTCCACTCATCATCCCTGCCCTGATTCCTCATCACGGACCGGATCTGTTTCAGGTACCCGATCGCTTTCGCGTACCCTTTCGGCTGGGCGGTCTGGACCTCCCGTTCCGCGCATCCCATCCAGTACCGGAGCGCACGTTCCGGGAACCGGTCTGCCGCAGCAACCCAAAGTTTGTCCTCCGGGTAGGAATACCCCCAAAAATCCTTCTGCTCCTCCCGGAACCGGTCGAACCACATGACAGCATCCTCCGGATTTTTGTCCGCTACCGCACGTTCGATCAGAATAGAATAAAATGGCATCTTCTGTGATTTCCACGACCCCGGATCGGTAAGGCCGGACCGGGGAAGTATTCCAAAGATGAGCAGGTCTTCTGCTCCCCCCTCGCGTTTAAGAACGGGAATACTCCCGGACTTGAGGTACTGGAATACCGGGTTCTCCACGGCATCCCACACGCCTGCCTTCTCTGCTGCCGTTTTGAGCTGGCAGAAAGAACGATAGGACGGATCGCAGAGGAACTCTTCGCCCCGCAGACCGGCAACAGCGGTCAGGTCGCCCTCCCTCTCCCAGATATCGCGCCGGATATTCTGCAGCTCGCGGGCTGTGCCGGGGCTGTTATTCCGGGAAGCCTCGATCCCCCTGAGAATCCATGCAGCCGCTTCTTCTTTCTGCCCGGACCGGAGCAGGCGCCGGACCAGCCGTGCGTAACTGCCCGTCAGGTCAGTTTCCGCGATGCAGAGCCGGGTTGCCTCCTCCTTTCGGCCCGCATTGTCCAGGGTGGTTACGATACGGTCGGTAAACCGATCGCGGCGGTATTTTCCCGAATAGTCCCCTTTTTTGTCCGGTAATCCGTGCAGGTCAAGTTCCCGGAGCAGCTGGTCTGCGACAAGATTCCACTCGGTCTCGGGCCAGTTGCCATCCAGAAATGGCCCTGCGTCCCCGCACAGGTCAAAATCATCATCGTGTTTTGCATGGATGGCAAAGAGCAGCCGTTCGTGAGCCGGGCGGGAGGATTTTCCGAGTGCAGTAAAAACAAGATCCATGCATGACCCGATCTCCCCGGCCGTTTCGCCCTCATCGTCACCGCCCGTCTCGAGCTGATTAATGCCTTTTTTGAGGAGGATGTCCCCGGCATCCAAAACCATATCGGGCTGGCCCATCGAGAGGAGCATCTCCATGCGTTTCCGGACCGGGGAATAATCCGGTATCTGCGACTCTCCACGCCAGACATCGCTCCATGCCTCCTCCTGCGTAATCTCGTCGATATCGGCCAGGAGGGCTTCAAAGACAGGACGGGGATCCGCATCGGCAACGGCTATCCGGTCGGAGATCTCCTGCTCCACTTCCGGGATTATTTCCATGAGTTTTTCAATGAAACCGATCAGTTCCTCTTTTCCCATGGCTTCAAGGTACTGCCGCGGGGTACCTGTTATTTTCCGGGATTTGACTGAACCGGTATTTGGAATCGGTGAACTGGCCGGCGCTGCGCTCACAGGAGTTCCGGGCCAGTTCTGTGCAGGAACTGGCTCTGACCGGAGGCCCAGGAGCGCTATACGGGAATCGTCTGGGGTAAGAGAGGGAACAACGAGTTTCTTCCCGCAAAGGGCGAGATATTCAAGAACAACGGCAACTGCGTGTTTGCAGGAGATCCCGACCGGGCATGTGCATTCCGAGACCAGGCCGTCATCGAAGGTAACTGCCGTGGCATATGGTTCTGATCCGTCAACCCATGCAACAAGCGTGCCGTCCCGGCTGCGTGCGAGGGAACGCACTCTTCTGCTGCGCTGGTACTCTTTTCCCCGCGACAGGGTCTTTGGGCCGGCCCAGGCTTCCAGCGTCGCCCAGTCGAGGTCAGGAAACGGATCGGATCTTTTCTGATCGGTCATGTGGATACACGTGTCCGGTTTTATTGCAGGGCATATTGAATACCTGCGGTTTTATTCTGCCGGCGGGACAGGGAAATGATCCCAAATTTCACTCCCTGTCACGGTCCGCGTGGAGCTGCGACCTTCTTTACCAGCAGATATGCAGGCTGTATCTTTCACCCAGGGCCCGGTAAAGAACCGGACACCGGTGTCGTTGTGCACAGGGATCGCCGGGCCCTGGGTTCATGTGCTACCAGCACCCATGCCGCCGATCCGGTCCGGACGAGCACTATTCACCGGGGGATTTTCGTGGAAGTTCGTGGTTTTTTTGCAGCCATCTGTATCAGCGACTCTATGATCCGGATGTTCCCTTGATTTGCATGGACGAAAAACCCGTCCAGTTACTCGGAGATTCCCGGGAATCTTTACCGGCTACTCCCAGGTATCCCCTTCGATATGACTATGAGTTCACAAGGAATGGAACGGCCTCAATATTCCTTTTCACTGAACCACTGAAAGGATGGAGGAGAATAAATCCCCGTAAGCACAGGAAAAAAGTCAACTGGGCTCACGAAGTCCGGGAATTATTGGTGACTGATTACCTGAACGCCAGAAAAAAAATTCTTGTCTGCGATAACCTGAACACTCACACGATCGGAGCTTTTTATGAGGCATTTCCTCCGGAGGAAGCCTCGAGTCTGGTCAAACGCCTGGAGATCCATTACACCCCCATACATGGGAGCTGGCTCAACATCGCCGAAATTGAATTGAGTGCGTTATCCCGACAAGGTCTTGATCGAAGATTGGATAATCTGGAATTACTCATCCACGAAACAAAAATGTGGGAGTCTTCCAGAAACAACAACCAGAAACCGGTCGACTGGCAGTTTACTTCTGAAAGTGCAAGGATCAAATTAAAACGACTTTACCCTCAATTTTAAGGTCTCCCTCTACTACAAGGAAATTTATGTAATCCAAGTCGGTTATCTTCCGCGACTTGTCCACGGTCCTTTCTTCTGTCGTCAAATTATTTTGATCTGCCGGTTTGATCCCGCTTTTGCGTAAGTCCTATGCAGGAAAAATTGTTGGTCGGAAGTGATCCGGGATACTTCACCGGGCAACACTCTGTGAGAGACTGATTCCTCTATGCAGGCAATTTTTTTTAAGGGAACTTCCGGGAAAAGCACTGGGTATTTTTTATAGCAGCAATATCCCGTGTCAATGGCGGTCTGGATAAACCAGATATTCCGGCTCGCTGATTCCTTAATTGTCTCCTCTCTATTTGACGACACATCCAAAGAAGGAGACACTGTACCTTAGATCTTTCGGTCGTCGGTACAACCCGGTTTTAATTACGTTTTTTACAAAGCAAAAATTTATTTATTTCATGACACCCACGAGCTCTTAAAAAAAATCCCGATTCCGGAAAAACCGGCCGGAACCAACGCCACCGGCTCTTTACGAAAATCCTTTATTAAGCGTCTCCTGGCTCTCGGGATTCAGCCCGGTTACGTACACGGATTTTCCCCGCTGCTGGTACTTGTCCACGACTTTTGCAATCGCGGTTACAGCGGACTGGTCCCAGATGTGCGAATGCGTCAGATCGATCTCCACCCGCCCCGGATCATTTGCATAATCGAAGAGATCGATAAACGCCTCCATGGTCCCGAAGAAAACCTGCCCTTTTACCGTGTAGATCTTCACTCCGTCATTCCGGACCGTACCCGTTGCATGGATGGCCGAGATCCGCCACCCGAACACCAGTGCGGCCAGAATGACCCCCGCGATAACTCCTTTCGCAAGGTCGTGGGTGAACACAACAATGGCGATCGTGATGACCATGATTGCCGCATCGCTGACCGGCACTTTGGGCAGGTCCTGCATGGATTTCCAGTCAAAAGTGCTGAGGGCGACCATGATCATGACGCCGACAAGTGCGGCCATCGGGATCCTCGCCAGCACATCGCCAAGCGCGATGATGAGGAAGAGGAGGATCAGGCCGGCAACGAGCGATGAGAGCCGCCCGGTTCCGCCGGATTTCACGTTGATGACCGACTGGCCGATCATGGCACACCCGGCCATGCCCCCAAAGAACCCGGTGATGGTGTTGGCGTAACCCTGGCCCCGGACCTCGCGGTCCCGGTCGCCTTTCGTATCGGTCATCTCATCCACAATCGAAGCGGTGAGGAGCGATTCGAGCAGCCCGACAATCACCAGCGTTACGGAATACGGCAGGATGATGAGCAGGGTCTCAACCGAGATGGGGACAACTGGCAGGTGGAATACTGGCAGTGCCCTTGTGATCGTGCCGATATCTCCGACCGTCAGGAGCTGGACGCCGGTACCGATCACAATTGCCGTCATGACAACAATCGCCGCAAGAGACGACGGGATGGCTTTTGTGAACCGGGGAAGAATGTAGATGATAGCGAGCGTCCCGGCAACCATGGCATACATCATCCATGAAGCTCCCACTAAGAACGGCAGCTGGGCCAGGAAGATCAGGATGGCAAGGGCGTTGACAAAACCGAGCACAACCGGGTAGGGGACGAACGTGATGAACCGCCCGACATTCATCCATCCAAGCACCAGCTGGAGAATACCGGTCAGGATGGTTGCTGCAAGCAGGTACTCGACACCGTAATCGCGGACGAGCACGATCATGATGAGTGCCATTGACCCGGTTGCCGCCGATATCATGCCCGGCCTGCCACCGGCAAACGCGATCACGACCGCGATGCAGATGGACGCATACAGGCCGACCATGGGGTTGACACCGGCAATGATCGAGAATGCGATCGCTTCGGGGATGAGGGCCAGGGCTACCGTTATGCCCGCAAGGGAGTCTCCCCGGATATTGGACAGCCATTCCTGTTTGAGTGCGTGCAGATTCACAAAAAACCCCGGATTTTCTGCGTGATAGTATTTTTTACTGATTAAAAAATGTATGCAGACGGTGGATTATCTGCTGTACTAACGTCATATTGCCAGATTAACCTTTGGCAGGTGACAAAATCTCCCGACGTACCGGATTTAACCGGGGCTGATCCATTTGTACCAGGAAAACCCGATGGGCAGGTTTTTTTACTGATGTGTTCCAACAAAGAGCAGACAATGAAATCCGTGATCGGATTTTGGTGCGGGCGGGGATGACGATGTTTAAGAAAATTTTACTTGCAACCGATGGATCAGAAAACGCGAACCGTGCGGCTGATGCGGCAATAAGCCTTGCACAGGGACTCGGCCATTCGTCCATCACCATAGCCCACATCGTCACATCCACCCCTTCCGAGTCACGCATGGTCCAGGCAAAATTCGATGTCCATTCCCTGCTGGAAGAAGAGTCCCGGAAAACCTTAAACCGGACGCTGGCGCAGTGCGACACGGAGGGCATTGCTTATACGCTGAAAGTGGCAATCGGCGATCCCGCACAGGAGATCCTTGCCCATATCCAGAAAGAACAGATCGATCTGGTAGTCATCGGCAGCAGGGGGCTGGGCACGCTCAAAGGGATCCTTATCGGGAGCGTCAGCCAGAAGATTGCCCATCTGGCCCCATGCCCGGTCATGATTGTAAAGTGAGTGAAACGGGCAGATTCACTTGGGTGAATGACCCCCCTGTAAAAATCCAACCCGGGTTATCGTCATACTTTAAGACGTTAAACCCCGGGGGGTGGTTCGGAAATGCTTTTAAAATAAAGAGGAAACCACTAATCCATGAACTATCAGATACCGTCAATACCAGCCAGAAAAAATTTTACCGGTACTACCTCTTCTTTTTCCTGTTAGTCCAGGTCTTTTCTCATAAACCGGTAATGTCCTGATGGCAGCCGGGACTTTTTTGGTGCCAGATACGAGTATGCCGTTTGTCGAGATGCTCGCTTTTGCTCTCCACTCGCTTGAACCTGACCAGTTCTTTGTGCCGATGACAGACGAGAATAATGCATACAAAATCATGTCAGTTCGTGATATTGGCATGCAGGCCCGGGTTTCTTCCTTCAGCCTGAAACCCAAGACAATCGTTATAAATGGTAATTAAAAAGCGATTCTCCGTTTTCGCTGCAATATTTTTTCCAGCCGCATGCCGTGCAGAAAACAAAGGGATCGCTGTGGCAGTCATTCTTCCCGCTATACCGGATTTTCTCTGAGCCTAAAAGAAAGTGCCCGCACCAAGGACACCGCTTACTATCATCACCCTGCATACACCGGCACCCGTGATTAAGCATCCGGGCCAAATAACTTCATGACGCCCTGTATCTCCTCATCCGCTTTTTTCAGTTCGTCCAGACGCTTTGCGTTCATACCGGCATGCTGTTTCCGTTTCTCCAGCACTGCATAGGCCGCCCCGTGGGTTGCTTCCGTGGTTAAGCGAAGATTTTCATCGAGATCTGCGCCGAACTTCCGGAACCCTTCATCGATGCTCCTGAGGGTCTCGTACCGGAGGTTCTCCAGGTTCCGGATGACCAGCACCTCGATCTGCCTTTTCATGCGGGTTTTTGCCCGGCTTTCCCTGATCGACCCGGGAAGGATCCGCTCGATGACTGCTGATGAAACCGGTGAGAAAGAACTTTCCCACTCGTGATCGACCCAGAAGGGTTTGCGTACCAGATGATACACTTCCCCACCCCTGGGTGCATGGTAGGGAATTTCGAAGAGGTCCGCCGCTCCTTTCCGTATGGACTCGATCAGATCGTTGGCATGTTCTTCATGGCTCTTCAGGACAGATGCCATTTCTTCTCTCTCCATTGAGGTAATTCTGCCCAGCTCCCGTTCGAACCATACGGGAATAGTATCTGCCACGGCCTGCTGTGCGGCCTGTTCGGGATTCGCAGGGGAGGCGGCGATTGCATCTTCCGCAATCTTCGTCAGCTGCTCGCGGAGAGGAATACGCTGGTCTTTGATGTACGTTTCCAGATGCTCATGCAGCCGCTTCTGGTCGCCAAGGAGGATGTCGTGTGCATGAACGCGCTGTTTTTCCGTTTCTGCAATTTTCTGATCAAAGAGTATGAGCCGGCTCTCCAGCTCGCTGACCGGAAGTTCAAGCGCCCGGATCTCAAGATTGATCTGGAAGCTGGCATCCCCAAGAACATCGAATGTTTTTCTGCCAATGGCTTCCCGGAGCACCCGGTTCTTTTCCTGTGCGAGGAATGCGATAAGGTGATCGAAGACCTCATCAAGACCGCTCTCCTGCCAGCCTCGCGTATCGCCGGACTCTTTGGCCTGCAGTCCTTTCCGTGCAGAGACTGTAAAGATCCGGGTATTGGCATCGATACCGGCATCCCGGGTCAGAACTGTACGATAGAACCCGAGCGCCATCTTGCGTTCGGTATCCGTGAGGTAATCAACTTTGTTCAGGACAAAGAATAACTGGCCAATCCTGCTCCTTATCTCTTTTAAGAATCCGACTTCGAGTTCCGTGATCGGCGGGTCGGCAGAGATGACAAAGAGGGCGGCATCGCACTGCGGCAGGAAATTCATTGTCGCCTCGGTATTGTGACGGTATGTCGAACCGATACCCGGGGTGTCGATGAGGACAACATTCCGGAGAATGGCAGCGGGATGGTCGATCTCCACCTCGCGTACTCCCTTGATATTCTTCGGATTGGCATCTTCCGTGACGAATGCCATCAGCTGTTTATTCAGCCACTGCGCTGGTTCGCCTTTCAGTATCGTATCCGGGCGGTGGTCATTGTACCGCACCCGGAGCATCCGTTGTTCCCCATACTGGATGAATGTCGGGAGAGCTGTAAGGGGGACGACTGAACTTGGCAATACGTCTTCACCGAGCAATGCATTCAGGAGCGTACTCTTGCCCCGCTTGACCTGCCCGAGGACCGCGAGGTGGAACCGTCCGGATGAGAGACGTTTTTCCAGCTCGCCAAGCCGTTCTGCATGCATTGCATAACGCGGGTCCATGGCAAGGAACCGGCGGCGTTCCGTTTTCAGGAGGTCCGGAAGGTTCTCCGGAATACCGATCAAACCGGTGCCTGGTGATTGTGATGGAGGGGGGGTGCTCATGTCAGCCATCGGAATACTCCCTCTGGTTCTTCTCCGGCCAAACCCCTGCATGCCGCGAACCGGCACGGTGGGAATCCGGGTAGGAGTTATCAGCACAAAATGCGGTTAGAGGTGAACTCCATCACCTGATATAAAAAATTCTGCAGCCTGAGGGTATGTACTTTTTGCCCGGTGAGTCCTTTTGCGAAAGCGAAATCCATAAGACAGAACAAACCCCCAACTCTTAATCATACGGTGATGGAGTCCGCCATAACTGCCCGAAGGGGCTGATGACTTCTGTTTTCATGGCGATGAGGTCCGCCTTTAACTGCCCCGGTCAGGCTGATGACATCTGGCATGAACTGACCAGCACGGAAAACCCGCATTCCGTGCATGATACCCTGCAATGCCAAAATTCAAAACGGCGGCTGAAAGGTAACGAAGGTGCGAGCAGAAATGACGATGACAATCCAGAAGATCCATGCCCGGGAGATCCTTGACTCCCGGGGCAACCCGACCGTTGAAGTTGACCTCATCCTTAAGGATGGCAGCCGTGCCCGGGCAGCGGTCCCGTCCGGTGCGTCGACCGGAACTCACGAAGCTGTTGAACTTCGCGATAAGGATAAGAAACGGTTTGGCGGCAAAGGTGTCCTTACTGCCGTGACAAATGTCAATACAATCATTGCCCCGGCCCTTACCGGGAAGGATGCCTCCGATCAGGCTCTGATCGACCGGACCCTGATCACGCTTGACGGGACACCCAACAAAGGCCGGCTTGGCGCCAACGCGATCCTCGGCGTCTCGATGGCAGCGGCCCGGGCCGTTGCACAGGCCCGCAGGATCCCGCTGTACGAGTACCTGAGCCCCTCGCACAAATATCTCCTGCCGGTCCCGATGATGAACGTACTCAACGGGGGTGTGCATGCCCAGTGGCAGGGAGCGGATTTCCAGGAGTACATGATCGCTCCGTTCGGGGCTCCCGATTTCCACACCGCACTGCAATGGGGTGCGGAAACCTACCATGCGCTGCAGGATATCCTGAAAAAGAAAAATTACCCGACTGCAATCGGCGATGAAGGCGGGTTTGCCCCGAAGGTCGCATCCAATGAGGAGCCGCTCGAACTCATCACTGCCGCTATGGAGCAGGCAGGATACCGGCCCGGCAAAGATATCGGAATCTCACTCGACCCGGCATCAAGCGGGTTTTTCCATAACGGAAAATATGAATTGAAACGCGAGGGGCGGAACCTGAAACCCGAAGAGCTGACTGCGTATTATGCCATACTCGTGGATACCTATCCTGTCATCTCTCTCGAAGACGGGCTTGCAGAGGATGACTGGACAGGATGGAAACAGCTGACAAAAGCACTCGGGAACAAGATCGAACTGATCGGCGATGATATTTTTGTCACATCGCCAGAACTGGTGAAGCGGGGTATAGAAGAGCATACAGCAAACTCGGTCCTGATCAAGCTCAACCAGATCGGGACCGTGACCGAGACCCTTGAGACCATCAGCCTTGCACAGGGTGCCGGGTGGGGCGTCAACGTCTCTCACCGGAGCGGTGAGACGGTTGATTCATTCATCGCTGATTTCACCGTTGCAACACGGGCGGGCAAGCTCAAAACCGGCGCTCCCTGCCGGGGTGAGCGGGTCGAGAAATACAACCAGCTCATGCGAATCGAGGAAGAGCTTGGAGACAGTGCAGTGTATGCCGGCAGGAAAGCATTCGTGCGGTGATCAGGTCCCTACCGTGGTGTCTGACTCCGACTCCCTGAACGAGAACCAGGTTCGCCGTCTCCGCGTCACCTGCCAGCATATCGACCGGACACTCAGCGAGGTCGAAAGTATCCTGAACGAGTCCGCATCCCGGGCCGCATTTCCCACGTACGTTACCGATCTCTCCCCGGCACAACGAAAAACCATTGAGGATTATATCGCCCGTGTCCGGGCCCGCCTCATTCGGATTCTGGAGGGGCAGGGGATTACCGATATCAGGCCGGGCATTCCCGTCACGCGGGCGGTCCGCGGGAGACTCTGTTCAATCGATATCGCGGCCGAAGAAATCAAACCAAAGTACATGCGGGGATATGGCGAGGTCTCCGATAGGCTTGCTACAGAACTGGGTGGCATTGCCGGGGAGTTACAGGGTCTTGTTGTCCACCTCGACCAGCAGCTTGCGGGAGGTGCCGGGCAGGATTTTAAAAAACGCCTTGAACACCTGGAAGTGGCGGGCAATGATCTCGGGCTCCTTTCCCGGATTGAACGAATCGTGGCAGACCGGGGCCTGGTAGAATTCCGGGGAACCATTGCATCGATCCTCGACAGGGCCGAGGACCGGACTTTTGAGATTGCGGTGTTCGGGCGTGTCAGTTCCGGGAAGTCTTCGCTCCTGAACGCGATGCTCGGTACGGATGTGCTGCCAGTGGGCGTGACCCCGGTGACAGCGGTTCCCACGCAAATCCGCCATGGCGAAGAACCATCGCTCATGGTATCGTTTACCGACGCTCCCCAAAAACCTTACAAGATCCAACAGCTCGGTGAGTTCGCCACCGAACAGCAGAACCCGCAAAACGCAAAGCATGTGACACGGATCACCCTCTCCATTCCGGCATCCCGGCTTGCAAATGGCGTCTCTTTTGTCGATACCCCGGGCCTCGGTTCGCTCGCGACAAGCGGGGCTGCCGAGACCCTTGCGTACCTGCCCAAATGCGATCTCGGGGTGGTCCTGATCGATGCGGGATCTACGCTGACCGACGGGGATGTACGGACCATTTTCGCATTGCAGGAAGCAGCCATTCCGGCATATGTCCTGCTCAGTAAAGCTGACATTCTTGACCGATCAGACTGCGAAAAGACCATTGCATATGTGAAACAGCACATTATCGCGGAGACCGGTCTTGATCTGCCGGTCCACCCGGTCAGTGTCCGCCCGTCGCACCGGAACCTGCTCGACCAGTGGTTCGAGAAGGAGATCCTCCCGCTTTACAGTCGCTTGCAGGAGCTCAGGGCCGCATCATTGCAGAGGAAGATGGGTATGCTGAGGGAATCCGTGGTTTTCGTTCTGCGGAATAAAATTCAGCAAAGCCGGCACGAATCATCAGGTACACAGGAAGAGATCCATGAAGTCGAGGCCCGCCTCCGAAGGGCAACCGGCCTTATCGAAGAGACACGCACTGCGGGCGAGCAGGATGCTGATGCAATCGCAGGGACTGTTCCGGCAATCTACTCGGCTTCTGCTGCCAGCGTAATGGATGCAGGATCCCGGGCTGCCGGAGCGGGGATTTCAGCCGGAGAAGTAATCCAGGCAACCATTCTTGGGGAAGTTCAGGGAAGGGCAAAGAACGTCCAGGGCCGGGTTGAATCACTTGCTGTGCGGTTACAGGATGACCTGGTGAAAAGTGCGGGGGATCTTGGCATTGCCGACATTCCCGGAGATGATGAATTCTCATCACTGGTCCGTGGAATGCCAATTTTTGATCCCGGGACGATCCGCGTAACTGCAATAAAAACGTCATACGCTGCTCTGCTCGGAGGGCAGTTCGAGAGAGATCAGATGATCCGCCACATCCGCCAGCAAATCGGGGGAACCTTTGAGCCTGCCCTTGCCAGTTACACGAGAGTCCTGAAGGAATGGACACGCCGGGTGACGGTTCAGATGGGCCAAAAATTTGAGACCTATGCCGAACGTTACCGGGCACAGGCTGAACGATCTTCGGGAGAACAGGAACTGGCGCCGGATGAGGTGCAGGCTATTGAGGAGGAGCTTCGGTTGCTCGGGGACACCCATTAATGCGCTGGCATAAGTCTTCCCGAATATGAACTTTATTTTTTGATCCTCTCCCCGGAAAACCGACCTTCATATTCGCGTTCCGGCAGCATTTCCGGGTCCCGGATGGGATAAACTAAGGGACCGGAACCGGCACGATCAGAAGGGCTTGAGCGGCCTTCATGAGAGGTGCAATTTGGCCGTATTTTAAAAAACGGGGCATTCATCGGGCGCATTCTTCATGGCATCAAAAATGGGGGATTTTACGGGCTTTTCCGGCATTGGACCAGGTGCAGGAAGGGGAAAATGAGCTCGTTCAGGGCTTATTTCACCCATTCGGAGATCCCCTCATAAAGGAGGGTCATTTACCTTCATTTGTCGACATTCCCCCTGCGCCCTGCTTCTTCTTCAACCGCTCGATCATCTCCTGCGCCCTCTGCTTTGCGGCCCGTTCCTTGTCGTCGCCCGGCTCGGCCCACGGCTGCGTAACCTTCCAGGTAAGTTTCCCGCTGAACGGCGGTTCCGGGAATGCACCGGGATCAAAGAGCATCTGTCCTCTAAACTCGACCGGATTCTCCTGGAAACACGACCAGACCGCTTTACGGATCACGGATTCGTCCTGGAACTGGCAGTCAACAAGGGTCAGCTGTTCCCGGAACCTTTGGATGAACTCGTCCGGGACATTGTGGAGAACCGCCGTGAGCCCGGTCGTCCCGATGATATTTTTCTTCTCATCGATCCCGTTTTTCAGGAGAGCCTTGATGGCATTGCCGGTCTTATGCCCCTCGGACTCGGGACCCCCGAGGATCAGGTAGCGGATATTCGGGTTTGCAACGATATTGCAGATAACTTTCTCGATGCCGATATTCGCGGTCTGCAAAGTCCCGGAGAGTGCAGCACCGGTTTCAACACCGGTCCGCACGAGTTTCTCGATCTCCGGCGGAATCTCTTCGGCATCGTACGTAAGGATAATGATAACTGCCGCCGGGGAATAATCGTTCCCTCTCAGGTACCGCCCCTCTTCAGGAGGATACTCCGGGTGTGGTTTTACCTTAAGCATGGGCACTTCCGAATGTCCCGTCAATCCACCGGATGATCTCGTCCCTCACCCGCCGGAATCCGGCCCGGACTTCCTCGTTCGACCCGGTGAACGCCGAAGGGTCTGGAAAGCTTTGATGGATTACTTCCTGTGCTCCCGGGAAGAACGGGCAGGCTTTCTGTGCAGAATCACATACCGTGACTACGGTTTCAATCCCGTTTCCAAAGAGATCGTCAATGAGTTTCGACCGGTGCCCGGAGATGTCGATCCCGATTTCCTGCATCACTGCGATTGCCATCGGGTGGACACGGGTAACTTCGGTGCCACCACTGAATACTTCGTATCGGTCAGCGTACTTTGCATTCATGTACCCTTCCGCAATCTGGGAACGGGCGGAGTTGTGGGTGCAGATAAATAAGATCTTCTTTTTCATGATAACACCAGTATTATTTCACCGCAGCAACGGGCTGCAGGTACCATCATTCTTCCCGCCATACCATTTCTCCCGGAGCCAGAGTGAGACATTCACGAGCCCGATCAACACCGGTACCTCGACAAGAGGACCGATGACCGTTGCAAACGCTGCCGGTGAAGCGATGCCGAAGACCGCGATCGCAACAGCGATTGCGAGCTCGAAGTTGTTGGATGCCGCGGTGAACGAGAGCGACGCTGATTTTGCGTAATCGACGCCGAGCTTCCACGACATCCAGAAACTCGCAAAGAACATGATGACGAAGTAGCAGAGTAGCGGGACCGCGACACGGACAACGTCAAAGGGTACATTGACGATATACTCGCCCTTGAGCGAGAACATCACGATGATCGTAAAGAGCAGGGCGACGAGCGTGATCGGCGAGATCTTCGGGATGAAGACCTGCTCGTACCATGCCTTCGACTTCACGCGGAGCAGGGCAAACCGCGTGATCATGCCGGCCATGAACGGGATGCCAAGGTAGATGAAGACGCTCTCGGCAATCTGGATGATCGTTATCGAGACCGCCGACCCGGCGCCAAGCCCGAGCAGGGGCGGCAGGTAGGTGATAAAGAACCAGGCGTAGACCGAGTAGAAGAAGACCTGGAAGAGCGAGTTCAGGCCGACTATCGCGGCGCAGTACTCGCAATCACCTTCAGCCAGATCGTTCCAGACAATGACCATCGCGATGCACCGGGCGATCCCGACAAGGATCAGGCCGTACATGAACATCGGCTGGTCGCGGAGGAAGATGACCGCAAGGGCGAACATCAGGACCGGACCAACTATCCAGTTCTGGACGAGCGATAAGCCCAGCACCTTTGTGTTCTGGAACACCTTGCCGAGTTCTTCGTACTTCACTTTCGCAAGGGGCGGGTACATCATCAGGATGAGCCCGACCGCGATCGGTATGGATGTGGTTCCGATCGACAGACTCGTGATCAGTGCCGGTACAGAGGGTGAGAAGTACCCGATGGCGATACCAGCCGCCATCGCGAGGAAGATCCAGAGAGTCAGGTAGCGATCAAGGAATGAGAGTTGTTTTATCGCGGCCATTCTTATCTGCCTAAAGGGTGTGCTTTGATGATTTTTTCAAGGACGATGACCGCATCTTCCACAAGCTTCGGGCACTTCTGGCCTGCAATGCGTTTTTCCTGCGCTTCGGCATGCGCCACCGGATCGCTCAGATCATACCCGAGCAGGTCCGTGCAGTTGACCGATCCATGCAGTGCAGTGTAGTCCCGGATAAACTCTCGTACCAGCTCATAGGTTCTCTCCCGTTCTGCACAGGTTTCCGGTATTGATTTCCCGTATTTCAGCCCGATAACCATGATCGCACCGGCAACTGCACCGCAGATGTTCCCGGTCCGCCCGACACCGCCACCAAACCCACTGGCAACTTTGCAGGCAGTGTCCCGATCCATTCCCAGTTCTTCAGAAAACGAAGACAATAATGCCTGCGTACAGGAAAATCCCCCCTTGAAACCGGCAATTGCCTCATCTGATTTTGTCATGAAAACCATTCCTCGTTTATGCGGTTCGGCCGGAGATTCTTTGAATTATTTCCTTCATCCGATTCACACCCTGCTTGTCTTCTCGTAAATAATTTTCTCCATCTCGTCAGAAAACGATTTTACCCGCGCACCCACAACAGGCGATACGGCACTGATTGCGTGGACCAGTTCCCTGGCATGAAGCAGCCCCGCGATTTCCTTGTCGCAGGTCCTGCCGAAGCGGGGCGCCCGGCAGAAATGACAGATCCTCAGGCCGTAATGCTGGAGCTGTTCCGGGCTCAAGCGTGTCCCGTGCAGTTCCGCACTTGCTGCTACGGTCGAACCGCAGGGGGAACCCCTTGTTACCCGGACGCTGTCAATGGTCCCGTCTTCCTGTACCTTCACCTCGAACGAAGGTCTCCCGAATACCTTTGCATACTCGTTGATTGCCGGCACCCAGGTGTTGTCTTCGAGCGAGCACATCGTCGCGGGGGCAATGATATCCTCATTGATTGCCTTTGCCTGACGGAGGAATCCGGGCCCGAAACTGACCCCGAGGATGACCGGCTTCAGTTTATCGATGATCGCAAGTGCAACGTCCGGATGACGAACGTAGGAGATGTAGAGGTCGCATTCCGGAAGCGTCAGTTCGATGTCATCCACCATCATCCCCGAGGGGAATGGTGCCATGATCCATTCGGTCGGGAATTTTTCCCGGATGACCTCGTAGGCCCGGTCACCGAATTTTCCGTCACTCACGATACCGATTTTCATACGATCACTCCAAGCGCCCGGTATGCTGCTTTTTTGATCATTTCTGCCGGAATCTCCTCGTAGCGTTCATTGCCGATCTCAATTGCACGACAGCAGATGCTCTTCCCCGCAAGTGTACTACAGGAAGGGCAGTCAGTGGAGACGACACCGGCGGCGAGAAGATCTTCAACCTGTACGCCATTCATGCGGATCTCGTTTGATTCTGCAATCCGGGTCTTGTCAAGAAGCGTCTCGGTCAGATTAATCTTCACACCCGCGGGAGCAAACTCATTCCGGAGCTCATCAATAACCTCCCGAAGCGCATCTCCGGTCTTCCCGCACCGCTCGCAGGTTGCATCACCAACCGCAAAGTGCTTCCATTCAATCTCAAGGCGCTTGTAACGAGATGCAATCATTCCTGGCAACTCCCGTTCATGATAACACGAACTACTTTCTCGATCTCATCATACTGCACTTCGTCCATCCCCTTCTTCTCAATCCCAAGTTCGGTAGCGATGATGTGGACATCCGGCACAAGACCGGCGGTGAGTTTCTTTGTTGCGCAACAGTCCGTGCACCCGTCAAGCACGATGAGACGTTCTGCGCCTCCCGCATCCATCTTGAGGGATTCTGCGGACTGCTTACAGTTCATGCACAGGAACATGCCGGGTTTTCTCTGCATCAGGAGCAAACCTGCCTGCGTGGTGAGCTTCCCGACGTTCGAGATTCCCGAGCAGGTAACAAGGGCGTAGGTCACTCGTTTTCCCCCGTTACCGGTTCTGCCCCCTCCTTCCGGTAATAGAGCAAGCAGTGGCAGTGCCCGTCTTTTGCAATCTCGTCCAAGTGGTAAATGCACGGGCAGATGATCGCCCGGTCTTTTTCTTTGTCCCCGGACCGGAGCCGGCATGGGCAGTACCGTTCCCCGAACTTGGCCTCGTTGCGTGCCAGTCCCCGGATTACCCTATCCAGTATTTCGTTATCCGGATTCAATACCCAGCCGTTCTTCCGGGCGTACTCTTCAGCCAATGCCCGTATTTCTTCTTCAGCAATCGTATCTCTTCGCCTCTTACCGCTTCAGCAGGTTCCGCCGCACCCGCATCCGCACCCGCTGTCTTTTCCACTGGTCTTTTTGCCGGGCCCGGCGGAATCTTTCACCCGGCCTTCCCCCTTCCAGCACGCAGCAACGATCTTCTCGATATCGTCATTCGTGTAATTCTTTGAAGGTCCTTTAGTGATGCCGAGTTCCGTCATCACAAGGTGTTGTCCCACCGGGACTCCCTGTGCCTCGGCAATCTTCTTTGCACAGAGCATCGGGCAGCCGTCAAGCACGACAACCTCATCTACGACTTTTGCATTCCTGACCAGTCCCTCTGAACCGATGGCAAGCAATGCAACGCAGGCAATAGCCCCGTAGCCTTCTTCGGTCAGCTGGATGGCTGCAAGGTTCGTGAGTTGTCCGGTGTTTGCCTGCCCGGCACAGGGGAATATAATCCGTTTCTTCTCGTTCTGTCCGCATGAACATGATGGTGTTTCTGCCATTTTTTTTACTCCTGTAACAGTGATTTTATCTCGTTTACGTCCGGCACCCGGCCTTCTGCAACGACTTCCCCGTTGATGAAGAGTGCGGGGGTGAGCATGACCCCTGCCTCAACGATCGCATCCAGGTCTTCGACTTTCACTACTTCGGCGGCAATGCCAAGTTCCTTTACCGCAGCCTGCACGTTGTCCAACAGCCGCTTGCACTTTGCGCAGCCGGTCCCGAGTACTTCGATCTTTGTCATAATTCCTCTCCGGAAAGCATTTCAATTTTTTTTGTATTAATAAGTATGTTTGATCCACTTTTCCCACTGAATCAGTTGATCAGCTGCAGCACGAATCCCTGCTGGCCCAGCAGATCTCCACGATTTTGTTCCGATGCTGCCCATGCACAGGCAAACAGAAGAACCAACGCATTTTCGAGCGTTGTATTGTACAGATCGTTTGTGTCCTCCCGGGAGCCCGGTTCTTTGACAAGCACAGGGAGAGTATCGCTGGAGAATGTGGCGAATCGTTGGGGCGCAGGAAATGATTTATCGAGACGCTCTGCTTGTTCCCTGACAATGACAAACGCCTCCTGGACGACACGGGGGGGACGGACCTCGTTCAGTTTTATAACCTCCTGATCCGCAACCCGCGCCGCATCATTGTAATCCCCACGGGCGAACCAGATAACAACCATTGCGGCCGCATGGCCGGATTCCTGGGACACGTTCTGGAGCACGTGGGGGATTTTCTCCACATAATTTCTGATTGGTTCAGCAAGGTCACCCTGTGTATTCGAAGCAGAGACTGGAACCCCGAACCTGCGTCTGAGCCGCACGAGCAGGATAGAAAGACTCACGGCATATAATACTTCAAGAACAACCGTGGAGAGGGCATCGAGCGGAAATCCCAGAAATATGACCGAGTAGAGAGGTGTTGTCAGCGCAACAAGATCCTTTTCTGGCCGGATCCATGCAAGATACGCGAGCACACATGAAGCGAGCAGGCATCCGGTGATCGAGATATGCACATCTACTGCAATATCGTAAATCCAGATGAGGATTCCAAAAAATGCACCCCCGAAACTGAACAGGGGTACCAGGTATTCCAGCCTTCGATTCAGCGTTTCGTTGTTTTCTTTTGTATCACCGGGCATGAGTGCCAGACCTCTCCTGAACCATTGTTGATATGAAATTTCGCGAAACCTGCCCATCCGGAGATTGCTCGTGGTTTTTTGCGATGCTCTTTTTGTACTCTTCCATGATTGCCCGGGTATATGCTTCCGTAACCCCCGGGGGAACATCGTTGTAGACCCGGATCTTCTTCATCAGTGCTTCGCTGATACGAGAGTCATTTCCAGGATTCTGTTCCCGCACGGCGGTAATACTCTCGTCGAGCATCGCGATCCCGGTCATGATCCCGTTGACCGGAATCTGCCGGATTCGCCGCAGGGCATCAGCGGCACAGCAGGGTTTATCGTTGCTCATGGTCCCCCCTTTAGAAGAAGTTCCCGAAGAGGAACCCGGCGATGGTCGAGAATACAATCACAAGACCGGCATACACCAGCGTCTTCTTCGCCCCGATGATCCGGTAAATCACCAGCAGGCTCGGGAGGCTGATGGAGGGACCGGTCAGGAGGAGCGCAAGGGCAGGGCCTTTTGCCATCGATCCCGAAAGATACCCGAGGGTAGTCCCGATGACCGGCACCTCGAGGAGCGTGGGCATGTACAACACCGCCCCGATGATCGCGGCTAGGAACGTTGCCGAAAGCGAGTTGTCGCCAATGAACGGTTTGAACGTCTCCGGGGGCAGGAAGTAGGCAAGGACCCCGAGCGCGAACGTACCAAGGACAAGGATCGGGAAGATCTTCTTGGTTAAGTCCCAGATCTCAAGCCCCCAGTCGGTTGTCTCATCGCGGGTGAAGTAGTAGATGAGGAGGAATGCGACCGCCATCGAGAGGAAGTACACGATCAGGAGCCGGTAGAATACATCGAGCGCTGATGTGCCAACAAGGAGAATCGCGACCAGGAAGACAAAGAACGCCGGCATTACCCATCCCGGACGAGTGTCCGCCTGCGCCATCACCGCACGGCGGGCCGCCGCGTGCGTCTTCTTCGTCTCCTCATCCTGCTGCGGGAAGAGGCTCATCATAATAAGGCCGATCACGATAGAGAGCACAACCGCCGCAAGCGCCCGGGCAACACCGAGATCGAACCCGAGCACCTTTGCCGTGTACACGATGGCAAGAATGTTGATCGCCGGCCCCGCGTACAGGAATGTGATTGCCGGTCCAAGCCCGCTGCCCTTCTTGAGGATGCCGGCAAACATCGGGAGGATCGTGCAGCTGCACACCGCAAGGACGGTTCCTGATACCGACGCGATCCCGTACGAGGTGGTCTTCTTCGTTTCCGGGCTGAAATATTTCAGGATTGCATCTTTTTTGATGAACGATGCAATGGCCCCGGCAATGAAGAATGCCGGGACAAGGCAGGTGACGACATGCTCTGATAAGTATTCGAGCAGTGTCGTCCAGCCAAGCAGGAGTGAACCGATAATGGGATCTGTCATTTGAGTACCTCACACGAGCGGGAGCGAGAATGTTGCCAGCAGGAGGAGCCCCTCATCCCCCGCATCGACACGGTGCACCTTATCGGCAGGCATAACCGCAGCAACGCCGGGGCGATACGGGATCGTCACCCCGTCCAGCACGCAGGAGCCGCTTCCTGCAAGCACATCGTGGATCTCCACCTGCCCCGCGTGTGCATGGTCCCCGATGGCACAACCGGGTTCGATCCGGACGTGGTGGAGACTCATACGCTCTCCGGTGTCCTTTCCCAATACCAGGTGCCGCAGTGCTACCCCTGAAAATTTCGGGTGTGGGTTCCACGGCAGGGATTCAGCAGAGATTGTCTGCCCGGACATGACCATTGTGATGTGCCTCGAGAGTTGTTCTGGTTCCATGTCATTCACAACATTTCAATTTTTGTTGAATTAACATAAACAATGCAAGATTATATATCTTCGCATTTCAGATTAGTTTGAAATGAAAAGGACAGCCACATCCTGTTGCGGGAAACCGGCAGAGAGCGGGAACCCGGCAACGGAGATTCCGGAACAGATCCAGATGGAACTCGATGCAATCGGAGGGCTGGACGCACTTGCCAGCCGTATCCCCAAAGCGGCAGAGCTTGAGAAGAGAGGCAGAATTTACCAGGCACTCTCCGACCCGCTCCGCCTCTCCATCCTCTATATCATCAAAGACCAGCCACTCTGCGTCTGCGTCATCAACCGTTTCATGCGGCTCTCCGGATCGAAACTTTCCTACCATCTCACCGGTCTCAAGGAAGCCGGATTGGTTGAGGGAACATATGAAGGGAACTGGATCATCTACTCGATTACGGACCGCGGGCGCCGGTTACTGCAATGCACGGAATACGCAGTTAAGTGAGAGGCCCCGGCTGTGATGCACAAGTCAAAAAACCGATAGCAAGATGACAAATTGTCAGGTTGAGGCGGTTCTTTCCATCGACAGCAGGGGGCAGATCGTAATTCCTAACAACGTACGTAAGCGGGCAAAGATCAGGTATGGTGATAAACTCGCTCTTGTCAGCTGATGACCCGGGATGAAATTTGCCGTCTCTCCCTGATTCGCACTGACAATTTGTCATATGAGGTGACCGGTGTCGTTTGTTCCCTGGTTTCCGATAAGGGAGACTAAAGATCTTGTCATTTTCGCATTCAGACCATAGAGCGTGAGTATCTTATGCACGATAATCAACGGATTTTAACGATAATAATTCTGGTTTTCTTCCTCATCGGAATCAGCATAACAGCTGGATGTATCTCGCAGGTGAAATCATCCGGATCAGTACCCGTGAAGGCCGGTCCCGGCGGCACGGTTGAAAAAGTCGAAGTCTACCACTTCCACTGGGATCAGCAATGTGCTTCATGTATTGCGGTTGGCAATCTTGCTGAAAAGACCGTGAATGAGAATTTTAAAGATGAACTTGCGTCGGGACGGCTCGTCTTTGCGCACGTAAACGCCCAGCAACCGGAGAATGCCGCACTCGCGGAAAAGTACGGCGTAACCGGATCCTCCCTCTGGATCGGCGTTTATAATGCAAACGGATTCTACAAAGAAGAGAATATCAAGGTCTGGTATCTCATCAACAACAAGGAAATGTATCCCACCTATCTGTCAGGGATCATTTCCAAAAGGTTGAACGGGGATCTCTCCTGACATGGACCTCCTGAATTTCCTCGGGACAATGGGAGAAAGCCCCATTCCGGTTGTTGCCGCATTTTTTCTCGGCCTGATGACCGCCATCAGTCCCTGCCCGCTTGCAACCAATATCCCCGCCATCGCGTATATCTCAAAAAGGATTGACAGCAGCCGGCATACACTTCTGGCTGGCTTCGTATACACGCTCGGCCGGATGGCGGCGTATATCGCAGTCGCGTCGGCCATCGTCCTTTTCGGGATGAACCTCCAGTTCATTGCCCTGGGACTCCAGCGTTATGGGGAACTGCTGCTGGGGCCGTTCCTCGTGCTGTGTGGCATCTTCCTGCTCGGCATCGTTCATTTCGACCGGCTGCCCATGGGAGACTGGTTCTCGGGGTTCACGTCCGGCATCTCCTCACGGTTTGCAGACATGGGATACCTGGGCGCGTTCTTGCTCGGAGTGATCTTCGCGCTGAGCTTCTGCCCGTTCTCCGCTGTGCTTTTCTTTGCCATGCTCATCCCGCTCGCCCTTGGAGCGGGTGACCCGGTGATCATCCCGGCAGTGTTCGCATTTGCCACGGGTTTGCCGGTCATCGTGATCTCGTTTTTGCTTGCCCAGGGAATCGGGAAATGTAAGGGGATGATGCAGAAGGTCGGTGCCGCTGAGGTCTGGATACGAAGGGCGGTTGCGGTGGTATTCATCGTCATCGGCCTGTATTATCTTGTGCTTGTTTATGGGCATGGCATAATCTGATTAACCGTACACACGGCCAGACGAATTCATGGGTCCGAGGGGTAAGGCCCGGACACATTTTTTAGCAGGTATGGCATACCTTTCAGCCAATGAGATCCGTAATCCGCCCGGCGATTGTTGGAGTAGTGCTTCTTTGTCTTCTCTTGCTCCCGCCTGTTTCGGCGGAATTGTGCCAGGGATCCGGAACGTGCCCGGATCACATGGGATCCGGTGTACCGGACGAGACTATCTGTATCTACTCCTTCTACGGCAACGGGTGCCCGCACTGCGAGCGCGTAAAACCGCTCATCGATGAACTCGCAGCAAAGTACCCGCAGGTTCAGCTCAAAACGTATGAGATCTATTTCAACACTACCAACCAGGCGATGTTCTATGAGTTCAACCAGCGCTACGGGATCACCGACATGAGCGTGCCAACCCTCTTCATCGGGGACCGGGCGCTGGTCGGCGATGCCGCCATCCAAAAAGAGCTTGAGGAGCGGATCCTCTGGTATACCGATAACCCGGCCGTCTGCCCGTCGACCTACACAAAATCCGGCGGCCTCCCGTTCCACATATCCCCTGCCGAGCCGGTTGACCTGACCGTGCCCGCGATTGTCATTGCAGCCATCATCGACAGCATCAACCCGTGCGCCTTTGCCGTCCTCATCTTTCTCCTCGCGTACCTGACCTCACTTGGTAAACGGCAGCGGGTTCTTGCGGTCGGCATCACCTACATCGCCACGGTCTTTGTGGTCTATTTCGTTGCCGGACTCGGGCTCCTGACCATTGTCCAGCAGCTGGGATTTTCAGGGATTGTTTTCACGATAGCTGCGGTCATTGCCATCATTGCCGGGCTCATCAACATCGCCGAAGTCCTCCTGAAACGCGAGATCTTCACGCTCGCGATCCCCGGTTCAAAGAAAGCAGCGATCGACGAGTACGTGAAACGGGCATCCGTCCCTTCGGCTATCATCCTCGGAGGGGTCGTCAGTATGGTGGAACTGCCCTGCACCGGCGGCGTGTACCTTGCCATCCTCGGGCTGATCGGCGACCGGATGACCCTTCTCAATGGCATCCCGTACCTCCTGCTCTACAACCTGATCTTCGTGCTCCCGCTCATCCTGATCCTGCTCGTTGTGTACTGGGGCGGAACACCGGAGAAGATGGAGGCGTACCGGACGGGGAGTCGCCGGTGGGTACGGCTCCTCATCGGACTTATGATGGTCGCACTCGGGGTGGCGATGCTGACGGGTGTGATTTAGATGACGGAAAAGGGGGGAGGGCCTGCAGGGATGAACTGGTGTTTTGGTACATCAGAGATAGCACCCAACTCGGGAGTGTGAAGATTTTTCATCTGTGCAGCAGATTATCGTTCCGAAACAGGTGGCGATAGCAATGAACTTGTGTACATTGGCAAAATTTTCCGCATCTGGCCCGGTCAAAAAAGACCTGATGAAAACCGCAGGGTCGAACATCGTAATCGTCGGCCTTGAGACCGGGCAAGTGATCCAGCCCCACCCGGAACCCTATGCTGTTGTTTTTGTCGTTTTGCAGGGCAAAGGGTCATCACTGCCGGAACAACAGAGCATCCCGTCAAACCCCTACATCTTGTTTCCGTGAAAACGGATGAGAACCGGGGCATCCGGTGTGATCAGCGGATGATCATTCTCGGCATCCGCGAAGACGTATGAGGAAATGAGAACCCCATGACCGCGATAATCCAGGTCTCAGATCTGACAAAATCTTTGGCAAGAGCACTGCTGTAGACCATATCTCGTTCGATGTCAAGAAGGGCGAAATTTTCGGCTTCCTCGGCCCCAACAGCGCAGGCAAGACCACCACCCGGATGTTGACCGGCGTCATACCCCCCGATTCCGGGACCGCTACAATCCTCGGCTATGATATCCGGTCCGAGCCGGTCATGGCAAAGCAGGAGTTCGGGGTCATGCCAGAGACATCGAACGCCTACACGGACCTCTCCGCATGGCAGAACCTGATCCTGATGGGCGAACTCTACGGGCTTCCGCGTGCCCGGGCAGAACAGCGTTCATCAGACCTGCTCGGCAGGGTGGGGCTCCTTGAGAGGAAAGATCAGACGGTGCAGGCATACTCCAAAGGGATGAAGCAGCGGCTCATTCTCGCGATGGCTCTTATCCATGAACCGGAACTCATCTTTCTCGATGAGCCAACGAGCGGTCTCGATGTACAGAGTACCCAGATGATCCTCTCCCTGCTGCGTGACCTGAATACGCAGGGGACCCCCCTCTTCCTCACCACGCACAACATGGAGGAGGCCAACCGGCCTTATAGAAGAGACACGCACTGCAGGCGAGCAGGATACTGATGCAATCGCAGGGAGTATTCCGGCAATCTACTCGGCTTCCGCTGCCAGCGTAATGGATGCAGGATCCCGGGGTGCCGGAGCGGGGATTTCAGCCGGAGAAGTAATCCAGGCAACCATTCTTGGGGAAGTTCAGGGAAGGGCAAAGAACGTCCAGGGCCGGGTTGAATCACTTGTGTTGCGGCTGACGGGTGACCTG
>Ga0074198_1000132_pt1 | contig 113250 bp, 114 predicted proteins | sample EPASupsiteSAE323_FD_64527 | JGI IMG/M metagenome (GOLD analysis project Ga0074198, IMG submission 64527) | Bioremediated contaminated groundwater from EPA Superfund site, New Mexico - Sample SAE3-23 | ecosystem: Environmental > Aquatic > Deep subsurface > Groundwater > Contaminated ... | reverse complement strand
AGGCTGCCGGAAGGATGCAAACTGGGAATGTTCCTGAATAGGATGGAGACTGAATTAAATGATTGAGAGTGAATGTAATTTGCGGGCAGGAGTATATAAAGTCCAAACATTCGGGACTACACAGCTAGAAAATTCTGGCGATTAGTTTAATAAAGAAGCATTCCAAGCAAATCTCGTGGTATGACTATGTCATTTCAGATCGAGAAGATTCATGCACGCGAGATCCTTGACTCACGGGGAAATCCTACTATTGAGGTAGATGTTTACACCTGCTGCGGCTTTGGCCGGGCGGCTGTGCCTTCAGGCGCGTCCACGGGCACACATGAGGCCCTGGAGCTGCGCGATGGCGGCGAGAGATACGGCGGAAAGGGCGTTCTCAAGGCAGTCAGGAATGTCAATGAGATGATTGCTCCTGAGCTTTTGGGAATGAATGCTTCAGCTCAAAGGGAGATCGATGATTTCATGATCGAGATGGATGGCACTCCCAATAAGTCCAATCTGGGTGCCAATGCCATCCTGGGTGTCTCCATAGCCGTGGCCAAAGCGGCGGCAGCTTCTGCAGAAATGCCTCTCTACAAATATCTGGGCGGGGTTAACACCTGTCGGCTGCCTATTCCTTCATTCAATGTTCTAAATGGCGGCCAGCATGCTGGAAATGATCTGTCAATTCAGGAGTTCATGATTCAGCCCACCGGTGCCAAGACGTTTTCCGAGGGCCTGCGCATGGCTGCTGAGACATATCATGCTTTAGGCAAGATCCTGAAGGGCAAGTATGGGGTAGGCGCAACAAATGTGGGCTACGAGGGTGGCTATGCACCGCCGCTGGTCAAGACCCGCGATGCGCTCGATGCCATCATGAGCGCCCTTGATCTCAGCGGCTATGGTGAAGAGATTAAGATAGGTCTCGATTCGGCAGCATCCAGCTTCTACATGGAAGGCGGATATTCGGTGGACGGAAACAGGCTCACGCCTGGAGAGCTCATCGATTACTATGTCGATCTGGTCAATACTTACCCAATTATTCTGCTGGAAGATCCCTTCGAGGAGGAAGCTTACGATGATTTCGCCCGCCTGACCACAAAGCTACCGGGCACAATCATAGTAGGAGACGACCTCTATGTGACCAACATCAAGCGCTTGGAGAAGGGCATTAAGATGAAGTCCGGAAATGCTCTGCTTCTCAAGCTCAATCAGATCGGCTCCGTGTCCGAGGCCTTCGATGCTGCCAGGATGTCCTTCCGGGCAGGTTGGAAGGTCATGGCTTCACATCGTTCGGCAGAGACCGAGGACTCGGCATTGGCAGATGTATCGGTGGCTTTGGGCTGCGAGCTGCTCAAGACTGGAGCGCCAGCAAGGTCTGAGAGGACTGCCAAGTACAACCAGCTTCTGAGAATCCAGGAACAATTGGACGAGGCTGCAGATTACGCCACGATTTAAGCCTTAAAAACGGCTCAGTCCCGGAAATTCGGGACGGGCCAATCATCTTTCTTATTTCTTGCTTTGATCTTTAATCCTGCCAAAAAGGCTGTCATTTTATCTCTTCTTCCCTCGAGCTCAATCAGCAGCACCGGGAAAACCGTGAATGTCATAAGCAGAGCCACAATCATGGAGAGGACTGTCACTGCTCCAAAGTTGTTCGTGATCATGAAGGGTGAGAAGACTAAGGCGGAGAAGCCGAAGACCACTGTAAGCCCAGACGAAGCTATTGCTGATCCGATGCGATAGAAGGTCTTCTGCAAGACATCCATCATCTCTCCTCCATTTCCCAACTCCTCGTAAAACCGCTCCATAATGAGCACGGCATATTCTGAGCCTACACCTAAAACCAAAGCGCCAAGCGTTGCAGTCATGGGAGTATAGCTTATATCCATGAAATGCATGGCTACTCCCATCCAACCAATGACCACTACCATAGGAACAATTGGTAGCAGTGATTTAATTAGGTCCCGGTAGATTATAAGCAGCAGGATGTATATGAGCAGCAATCCCAGCATTGTCATCTCTATTCTGCCGGTCGTTAAACCCACAATCACATTTGAGAGCAGATATCCCTTGCCTGTCTGGATAGCCGAGTATCCCGGAGGAATCTCCCGCCAAGCAATATCTTTATCTATCTCCTTTTTCAGCTCTAGAATTCCTGCTTCGCCGATATTTTCCTGAGCGTTGCCCAAATCCAGTTCAATCAAGGCAGTATCGCGGTTGTTCAGGTATTGATCGGTGGTTGTGGCAGGAAGCTTAGCGATGATATCTTCTATTGCGGTCTTGTCATCGGGTATCTGCCCGTTTCCAGCAGCTTTGACGTAGGTGGCAATGCTTGTAGCAGCCCGAACCTCTTTTCTGTTAGACAGCTCATAGGAGGCGAACTCGTCCATCCACTTCAGAATCATGGGATCTGTTAAGTCCCCACCTTGAACTACGACCTCCATTGTGTCGGTTCCACCAAAGAACTTGGTCAGATGGCGGTAGTTGACAAGCTCAGGAAGATTCTGAGGAATGTACTTTTTGTAGTCTGTAATTGTAGGGATATTCTCATCAAGCTGGATGCCAATAACAGCTACTATCAGGGCTACTGCTAAAACCGCCTTCCATCTGGCCACGGCTGCTTTTGATGTCCTGGCCAAAACCGTACCCACGTTTCCGGCGGTGCCTTTATTCTTCTCCTTTCTCTCATCTGTGATGTTTTGCACTGGTATGCGGCAAAGGATAGTGGTGCCTACCAGGGCTGCCGACAAAAAGCACATGAAAATTCCAATGATACAGAGCTTTCCAAAGTCCCGGACCATAGGCACCGTCGAGGTCATCAGAGAGACGAAGCCTGCTGCCGTAAGTATCAGGGCAATGAAAACCGCGGGGACAGTATGTGCTGTCATGGATGCGGCGGCTTCGTCAGCAGCCCGGCCTGATGAAAGCTCTTCGTCAATTCGGGTTCGAAATTGTATGGCGTAATCTATGCCAAGCCCAATGAGGATGGGAAATGCGGCCATTGAGACGAATGAGAGGGGGATCTTGAGATAGCCCATAGCTCCGAAGGTCCAAACTATTCCCAGCAGAACCACTGGTAGGGGCAAAATTGGATATTTGCTCTGCCTGAAGAAGATGATCAGAGCCAGGGCCATGAGGACAATGGCTACTAACAGAAGTTCAGTCATATTTGCAGACATCTCGGACTTTATGGAGATGTTGAGGGGGATATTTCCAGTGACAGAAACGGTTGTATCCGGCGGGAATATGGAGTTGTCTACGGTGGCCTCAGTTTCTGTTACGATCTCTTCAATTTGGGAATCCGGCAGGTGTAGTGGGACAGCTACGTCCAGTACGGCATGCTTTCTGTCCGGCATGATGGCCTGCAATTGGGAGGCGTCTATCTTTGATAATATTTGATCTATCTCTTCTTGGCTTTCTGGAATATTTCTCGTTCCAGTCATCTGCTCTTCTGCACCTGCTACTATCTCGGATATGCTTATAATTCCCAATACATGGTTGACCTCTGACATATGCTGGCTGACTCTGTCCATCGCTTTGAGAACCTCAGGACTGGCTATATCGTCTGCCTCGATTACTACGGCGATGGAGTCTATGCCGAAACGGTCCACATAGAGATGATTGTACTCTTGATAGAGCTGGGATGATTCTTCAACGAAGGCAGTGGTGCCCACATTCATCTCAATTTGCTGAGAGTAATGAACTGATGCCACGGTGAGGATCGCAGCGAAAAGCAGGATCACCATCGGATGGTTGGCTATCGATGACCCTATCCTCTCTAGCGCTTCCATATTTGATTATCCTTAATGCTAATCATTCAGTACGTTCCAAATCAGCATTATGATCAAACCTACTTCAATGTTGTGATTCTATAATTGCGATTGAGTTGACACATCTCTTTCGCATCACAATTCATCCTTATAATTCCGATATCTTCCGCAGTTTTCTCAAAAAAGTCCTTATAACTCGTATGCTTATTTCTCGATTGGAGGTGAGGACAAGACCTGCAAGGACCATGAAGCACTTCCTTTAATGGGCTCGTATCTAAGAGCTGGGGGCTTTTGCCCCCAACTCCACAGCATGGCCCTTGGATTGTGCTAAATGGCAATGCATCAATTGGCTTAAAGGGACATGCAACTGGAAATGATGCATACTGCAGTCTAAGATGTCCTTCCTGGGCCTGAGAAGCTCTTCTTTATCGAGCGCAAAATTCATATGTTTTACATAAATAGATACCTATTTGGAAATAACAAGCAAAATTGCTTGCATAGATATATAGCACATTAAGTGTCGTATTTGATTACATGCAATTCTGGAGGGAGAAAACAATGATCAATAGACAAATATTTTCTGCAATGGTTTTTATCATTGCATTAACTGCGTTCTCGGCAGTTGCTGAAGAGCAAAAGGAGCTGACGGTTTTTACGGCTGCATCGCTTACAGGCGCTTTCACCGAGATTGGTGGAGTCTTTGAGAATGAGACCGATATGACCGTGGCCTTTAACTTTGATGGATCTCAGGCGCTTCGTACTCAGATAGAGAACGGAGCTTATGCTGACGTCTATGCCTCAGCTAACAAGAAACAGATGAATGCCGTAAAGGATGCTGGGCTGATCAACAACAGCAGCATGATCATATTCACCAAAAACAAGATCTCGTTAATCATTCCAAAGGAAAACCCTGCCAAGATCAATAACCTCAGCGACCTGGCCCGGCCCGGGATCAAGATCGTCATGGGGACCAAGGATGTCCCGGTAGGAGACTATGCCCTACAGATCATCAGCAAGCTCGGCAACGATTCTGCCTATGGCCCGGACTACAAAGCAAAGGTACTTGAAAATATCATCTCTCAGGAAACCAATGTAAATTATGTTGTGACCAAGGTGGCTTTGGGTGAAGCGGACGTGGGATTTGCCTATGTCTCGGACATCACTGAGGATATGGCCAGCAAGGTTGACAAAATCGACATACCTGATGAGTTCAATGTAGTGGGCGAGTATCCCATAGCGGTGATGAAAGAATCCAAGTATCCTGCTGAGAGCCAGGAATTTGTAAATTTTGTTGTCTCAGATGAAGGCAAGGCAATCCTTGAGAAATACGGATTCGCTCCAGTCTAAGAACGACCGAAAGCTCTTTCTTTTGAGCCGGGGAAAACAATTGCGGTGGTTAACGCCCCGGCTCCAATACCTTTAAAAAATGAATTGCCAGTGTAATCGCGTGGCTGAGATGAAGAGATAAGGATATGTCCAAGGATTCCGATCAGGCGGAGACTGGCGGTTTTCGCGAGAGCGGTCTTACAGATCTGGTAAATAAGGAGCATAGGTCCATCGGTACGGATGCAGTTATTGCATCCAGGAGCCGGGAAATCGCTCTCAAGGCAGTTATCGGACTTCTGCTGACTCTGGCTATGGCCTTCATAGCTTTGCCTGTGATTGCGCTTTTTTTTAGGAGTCCTCTGGACACCATTCTGGAAACAATGCATGATCCGGTTGTGATAGATGCATTAAAGCTAAGCCTTATGACCTCGACCATCACCACTTTTACTGTAGTGATTATGGGCACGCCCATAGCTTATGTAAGCGCTAGATTCAATTATTGGGGTAAAGAGCTTGCAGATTCCTTGATTGACCTGCCGGTTATCATGCCCCCTGCAGTGGCTGGCATTGCCCTGTTGGTGGCCTTTGGAAGGATGGGCCTGGTTGGCCATTACCTGAACTCCTTTGGGATCAGCATTGCCTTCACCACTATGGCGGTGATCATCGCTCAGGTCTTCGTCTCCTCTCCTTTTTACATTCGCCAGGCCAGAACGAGCTTTGAAGATGTGGATCTGTCCCTTGAGAATGCCGCCAGGACGCTGGGGGCCACGCGATTTTATACATTCATTCATGTCATCCTGCCGATAGCCATGAATGGCCTCATCTCTGGAGCCATAATGGCCTTTGCTCGATCTCTTGGCGAGTTTGGAGCTACTATAATGTTCGCAGGGAACTTCCAGGGGCGGACCCAGACCATGCCCCTGGCCATTTATACAGCCATGCAGGGTGATCTGGATGTTTCGTTGTGTCTGTCCATTATACTTGTTGCATTCTCTTTTGTGGTCATAGTATTGGTGAAGACTCTAACCCGGCGGGTGTGCAAGAAATGCTAGAGGTTAATATTAAGAAAGGGCTTCGGGACTTCGATCTGTGTCTGAAGCTGGACATAGATCGTGGCAGGACGCTCATGCTTGTGGGGGACAACGGCTGCGGAAAAACCAGCCTTCTCAACCTTGTTGCAGGTCTTGACACTCCGGATGAGGGCAGGATTTCCCTGGACGGTCGAGCGTTATTCGATTCCGAGAAGGGGATCAATATTCCTCCTGAGTCCAGGGGCATTGGCTATGTCTTTCAGAGCTATGCCCTCTTTCCGCATATGAGCGTCTATGATAATGTAGCATTTGGACTTCGTGTCAGAAATATGCCAGCTTCTGAGATCGATGCTCTTGTTAAGGAGCATCTGGATCGGGCTGGACTGTGGGATATTCGGAAGGCTAAGGCGGCAGACATCTCAGGGGGGCAAAAGCAGAGGATTGCTCTGGCCAGAGCCCTGATCATCGAGCCCAGGCTGCTTCTCCTTGATGAGCCGCTTTCAGCTTTGGACGTGAGAAAGCAGGCAATCATGAGAAGGGAGCTGAAGGAGAGCATCCGGGCCTGCGGGGTTCCATGCATCATAGTAACTCATGATCTCAGAGATGTTGTGATCATGGGGGATTTTGCCTGTCTTCTGGAAAGGGGAAAGGTCGTCCTCCATGGCAAAGCAGAGGAGGTCATCTCCTGGGGGTCTGGACTGGATGGCGTGGATGATATCTGATTGATTTGGTGGTTGTTGAGATGGATCTGCTGGGTGAGGCAAAAAAGCGTTTCATTGCTGAGATTGAGAGGCATGGCTGTAGGCTAGCTGAGGAGATTGTGGTGAGTGCGCCGCTTTCTGCCCAGCAGGCCATCGGAGACCCGGGGAGGGATGACCTTGCCATCTTACGGGGCCGGGAGGTGCTGGTGCAGGCAGTCTTTCGGGGCTGTGCCGGGCAGGCTTTTTCTGTAGATATGGGCCGTTTTAAGGGAAGCCTGGGCGACGTGCTGACAATGCCCTTGAATAGCATCTTCGAGAGAGCGGTCCTGGTTTCAACGATGAATGCGGTCCTTCGGTGTCTCGGGCTCGTGGAAGGGACTGTGCATTGCAGGGATTGCGGGCCGAATATGTGTGCGTTGTCCTCCGAGGCCTGGATCAGGGAGCAGAAGGCTGAGAAGGTTGGAATGGTAGGACTTCAGCCTCCTCTTTTAGAGGCCATCGTCCGGGCTATGGGGCCTGAGAGGGTGATGGTTTCGGATCTTGCCGAGGCCGGAAATGAACGATGTGGCGTGAATGTGCTCGATGGCCTGGACAGCAGTCTGATATTCGAGCAGTGTCAACTAGTATTGATAACAGGATCGACTTTGGTGAACGGCACAATTGATGGATTGATGGAGCTGGCCGAAACGCATGGTACCCGGGTGGTCTTCTTCGGAACGACGATATCAGGAGCAGCGTATCTGCTGAGGCTGGAGAGATGGTGTCCGGAATCGACTTAAGAGATGCAGCGCACAGTGGATAGAGTGCTGGCGGTATGAGAGTCTGAGAGATGAGGGGCTTGGCAGGGTTTAATGGCGTTGAATCTGCTTTGCGCGTCTGTTATGGGACAGACCGGCGAGAATCCCTTTGGCTCGGCAACTTCTGACTCAGTCTCTTTAAAGGGCGACATCTATGGGGAACAGGACGAATGGTACAATGTTGCTCGCGGTGTTCTCAGCAATTGCGTTTTAGCTCTGGAGTATTCTGATGTTCCTGAGAGCAGCGCAGAGGGATTTGGCACATTGGTTATCGAGGTTCTATCCAACGACGAGATGGAAGCCAGAGAAAAACCGGATAGCTTCTATGGATCATACGGGTGGAGGGTCTCGTGAACTAGATCCTAGACCAGCTTCAAAGCCAGCCTCAAGAATTCTTTCGCTCGCCTCACCTCTTTCGGATCATTCGGAACTGCATTCTCCTGATCGTATCCAACATCCTCCAGTGCCTCGGTGAGCATCTTCATTGTTTCGACCGATCCCGGGCAGGATTCTTTCACAACGACATGATCCTCAGATCCGTAGACTCCAAGGAATGGAAAAATGCGGCATGACCAGGGGCGAGCAGCATAAATTTTGCAGCCGCCAGCTTTCTTGTCATAAAACTTGCATGGTAGGATGTGCTTGAAGTCCAGAGCGCCGGGCTTATCAGGATCAGGAACGGTGAACTTCTTGATTGCCTTATTCAGGGGAATCTTAAGGTGTCTTGCAATAGCTGCAGCATCCTCGGGCTTAAGCCTTATCGGGTCGCCTGTGGTGCAGCATGTCCCGCACCTGTGACATTTAAAGATCAGGTGGCAGGCCATCCGATAATAATCCACAGTGGTATAAAATGCTTGATCCATCTCTGTGAATACCTGCCTGTCTGGCAAGGTCGTGGCCAAATGAAGGACCCGAGCGATTGCTCTTGGGTCTCTTGATTCATCAGCAGTTTGTGCTGTTTCTCTTGTTTCTGCCATTATTGAGGGACATTTGTATAGACATCCTTTTCAATCTTGTCCTTCCAATATTGCATCATGGTCATGGAGATCGTTCTCATAGGCAGGTCGAATGTAGGAAAGTCAACTCTGTTCTGGCAGCTTACAGGGACCAAAGTCCGGGTGGGAAAGCGTCCTGGAATCACCCAGTACCCATTCAAGGCAAGAGTCGGAGATGTATTTTATGTGGACATGCCCGGATACGGCTTCATGCTCAAGGCCTCTCATACCTATCAGGAGAAGACCAAGGACCTGATTGTCAAGTACTTCGAGGAGCACGCAGAAGAAATCCTCCTGGTGGTGCAGGTCATAGATGCAGCCTCATTTCTGGACATAGCAGACCGCTGGGAGGGCAGAGGTGAGGTGCCACTGGAGATAGAGCTCTGGGAGTTCTTGGCTGATATGGGACTGGACGTGGCATTGGCCGCCAATAAGATCGACCGCATAGCTAAAGCTGACGTGAATGGGGCTCTCGATCTCATCTGCGAGAGGCTTGGAATGCTTCCTCCCTGGACTCAGTGGGTTGATAGAATCGCACCAATCAGCGCAAAGCGTGCCCAGGTCAAGCCGCTCAAAGACATCATCAACAAAAGGCTCGCAATGAAACGCTAGGCCAGTGTCTTGCATAAAAAGGCATCAATCGTAGCAATTTAGGCCGTCCTCGCCTACAATCAGCTCTGCAGGGATATTCTCAATGGTGAATTCTTCGAGAAGGCTTGGCCTCTTCTCGCCCTCGGCCCTTCTCATCTTCTCTCCGAGCCACTTCTTTCCGCCAAATGTGTCCATGAAGTCCTTGGGCTGGGTCAGGCCAAGCTGCTTATAAAGACCGTGCCGGTGTTGTCCAGCCTGTTATACTTCGCTCACACTGCCGTCCTGTAGAAGCTACCAGGGCATTTTGTCCTTCATCTTTTTAATGTACTCTGCCCTAGACATCCCCCGACACTCATTAAGAATCTCCTTGAGAGCCAAGCCATGCTCCTTATACGGTTCGAATTTCGTGCAGGCGTCCAGATCCGGGCATGAGCTGCACAGGTCGTAACCCCTGTCTCTTGAGCAGATTCGGATGGCACAGTCTGGAGGGCCGCCGCCGTTCCTGCAGCCAGCGCATCGGGCATTCTTCTCCATCCATTCCAGGCCCAGATCTACGACAGTCCAGTCTATGATCTCCCCGCCAGGGAAGAAGGGCGACCACATTGGAATCTTGCAGTCAACGATGTGCTTTTTCGTCTGGGAGGCACAATCCGCTACCGTGCCGGTTCCAAGAGGGCATGAAGCACAGATGATGCCGCAGGGCCCAGCCTGATCTTCGATTCTATCCATTGCATCATTCATCAAGTAGATATTCTTCATCCAAAATATTTATACTATTCCTCAGGTGCCAGAGGCTGCCATACTTCCTCCAATCTCGCCTGCATCTAGAGAAACGCGTCCCGCAGAGCGTCATGACAGCGACATGACCTCTCAAGAGGGATACTCTGGGAGGCCTGATAGATTATCTCCCTGACGACATCCTGGCTGCTCTTCATGATGTCGGTGATATCCTGAACAGAAAGATCGCCCCTCGCAGCCATTCCGGCAGCAGGATTGGTGACGATGCATAGCGATGCATAACACAGCGCTGCCTCCCTAGCCAGCACGACCTCTGGATAGCCTGTCATGCCAACAACGTCCCCGAACTGGCGCATCATCCTAATCTGGGCAGGCGACTCCAGATGCGGGCCCTCAGCACAGACGTAGACTCCCTCTGCTGCCGGAAGGCCGAGAGATCGAGCAGCGTCCGACAGGGCAGACCGCAGCACCGGGCAATAGGGCTCGCTCAAGTTCACGTGAACAGCCTGATCCTCAAAGAAGGTATTGGGCCGGGATTTGGTGAACTCCACAAAGTCAGATGGCAGAAAGATGCTGCCAGCAGAGTGCCCGGACATGCTTCCCACTGTATTCGTCGAGATGACTGCAGTTGCACCCGATCCTTTGGCAGCCGAGACAAGAGCCCTGTAGTTGACCTTATGAGGTGGAAGATGACCACCTCCATGCCTGGATATGAAGGCCACTTTGGCCCCTTTCATCCGGCAGCGAGTTATGGAAACTCTGCCGTAGGGCGTCTCAATCTCGTCATTCAAGCCTTCCAGGGCAAAGCCTACGCCGCCAATGACAGCCAGATCGGAATTCATAGGACGGAAATATGTCGGCAGCTTTAAAGCATTTATTGCATTAAATCGGCGGCATGAGCGGTGGCCGGAAGACCCCTTTCTCGGTGATCAGGCCGCTTACCAGTTCCAGGGGCGTGGCATCAAAAGCCGGATTGTAGACATCAATGCCCTGCGGAGCCAGCCGCGTTCCGGCGAGAGTGCATATCTCGTCAGGATCGCGCTCTTCCACCAGGATGTCTGATTCCTCGTGCCGGCGATCAAAGGTGGAGAGGGGCGCAGCTACGTAAAAGGGAATCTTGTGATGCCTGGCCAAGACTGCATGGCTGTAGGTGCCAATCTTGTTGAAGACGACGTCCCTCGTGATGCGATCTGCTCCAACAATCACTTTGTCTATCTTGCCCTTCCTCATCAGGCTGCCTGACATGCTGTCGCATATGAGGGTTACCGGGATTTTGTCTGAAGAAAGCTCCCAGGCAGTCAGACGCGACCCTTGATGTAAAGGCCTGGTCTCGCAGGAATAGACATGAATCTGCTTTCCTGCGGCACATGCCGAGCGCACGACTCCTAGCGCAGTTCCCCAGCCAACACAGGCCAGCCTGCCGGCATTGCAATGAGTGAGGACACAATCGCCATCGTCAAGGAGCTTTGCTCCATTCTTCCCGATGAGCTTGTTGATGCGAATATCCTCTAGAGCTATATCTTCAGCCTCGGCCAGAGCACGCTCTCGAATCTCATCGACAGTCTCCCCAGAATAGGCCGCAGATATCGCCCTGTCCACACCCCAGGAGAGGTTTACTGCAGTAGGCCGCGAGGCTTTGATCATATCCGCAGCAGTCTCCAGCTCGGCCATCATCTCCTGGACACTTGATGTCCGCGAGAGATCTGCTGCCAGGGCCACGCCGTAGGCGCCCGCTGCTCCGAGTGCAGGAGCACCTCTCACGCGCAGGAGCTTAATGGCCTCAATGAGCTGCCGGACATTTTTTATGCGGAGGGGCAATAGCTCGCCTGGCAGAAGAGTCTGATCGATCAGCCACAGTCCTCCATCCCACCAGATGGTCAGCGACTCGCACATGCTCAAGAAAAGATCACCTGAAATGATGCTGATATGCCGACAATATCAATTTTTGCTTTCAACAGAGTTCCAATCGCAATTGTGCTGAAGAGACCTTTTTATAGTTTGAACCATTTGATACAATGGCTTTCGCCCTCTAGATCGAATTGAGTGATTGCACTTTTTAAGGCGGGATTTCTCTGTGGGTACAGAAATCGAGAGCATCGCGAGCATTACCGGAATTTGCAGGCGACAATTGATGTCGAACAGCAAACGTGGATCGAGCCATTTCAGAGGCCTCTGCTTAATGCTATGCTTGTTGATCTCGATGACCCTTGTAGCGACAGCATCTGCGTCTGAAGGAAATCAGCCCCATATTTTGATCCTTAACTCCTACTCCCCGGCCAATTCCTGGGTGCATAACGAGATGGTTGGGTTCATGCGGGTCTATCACGACGGGTTTGTCGGCGCTGTCAATCCCATGATTGAGTACATGGACTTGCACCAATATCCAGAAGAGGATTACTTGAGACATCTAAAAGAGCTGTATCGCTACAAATATTCCAAGGATGCTCTCGGCTTTGAGATAGATCAGATCATAGCCTTTGACATGCCGGCGATATCCTTTTCGCTCGCCAATTGTGAGGAGCTATTTCCTAAGGCCCATCTCATCTTGGCAAGAAGCAGCACCGGAGCCTATGACCTTAACCTGAGCGGGAAAAATTCAACCGAGATCATACAGAAAACCGATCTTTCGGGCACACTGCAGGCCATGCATGAGATCCATCCTCATGGCGAGAAGGTTCTTGTGCTGATCGATGGCTCAGAGATGAGGGAAACACTCCAAGACGAGCTGGAGGAGATAGTCCCAGACCTCAGGAACAAAATGAATCTATCGTTTCTGGAAGTCTCTCAGTACGGCAATCTTAGTAGGTCCTTCATATCGAATATGTCATTAGATAATAGTAGCCTCATCCTCTGCGGCCTCTTCAATATGGACTCAAGCAAGAGCCTTATCAACTCCACCCAGGCAGTTGCAATCATCAGTTCGGAAAGTCGGATGCCTGTTTACGGTCTATGGGATTTCCAGTTGGGCCACGGCATAATCGGCGGAAAACTCGTTTCAGGGAGAACACTTGGCGAGAGTGCTGCCGCTGCAGCGGTCAGGGCCTGGAATGGAGACGAACTGCCTGCCGCCCAAAACATCCCCGCAGTGCTCAAATTCGATCAGAAGCAACTGGATCGCTTTGGCATCTCGGAGAGATCTCTGCCTGAGAAGAGCGAGATCATAAACCTGCCTCCAACCATCTTTGAGGGGAAAGATCCGTTGATTCCAGCACTTGCCACCATGCTGATATCCATTGTGCTGGGTCTCGTCATCATATCAGCCCTGAATATCAGAGAACGATCGGGAATGCGTCAGGAGCTGAAAGAGAGCGAGCAGAAGTATCGAGAGCTATCACTTCAGTTGCCTCAGACCACATTCGAGCTGGATGTTCAGGGCAATCTGATTTCCATCAACCAATTCGGCAGCCAGACCCTCGGCTACAACCAAGACGACCTGAAAGCCGGATTGAACATACTGCAGGTTGTGGCGGATGAAGATCGTGAGAGGATGAAAGAAGATCTCAGCCTGGCAATGCAGGGGACTGCACAGGCAGAAGAGTACCGGCTGGAGAAGAAGGACAAAAGCACATTTCCGGCCATCGCTTATTCCATTCCGATAATCAAAGATGGCGAGACGATTGGGCTGCGAGGCATCTTTTTGGATATTTCTGAACGCAAAAGAACTGAGACTGCTCTGAAGGAATCTGAGAATAAGTTCAGAGTGCTAGCGGAAAAGTCTCTTGTGGGTGTCTACATCGTCCAGGGCAGAAAGTTCAAGTACGTCAACCCCAGGTTTGCGGAGATCTTTGGATACAGCGTGGATGAGATGATCCAAAAAATGGACCCGAAGGATCTCGCTTCCGAAGACGAGCTAAAAAAAATCGGATACGGTATCAGTAGCAAGCTTGCCGGAGAGAAGAGTTCGCTGTATTATGAGATTCGCGGGACTACAAAAAAAGGAGATATCGTGGACGTCCAGGTCTTTGGATCGATTACTAATATTGAGGCCAGGCCGGCAGTAGTGGGAACTGTCCTGGACATAACCGAAAGAAAGCGCATAGATCTCGACCTCTTGAGAGCCAAAGAGGCTGCAGAGGCCGCGGCAAGGGCGAAATCGGATTTTCTGGCTAACATGAGCCATGAGATCAGAACGCCAATGAACGCTGTAATAGGAATGACCAGCCTTATTTTGAGAACTGAACTGAGTCAGGAGCAGAAGGAGTACGTTCTAACCATAAAAAAAAGTGGCGAGGCATTGCTGACCATCATAAACGATATCCTTGACTTTTCAAGGATTGAAAGAGGAAAGATCGATCTGGAGAGCCGCCCGCTCAACTTGGAACGCTGCATCGAGGAAACAATGAACATAGTCTCCTCTCTGGCCAGAAGCAAAGGCCTGGAGCTTCGTTATTTTGCACAGGGAGATATTCCTGAGGCGATTTTAGGAGACGAGTCAAGGATACGTCAGATTCTTGTCAACCTGCTCTCCAATGCTGTGAAGTTCACAGAAACAGGAGAGATCGATGTCAGGTGCGGGGCAATTGGACTTGGCCATGATAAATACAAAATCCATATCTCCGTTAGAGATACTGGGATCGGCATACCTCCGGAGACCCAGAAGAAGCTCTTCCAGCCATTTTCGCAGGCCGATGCATCCACATCCAGAAAATACGGAGGAAATGGCCTGGGGCTTGCCATCTGCAAGAGGCTTGTCGAGCTGATGGGCGGCAGGATATGGGTAGAGAGCATCGCGTCGAAGGGCAGCACATTTCATTTCAGTTTTCCTGCTGATGGATCCGCTCAGGCTGACTGCAAGGCGCTGCCTGCGCCTACTGCCATAGACCACCCGAGGTCAAACCAGGAACGATCCATTCTACTGGCAGAGGACAACTTGGTCAACCAGAGGGTGGCCATTCTTATGCTCAAGAAGCTGGGATATCATGCGGATAAGGTGACCAATGGGAAAGAGGTCCTCAATGCATTGGAGCAGAAACACTATGATCTGATCTTGATGGATGTGCAGATGCCTGAGATGAACGGTCTTGAGGCCACCAGGGAGATACGCAGACGATGGCCATCAGGCGCCGCAGGTGCTCCGAAAATCGTGGCTCTGACGGCATATGCCATTGCTGGAGACAGAGAGAAATGTCTTGGTGCCGGGATGGATAACTATCTGTGCAAGCCGATCAATATCGAGGATCTCAAGGCAGCTCTGGAACGAGCATTCCTCAATTTATGATCCCTAAAGCGATCTCCAACAGGACGACTACTAGTGGAATAATAATAATCAATACGAGATATAATATCTCTTTGGTGCCAAATGGCCATTCGCTCATTTGCTTTAATTTTTCCTGAACAACAAACATATCTTTGAGATAGTTTGCGTTCTCTTTCGTTGGTATCTCCAGCGATCCATCCATTACCGCTCTCATCTGGGATGAAAACAGATCCATCTTTTCTCTTTTGGTGGATATCATCATCCTATGTATTCTGTACTGGGGCAGGAGGAAGTACGCAAAAAGCAGGAAAGCAAAGCTTAGAAACCATAATATCATCTGCATTGAGGAAAACTGAGGGGGCACTATGATGTGAAAGAAACCCCACACGACGTAAACGACTGCAGCACAGATGGTGAACTTCGAATACAGTATGCCTATCGAATTAAAATCAGAATACAATGAATCAATGCGCAGCGGATATTCCCCAAATTTGTAAACCGTCAGAGCTGTCAGGATTAAAATATACAGCCCCGCACTCTCGAGATAGACTGCAAAATAATATCCTATCTTAAAAGAAATAAATGATAAATGAGAGTCAAATGAGAGCAAATGGTAGTCTATCCCTGCTATATGAACAAAGAGAATAAACGCAATTGAAAAAACAAGCATTCCCTTGTCATCGAATATCTCCGCCTCATGCCTTCGCCAGGCTTTGCTGACTTCATCCCTATCCAGATCTACAATTAAGATGAGAATATCCTCAAATGACGCGATCCTATGATGGGCCCAGCTGATAATGGTTCCTTCCATTGCAATTATAGCAGAAACGATAAAGAACGCATCGATATGCATCATTTTATCTTCAAACAGCACCAAGATGATAGATGAAATCAATAAAAAGACAAGGGAGACCAGCGGCCACCCCAGGTAATAAGGAACGGGTATCAATGATATGAGCTTCACTAAATGTGTCTCATTGGATGGCTCATTTGGATCTGTTTTTTTGTAAGACATGGATTTAAAATTACTCCATCAACCTGTCCAATGCATAATTAAGCATATGAGGATTGCTATAAACCCATCTTCATTTTAATATCGAAAGGTGTATATACTAGTAACATTATCATTTAACATATATTATTTTTTTTCTATATGTGTGCTTCAAGGATTTGGCAGGAAAAAAGGTGATTTGATCGACTGGGTGTTAATCCGTAATAATCACACTTGGGATATAATTTATATGCAGTAATGGGGATCGCTAATTATGCTCATGTCTCCGTCTGGTCAGGAAAGTTAAATTTTTTCAGGGATAGACTTAAAATGCGGAATATGGGTGGCATGATCCGCCGCCGTGCTTTTCGAAGTAGTTCTGATGATACTCCTCCGCCGGATAGAAGGTCGAGGCCGGAAGTATCTGGGTGGCAGCTTTGTCTCGATGAACTCCTGAGCGATCGAACTCATCTCTCGACCTTTCTGCTGCAGTCCTCTGCTCATCATCGTGATAGAATATTGCAGAGCGGTACTGGGTGCCCACATCTGGGCCCTGGCGATTGGGCGTGGTGGGATCATGCATCCCCCAGAAAAGGGAGAGCAACTCCTCGTAGGATAAGATTGCGGGATCAAATATTATCTGCACCGCTTCGGCGTGTCCGGTAATTCCTGTACAGACCTGGCGGTAGGTGGGGTTGGGCGTGGTTCCACCTGTGTAGCCCACGGTCGTCTCCATGACGCCCGATACCTGCTTGAAGAGTGATTCAACTCCCCAAAAGCAGCCAGCAGCAAATGTGGCTGTCTGAAGATCTGATACGGCCTTCTCAAGGGAAAACAGCTTTCTATATTCTCCGTAGCCTTCTTTTTCCAGATCCTCAGCAGGTATGAATCGCAAAGATGCTGAATTGATGCAGTAGCGCAGTCCAGTAGGAGCCGGTCCATCATCGAAAAGGTGTCCGAGATGTGAGTCTGCCTCTCTGCTTCTCACTTCTACCCGTTTCATCCCACAGCTTTCGTCCTTTTTGGTGACGATATTCCTGTCTTCAAGGCTTCTGTTGAAGCTCGGCCAGCCCGTTCCAGAATCGAATTTGTCAAGAGAGCTGAATAAGGGCTCTCCTGATAACAGGTCCACATAAATGCCAGCTCTCTTGTTATTCCAGAACTCATTGTGAAAAGGCGGCTCAGTTGCACATTGCTGAGTCACACGGAACTGCTGTGGGGTCAGTTTATCTTTAGAATTATTTTTTGAATTAGTTTTTGGATCTCTTTTGAAGTTCGAGCAGTCATCTATCATGGGCGCGCCTCAGGTGCGGTCTGTTATGGCATTTACATCTGTAAATCTATGGTTTTGTTATCACCAGAGATAAATATATGGCCGTCGAAGTAGCTATAGACTTTAAAAATGATGAAAAAGAGGAGGTCAAAGTCTTGGATAGCTATTCCCTTTATGCGGCCCTCTATCTGATCGGCTTTGCCGCCCTGCACAGTTTTTTAGCTAGCTTGCCGGCAAAGAGTGCAGCTAAAAGACGATTCGGCTCGCGAGTAGACCCCTGGTACCTGGTACTCTTTTCGGCAAGTGCAGTTATTACTATACTTCCACTATTCGCGATCCATTCCTCCTCTCTGGCTATCTGCTTCTCTGGCTCACACCATTCATGACCGAGAATCTGATGATAGTCTATCTGTTAGCTTCAATCTACCTGTTCTTGGGCTCGCTTCACTGGGAGAGCCGGCTCATCCACCAGTTTGGCGAGGTGTATATTGCTTACCGAAAAGAGGTTCCGCGAATGATCCCAAGCTTTAAATTGTTAAAGCACAAAATTATATAACAGTTAAATCTGGAGCAGGTGGAAAGATGGCAAACACAGTTGAAGAATATAAGAGGCTATTCCGAGAGGCAACGGTCTCAGACCAGATGAAGCTCTTCCAGCTTCACGTAGCCATATATCTGGTTATCAACATAATCTGGCTCGCATTGAACATGATGGGCAAGATCACAATCACGCCGAACTGGGCGATCTACTACTCTCCCGTTGGATGGGGTCTGCTTATCATTGTACACTACTGGTTTTATGTGAGAGGAGCCGAGAACCTCTGCCGACTCAGAGAAGAGCTGGTCGAGTCAAAGATCGGATAGTCTCGGAGATCGGATAAACTAATTGAGAAATCTGATGATCAGTCAGACCTTTTTTGCTGGCTTTCCATCAAGCATTCACGCAGATCGTCCCGTTCCTTCAGCAATTCCACTAGAACTGAGAATACTGCAGCTTCAAGTGGATCATCCATAGCATAAAATGCCTCGCTTGAGTGCTTTTTGGCCATCTGCGCCAGCTCCTGGGAATAAACCTGATCCTCTTTTTTCATAGCCCTACTTGCCCTGGCCCAGCGAGCTGAAACATCCTGTGCCCCCATGCGCACGCTCTCAAAACTGCGTCCCATCAGAATGCCTCCAGGGTGGTCTGGCCAGCCGAGTCCTCTTGCGCCTTTCGACAACTCTTTGCAGAAGGCCTCGTCGAAGCGTCTGGCCCTCTTGAGAAGTAAAATATTCTATCTGCATAGTTGGTCATCATCTCCAAGGACGGATCTGAGGCTGGTGAGTAGAGAAGCACCGTGCAGCTCTTAGCCGCCTCCCTCATCGCCTGTGACACGTACTCTACCATCTCTTCCGCATCCTCGTAAAGAAGAGGATCGTGTTCTATGATCAGCAGAGTATGTCGGCTATCCTCTAAGACTGCCATGAGCTGGAAGACCGTAAACGCCCTTCTCACCTGCAAGGATGTGAACCTTCGGTCCAGGCAACTCAGGATACGGGAGTAGTTGCCGCAGATGAAGAGTACCTCAAACCTCTGTAGATCGAGATGGTCGTTTAAAGCCCTTGTCAGCATCTGCAAGGGAGAGACTAGGATGTGGAATGCTCTCGTATCCAGGTTGATTGCAGGATGCAGTTCGAAGCCCATGAGATCATTCTCGCTACAAGAGGGTATAAGTTCGAGGAATGCGCGGGGCGAATGTGAGGCAGAGCCAAATATAAGCAAACGGTTAATTTCGTTAATAAACGTATATTTATAGAAAAATTTTAGTTAATAGTCGTATATTTACAATTAGATCACCAAATTGGTCCCGCGAAACCTATTCATATTATAAATAATTGGAGAAACTAGTTTTCCCATAATCGATTAGCAAAATACGAATTACTAATGATATTTATAATTATATGATACAAAAAATGAATGCGCGTATAGTGCTTGTTATTAGGAATTACAATTAAACTATATATAATATTTTATGATATTTAGGACTTTCAAATCCGAAATTTAGATAAGTATAACTAATAGTGAGTTGTGATTAGGTAAACGGAATATAATTATTATGCGAATCTCTTGAGAAAAGTCCGACCAGACATCACAAGAGATCTGTCCTACAACGGAGGGAATCAAATGGAATGGCTTACGTTGGCTTTCTTGGGGACGCTCTTCTATTCTGTTGCAGGAGTGTTGGATAAGTATCTGCTCAGCAGTTACACGAATGACTCCAATGCATACATTGTATGCCAGGTATTGGCTTCACAGATCTTTATTATCCCAGTATTATTGGTATCAGGAGCAGAATTTATTTATCCTCAATCCCTCCTCGCTCTGCTCTTTGGGTGTTTTCAGGTATTCCCGTCATTTTTCTACATGAAGGCCTTACAAATTGAAGAAGCATCTAAAGTAAGCGCTCTGGAGTACATATATCCATTATTTGTATTCGCGGGCTCTGTTCTGCTCTTTGGGGAGGTGCTAGAGATAAGGCATTGCATAGGAGGTCTATTGCTACTTATTAGCACACTCATAATATCTTATAAATTCGATTCATCTGATTCAAAAGATTTGTATAGTTATAATTTGAACAACAATAACTTGTTCAACAATCGATTAAGTAGCAAGCTGTTTTCCAGCTTACTCTCTCCCGTGATCAAGCCATTCCTATCCTACTGGGTCATGACTGCTGCTTATTACATTGCCCTCAAGTACCTGCTCGTCACCATCGATGAGTGGAATCTTTACATATGGTCGTCTCTTGGAGGTTTGATAACCGTCTTGCCTCTCCTGTTCGTTCCGTCAATCAGAAGCGAGGTACGTGGTTTTTTCGGACAAGGCGGCAGTGCCGTAAAAGCATTGATCTCTGAGGAGACCTTCCAGTTCCTTGGCATCATCTTCTCCATATTTGCCTATGCTATCGGATCAGCAACTCTGGTATCAAGCGTAGGTGCGCTTCAGCCCATAGTGACTGTGCTTCTCATACTGATGCTTGGAACCCTCATGCCTAAACTGGCAAAGGCGACTCAAGAAAAAACGGACTGGAACTCACTGAAACAAAAGAGCATCTCATTCATCGCAGTTGCAATAGGGATCTACTTCGTCAGCGGGTGAACACACCTCTACCCGACGAGGGGTGCTTTAAGCTTTCTTGTCGGGGAAATAATGAAGCTTTTTGCGTGGCAAAAAGCATCCATCGCCCAGATGTAATAGCTCAGATGTACATTTTGTTTCTCTCTTCAAGATACTTCTGCAAAAAGGCCTTTACCCGAATGCTCTCCTTATCATCCAAGAGGCCGTCCATCAGCTTCTCTAGATAGCCCGACTCTTTTATTGAGGCAAGTGTGAATGGATAGTGGATATCAAAAATCCAGCTCAGGTACATAAATCGCATGTCCTCGATAGTCCTCATTTCTGATATCCTCACCATCTTTCCCTGCATCACATCTGAGATCACATTTGTTGAGAGCCTGGGTTCATCAATCATGCCGAAGTCCAGTGCCTGATTGGGACGCTGCGTTCTCTTCTCAAGGTGCTCGATTATAACGCCCAAAATGTCCAGCTTATCGGCATCCCGGATCAACCTTGAATAGAGCAGGAAATCTGCCCTGTTCGAGTCCGGAAGCTGGTATTTATTGTGATACCAGATGCATCTTCGAACCAGGTTTCTTTCCCTGATAGGAAGGCATGAGAGAACACCAGAGCTATTGATGGCCTTAAGGGCGATTTTGGAATGGTCTGCGGAAACCCTGTCATTGAATGTGCCGTAGACCTTTAGCTGCTCGAATCTGCCAACATCGTGATAGAGAGCGATGACCTCGGCGAGAGCCTGATCTTTGCCTCTAATTCCAATCGTGCTCGCAATTCGTTTGATGTTTTCGCAGACCCGATAGGTATGCTGCAGCTTGAGATCTATGTTCCTTTCGACCTCTTCATCCGAACAGTGAAAGCCAGAGGTATAATCTTCAAACCACTGGCGGCAGAAGGAGAATTGCTTACTATCCATTTTCGGCTGGTTGTAGATTTGCCGTCCGTCTTTTGCTATCGTTTCATTTCACGTTTAAAAGCAAATTTCATGTCTGAGCTGTCCACTTCCCACGGTCCTAGCGACTCATCCTTTAAAAATCCCATAGAAAGCCATAGCCCGCCCGGAAATACGCTCTCCCCCGGATGCGCTTCATTGAATTTGCAGAATAGATCATAGATGGCATGCCAACCTTCTCTTCCTATGCGCGGCCTGCCCTCTAAGATGTATTCCACGTCATCCCAGTTATCGACCGCCATGCCAAATAGGGCAACGAGGATATCGCACTCCTTTACACAGGTGGTGAAAACAGCTCTAACCTTTTCCGGGATTAATATGAATCTCATATCCCCTGAGAAAATTGGAATCAGGATCAGTGATGCGCTCCATGCGCATCCCCGTGCGCGCCGTGAGGCGCAGCATCGGATCCCGCCTTTACTGCCAGGAAATCCTTATCGAGATATGCCTGATGTGCCAGATCCAAACACTCTTTGCAGATATTGAATATTTCATCCTTGGGCCCTTTAAGAGTGGCCAAATTGAGCTTAACTGGGACCGTCTCCTTCTCAACAAGACACAGCGCGCACTTCATTTAATTCACCAAGGCATCGCTCTGATTCAAACGGTTATAAGCATTTCCTTCCATAGTCTTCCATCAGCCGTCTCCATTCCAGCGCCGATACAGGTCGTTGTCCACACCGATCAGGTCCAGGACCCTTCCAACCAGCACGTCCACCAGGTCATCCAGATTCTTTGGCCGTGAGTAGAATGCCGGGCAGGCCGGAAGGATAACCGCTCCAGCTTCGGCAGCCGAGACCATATTTCTCAACTGCACAAGGCTCAGTGGAGTCTCTCTGGTCACCATTATGAGCCTTCTCTTTTCTTTCAGGCAGACGTCAGCCGCGCGGGTGATGAGCGTGTCCGATGAGCCACAGGCCACGGCGGAAAGCGTTCCCATGCTGCAGGGGATGATGACCATGGCGTCGAAGAGATGCGAGCCGCTGGCAAACGGCGCGGCGAAGTCGTGGGGCTGGTAGACATGGTCGGCCAGCTTTTCTACATCTTTCTTGAGCCGGTCGGTCTCAACCTCAATTATCTTGGCAGCAGAGTCGGTAATCACCAGGTGGGTGGTGCAGCCCTTCTGTCGCAGCACCTGCAGGAGGCGAATGCCGTACTGCACGCCGGATGCTCCGCTTATGCCTACAATGATTTCCATATAGATCCCTTCAACCGAAATTTAGCAAGAACGTGGGGTTAGTGTTTTCTGCTTGCTTTCACCACAAAGACACAAAGACTACTTGATCCTTCTCATCCACAAATTCTTATCCTCAATTCAATTCTTGATCATGTTTCTTTCTCTGGCCATCTCTTCCATCCTCAGTTTCAGGAGAAACTCCCGAAAAGCCTCCTCATCAGGTCTGTCCGGCAGAGGGCTCTTCAGATATGCCTTCTCCAATTGCTTCATCCTCTCCATGACCTCTTCGGATGACGGAGCATGCAAGACTGGAGCAAAGCAGATCCTGCCTTCCGATAGGAGCTTTATTCCAAATTTTTCAGGCGTCTCATCAGACTTGATCTGGCTTTCTGCCATCCTTTTTATGGAGTGATATGTCTGTCGGCTGAGGTTGGACTGCACCAGATCCGATAGCTACTCCTGAACCCTTGAGGGCTTGATGACCAGATGACTCGTAGCATACCAGATGGCGTTGATGTTTCCCTTGATGAGCTGATCTATGAGGTGCCCAATCTCCCAGCCCAGCGTATCATAAATCTCTCCATTCTTTGGGGCAATCTGCTGGCGGACGGTGAAAGGGATCTTTTCTCCTCGCAGGATTGCCCTGGTGGGAGCAATGTAGATCATCACAAGGTCGATATCGCTCTGTTCGTTGTTCATGCCCCACATATGAGAGCCCACGCAGCTAACATACAGGTCTCTCATGCCCTTCGTTTTAATCTCTCCAGGGTTGCTGCTACCAGCATGGGCAAAGTGATGGTTGCATCCCCGTAAACCGTAACGAAACTAGCTTTCTCGGAGATCTTTCCCCAGGAGACTGCCTCGGAAAGCGTAGCACCTGAGAGGCCCCCGTTCTCAGGAGTATCAGTGGTCAGTTGTATCGCGAGGTCGAAGCTGTTTGGAGCAAGAAGCATTGACTGAAGGGCAAAATTCTTGGGAACCCCTCCACCTACTATCAGAATTCCGGACTTCTTGCTTTCATAGCATATGTCTACGATCTCTTTTATATCTGCAAAAGCGTCTACTGTAAGCTTCTTCGTCTGGCTGAACATCCAGGCTTGCAGTCCTATCATGGAGTCGGGCAGAGCCGGGCAGAAGACCGGCACATTCATATCAAATGCTGAGCGCAATATGGATCTCTCGTCCTTTATCCGGCTTCCCAAAATCGCCATAAGCTCCCTTCCTGATAGGATCTTATCGGTCTCGGGCAAGATTCTCTGCATCAGATCCTCAAAGCCCGTAAAGTCCTCGTCTCGCAGAAATACATCATAGATTCGGCTTACGCCCTCAGCTCGAAGAGCGGCATCGTCGGATTCAGGAGTTCCCAGGCAATGGCAGCCGAAGGACTCAATTATATCATGGACCAGGTTGGCTCCGGTGATCACCAGCACATCCACGTGCTTTTTCCTGATCAGGTCTGAAACAATATTTCTCATTCCAGCCGGAACCATCGCGCCGGATATGGTCAGAAATTTGGTAAAATCTCCAGAAAGCATCTTTTCATAAATGGCCACAGCTTCGGCGAGTCTTCTCGCACCAAAGCCGCAATGGCTCATCCTTGTGACCAGAAGATCGACGCTCATTTCCGGTTCAATCTGCAGTTGGTGTACTACATCCATTTAATCACCTTAATGATGATAATAATCTTCAGATAGTCCCTGAAAATTGTGATTGAACTTATGCAACGCGAAATTTTTTCTCATAAACCTTTTATACCAGGCCTTATGTTTAGCTTTTACGGAGGATAAACAATGGCCGGCGAACCGATGGCAGTGGTTAATTATATACCACTTATTATATTTTTGATAATGGGAGCTATAGTGCCCATTGCTGCTTTGGCTGCTATTAAGGTAATAGCGCCCAATAAGCCAAAGCGCCAAAAGCTATCGATATACGAAGGTGGGCTAAAGCCTATCCGCGACGCCAAGATCCAGTATAGCGTTCAATACTACCTTTTCGCAATCGTTTTTGTTATATTCGATGTTGAGGTTTTATTCTTATATCCCTGGATCTATGTCTACGCGAATAAAGCAATGAATGAATTCATGGTCAACGGATTCATGAATTTTGCCGTCTTCGAGATGCTCCTATTCATCGTGGTACTGCTGGTAGGACTTATCTATGCTATCAAGAAGGAGGCTTTGCGTTGGGTATAAGCGATGTCATACCCGTGCCCGTAGCAATCGATGAGGAGATCGAGAAGTGGACTATCTTTGGCCAGCCAGTGGCCGAGGTCTGGTTCACAACTACGGAGAAGATCCATCAGATAATTGAAATGGGACCCATAAAGAATATCTTCAACTGGGGCAGAAAGAATTCGGTATACTTTTTGATGCAGCCGATGGGGTGCTGTGGTGTGGAGATGTTCGTATTCGGAGCTGCACCATACGACAGCGACAGATTTGGTTGCATTCCGAGAAACACACCACGTCAAACCGATGTGATGATCATCTCCGGTTACCTGACCAGAAAGTACCTACCGGTCTTCAAGAATCTCTGGGAGCAGATGCCTGAGCCCAAATGGTGTATCGCTATCGGCGAGTGTGCCATATCGGGTGGGCCTTTCTACGATTCCTATAACATCGTCCAGAATACCGGTGATCACTTCCCCATTGATGTCTTCATCCCAGGCTGTCCACCCCGGCCCGAGCAGTTCCTAGAGGGCCTCATCAATCTTCAGGAAAAGATCAAGCAGCGCAAGGACAGGCGGGACTACTAAAGGAGGGATCTTTTCTTGACAAATGCAAGTGAGGTCTTAAGCTCAATCCAGTCCGCGTTTCCTGGGGCCGTTCTTGACTCCAGAGTGGAATCGGACAGCAGGCTTTGGGCCACAATTGATTCCAAGAAGATCTTGGATGTCTGCAAATACATGACAGCCAAGCTCAACTTCGATCATTATTCAGGTTCGGCAGGAGTAGACTGGATTGCCAGAAAGGAGATGGAGGTTGTAGAGATCATGGCCAGTCACGGAGCCCATCAGGTTGTGGCCATGCTTAAGGTCAAAACACCTCGAGACAATCCTTCTGTCAAATCCATGACCGGCCTCTACTGGAATGCAGGCTGGTACGAGCGCGAGATCTGGGAGATGCTCGGCATCAACTTCGAGGGACACCCGGAGCTGTATCCCCTGCTACTATCCGATCCGCTGGTAGGGGCATGGCCCTGGAGAAAGGACTATAAAGGCTACCCGGACCTGACTACCGGAGAGAGGGCTGTAGCTATCACTACTTCCGAGGGCTACACGGAATATACCTTCCCACCAACGCCTGCAGAGATCGAGGCCGGAACTGTGGTGACTGAACATCCCAAATATCCCACTTTCCGTGAGAGAGAGGAGCGGGAGATCAAATCCGATTCAGAGATGATCATGCATCTCGGGCCGCAGCATGCAATGGTTCCCGGTCCCTTCCTGCTGGATATCCTGGTGGAAGGCGAGAGGGTTAAGAAGGCCTTCCTCGATGTCGGATATATCCACAAGGGCATCGAGAAGATCATGGAGAACAGAACCTGGCTTCAGGGCATAACCTACACAGATAGGATGTGTTATGTGGCCAGCCTCTCCAACAACGAGTGCTACTGCGGAGCAGTGGAGAAGATTTTAGGACTGGAGGTTCCGGAGAGAGCGCAATACATCCGCGTCATCCTAGAAGAGTTATCCAGAATTCAAAGCCACTTGATAGGCACTGGCGAGTTCTTGACTTTAATCGCGGGCGTTGGCTTTGCTCCCTGGCAGTACATGATCATGGACAGAGAGAAGGTCATCTCATTGATTGAGAGCGTTACCGGAGCCAGGCTGACTCATACCTTTGTGAGGTTTGGTGGCGTTAGAAACGACCTTCCTGAGGGCTTCGCAGATCAATGCCGAAAGGTTCTGCCCTACATGAAGTCCAGGACAGAAGAGTTCATCGAGCTCTTTGCCCAGGATCCCATCTACCATGCCAGGATGGAGAATATAGGCTCCATCTCTGCCGAGACTGCCAAGCGCATGGGATGCGCAGGACGAGTGCTGAGGGCTGCGGGCGTAGCCTACGATATGCGAAGAGAGGATCCCATACTGGTTTATCCAGAACTGGATTTCGATATTGTAACCGGAACCAGAGGAGATTCCGCTGACAGGATTGACTGCACTCTGAGAGAGATACTACAGAGCATTCGCATCATAGAGCAATGCCTGGACAAGATTCCCTCCGGGCCGATCAGAACTGAGGTCAAGATCCCCAAGAAGATCCCTGCGGGAGAGGCCTACTACAGGGTCGAAGATCCCAGAGGCGAGATGGGAATGTATGTGATAAGCGATGGTGGCGACAAGCCCTATCGTGTAAAGGTCAGAGGGCCATTCTACGCTACATTCCAGACCTTGACTCCGCTTCTGGAAGGAGTGTACATTGCAGATGCGGTGGCAATAGCCGGAAGCATGGACGGCTGCCCATCTGAATCGGACAGGTAGGAGGGAGAGGATTTGGACGGAATAATAGAGATCATCACTCAATTTGTCGCCCAGGAGCCGGCGATATTCGCCCTGATCATAGGCATAATAGGTGCACTAGTACTTTCTGCCGTGGTCAACGTCGGTGCCATGCTGGTGATCTGGGCTGACAGAAAAGTCATGAGCGATTTCTGCAACCGGTTTGGTCCCAACCGCGTGGGTGGAAGATGGGGTATACTCCAGCTAGGCGCCGATGCCATCAAGCTGTTCACCAAAGAGGATGTAATTCCTGCAGGTGTTGATAAGGGCGTCTATGTTTGGGCTCCAATCATCGCCTCTGCCGGTACCATGCTGGTCGCTGCGGCAATACCGTTCGGGGCACTGCATATTGGTGGCAAGGATTATCCCCTGGTCGTCGCCAATATGGATATAAGTGCATTCTATGTGGAAGCAGCTCTGAGCATTATGTCCATTGCTGTCTTCATGGCAGGTTACAGCTCCAACAACAAGTATTCCATTCTGGGCGGCTTCAGAGGCGTTGCAAGGATGATTGCCTACGAGGTCCCAATGGGTGTCTGCGTCATATCGGTAGCTGTTATGGCCCATAGCCTAAATCTGGTGGAGATCGTACAGAGCCAGACGATCTGGTATGCTTTTGCCCAGCCGCTCGGATTTATCATCTTTATAATCGCCCTTGTCACCGATCTAGGAAGGGTTCCATTCGATCAGAGTGAGGCGGAGGAAGAAATCATATGCGGTTACAGCACTGAGTACAGCGGAATCAGATGGGGTCTACTCTATTTCCAGGAGTACAACAACTTCCTGTTAGGATCCATTCTGATGTCGCTCCTATTCCTGGGCGGCTGGAATGGGCCGATCATACCCATACCACTTCTGGATATAATCTCGCCCATGATCTGGCTTCTCATGAAGGTAATCATCGTCATATGGTTCATAATATTGATCAGGGCCTCGCTCTTCCGGTTGCGAATAGATCAAGTAACTGACCTTGGGTGGAAATGGATGCTGCCGCTCTCCCTAGTGAATTTAGGGTGGGCAGTTATAATCGGGTCTTACTTTGCATGAGGTGGCGAAAAGATGTTGAAGAGAAAGATGATTAAGAACTTCAGCTGGCCTTTGAAGATCGCCACGCAGGAGATTGAGGTCACGAGGCTCTATCCTGAGGTAATGATGGAGCTTCCTGCCGCGGAAAGAGGCATTCACGAGCTGGATGCCACCATATGCATCGGTTGCGGGACTTGCGCCAGAATCTGTCCCAATAGCTGCATCGAGATGGTCCATTTCAAATTTGGAAGCCCTCTTAAGAACAAGAAGATGCAGTTTCCGCAGATAGATTATGGAAGATGCATGTTCTGCGGACTGTGTGTTGACGAGTGTCCTGTGGAATGCCTGAAGATGGGCAAAAACGTTATTATGGCAGGCTGGGAGAGAAAGGATATCGTTAAGAGTCCTGACTTCCTGGCAACCAAGAGGTTCTCAGCAAAAGAGGCTGCAGACCTCGAGGTCGAGGCCAAGAGAATAGCTGCCGAGAAGGCTGCTGCCAAGAAAGCAGCTGCTAAAGAAGGTGCAGCCAAAAAACCGGCTAAAGAAGGAGCTGCAGCCAATGGCGCTGCCAAGAAAAAAGCAGCTGCTACAGAGGCCAAGCCTAAGGAAGGGGGTGCAGCCTGATGTCTGAAAAGTCAGGTGCAAATGTCATTCGGACGATCTTTGAGCTACTGGTCTTGCTTCTAGCTCTAGGCGTAATATTTGGAGGCGTGGCGCTGGTTGTACTTCTCTCGCCCTGGTTCCAAACGGTACTCGATAAGCTGCTAGCTTACGACATACGATTTGTCATTGAGCTCTTGGCATTCCTGACCATTGCAGCAATCGTCGTGCTATTATCGGCTCTTGTCGTCTACGCTAAGAATATCGTTCACAGCGCTCTTTACCTGCTGGGAAGCTTTGCTGGCGTAGCAGCTCTGTACATCACCTTGAATGCCACCTTCGTTGGTGTTTCTCAGGTCCTGGTGTATATCGGAGCCATCGGAGTCTTGATACTCTTCGCCGTGATGCTCACGAAGAAGACTATTGTGGAGGAATCACATGGCGAAATTTAAGCTGATCATCATTACCCTGGCCTTCCTGGCGGCTCTATTCGTCTCGCTATCCCTATCTGACTGGGGAACAAGCGAAAAGCAGCCGTCGGGCTTTGTACCCCAAGAGGGAATGAAGATGCCGGAAAGCGGTATTGGAGACGTGGGATTTGAGATCTTCACCTCTTACGTCTTTGCCTTTGAAATCCTAGCCCTGGTCTTGACGGCTGCCTTGGTTGGTGCAGTGTGGGTTGCACGAAAGGAGGTTGCCTGAGGAGGGCGACAACATATGACAAGGAGGGAGATTTACCGATGATACCGTTGGAGCTTTACATATTGCTGGCTTCTCTGATGTTCACCATCGGCTTGTACGGTCTTGTTACTCAAAAGAACGGTATCAAGCTGATGATGTGCATCGAGCTCTTGCTCAATAGCGCCAACATCAATCTCGTCGCCTTCTCGGCCAATCAGTCCAATGTGAACGGCCAGGTTTTTGCCCTGTTCTCCATTGCGCTGGCAGCAGCTGAAGCAGGCGTCGGATTTGCGATAATGATTTCGCTGTACAGGCTGTATGGAACCATAGACCTGGACAACATCAACGCTATGAGGTGGTAAGGAATGTACGCTGATTATGCATACTTAATTGTGGCACTTCCTGTACTGGCCTTCTTGCTATGCCTCTTCTTAGGCTGGCATCTGCCCAGAGGGGGAGGTTTTATCACAGTCCTGGCAACCTTAGGCGCGCTGATAGTTTCTCTGGGTATATTCTCAGAGACTTATCCCAGTGAGATAATACATCAGACCATACCCTGGTTTGCCAACTTCAACATAGGGATTCTGATAGATCCTTTAGCGCTTGTGATGCTGCTCATGGTATCCTTTGTGGTTACGTTGATCCACATATATGGCAATGGCTACATGAATGGCGATCCGGGCGCAGCAAGATATTTCGCAGAAGCGGCATTGTTCTCTGCTTCCATGTTGGGCCTGATCTATGCCGATAACCTTCTCCAGCTCTTCATATTCTGGGAGCTGGTGGGATTGTGCTCTTATCTTTTGATCGGCTTTTGGTACAGGAAGCCATCTGCGGCTGCGGCTGCCAAGAAGGCTTTCCTGACTACCCGCGTGGGCGACGTCTTTTTCCTGGCGTCTATAATTCTGCTCTACAATAACATGGCAGACCTGAACCTCGCTCTCAAGCCCGGAGAATACCTTTTGCAGTTCCCGGTGATCTATGCTCATATCGCCCAGATCCCGGCAGACCAACTGACCCTCATCGCCCTTGGACTTTTAGGCGGTGCAGTGGGTAAGTCCGGTCAGTTCCCCTTGCATGTCTGGCTTCCCGATGCTATGGAGGGCCCCACCACAGTCTCAGCCATGATCCATGCTGCGACAATGGTTACAGCCGGTGTATACCTGGTTGCCAGGATGTTCCCGCTCTTCTACGCTGCACCTTACGGCCTCACGGCTGTTGCAGCAGTGGGCGCGTTTACTGCTCTCTTTGCAGCAACAATGGGACTTACGGCCTTTGATATCAAGAGGGTTCTGGCTTTCTCGACCGTCTCTCAGCTTGGCTTCATGATGGCTGGCTTGGGAGTAGGTGCAGCAGTAGGAGCTATGGCTGTAGGAGTGTCCATGTTCCATCTGATCGGCCATTCCTTCTTCAAGGCTCTGCTCTTCCTTTGCGCCGGATCGGTCATTCACGCCGTCAACACCAACGATATGAGAGAGATGGGCGGCGTTGGCAAGTATATGAAATGGACCATGTACACCATGCTCGTAGGCTCATTATCCCTGGCGGGGTTCCCATTGTTCACGGGATTCTTCTCCAAGGATGAGATCATAGTAATCGCCTACGAGTACGGAACCATGATCAACTTCCTGCCTTACATCTTTCTGGTACTTGCAGCCGTTCTGACTGCTATCTATACCTTCAGGATGTGGTTCTCAGTCTTCACAGGAAAGGAGAGATCCGATTACGGCAAGCACGAGTCTCCAATGGTCATGATCGGGCCGCTGGTGATTTTAGCTGTATTTGCCTTCGGGTTCGGCTTTGCAGCTCAGGATGACTTCTACAGCTACCTTGATTCCAACTTCGAGCATTACGATATCGACTTCGCAAATCTGGCTGCCATCGGCGGCCATGAGTTACTGGGCGAGCACGGTGCCGAGGCTGCTGAGGGCGCTGCCGCAGAAGGCGAGCACGCTTCCGAAGCTGAAGGAGGAGAAGAAGCACATGGAGAGCCGTGGTACATCCAGATATTGCCAATAATTGTGGCAATTGGTGGCATTCTCGTAGCTGGGCTCTTCTACTGGGACAAAATCAAGAAATTCGATGCAAGCCAGGTTACTGGCGACAAGGATCCCATCAGAAAGATGCTGCTCAAGGGATACTATCAGCATGAGATTATGACCGGCTGGTTTGCCGAGACAGTGGTCTACGGCACAGCGTTGATCTGCAATATGATTGACATCAAGCTTGTAGATGGCTGGCTTAACTGGCTGTCCGCCTGGGTCATGGGATTCGCACAGCATGTAAGAAAGGTTCAGACCGGCATAATTCAGAATTATGTCGCCGCTCTGGTGCTGGGAGTTGTGGTGCTGGTGGTTGTAATTGCTCTGGCTACGGAGGTGGGCCTGGTATGATTTCAAACGCGCTCTCGCTGATGATCGCCATTCCCCTTCTGGGAGCAGTGGTATCCTTCTTTGCGGGAAGCAAAGCTAAATTCGTGGCCCTACTAGCCTCGCTCGCACCTTTAGCCCTAGCCCTGCAAATGTATTCGGAGTTCGACAAAACCTCCAAGATAATGCAGTTCGTTGAGAGCTACAACTGGGTTCCGTCCATCGGCGTCAAGTACACCGTTGGCGTCGATGGCATTGGGTTCCCACTGGTCCTGCTCTCTGCAATCGTATCTGTATTGGTCATAATATATTCCTGGGGAGAGACAAAGAAGCCCAATCAGTACTTCGCCCTGCTTCTGCTCAACGAAGTAGGAGTGCTCGGAGTCTTTACATCACTGGACTTCTTCCTGTTCTACATCTTCTGGGAGGTAGTGCTCATACCCATGTTCTTCCTCATCGGATCATGGGGCGGACCGAGAAAAGACTATGCAGCAATCAAGTTCTTCATCTACACCCACGTGGCTAGCCTGGTGATGCTCCTGGCGATCTTCGCCCTGTACTTCACCTACCAGAATCCCGATGAGACGAGGACCTTCGATATGCTGACACTTCTCGCAGCAACAGCGAACAAGACCATATTCCCGACAAGCCTGCTCAACATCATCTTCGCGGGACTGCTTCTGGGATTCCTGGTCAAGATGCCTGCCTTCCCGTTCCATACCTGGCTGCCTGATGCCCACGTTGAGGCTCCCACAGCCGGCTCAGTGGTTCTGGCAGCTCTGCTGCTGAAGATGGGCGGCTACGGCCTCTTCAGGGTCATCATGCCAATGCTGCCCAGTGTCGATAAGGCGTTCGTGACAATCATTGCAGTCATCGCAGTGATCTCTATTGTCTACGGAGCCTTCATGGCGCTGGCTCAAAAGGATATCAAGAAGCTTGTCGCCTACTCGTCCGTCAGCCACATGGGATTTGTGACTCTCGGAGCCGTGGCATTCACCTGGATGTCAGTTACCGGTGCCATGTTCCAGCAGTTCTCGCATGGAATCATCACATGCGTCCTGTTCATGTCTGCAGGAACCATTCAGCACGTTGTAGGCACCAGGGTCATTGCCGATTTAGGTGGTCTGGCTGATCGCATGCCCAAGTTTGCAGTTCTGATGATGGCCGGATTCATGGCTTCTCTGGGACTTCCTGGCATGAGCGGATTCGTAGCTGAGTTCATGGTCCTGACCGGATCATATGCCACACTTCCCACCTACACCATAATCGTGGTATTCCTGAGCGTGGCGTCTACCGCCGCTTATCACCTCTGGGCCATGCAGAAAGCCATGTTCGGACCGATCTTGAAGAAGTATATGAATGTCCATGATCCGCATAACTACGAGCTGTTCTCTATGGCCATGATCATAGTTCTGGCTCTGGTCTTCGGAATCCAGCCAGGCCTGATGACAGATATCATGGGCACAGCGGCAACCCAGCTTATGGAGCCGGTAAAGACTTTAACCCAGATGGGGGTGATCTGAAGTGGACTTCACACACTACGCACCCCTCTGGGGAGAAGCGCTTCTAACCATCCTGGCGGTACTCATCGTCCTGCTGGGATCTCTGATGAAGAACAGCGGCAAGCTCATGGGCTACTTGAGCGCAGCCGGATTGGTGGCGGCACTCGGACTGGTGGCCAGCAACCTGACCCTCAAGCCTGCCCTGTTCTTCTTTGATACCATCTCGGTAGATGCCCTGTCCCAGTTCTTCAAGGCGGTCTTCCTGGTTGTATCTCTCTTGGTAGTGATTGCATCGCTATCCAAGTACACTGGAAAGGGAGCAGATGAGTACTATGCTTTGGTGCTCTTTGCCACAGTTGGCATGATGGTTGTGTCCAGCTCGATTGATATCGTTACCCTTTTTGTAGGGTTTGAGCTGGCCAGCCTGTCCACATATGCCCTGGCCGCATTTGACAGAACGAAGAAGAACCTGGAAGCAGCAATGAAGTACTTCATCTTCGGATCAGTCGCATCCGCCTTCATGCTCTTCGGCTTCTCGCTGCTTTACGGCATGACTGGATCAACCAGGCTCGCCGATATAGCTGTAGCCTCTCTGGCCGACTTCGGCCCGGCGACATTAGTGGCATTGCTGTTCGTGATTGTCGGATTTGCCTTCAAGATGGCTCTGGTGCCATTCCATATGTGGGCTCCCGATACCTACGAAGGTGCACCGCCCTTGGTCTCAGCCCTTCTCGCGGCTGGCTCCAAGAAGATGGGATTTGCCGCTGCATTCAGGGTGATTATCATCGCTCTGGTAGCTCTGCGAATGGAGTGGTACCTTGCCTTCGCCATCCTGGCATCTCTGACAATGACGCTTGGCAATCTGGCCGCCTGCTGGCAGAATAATGTTCGCCGCATCCTGGCTTATTCCTCGATTGCTCAGGCCGGATACATTGCTATCGCCTTTGTGGTGGTAGGAGCTGCCTACGGAGCAGATCCTGTTAACGTGCTGAATCTGGGCATGCTCCCGGCGGATCAACTGGGAATAGCGGGCGCTCTGCTGCTCATCCTCGGCCACGCTCTCATGAAGACGGGAGCATTCATCGGCACGGCTCAGGTTGCAAGCAACGTTTCCAAGGAGAGCGATACCGACCCTGATGACATATCCAACTATGCAGGCCTTGCCAAGAGGGCGCCCATCACAGCGTTTTGCATGCTCATCTTCATGTTTGCGCTGGCTGGAATTCCTCCTACGGCAGGATTCGTTGGCAAGTTCGTGCTCTTCAGCTCGGCCATCTATTCAGGTCTTGTCTGGCTGGCTGTCCTTGCCATCCTCAACAGCGCTCTGTCGCTGGTCTACTACCTGAAGATCATCAGCTACATGTATCTGAAGGAGCCGACCGGCTCTAAGATGCCAGAGAAAAACGGATATGTGGTGGCGCTTGTCCTGACAATGTTAGCCGTCGTCTGGATAGGTGTCTTCCCGGAACAGTTCGTCAACTGGGCACTTCAGGCAGCAGCAGTTCTGCTGCCTCAATAAACCTTTTTATCAAATCTCTTTGCATATATCCCTGGTCCATGCTGCCCGGAAAAGCAGCTTATACCTGGAAGGTGGATTAACTACATTAAAACGTGGAGATGATTCAGATTATGGTAAGGAATCAAAAGGTGGAGCTTAAGGTTCTAGGCATGGCATGCGGCGGATGTTCTTCGGCTGTTGAAAAGGCTCTTAAGAATTTGGATGGCGTCGCTTCGGCCAGAGTAGATTTGGGAAAGAAGACGGCTTATGTAGATTACGATACTGGAAAGCTCACTCTCGAAGACCTTACGAAAGCAGTTCAGGGTGCAGGTTATAAAATTGGATAGTTAATATTATTATGCCTGTATCAATGATGTCGGCATTTTCACTCATGGGATCTCGGGCAACTGCAACTCGGAATCTATATAGAATATTTTTTAGAATAATTCATTTAAAATATATGGCCGCTACACAATCCAGTCATGGCGCTATTAAAATGCAATCTAAATTGATACGCGTGCCTTTATGGCGACATTCATGGGTACTAACTGTTGCTCAGGGCAGTTTCAATCGCGGAGACTTCTGAGTCCCCCAGAAACACTTCGCCCTTGTTTGCCAGTCTCATAATTAAACCAATGAACGATCCTGAATAATAAACACGACTGCCTTCGCTGCCCATGTCAAATTTAACATAGACATCAAGCTTTGTGAGGTTTTTCTGGGAGGCAGTTTGCTGAATTGTGTGTGTTGGACTGCACCGAGGGTATCATACATAAATTTTTCTTTGTGCCTTTGTATCATCGTCTTAATGCGATATGTTTATATCCGACTACGTTTTAGTGTCCATCTGAAATGACAGAAAAATCCGTCCTGCAATTGCGTGCCAGGATCCTAGCCGCCCTATCCGACCCAATCCGCCTTGAGCTGCTGGACTATCTCTCCGACAAGGAGCGCTGCGTCTGCGAAATCCTGCCTGCCTTCCCCAGATCCCAATCCACCATCTCCAAGCATCTGAACATCCTCTATGAGGCAGATATCCTTGAGCGAAAGACAGACGGAAAGAGGACGATCTACAGCATCAAAGATCCTCAGATATTCGAATTGATCCGGCTCGTGGACTCTATCGCCCTTCAGCAGATATCAGAGCTTGCCGAAGCGGGACGAATCCTGGAGAGATCAGTTAACAACAGGAGCTGATAACAACGATCGATTATTCAGTAGTCGCAGCCTTACAGGCAGGAATGACAACCTTGCTGGAGTACCTCTCGGCCCATGTCCTGACCTGCCTTGTTCCAGCGTTCTTCATAGCCGGAGCCATAGCCTCACTCCTGAACAAGGAGACGGTCCTCAAGTACTTCGGAGCCGACGCTCCAAAATGGCTATGTTACAGCGTGGCAGCCACATCCGGCACAATTCTCGCAGTGTGTAGCTGTACAATCCTTCCAATGTTTGCTGGAATCGAGAAGAGGGGCGCAGGAATCGGCCCGGCTACGGCCTTCCTCTTCTCAGGCCCAGCCATCAACCTCATGGCCATCATCCTAACTGCCAGGGTCCTGGGCCTCGACCTCGGAATAGCCAGGGCAGTTGCAGCAGTCAGTATGGCTGTGATCATTGGCCTGATAATGGCAGCCATATTCCAGGTCCAGAAGCCTGACGACGAAAGCTGCAAAACAAAACCTGACCCGATGCTCGCCCAGAAATCCCCTGCAGAGCCCGATTCAGAGGCTGAGCCAGGCCGCCACAAATATGTTACAGTCGCTTTCCTGGCTGTCCTCGTGGCCATTCTGCTGATTGCCACATCAAGCTTCATAGCGCTCTTGCCCAAGGCGATGATCTCAGGCGCGCTCATCATCATCGCAGCTCTCATGATGAAGAGCTACTACGGCCCCGAAGAGAGAGAATCATTTCTTTCCGAGACCTGGTGGCTGACAAAAAAGATCTTTCCGCTGCTGGTTGTCGGAACATTTGTGACAGGCATCATCGGCTACTTCCTGCCTGTAGAGTGGGTGCGCACGCTCTTTGGCACGAACAGCCTTTTGGCCTGCTTTGTGGCATCAGTAATTGGCTCTCTGCTCTACATGCCAACTCTCCTAGAGGTTCCCATAGTAGGAACCCTCTTCGGCTACAGCTCCGGGATAGCCGCAGCAGGCCCTGCCCTCTCCCTGCTCCTGGCTGGCCCCACCCTGAGCCTGCCGAGCATGATAGTGATAACAAGAGTCATCGGGTTGAAGAAAAGTGGCGTTTACATAGTTCTTGTTGTCCTTATGTCAACTCTTGCAGGCATGATCTACGGAGCAATCGCGTAGCAGATGAGAACGCATGCAAACAATGGAATTCAGGTGATAAAATATGGTTAAGATTGAAGTTTTGGGAACAGGTTGTGCCAAATGCAAGAGCCTGCTTAAAAACGTCGAGAAAGCTGTAGCGGAGTCCGGCATCTCTGCCGAGGTGATCAAAGTAGATAGCATTCAGGAGATAATGGATAGAGGCGTGATGATGACTCCCGCCCTTTACATCGATGGAAAGTCAGTCATGATGGGCAGAACTGCTACTGTAGACGAGATCAAGAGACTTCTAAAGAGTTGAGAACAAGGCGGCAGTTTATGGAAGAAAAGAAAAAATGCATGTGCGGCTCGTCGGATGTGCGCGTTGTAGCATGCTCCGGAGCCTCAAACGTAGGACAGATTGCCAATCTCGCAGCAATAGAGCTTGCTAAAGAGAAAATAGCTGGATTTTTCTGTCTTGCTGGAGTCGCCGGCCACATCAAAGGATTTCTCAAATCTGCAAAAGAAGCAGACCTGATGATAGCCATAGACGGCTGTCCAATTCAGTGCGCAACCAAGACATTACAGCACGCTGAAATAGAGCCAGCCATACAGATAATAGTAACTGACCTTGGCATTGAGAAGTCCCATGATATAATCCTTGACGAGAGAGTCTGCTCAAGAGTCATAGAAAAGGTTAAAGATGAGCTTCTACGCTAGAACCCCTGGGGAGTGATTTGAGTTTGATAATACCTAAATTAGTGTCTATCTTCATGGTCTGCGCAGCCCTTTTAGCAGTCATGTTCCTGTCATCTCAAAGCGTTCATGCTGGAGCGGAATGTGCGTCTTTGGGTGGAGCCTGTGATAACAGTGGCTGGAGCGGTGCCGCCAAGCTGGATGAGATCGGAAACTCAACCGCGAACCAGGAAGTGACCTCTACCAAGTGGCCTGCAAAATCGAGGGTATCGAGATGGAACATGAGTGTCTCGACGGAAACTGGTGCGACAACACAAGAGCAAACAGAAGACCGTACTGCAAACAGCAAGACGGCTCCAAACGATTCTGATCAAGAGCCATCAGTCATAGTGAGAAGCGACGATGCTAGAGTTATCCTTGCTCCATTGGATGATATCACTGACAAGGATATTCTCCTGGATGTGAGCGAGAACTCCAGCACCCATATCGTCGGATCTGTTGTCCTGCCTTACATGATGTTTAATGAACAGGCCGGGATCTTGAAGCCCGCATCAGAGCTATCTGGAATTCTTGGAAACGCCGGAATATCCCGGAATGATTCCGTAGTCATCTATGGTGAGTGCCTGCCCTGCGGCGGAGGCCCGTCTGTCGCCACCTACGTCTACTGGATGATGAAATGTTTGGGTCACGAGAAGGTTAGGGTCCTGGATGGTATGGCTGAGGACTGGAAGGCATCTGGTCGCAATACGACATCTGATTCCAGTGTTCTGCCTGCCAAGGTTTACACGCCAACAGAGACTGAAGAGTTCAATGCCAGCTACGATTTGGTGAAGAGCGGCAAAGTCCAGATAGTTGATGCCAGAACTATACAGGAGTTTGGCCAGTCAACCATACCTGGATCCACAAACATACCCTACACAAGCGTTCTCAATGGAGACCGGATCAAAGATGAAGAGCAATTGAAGAAGGTCTTCATGCTGCTCGACCAGGACAAACCCGTAGTGGCCTATACAAACACAGGCATGAAGGCCTCAGTCGTCTGGTTCGCCCTTGAGATGATGGGATACGACGTGCGTCTGTATAGCTATCAGGATTGGATGGCCCATCAGAATCTTCAGGGAACTGCCAGCAGCTAATGATCCACAAAGGAGATTGATAATGATTTCAAACCAAATGAGAACCTTATCGGTCCATGGCATTATCACCATAATCCTCGTACTCCTTTTAGGATGGGGGACAGGCTCTTCTGCACAGGCAGAAATAGAAAACAATGCCACTGGCTTTTCTGGGGATCTTCTGTCCCCTGCAGAGGTCCCGACAGATGGGGTTTTCCTGGACATCAGTCCAAATCCATCCGGATACATCGAAGGATCTGTGAGCATCAGCTACGACGACTTTTTTGCCGAGGACGGCAAACTCAAGTCTGCCTCCGAGATAGGAACGCTACTAGGCGGAGCGGGATTAAGGAGCAACAACTCGATTGTGATCACCGGGGAGTGTCTTCCCTGTGGCAATGGACCAACTCCTGCTTTCTTCACCTACTGGCTGCTTAAATACCTGGGACATGATAATGTCAGCATTCTTGAGGGCGGCAAAGATAGCTGGGTTGCCGCCGGCAGAAACCTCAGCGACTGGCCGGCCATCAGGCCAGAGGCGGATTATATCATCTATCTCAATCCTGACCTTCTTGCGTCATACGAATTCGTTGCCAGCGGCATGGCGCAGATAGTCGATGCCAGACCATCACGTGACTACGAAATCGGCTCAATTCCCAAGGCTATAAACATACCATACGAAAACATCCTGACTGATAACAAAACCAGGCTAAAAGACAATCCAGAAACCGCGTTTGCCGGACTTACGAAGGATAAGCCCGTTGTGGTTTTCACAAATATCGGGGTCGAAGCATCTCTCGTCTGGTTTGCCTTGAACCATTCGGGATTCGATGCCAGACTCTATACCTGGCGCGACTGGCTAGAAAACCAGCCTAAGTTCGGATATGAGCTTGTCGATATTGTGGCCAGGCCAAATCCTGTCAGATCAGGACAGTCGGTGGCGATAACCGCGAATTTCCAGCAGATTCAGACTGCACAATCTGAAATTTCGTCTCAGAAGAACAATTCGTCTCAGAACATCAGCTCATCCATAAACAATGATGATAAGCTGACTGTGATGGGATGCGCCACCTGCGGATTCGGATCGCCTCAGGGCTTCGCTAATATCGATCGCAAGGATGGTTTTGTGCAGATAGGCTCAACCGGCAAGACCTCTGCATCTGGCGTCACGACCGGTAATGCTGGCGAGACGCTGCGCTGCACAGCAGTAATTAATGGGCCGGACGGCTCTGAAGTTTCCAGGACGAACCTGCTGCACACCTCAGGAGAGAAATATGCAGGCATCTGGAGCGCTGACACAGCACCTGGAATATACAAGGTAAGCATAGTGGCCACAGTCGCGGCAAACTCTGAGACATTTGCCAATGTACTGGACATTGAGGTAACAGGCTAAGCCGAAAGGCCTGCCTGCATCTTTTAGTCAGATCTGCCAGGATCTTTGAAATCTCCATCAATTGCCTTTGATAGGGTCTCGGAGAGCCATTCGCGGATCTCATCTCTCGTCCTTCGGAAAGCCAAAAGGCGCTTTTCTTCCGATTCAGTAACGGCTGCTGGATCTGCAAATCTATGGTGAAGGATTTGTCTGGCTTTAGGAGACCTGCCCGGGTGCCTTAAATCTGTGATGACAATTGGGCAGGCCTGCTTCGCCTGATCGCAGACCGTCACCGCCAGGTCGAATGCCAAATCATGAAACTCAGAAACATTTTTGGAATGCTGTTGAGATATGTCTATTCCAATCTCCCTCATGACCTTCAGGGCAAAGGGATCTACAGACGTTGGGGCAACGCCGGCGCTATAAGCCTCGAATCTATCTCCATACATGACCCTCAGGAGCCCTTCTGCCATCTGCGATCGAGCGGAGTTATGGGTGCAGAGAAATAGCACACGCAACTTATTCCGATTGTCAGCGTTGGCGTTGATCAAAACTCCTCCGATAGCCCCTCCACAAGGACCTCGCCTTCTTCTGTCACGAAGATCAATGCATCTCTCTCCAAAGCTCTTTTTTTGAAAAGGCGTGGAGCCTTATGGCGCAACTGCACTACGAGATCAAGAGAGGTGATAGGCAGATGAATGCCCAATCTGTCCGCCTCGGAAAATATGCTCTTCGGCAGCTCGAAGACATCCGTTCCAGCTCTCGCATGAAACGATATTGGAGCGCGCAGCATCATCCACTGCTGAAGAGTTCGGGCTGCTCGGTCTATGTTCTGATGAGCCCTCTTCTCGAGAATGCTGATATTCGATCGAGTGGTGCCCAGACGCTCCGCTACTTCCTGCTGGGAGAGTCCAGAAAGACGCATCTGGAGCACTTTGATTTGCCTCTCTGTTAGAAATGAATCCAGGGATTCATCTTCACCGGATCTGCTCTTATCTTCAATGTCTGGCATCATCTAGTCGCAATTGACAATGATCTCTAAGATAATAAAAGCATCCTAACCCAAGTCCACCATGGAAATAAATGTATTTGCAGTTCACTTGGCCATCCAAAGGGAAATCCTTTTCTCTTTTCATAGCCTGTTTGAAATCGATGCACGAAAGGACTTCTATTCTTGTCACCGGCGGAGCGGGGTTCATCGGCAGCCATCTTGTAGAGAGTCTGCTAAAAGAGCACAATTCCGATGTAACCGTCCTTGATAATTTCAGCTCTGGTAAGAGAGAATTTCTCGATGTTCACATGGACAACCCTCATTTTCATCTAATCGAAGCGGATCTGCTGCTGTCCGGAAATCTCCAGGATGCAGTGGCTGGAAAGGACATGGTCTTTCATCTGGCTGCCAATCCTGATGTAAAGCTCGGGGCAATTGACACGAGGGTCCATTTGGATCAGAATGTGATGGCTACCTACAGGCTTCTTGAAGCCATGAGGGAAAGCGGTGTTAGAAAGATAGCATTCACATCCACATCTACAGTTTACGGCGAGGCCAGGGTTGTGCCAACTCCCGAGGACTACGGTCCACTCTTGCCGATATCTCTCTACGGGGCCTCAAAGCTGGCCTGCGAGGCACTGATATCGTCTTACTGCCATACCTTCGATATGCAGTCCTGGATCTACAGGTTTGCCAACATTGTGGGCGAACGGGGAACGCACGGGGTGCTGGTGGATTTTATCAGAAAGCTTCGGGCAAATCCAAAGGAGCTTGAGATACTTGGATCCGGCAAGCAGCAGAAGTCCTACCTGGATGTCAGAGATTGCGTAGAGGCCATGCTCTTTTGCGTGAAAGGCTCTGCAGAGCAGGTCAATGTCTTTAACATCGGCTCGGAGGACTCGGTGGATGTGACGCAGATCGCCAATATCGTTGCCAGAGTATTGGGGCTCTCAGGCGTGCGATACCTTTATACTGGTGGCGTAGATGGTCGGGGCTGGAAGGGCGACGTCAAGGTCATGCTGCTCTCAATAGAGGAAATAAAGAAACTGGGATGGAAGCCAAATATGAGCTCGGCTGAGGCCATTGAATCTGCAGTGAAAGCATTGAAGCGATAACAGATGCTCCCGGAGAATCTCCTGACATGTCCCTATTGTCTTTATCTCTCGATTTCCTCTCCAATGATGCCATAGGCATAATCGGATGCGGCCACCTGGGTAGGACTCTTGCAGCAGAATTCGTTGCCCGAGGCATTCAAATAGATAATCTCAAGGTCTCCTGCGGCAGAAGCGTTTCATCTCTGCAGGGCATCAAGAACTCAGGTCTGCAAGAATGCCTCGCAGAAAATGAGGAGATCTGCAGGGATTGCAGCATAATATTCATAACAGTGCGACCCCAGTCGCTGCCGAAGCTGAAGGGCTTGCATATTGCCGATGATGCCCTGGTGATCTCTTGCATGGCAGGCGTGTCTTTGCAGACAATAAAAAAGCATTTGGGGGCTGACGCCTTGCGAATGATGCCCAGCGGCCCGTCCACCATCAAAGAGAGAAAAGGCATCGCGGCCATTTATCCTCATAACGATTATCTCTATAAAATTCTTTCCGGCCTGCAGATGCAAATATTCAATCTCAAAGACGAAGATCTGATGCACATCTTTACAGCAGGCGTGTGTCTACCTGCTGCTCTCCTGGCTGCGGGAGATGATAAGATCGGTCAGCTTAAAGCTTCAGAGATCCTTGCAGCAGAATATGCAGATTTTCCCAAGATCTGCGCCTGGGCAGAGCAAGTCCTTCCCGAATTCGAACGAGACGAAGATAAAGAGAATTATATTCGCAGCATGGCCACAAAAGGCGGGATTACAGAGGCCATAGTCGAGGGCATCAATGCTGGAGACAGTCTCTATGTCGCATTGAATCGAGGCATAAAGAGGAGCCGGGAGATCTCTTACAGGTTCGAAGCTGATATGCTAGAAAAAATTTGAGGCCTGTGACCGGACCCTAGAATAATGTGCTGTGCGGCTCGCTGACGGTCTCCACTGGTCTGCCTGAGAGCTGGGCCAAAAGCCAGGGATCTGTGCTATAGCTGTTTGACGTTTGTGATAAGCTTGATTGCGTCTTATTTATAACAATTGGCGTGTAGTCGGAATACATATAAGGGTAATACCATTGGGGCGCTGTTCCTGGCGGGTAGACTGTGCCATTGAGAAGGGTATATCCTTTAGGTGCATTCCCCCAATTCCATAGGTTATTAGCCTCTTCCAGAGCGCTTATCGGCATTGTCCCGTAATTGTTCAGCCACGTAGACCCAAAGTCGCCTCCAACGTCTTGATAGCTTTGAGATTGCGGTATGCATGCAGCAATTGCGCACATGCCGATAATTGCGAGCAATAAATGTCTCATCAGATCTCCTCAATGATGTTTATCTTATCCAATGAATAAATGTTCCCTCTTCATGCTCATTGCCTTCAAAATCCATGGTTCGCTTTCAGAATCAGATAGGTCTGATAAGCTCTCGGATCAGCTTTAGGCGGCAATGGGGCTGCAGGTGGTTTGTTTCCCCAATCGGAGAGGTTCTTTGAGGCATTTTCAACATCGTCCATCAATAGAATTCCGTCTTCTCCAGCTAGGTTAACAGTAGATGAATTTTCTGAGAAGTTAAGCGATGAATTGCTTGTAGAATTATTTGTGAGCCCTAATAAAAGCTGATTTCCATCATTACCAGCCAAATTGACTGTTGATCTGCTCTGGGCTAAAATGGCAAAAACTGTCAATATCACTAGAATCAAGATCATTCGATTCATTCCATTCCCCGAATCGGTCATATGCGCATGAGCTTAAATATGCTACGCTGCAGGCGCTATAATCTTGACTCCTAATATTAAAAAAATGTGATATCGGTTTGGCCTATCGACCTTTAATAAACCTCACCAAAGACCTCGAAGTATGCCTGCTCATGCTTACATGCCGGGCACTCGGTTGGGGCCTCATCGCCTTCATGGAGATATCCGCAATTCCTGCATCTCCAAACCACCTTGCCGCCTCTCTTGAATACAGCTCCATCATCGATATTCTTTTTAAGGGCGAGATATCTTCTCTCATGCCCCTTCTCTGCAATGGCAATATTTAGGAGTGTATTGGCGATCTCCGGGAAACCTTCAGTTCTGGCAGTCTCCGCAAAGGATGGATACATCTGAGTGTGCTCAAAGCGTTCTCCATCCGCGGCTTCCTTTAGATTATCGACGGTCTTGGCGATGACTCCTGCCGGAAAACGAGCTGATATCTCTACCTCTCCACCTTCCAGAAGCTTGAATAGAACCTTAGCATGCTCTTTTTCATTGTCGGCGGTGTCCAGGAATATGGCGGAAATCTGTTCGTATCCCTCTTTCTTTGCCTGAGAGGCAAAAAATGAGTATCTGTTTCTGGCCTGCGACTCACCTGCAAATGCCGTCAGCAAATTTTTCTCGGTCTGGGTACCCTTAAGGCTCTTCATTCTATCATCTCCTGAAATGATATGGTGGTTTTGAGCGTGTTATCTATTAAGGCTTCCCGTCTGATTCTGCCCGGACATTTTGCCCGGATATGCATATCTTTGGACTAATAGTAGCGATTTTGTGTGTTGCACGAAGGGAAGCAAATTCTCCGGGCCGTAATCTTTTTAATCGTTTGGCGGCTCCAAGTGCGAGGTCAAACTCAAATAGAACTCATAGCAAAACGATTGCGGGTTTTGTATGCGAGATGGATGGATTAGAAGGCGGGTCTTCTGGTACCTGAAGAAAAAGCAAGTCCTGGAGTGGCAGGCCAAGAGGAGCGGAGAGTGCGTCAGGTGCGGCAGATGCTGTGGGCATTGTCCGGCTCATGATAGCGAGAACAATCGTTGCAGGATTTATAGCATAAGGCCGGAGATCTGTAAGGCCTTTCCCTTGACGCCAGAAGACTTGAAAAATATCTGCACATGCGGATTTAATTTTAGAAAATAATAAATCAGAGCAACCTTTCAAGATCATCTCTCTTGAGCATGTTCACTTCTGTCATATGGTGCGGATGGTAGCGCATCTTTGCTTCCCTGATGCCTTCTACCCCCATGTCGCTCTCCCTGTTGATGTAGGTGAATTTTCGAGCCAGAATCCTGGCAGTCTCGGCATTGATCGATCGATAGATTCCCTTGCAATCAGGAAGCCCCTTTTCGAAATGGACGAGCGCAGTATCCCTGTTTAAACCCTCGAAGAGGGAGATGGCTCCGATCTTGCCGTTGGCCCGGATGGCAATTCCGGATAGCTTTAGCTGCTCGTAGTGATCCAATGCAAAGTGCACTGCATCCTTTTCACTAGCAAGCACTGGATCCGAGTCGCAGTTCTTCCAGTCGCACCACAGTTCCATAAAATCAATGATCTCATTGATGTTCTCTTTGCTTATTGCCTCAACATTGGGGCTGCACGTATTCTGGAATTTGTTGAGCTGATGCCTGATGGTCAGATATTTCTTTCCTGGCAGCTCTGAGAGGTCCGTCGCCAGATAGACATACTCAAAATACTTTCTTTCCGGATAGAACGGTAGATCTGGGTAAAGCCCTCTTATCCAGCTCTTCGTATCCGGATCCAGGATTACTACTGGAAGCTCTTCTTCGCTTTTGGCTGCAAGACCGAGCACCTGCGCCAGAAGTTCGGGATTTTTTGGACCAATTGGCGGACGATAGCGGGTCATTCCTGCGATTGTGCTGGAGAGGACGATAGAGCCGTCTACAGGAGCATACCTGTAGTGAGCATAATCGTTCCAGCAGATCATGTTTGTAAAGGTATTGTCGCTATGAACTTGGGGATAGCTCTTATAGTGCTTGAAAAAAAGATCTCTCTCTCTGAGAGTGATGGGCTTGAAGTCGCCTGGGCCTAGCATTCCTGTTTCACCCCAGAGAAGAGCATAGGCAGGTGTCCGGGCATTGGGACAAATCCTTGAGCCATGTAAAATTCCTCTTTTCCGGGCTGTGCTATGAGGCTGATCCAGGTGATGTTCCTTGATTTGCACTCTTCTACGAGCCTGGCTAAAATCATCCTTCCCGCTCCCTTGCACCTGAATTCGTCGAGCACAACCAGATCCTGGATGTATGCGTCGGATATCCCATCGGAGATCACACGTCCCATTCCAACGGCTCTGCCTGTAGAAATAACAATCGCTACGACAAAGAGAAAGCTCCCGCGAATCAAATCATTGATCTTGCTCGGATCCATCCATTCCTTCCACCAGCCGCCTGCCAGGTAGAGTTCGACTATCTCATCTTCCGGCCAGGATTGTACCAGATCGACCCGGATTTCATTTTTATTATTCATATCTTGATCTAATAGAAAAACTGGCAGGAGATCGCCCTCTCAGGCGTAAATCTCCCCGCGCTCTACCTCTCTGGAGGCCTTCTTTCTCAGCTCCGTGGCGAGCCTTTCGTAGTACTTCATGGTCTCAGGCGTAACCGAAGGTCCGATCTCCTGCAAGGCCGCCAGGAAATGCTTCTGGCCGATTTTCTCTGCAGTCATGTCTTCTCGCAGAGCCAGGCGGCCCGCCTTGCGAACTACAGCGGCGATATCAGCTCCCGTGTACTGATCTGTGAGGTCGATCAACTCATCGATGTTGATATCATCTGCAAGGGGTGTCTGTTTCATGTGGACCTGGAATACCTTCTTTCGGGACTCTCTGTCCGGCACAGGTGCCATGATCAGCTCGTCAAAGCGCCCTGGCCTCAAGAGCGCTGGATCGATGATATCCGGGCGGTTGGTTGCGCCTATGACCACAACTCCGTGCAGCTCTTCGAGGCCGTCCATCTCGCTCAGAAGCTGGTTGACCACTCGCTCGGTTACATGGGGCTCGCCCGAGGCTCCGCCCCTCACAGGCACGAGCGCATCCAACTCATCAAGGAATATTATGGATGGCGCTACCTGCCTCGCCTTTCTGAATATCTCCTCGACCCTCTTCTCACTCTCTCCGTACCACTTGGAGAGGAGCGCCGATCCCTTGACTGTGATGAAGTTCGACTCGCTCTCGTTGGCCACGGCCTTGGCGAGCATGGTCTTGCCTGTGCCCGGCGGGCCGTAGAGAAGCACGCCCTTGGGGGCGTCGATTCCTAGGCGGCGGAAGCTACCGGCATTTCGTAGAGGCCACTCGACAGCTTCCACTAAAAGCTGTTTGACTGTCTCCAGGCCGCCGATGTCCTCCCAGCTCACATCGGGGACCTCGACCAAGATCTCTCGCATGGCTGATGGAGAGATCTCTCTGAGGGCTGCGTCGAAGTCGTCTTTCTGGACGATGAGCCGGTCCAAGATCTCTTTGGGGATTGTGGGCTCCTCGAGATCGATCTCAGGAAGGATGCGACGCAGAGCGTTCATTGCCGCCTCTCTGCCGACTGCAGAGATGTCTGCACCGACGAAGCCGTAGGTTCTGCTGGCATAGTCCTCGAGAACCACGTCTTCGGCTAGAGGCATTCCTCGGGTGTGGATCTGGAAGATCTCCATTCTTCCTTCCATGTCGGGAACGCCAAGCTCTATCTCCCTGTCGAACCGTCCCGGTCTGCGTAGCGCCACATCCAGTGCCTCAGGGCGATTGGTTGAGCCGATCACTATTACGTTCTTCCTCTCTTTGAGTCCGTCCATGAGGGACAGGAGCTGGGCCACCACGCGCCTCTCGACCTCGCCAGTGACGTCTCCTCTCTTGGGGGCGATGGAGTCGAGTTCATCCAGGAAGATGATGGCAGGCGTATTCTTCTCAGCTTCCTCGAATAGGTCCCGGAGCGCCTTCTCGCTCTCTCCGTAGTACTTGGACATGATCTCCGGGCCGTTGATGCTTATGAAGTAGGCATCGCTCTCGTTGGCCACGGCCTTGGCAAGCATTGTTTTGCCTGTGCCGGGCGGGCCGTGGAGCAGGACTCCCTTTGGTGGGTCGATTCCCAGCCGATCGAAGAGCTCCGGGTGCTTGAGAGGCAGTTCGATCATCTCTCTGACCTTGGTGATCACAGGCTTGAGGCCGCCGATGTCCTCGTAGACAACGGACGGAACAGAGCGTTCCTGGGTCTCTACGGCCTGGGGCAGTAGCTCGATGTCGGTCCCCTCGGTGATCTTGACGATTCCTCCTGGGCTCGTCGAGACAACTCGAAGCTTGATCTCACCGAGGCCGAAGGCCTGGGCCCCCAAGAATCCCCGGAAGATCTCCTCGAACATGGTCTCTCTGCCGCCGATGGAGTCAGAGGGAGGCTTTCGCACGCTGGTTGTGGAGATGATGTCACCTCTTATCACCGGCCTGCCGTTGAAGACTTTGGTGAGCACGTCTCCTGGGGCAAAGATCTGCATGCCCTGGGTAACTGGGGCGAGGGTCACATGTTTGGCCTCGCTCCAGACTGCTTTCTTTACATCAACGTTCTGGCCTATGCTGGTTCCTGCGTTGGATCTGATCAGTCCGTCCATTCTGATCATGTCCAGGCCCTGATCCTGGGAGTAGGCGCTGACGGCAAGGGCCGCGGTGGGTCTTGATCCTGCAAGCTCCACAACGTCGAGTGGACGTGCTCCAATCTTTTCCAGGAAGTCTTCGCCAATCCTCACGATGCCTTTTCCGACATCTCCCTGATTGGCCTCGGATACTTTCAGCCTGATGGATTCTCCTTCAGTCATATTTCTCCTTTGATTAGCATGATTATCAAAGATGCTATCGGTATTAATGGGCGTCTATTTTTAAGTAGTTTGCTGTGATGGCGACAATTTCAAAAGAAAGCATTCGGGCGCAGAAGAATGAGCCAATTTGCCCTCTGTCTGACTGGGATTTTCTGACAAGCGGCGCGGCGGATTGCTTTTAAACCTCCCGTTCTATTGGAATCAAGTCCCTGCAGCAAATGGATGCAAAAGGGCAATCATAATTTTAGATACCATGAGACAGCACCGCAGCTGCCAAGAATGCCGCCAGGGCCACAGCCATTCCCTTCTTGAGCGCCTTCTGCGCACCTGTGGCGTCTCCCTTCAAGATCATCCTGACAGAGAGCATGAAAAACAGGTCAGCAACTACTACAATCACCAGATAAAGCCGCCCGAATGGCGCAAAGAAGCTCAGAACCACTGCCCCCAGGGCAAACGCCGCTGCCAGAGCAGCAGACGGACGCTCGCCTGCTAAAATGGGCAGCGTTTTCGCGCCGCCTGCCATGTCGCCTGCCAGGTCCTCGATATCCTTCGCGATCTCCCGGCTCATGCTGACGAGAAATGAGAGCAGAAATGGAACCTGATTGGCAAAGAGGCCATGCATTCCGGCGGCAGCTCCGCCGAAGAGAAATGTCGAGCCCGTGAGGAAGGCTACGGTAACGTTCCCTGCGAGAGGAGTGGCCTTGAGACTGCGGGCGTAAAGGACGAGAAGCGCCGAGTTGAAAGCTGCAAGGAGAAGGCAGATCTGGTTGACAAGGCTCGCAGACAAGCAGCCCGCAGCAAATAGGGCCAGAGAATAATAGCACGCCCTCTCAGGCGAGATCCTGCCGCTCGGAATGGGCCTTTTAGGCCTATTGACTTTATCGATATCGCGATCATAGTAATCGTTGATTGCGTTTCCGGCCCCAGTTACAAGGAAGACGGTGAGAAATATCAAAGCAGCGGATTTTGAGGAGAGTTCGCCAGCCACGGTTAGGCCGATAATAGCTGCTACTGCTGCCATCATGCAGTTGAACGGACGCAATATCTCCCAGTATGCCTTCAAAGGACAAGTCCCCTGCGATCCTCAGCGCCCCTTCGTCCCTCAGGCCGAGACGCCTCGCAAGAGATAAAGCAGATAGAACTCAGTTAAGTAGCTATCGATGTGGCTGATGTGGGGATACATCCATGATATATCTCTCTTTGGATGGACAAGCTTGATCAAATAGGTGCTGCTGGCAGGAACCTTCTCCCGATGAATAAGCCCTGAGCCCTGCAGCTTGACTACGATCTTGGAGCACTTGCTGCTATCAATAGACAGAAGGCGGCGAAGCTCAGACTGATACAGGCCGTCTTCGCTAGACCCTATGAGATCAAGTGCTCTCTCCTGCAGGACACAGGAGTTTTTGGAGTGGGTGTTCCCAGATTTTTCAGGCATAACTATCGCTTCAGATTTAAAACGTAATTAATTTTGATATTAAGTTATGGAGTTCTTCTGGTATAAATTCTTTTTTCTAAGATCTATTTTCTGTCCAGGACCTTGATTAGGTGATAGCCGAACTGGCTCTTGACAGGTCCCAGGATCTTTCCTTTTTCTCCCTCAAATGCGGCCTTCTCAAACTCCGGGACCATTTTGCCCTTGCCAAACCACCCCAGGTCGCCGCCAGACTTGCCCGAAGGACACTGGGAGTATTTGCGGGCCATCTCGGCGAAGCTCTGGCTTCCACCTGCCAGCTTCTCCTTTACCTCTAAAGCTTTCTTCTCGGTCTTGCAAAGGATATGTGCTGCATGAACCTCTTTAACCATGAGCCAGGTATGTTGAAAGGCAGAGATAAAAGGTTATTCGATTATCTCCTGCACCCGGCCTACCTGGCCGTCCTGTAGCTTCACCTTGATGCCGTGAGGGTGAAAGGAGGAGTTGGTGAGAAGCTCCTTGACGATGCCGCGTGTCCTTTTGCCTGTGCGCTGGTCCTTCTTGAGGACCACGTCCACGGTGAGGCCAGGGCGGACGTCCTTTCTTTGCTGGCCGTTCTTTGGCGGTGACATTTCAAACCTCTGATCTGTTAATCAATGGCATTCTCGGTCGCGCAGCCTGGTTTTATTCGCTTGCGCTCCCACTCGCGTCTTCAGGTACCTCCCAGTGTGGCTCGCCTCAACTGCTGCCACCTCTTCCGGAGTTCCTGCGGCCACGATCTGTCCTCCTGCGTTGCCGCCCTCCGGGCCCAGGTCGATGACATAGTCTGCGCACTTGATGACATCCAGGTTGTGCTCGATCACGACCACTGTGTTGCCTTTGGTCACCAGGTCGTCCAGAACTGATATGAGCTTCTTGACATCATCGAAGTGCAGACCGGTAGTGGGCTCGTCAAGCAGATAAATTGTCCTTCCTGTGCCCCTTTTGGCCAGCTCGCGAGTGAGCTTGATCCTCTGAGCCTCGCCTCCGGAGAGCGTGGTCGAGCTTTGCCCCAGCTTGATGTAGCCCAAACCCACACCGAGTAGCGTGTCAAGCTTTGACCGGATGGCCGGGATGTTTTCGAAGTGCTCCCGTGCCTCCTCGACAGTCATGTCCAGCACCTCGGCAATGGACTTGGCCTTGTACTTGACCTCCAGGGTCTCTTGGTTGTAGCGGGTGCCCTTGCATTCCTCGCACTCGATGTAGACGTCAGGCAGAAAGTTCATCTCGATCTTGATAAGGCCGTCCCCCTGACAGGCTTCGCAGCGTCCACCCCGAACGTTGAAGGAGAACCGGCCTGATTTGTAGCCCCGAACCTTTGCCTCCTTAGTCTCTGCGAAGGCCTGGCGGATGGGATCAAAGATCTTGGTGTATGTCGCGGGATTGGATCGAGGAGTCCTGCCGATGGGGCTCTGGTCGATTACTATCACCTTGTCCACATCAGAGTCGAAGACGATCTCATGAAACAGTCCCGGCTCGGTGCTTGACTTATAGATCTTCTTCATGAGCGCCCGGTAGAGGGTGTCGTAGATGAGGGTGGATTTGCCAGAACCCGAAACCCCGGTGACGACAGTCAGAACGCCGATTGGTATCGCAGCATCAATGTTTTTCAGGTTGTTCTCACTGCAGCCTAAAAGGCGGATGAACGTGTTGCTTTTGCGACGATTTGAGGGTACGTCGATGGTCTTGTTCCCGCAGAGGTACTGGCCTGTGAGCGAGGCGGGATTGGCCTCGATCTCTTCAGGCGATCCCTGGGCCACCACGTAGCCACCGTGAATTCCGGCCCCTGGACCGATGTCAATCACATGATCGGCTGCCCGAATTGTCTCCTCATCGTGCTCGACTACTATGAGGGTGTTGCCAAGGTCTCGCAGCTTTTTTAGAGTCTCAATGAGCCGGGCGTTGTCCCGTTGGTGCAATCCGATTGATGGCTCGTCAAGCACATAGAGCACGCCCGTGAGGTTCGAGCCGATCTGGGTAGCCAGCCGAATCCTCTGAGCCTCGCCTCCTGAGAGAGTTCCGGCATTTCGGGATAATGTCAGGTAGCTGAGGCCCACGTGCTCCAAAAATCCCAGCCGCGCTGTGATCTCCTTCAAGATCTGTCTCGATATCTCAGTCTCCTTTTCAGTGAGCTTTCCAGCAAGACTCTCGAAGAACCTGAGGCTCTCAACTACAGAGAGGTCAGTCACATCAACAATGGACCTCTCGCCTACAGTTACTGCCAAAATTTTATCTTTGAGCCGGCGGCCACCGCAGGCCGGACAGGGAAGGACCCTCATGAACTTCTCGAGCTCCTCTCTGCGGTAATCGGAGGTTGTCTGGCCGTAGAGGCGGATGCTCTGGGGAATGAGCCCCTCCCACTGGCCGTTGTGCATCCAGTAGGCATCTCCATTTTTCATGCTCATGGAGAACGAAATGTTCTCGTCCGAGCCGTACATCAGAGCGCTGAACTGCTGCTCGTTCAGGTTTTTAATTGGGGTTAAGACATCAAAGCCGAAGTGCTTGGCGACAGCCGCCAGGTGCTGTCCCCTCCAGCCGTCGATTGCGTTTCGGTACAAGGCAACTGCCCCGTCGGCGATGCATAGTTCTTTGTCTGGTATAATCAGCTCCGGGTCAAACTCCATTTTGATGCCAAGCCCATTGCAGCTCTCGCAGGCACCAAAGGGGCTGTTGAATGAGAACATGCGCGGCTGCAGTTCCTCAAAGGCCATGCCGCAGACAGGACAGGCCATAGTTGCAGAGTAGAGCTTTTCCTTGCCTTGTCCAAAAAGGGCTATGACCAGGCCTTCGGCTTTGGCGAGAGCATTCTCGATTGCTTCCACCAGCCTGGACCTGTCTTCGCCAGGATCGAGCCTATCCATGACGACATCAATGTCATGCTTTTTGTAGCGGTCCAGCTCAATAGTCTCGTCCGTCCGGCAAATCTCGCCGTTCACCCGCGTCCTTGAAAAACCCTCGGAGTTGAGGTCAGAGAAGAGCTGGCCGTAGGTTCCCTTTTTCTGGCGAATCACTGGGGCGAGGATTGTGACCTGACAGAGACTAGCTTCTTTGGAGTCTGTTTTTGCTACATCTTCACCAACATTACCTTGCTCTGCAGCTGCTGCCTGCACTCGCGCTTCCTCTAAAATGCTATCAGCAATTTTCTCGGGCGACTGAGACTGGATCATTATTCCGTGAACCGGGCAGTGAGGAACGCCGATTCTGGCAAAGAGCAGGCGCAGGTAGTCGTAGATCTCAGTCACCGTCCCAACAGTGCTGCGTGGGTTCTTGGATGTGGTCTTCTGCTCGATGGAGATGGCTGGAGAGAGGCCGTCGATGCTGTCCACATCGGGCTTGTCCATCTGGCCCAGGAACTGGCGGGCGTAGGCTGAGAGGGACTCGACGTAGCGGCGCTGGCCTTCGGCGTAGATGGTGTCAAAGGCGAGAGTGGACTTGCCTGAGCCCGAGACGCCGGTGATGACTATGAATTTGTCGCGAGGCAGCTCTAAAGAGATGTCTTTTAGGTTGTGCTCTCGGGCACCTTTTATGGTAATCGACTTCATTGGGATGGTCTCACGGTTTTTCTTGTCGGATAGGGAGAATGGGCGGAGGATGGACTTAATCCTTTTCAGACCAATTTTAATGCAACGCTGGAATATAAAATTTAAAAGAGCGAGGTTCGGCTATTTCTCACTAATCTCTTAATTTTCTTCAGCACAGACTGCACATCATGGGTTTTTTCACATTGCAGAAGCAGCCATATATTATCCATGTACTTAAAGCATTATTTTCATGATTTGCGATTGATTTTTTAATTGAAATGCTAATTGCCCATATTCGGAACGGATGTTGAGCATATGGAATGAAAAACATTTATTAACTATGAAGATAATGACTACAACCGAAAAATTGGCTGAAAAAAATAAAAATTTTAGAGATTTAGCTTGGTGTGTTTTATGGCAAGCAATAAAATGATCCGGCCCTTAAAGGCATTAGGATTTCTGAGCATAGATGCTGTTAGTAGCATGGAATTTACAGAAGGTGAAAGAAAAAAAATTCACGAATATTTAAATAAATATGCATGTGATAAAATTAAAACCCATAATGGAGTAGAGATGAGGTGGTTTGGAGATGGTGGTGATTTCTACTTCGAAGTAGTTGATCATATGCTTAATGCTGCAGAAGATCTATTGATAAACATTTATATTGATAAGCAAAGACCTCGAGATATAAAGCCATTCAAAATTAGGATCTGCCTCCATTTGGGCATGGCACAAGGATACATCAATCCAAAAACACTTGAATCTGATGAGTTTACGTGGCTTTGTAAAAATAATAAAAATATTGGCGTCCCTGATTCTATAGTGATTACTCATCACGTTTATAATAAAATATATGAGAGATCCATCAAGAGCAAATATTCTCTTAATAGGAAGTTTTTGGATGATAAACATGGTAGTTTCGATCTATATATATATGATTTGATGTCGGATGATAAGCTTGTTGAAATCTCGAAGAGGTATCATGAGGACAAGGAAGACTGCAGGGCGCTGGCAGAAAGATATAACGTAACTAAGAACGATCTCGAATGCTTGCTGAAAACAGCTGAAAAAAAGGAAATAGTTATAATAACGAAACATGTGAAAATAGTGACTCCCAGAGCTATTGAGCTTGAAGAGCAAATAAAGACTAAGTTTCATCATTTACGAAATGTTAGGGTTGTTAGATACAAGGGACCTGGATTGAAAGAAGAGTTGGCTAGAGCAGCAGCAGATGAAATTCGTAACCTTAAGATACCTTCAGATTCATCTATAGCTACGAGTTGTGGAACGACTGTAATGGAGATTGCAAAAAGTTTAAAAAAGGATCACGGAGAGATACATAATATTAAAATATATCCTATGATTATCACAATGACGGCTGAAATGGAAGAAATATCTCCCGCGGGAATAATCTCTTATTTTACAACTGTCTTTCCAGATTCAATGGGATTTGCTGCTCAATTTCCCAAGGAAGAGACAGATCTTGCAGCAGCAAAGAAGAGAAAAGAATCCTATGCACATGATTGTGAATTCCTCATAAAGGGTGCAGAGGAAGCCAAATTTATGATTACTGGTCTCGGAAAGATTGGCGGTGAAGGCGAAACTCATAGCTTTAATAAATTGGCAAAAAAGCTTGAATTAACGGATAAATTTAGAGAGAAGGGCGCCATTGGCGAATTTTGTTATCAACCATTTACATCGGATGGCAAAATTATTGAGGATCCAGATTTAGAGCTATTCCAGGCAAATTTAATAAATATATCACTTAGCAAACTGCAAGAGAAAGTTGAGGCTGCAAAGAATAAAAAAGATGACTATGACATTATATTGACTGTGGCTGGTGGGGATGAAAAGCACAAAAGCATATTGGGTGGATTGAGGGCGAAGATATTTAATTATATAGTAATGGATATAGGCACCGCAGAATTCATCTTAAAAAATTAATTAATGTATGTATTCGTATTAATATAAATGGCAGGGGAAAATATGAAGCAAGTTATAGAAATCCTCTGGAATAATTATATATTAACACATGATTTAATAAAATTTTCTGATACTAAAGCGGCGGCAATATTGGCTGCGGATGGCGTTATTGCACTTATAATATTTGCGAATATCAATAATATTAAAGATTATATTGTAAATGATAATACAATACAATTATTATTTATTATTGGTACTATTAGTTATTGCGGTTCTTTTTTCTTTGCTGTGCTATCTATTATTCCAATAACTCAAATTGATAAGGAGAATTCGATACTGTTTTTCGGACATATTGCTAAAAATTTTAAAAGCTCTCAAGATTATGAAAACAATGCAATTAAAAAATTGGGTGAAGATAATGCGTTAATATCTGAGATCTGCCAGGAAATTTGGATCGATTCATTGATTGCTCAGAAGAAATACGCTCTCGTATCCTGGTCATTGAGGTTGCTTGGAGCAACTTTTTTAATTTGCATAATAAATATTGGCATATATACATTTTCATAAATATTATTTTTAGAGTCTTCGCATATCTAATAGAAATGACCGAAAAGCCTGGAGTTAAGGTTCCGGGATTAAATGACGAATCGTATCTTACTTCTCCATTTTTTAGTCACGTGTATGAAGAGCGTCCAGGATTTCGCTTTGCTTCTTTGTGATCCAAAAAAAGGCGATAATTGGCCTTTTCGCTCACTTCTCAATCATCTCGAGCTCCTCCTGCAGATCCTGGGTCAGGTCCGCACTGTAGAAGTCGCCATGCGTCATAAAGTCCATCCCGATCTGTGCCTTGCTATCTCGATATTGTCTCTGGCAATGGCAACTCCATTGGGGTCTTTAGCTTCCAGCCTGTTTTGGCCCAACAGCTCAGGCCGGAAAGGCAGGCTCAAAGCTGAAGAGCGGAGCCGTTCCAGGCAGATAAATGCCGGAGCTGATCCACATGTCATCATCAACCTTGAGATGGCATCAGATCAATAGTTTTCCCGTGAGGGTTATGCTAACCTCTTTTGTCTTGCCGTAGGTGAAGACCTCCACGGCTGAGATATCGGCCAGGCGGGCTACCTGGCGAGAGATAGTGCTCTCCGAAACGGATAGACGCTCGGCTATCTCGCCGATGGAGGTATGACCGTTCTCTTGGACGTCCATGAGAATTCGCTTCTGTTTGTCTTCCAGAACTGCGGCGATGTTTGGCAGGGTCACAACGTTAAGAATACGATCGATATCCCCAAAGCATGTGGTCTGTGAGATCCTGTTGGACATGGAGATGCATGCTATGGCAAAGGCCAGGAAGATCTCTCTAGGCCCTCCGGATAGATTGACCATGACCTGTCCGGCTTTTTCTGATGATTCAATCAGATCTTTTAAAGATACTACCATATCCTCAAAGTTGCGGTGATTGACGCGGTGGATCTGTACATCGATGGAATTGGAGATCTGGCGGGAGAGGTTTCGGACGGCGTCTACAGTCTGTTCGCCACGCAGATCAAGTTCCACTTCGGGGCGGATAAGAATAATCCTGTCGCCACCTTCGATTCCATATTTCACGATCAAAGATACTATCTGAGATGAGTCGAATCCGGAGAGTGAGATATAAGATTTCATCATTCAATATTGCAGATTTTTTAGTTAAATGCTTTTCCGTGCAATTTATGCGCATTTATATGGAAAGCAAGTGGAAAATCTTGAACGGAACAGGCTTGTGGCGTTTTTGCATAAATTTGAATCTACATGCATTTGATTGCAGAATTATGAAACTATTGCAATAATCGACAGGTTTAAATGGGAGGGCGGCAATTGCCGAGTGATGCCACAAATCATCAGGGTTATCCTGCGCCCGAAGGAGTCTTTCGATGTTCCCTTGAGCGAGGGGTATCAGCTCTATTCAGCTCTGCTCAATGTTATGCGAGAGACAGACCCGACCGTAGCCAAAAGGACGCACGACTCGCCAATCAGCTCCATCTCACTGGGCCCTCTGGAGGGCAGTTTCAGGCGCTCACAGCGAGAGCGGCATAAGGGCCTTTTGGCTGAAGAGAGGTATGAGATGGATGTGGGTGTAACCGATCCCAGAGAAGAGGAGATCTTTCGTTGCATCATTTCGCCGCTCGTTTTAAAAGAACGAGATCTGCGCCTGGAAAAGGGAGATCTGCGGGTTGAGGAGTTGTCAAGCTCTGCAGTGGGCTTTGAGGATATGCTTCGCTCTGCGGGAGGGCTCAAAGATTCGTGCCTTGATTTTCGGTTTATGTCTCCTGCCTGCATTCAGTACAGGAACACAAAGATAACTGAGATGTTTCCGCATCGTGAAGCGGTCTTCTTCTCGCTTCTCTCTAAATGGAATGCAGTCTCTCCGGACGAGCTGAAGATGAAGATGGAGCGTGATGACATAGCTCGCTTTATGATTGAGAAGCCGCTGGCCTATGAGACACGAAGTGCAGTGGTCAACACGGTTTTCGATAAGGTTAAGGGGCACCCAAGGCCGATAATGAAGCAGGGGTTCATTGGCCGCTGTCAGTACACATTCGCCAAGAATGCGCCGGAGGGCCTTCGCAATGGAATCACGGCTCTGGCCAGGTTCGCAGAGTACAGCGGTGTGGGAAGCGCAGTTGCGAGGGGGTGTGGAGCGGTGAAGGTTGAAATTGGAGAGGCGAAGTAAAAGAAAATAGATCCTTTGCAGGACGATCCACCATTGAAAAGATAAATTGATCGCAAATGTTTGTTGCCAGTCTTATGGCTGGCTGCACTTTAGAGGTCTACAGGCAATTTTTCGTATAGACGGAGAGATGGTAGATATGCAAGAAATCGATAATATAAGCTCAAATGCATCAACTGAACCGCCAACACAAACATCAGCAACAACACCTGCAGCAGCACCAGCAGCTTCGCCGGCAGTTGTACCTGCGGCATCTGAAAATGTGCCGCAATCCAGCAAATTCTGCAGCGAATGCGGTGCCAAGATCAGTGCCAGGGCTGAAGTCTGTCCCAAATGTGGTGTCAGGGCATCGATAAATGCGGCCAGCGAGCATAACAAAACTACTGCAGCCCTGCTAGCGCTGTTTCTTGGAGGCCTCGGCGCGCACAAGTTCTATCTTGGCAGGACAGGAATGGGTTTGATCTATCTGGTTTTCTGCTGGACATTGATTCCTTCGATCATAGGTCTGGTTGAGGGGATACAGTTCCTGAGCATGTCCGAGTCTGAATTCTCGATAAAGTACAGGTGAAGGGCTGTAATTTTTGCCTTCATGGATGGCAAATCAAAATTGCATTGGCCTGAAAACTGAACAGTATGATTGCATTATTATGAAACAATTGCACTAATCGACAGATTTATATGACTGCGTATGTTACTATGCATTCGATGACTAAGAGGTTTGCGCTCATCACACATCGGTTCACAGAATTCTATCTGCATTTGGGCGGAGTGGATCAAATTAACTGGGCATCGGCGGCGAGAAATATGGTGACAGTCAGACCTGGCCGGGAGCAAAAGTTTGCGGGCAGTCGAAGGTGTGCCGCCGGGAGCACACATACGGACGCGAGGATGGGCGCGAGGGCGCGGGCCTGCGACACCCACGGGCACGCGGGCGCACGCGGGGAAGGGGCGACGGTGACGGTGATGAGCCATCAGAATACCTATGAATGCAATTATCGAGAAGCTCAGTTGAGTGAGGCGGTGAACTAAATGGCCGATGCTCTACAGGATATCGCATCTGACCCAGAACGGTGGATGGCCTGGAGAAAGAAAAGAAGAGAGAAGGTCTCTGAGCAGCAGAGGCCTGGGATTTTTGAGGAGTATGTCCGAGTCGTAGATATAAATCTTGTAAAAAGCGGCATGGCTTTCAAGGCATCCAAGAGCGTGGAATTTGGCAGGACGGATCAGAGCATGCTCAGCCACATTCGAAACGGCATTCTCTTCCTTCTGCGTTTCAACCAGGCTCTACAGAAGCTCGATATAAGAGCGCTCGATGAAACCGAACTCAGAGAGTGTATTGCCCTCTTCGTTGTCCACGATCTTCACAAGCTGGCCTTCTATGAGAATGATCGAAATGAGAATGACTCATCAGTCCAACACTCGGCAAAGGACGAGTTTGAGCTCTCCGATAATGCAGTCACTGGGTTCGTTGAGGAGATGCACCTTGCTGAGTTCGCACCAGGACTCCTGGATGAGGATTATTTTTCAGTGGCAGTCGCTCTCCACAAGAGCAGGTACTCTAGGCCTGGTGCACGCACGTCTCGGTTTATGGACCTAGAGCCGTTCCTATATCTCATGGACAGCCTGGCCAGCTGCTCATCACCAGAGGAGGCGATCTCCGCCAGGTCACTGACGGCCCTCAGGGACGGCTTTCCCCAGACTCAGCAAGGTAATCAGCTCACTCTGCAGTACCATCGCCTGGATGATGTCAAGGGCATTCTTACCGGGCTTTTGAACAGTTCGGTTGCCGAGGTACTGGAGGAACAAGGCCTGATCATGTTGATGGCCTATCAAGATGGGTGCGTCTACCTTGGAAAAGGGATGAAGAGAGCAGATATCTCTGAAAATCTCATAGATGAAGTGTTCCACCGCCTGGAGAAGAATATCCTGGAGGCAGCACCAGCTCTACCTGATAAGATGGACCTGCAAGGACCTCAAAACTGCTATCGATTAAGCGATGAGTATTTTTTCTTCAGCGGTCCCGAAAAGATGGTACGTGCCTTCCTGGAGATGGGATTGACAACGGCTAGGATGAAGAAAAGCGATCTCAGCAAGGCGATGGAACGAAACATCAATCGTGCCCTGAATGCAGCCTCGATAGAACCTGAGGCTAGCGATGCGAGAGCCATAATAGAAGTCGCAAGGGTTGTCAACGCAATCCGTAAATCGTTCGTATCCGAGCTAGCGGACGGTAACGCCGAAGAGTTCACCGCAATCTGTGATATATGGGGCGTTCCTGATGACCTGAAGAAGAAACTTCAGGACCTTCCAGAAGATGTCGCCAGCGAACTGACGAGTGGCGGCAAATGGGAGTACGCTTATGCGATAGCCTGGCATGTGATAGAGGCAAAACACGACGGGGTAGCGCTCAAAAACCTGCCGCCTTTAACATCCATCGATGTTCTATTCGAGATGGTCTGGCCTGGGCTCACTGCTATGGACGGATGGGATGAGCTTATCTTCAAGAAGAAAAAGGCCTACCGGGATGAACTGAATGAGTATATCCACAACGTCCTGTCAGTAAACGGGACGCTCTTCCGTCTAGATAGCCCAGGCATGAGCGATCCCTTCCGTGAGTACCAGAAAGGCGGCAGCGGTGGACGGCTATGTGATCTCTGCAATAATGGAACCTTACGGACGGACCGAGATGAAATGAAACAGCCAAAGGCGGCCTCATTTCTTGAGTTCAACTTCAGCAACAGGATATTTATGGGAACGACCAAGCCAGACAACATTCATGCTTGCGTTCCCTGTGGTGTGGAGCTGGTGCTCAGATTGAACGGCTGTGACCTGACTAAGGAACCTGACAATGAGAAGCTCTATTTCCACCTCATACCGGATTACTTCTTCACCCCTGAGTCTTGGGAGCTGGCGCACAACATTCTCACGCTTTTCTCAGGCGAAGCGCGGGTCCATGTGGAAGCGCTCTCAGAGCTGGTCTTCAAATCGATGTACTCAGGCGGATCTGCGTCCGCTGATGCAGAGGTCGATGTTGACGTTTACAATCCCTGGATCAAAGCCCTAAGGTCGGGGGAAGATGAAGGGGCCAAGGGCAGAAACATCTTTCAGTACATGGGTCAGGGATATGGAAACGCCATCGGAGATGCCTGCGTGATATTCTACAAGCCCTTTAAGAATACCACGGAGTTCCACTTCTTCGGGGTCTACATCGCCCTGGTCATAGCTGCCTACACTGGAATGAGGGTAGTAGTCAGCAAATCGCCAATCACGGTCATACGGGCCAGGGATTTCAAGGAGTTCGTGGCCCTGGAAGCGGTAGATTCACATGTCACTGACTTCTACGGAAAGTTCGTCCCACTCTCAGGGCTAGAGTGCGCACTCAGGTCCGCAAGCGCGCTGATACGCCTCGGTTACGCCTGCTCTGGACTAGTGGACTCAATGTTTTCCAAATATCTAAGAGTCGTAAGGAATGAACCACTGCCGGGTTCACACCTGCTTAAGATGGTCTACCGCCACTCGAATAAGGATTATGCTGAGAAGAACGTCAAGTCGCTGCTTGATGAAGCTCTCTTTCTCGACAAGATGAAACTGAGGAGATAAGATATGCAGGAATCTGACAGAATATGCCGTCTTGCTGAGCTGGGATTTGAGATTGCCCGGCCAAATGGCTACAAGCCCCATGCTGTGGAACGACTTTTCCGGGAGGCCGTCAAAGCTATCACGGAGCTTCGAGGTATCGACCTCTCTAGGTGTGATTATAAAGCCACTGTCTCAGGACGGGTCCAGAAAGCCATTGACCGGATGGCTGAGGATCAGGCTTTCGTACCCAGCAGGATAGGGCTTGATGCCAGAGCTGACGAATTCGCGGAATTCTTCGTAGACGAAATCCTGAACGGAATCTGCGAGGGGAAGCCCGGACGATTGAAGAAAATGTCTAACAGCCTTGCAGACGGATACTATTCTTCGACTTTGAATCTCAGCCGAAAACACTGGGATACGCGGAGATCTAACGAAATGGCTGACAAAGGAGAGATTGCATGACCTTGGAGGAGATACACAGAAACTTTGGAGCCGAGCTGAAGCCCGGACTGGTAGACCAGCTTATAAACAATCCGAGTGCGCACTACATCCAGATCCTACTGCTACGGGAGCTTCAGTCCAGTGCTATATTCACGACCAATGGCCAGGACGCAGATATCACCACCGTGGGAATTCACGCTGACGACGACCTGGTCGATTATTCACCTGTGATGATGTTCAAGCGCAAGCAGACAGGGAGCGACCGGAGGAAGGGAAAGGAACTTCAGAGAAACCTCATCGGAATTGAAGACACGATGGCTGTGAACGAGATGAATCAGGTGTCTCCGGAGTCCATTCTCTATGGAAGCGCTGCTGGTGAGGAGGCAATTTCGGTCACATCCAGGGTCATGTACGACACCGCCTACTCTATCCGGGATTCGAGCGTTCTCGTCGAGGAGAAGTTCCAGAACGCGCCCGGAGATTCCTATGCAAAGCGTACTGACGACAAACGTGCATCTGCTGGCCCTCGGGAGCCTGACTTCATAATGCCAGGAACCCTGTTCCCATGTGTTGTAACTCTTCGAGATGCGACCTTTGAGGAGCTGGTGTTCGTGCTAGGCGTGACCAAGATGAATAAGCGATATGGAGCTGCTACCTCCCGGATCGGAAGGATGGCGAACCACTTCCTCGGGATCTACTATGGGCTTGAGGAAGGTCCTGCAAACCTGTTCCTCTCCCAGGAGATAGTAAGGCGTCTGGCCGCAGCCAATGGAGGAGAGACTTCGGAAAAACTGAAGAAGGTCATCTACAGCCAGGTTCTCGATCTCGAAGTGGTCAAGGTTCTCACCAAGCAGGCGTTTGAGGATGAGATCAGGGCGTTGAACATCAAGCCTCTTGGAGGGTCAAAAGGTCTTGTAGACAGTATCACAGCCGATGTCGTGAGAGAGGCCCTGGAGATACAAAAGACCAAAGCGGCGGACTTCTTCAAGCTGATAAACGAGACGAAGGAAAAGACGTATGTATTTATCTGGGATGAAATTCCGGGAAAGGATAACGAAAAACTCATTGATTTTCTAAAAAAGAATTTTAAGATTGATTGGGTAACAAATGCAAAAATTGAGAAATTCGATGACGATAAGACTATTAAAATATCTACCGGAAAAAATTCTCTTTCACTAAAACTTAACGATAAAAAAACTGAAGTGATCTTGGAAATCGATGACGTTAAAACTACTAATAAACTCAAAGCGAAGAAGGGAAATGATGGGCTAAAAATATCCGAAAATAAAAGGGGCGGCAGGAGATAGAAGATTGAGTGAAAGTTTCAAGGCGGTGGAGTGCTCCATTGAAACCTTCGATCGCACTCTGTATGCCTCCCGTGAGGTGGGCGACCTGGCGGATACAGGCGACTTCATCCTGAACACCGCGCTTCATTACGCCTTTGGCTTCATCTCCGGGGAGTACATAAACATCGGCAATAGTCCCTCCTACGTCCCGGACTCGTCTGAGATCATCCACAAGTTCTACGTTACCCCTGCTAGGCCAGAACCCCTCGGAGAATACCTTAGACGTTCAGGCGGGGTGAATTGGCCTGTAGGCAAGCCAATGCCGCACCTGGGAGGGCACTCCACTAGCTACTGGAACGCCCGGCCTCATCAGTATGCTGTGAAAAACCGGAAAGCTGCCGACCAGCCGGAGGGGGTGAGGGGAAAGAACATACCCAAGTTTGGAAGAGAGAGGGTCTTGGACCAGCAGAACCTGTTCACTGCATACATTCTGCCCTATGAGGTCGAAGCTGAATCTCTGGCCACCAAGATACCGAGGTACATACGGATCGGAAAGAAACGATCCAAGGCCAAGGTGGGCACGAAGGTCATCGAGGGCGAGATAGGAGAGGGTGAGTTCCTTTCCAACCATCCCTTCGGAATATACGACTATGAGGGCGTGCCTTTGGGTGATATCATCTCTGTGAGGATGAGGCCAGTGCCTCTGATCATCCAGGGTCGATACCATGGGAAGTACATACGCCTCCCTTCGGCACGCGGGTATACCGTACTACCCTATGGATTGGAATTCCTAAAGCTGAGGAGGCCGAGACAATAGAAGAAGGTCGATTATTGGACGACCACGATATAGGAGACGCGGGCCGTCTGAGGATAGACTTGGATGGGCTGCGCCTGGCTCAGACGGACCAGGACTACCTGAGTGGCATGAAGGCTTTTTCCCATCAGATTGAGAGTGAGCGGTTGATCAGAGGAAAGGATTCACTGTTCCTGTTCAACCACAGCCCGACAGGATCTGGCAAGACTATCTCGTGGCTCAAGCCTGCTCTCGACTGCAAGATGAAGGTAATTGCAGTCTATCCCACCAACGCCCTGGTAATAGACCAGAAAAGCCAGGTGGATCGTACCATAAGGCAGCATTACGATCCTTCGGACTACCATGTCCAGGCGATTACCGGCGATCTGCTCGCAGACGAGAAAAGGTTGTACCCGGACGAGACAGGACTAAGAAAAGGTCAGCTCTTCAACCGAGTGATACGCAAAGGACGCGGCAGGGGGCTTATCCTGCTCACTAACCCAGATATGCTGACGCTCGCACTGAAGGATGCTTACTATGAGCACAACATTCGCGAGGCGGTCCGCAGCGTCGAAATGATCGTGGTAGACGAATTCCACCTGGCTTCAGTCAAGCAGAGCGATATGCTGCTCTTCATGGCACATGAGATATGCGACGACAGGAGAAGCCGCCTGAAGAAGTTCGTGTTCCTGAGCGCCACGCCGAACCACCAGATAGTGATGAGAGCAGAGAAGGTCGGGCTCAACGTCGTAGTTCTTGAAGACCAAAGCACTTCGCTTTCGAGTTCGGAGGGATACCCGGTGCTGCCCAAGCTGAGGCTTGAGGTGAGACCAGGTGCGCTCTACAGGACCTATGAGCTGATCAAGAATGAGATTGAATACTTCACAAAGTTCTGTCTCCGGCGACGTGATGATGGCCGGAGAGCGAAGACCGTCTTCATCCTAGATGGCATTTACGAAGTCGATGAAGTCTTTAACACTCTGAAGGAGGCACTATCAATCGAGAACCTCTTGATAGAGCGCGTAGATGGCCTGCACCCAGCAACACCTGAGAAGCTAGAAAGGTTCGATGTTCTTGTCTCGAACTCCTCTGTAGAGGTCGGAATAGACTTTAAGGTTGATAGGCTGGTATTCACAGGTTACACGAAGTCCAAACTGCTCCAGAGGATTGGACGTCTGAGGAAGAAGCCAGAGGACGAGATCTGTGATGCGATCTGTTTTGTGCCTCCGGCGCTCCACGACCACCTCCAGGGGCTTCACAAGCAGTATCTCACAAGACGTGATTTGGCGGTTCAGGCCGAGAAGGTGATGGATTCCGGGCTCGACCTGTCCTCGTACTCCAGTAGGTACTCACCTATGGAAGGGTTCCTGTACCTTAAGTCCAGAATAGAGGGTGACACGGGACTGGATTACCAGGGCGAAACGTACCATGTTAAAGGGATGCCTGAGTCTATCCAGATGCAGGAGTGGGGTAGAACCATCAACCTCTTGAAGATGCACTTCCTGGATCAGGGGATCGATGAACGGATAGCTAACTGGCTCGATGAAGAGTCGAAAAAGCTAAAAGATGGGCTCCTGAGCTATCGAGGCTCGCGGTTCCAGGCCCTGATGTTCGATGAAACGGATGGCCTGCTCAAGCTCTACGATTTGATGTACCTACTGCGACGTGGAGATGTCGAGTTCATGTCCTCTCGGAGGTTCACATCGAGACTCAGCGAGGCGTGTGGTGGGAGTTATGACGACATCACCAGGAAGAAATACGAATCGATGAAGAGGTTTGCAGCAGGTTTTTGCTGGTACAGAGGCACAATAGGCAATGATGCTCGACAGGTGATCTTTGAGGGAGTGGGATCACACTACAATACGATCATGCATAAAACACCGGATTATGTCAGAAAGCCCCGTATGGTCGATGGATTTAAGGTTGGGACCGAGCCGACTATTGCATCGCTTTCTTATCTGAACGATACCTTAAAAGACTTTAGGATTTTTGCCAGGTTGATCGATCAGGATGGATGGCACCTCAAAGCAAAGTTCAACTTAGGGGACTTCTTCTACCTGTATCCCTACCGAGGAGGAAAGAGCGTAGCCTTCGGTCATGATGCTCTGTATATCGATTGTCTGATCAGGGATGAGCATGAAAGAAGGAGATGAGTTTGTAAACGTTGGCCACCTGAACCAATATCTCTATTGTCCGCGCAGATATTACTATATTAACTATTTTGATACAATTGAGATGAACTTTTACCTGAGAGATGGACAGTTGAAGCATGAGAACCAATCGAGAAAAGGCGGTTGGATCAGGGAATTTTATATAAAATCCGAAAACCTCGGTCTGCACGGCAAGATCGATGTTTTGGAGTCCAAGAACATCAAGAGCGTTGGAACCACACTGACGCCAATCGAACGCAAGCGCGGCTCTTCATATCATGACAACGACGAGGTCCAGCTCGCTGCCTACTGCATGCTCCTGGAGGACTACCTGGGCGAGCCGGTGCGCATGGGCTACCTCTACCTGTTCGGCACCAACGAGCGGTATGCGATCAATATCACCGATTGGCACAGAAATAAGGTTCTTCAGGTCGTGGAGGCCATTCGCAACATGAGCCTTGACCGCATACCGGACTTCGCCGACAATCCAAAAAAATGCGAGAAATGCAGCACAGTGCAGTACTGCCTGCCTGAGGAGACGAGAATGCTGGAGAAAGAGAGCGCAAAAGAGGAGCAAGAAGCATGAGCAAAGAGAGTGAAGGCATCCTTGACGACAGCGTGGTTTATGTGACCAAGCAGGGCTCCCAGGTGGGCGTGGACGGTGGCAGGATAGTAGTAGCTATGAAGGGTGAGGGAGAGCTGGCCTCCTTTCCAATGGGCCAGGTGGACACAATCAACATCTTTGGAAACATCAACTTCACGACGCCTTTCGTGGCGCGGGCCAACGAGCACGGCATAGTGCTCAATTACTTCACCCAGAACGGCCGCTACCGGGGCAGCTTCGTGCCTGAGAAGAACACCATCGCAGAGGTGCGCCGCCGCCAGTATGCCCTCACCGAGAGAGAGAGCCTGAAGATCGCAAGAGAGATCATCAGAGGCAAGATCAGAAACTCGCGCACTCTGCTCAACAGGAAGGACGTGCCGGATAACGGCAGGCTGGCGGCGCTGGAGGAGGAGACCGGCAAAGCAAGAGATCTGGACACGCTGCGTGGCATGGAAGGAGAGGCGGCGGAGATCTACTTTGGCCTTTTGAATGGCTGTCTGGCCGATGGCTGGACATTCGAGCGACGCACAAGGAGGCCGCCGGAGGACCATATCAACGCGCTTCTCTCGCTGACTTACAGCATGATGAAAAATGAGGTTCTGAGCGCTCTGCGCCAGTACAACCTGGACCCGTTCCTCGGCATCCTGCACGCGGACAGGCACGGACGGCCAGCTCTCGCGCTTGACCTGCAAGAGGAGTTCCGGCCCATCTTCTGCGATGCCTTTGCTCTCAGGCTGATCAACAAATCCATGCTGAAGCATGATGATTTTGGAGCGGACAATCACCTCAAAGACTACGCATTCAAGATCTACCTGGAGAAGTTCGACGACTACATGCAAGAGGAGTTCATTCATCCCAGATTTGGGTACACCGTAACGCGTCGCAAGGCTGTGCGGATGCAGGCCATATTGCTCCGAAAGGCGATTACAGGAGAGCTGAAGCAGTATTTTCCTCTGGAGTTCAAGAGATGAGACTGGCTATAACCTACGATATTAGTGATAATCGCATCCGCACACGGGTCTTCAAGATCCTGGAGAGCTACGGAGCCTGGAAGCAATACAGCGTCTTCGAGCTGGAGATCAGTGACATTCAACGACTCCAGATGGAAGATGATATTAAGGCAGAGATTGTTGCAGGCGATAAAGTGCGCATCTACGAGCTATGCGAGCGCTGCGTGGCTGCCATTACCGATCTTGGGGAAAAGACCCCAGAGAAGAAGTCGAACGTAATCTAGTGTTTTCATGGATCTTTATAAAGGCCTGGTACGCCAGAGGTCCATTTTTTAGGAGTCGATTTTCGGGCTTTTAGAAAGGATTTTAAGGTAAAAGGACCAATTTCGACCCGCCGTCGCAACGACCAAGAAAACCCGCCAGGGATTGAAACGCCTGAGAAGATCGTTGCTACCTGGACGACGCCGGACGTCGCAACGACCAAGAAAACCCGCCAGGGATTGAAACCACCCGGAAATCGATTTGCATGCGCCAATCGTTGAATTAGTCGCAACGACCAAGAAAACCCGCCAGGGATTGAAACTGGCAGATCCCGTTCACCGCTATGTATGACATTGAAGTCGCAACGACCAAGAAAACCCGCCAGGGATTGAAACTATGATGCCGTGTGTCATCGGATTTCCCGAAATTCCGTCGCAACGACCAAGAAAACCCGCCAGGGATTGAAACCAAAACTATTTCGCAGCTACCAGGACTTATAAGCTCCTCGTCGCAACGACCAAGAAAACCCGCCAGGGATTGAAACTAAGACTCTAAGCATTATAGACCTTCCAATCTTCCTGTCGCAACGACCAAGAAAACCCGCCAGGGATTGAAACATGATTATGCAGGTCAAGGCACCTGGCATAATTGAGTCGCAACGACCAAGAAAACCCGCCAGGGATTGAAACGTCGCGATAGACCGCGCGGTAGGGGATGTTATCGATTAGGTCGCAACGACCAAGAAAACCCGCCAGGGATTGAAACCTTTATGATAGAACCTCCCACGGTCTTATCCATAAAGTGTCGCAACGACCAAGAAAACCCGCCAGGGATTGAAACTATCCAGTTAGTCGATCCGGGTGTGGAGAATACCACCGTCGCAACGACCAAGAAAACCCGCCAGGGATTGAAACCTTTATGTGAGACATTGGCTGAGATGATAGATTATGTCGCAACGACCAAGAAAACCCGCCAGGGATTGAAACATTGTATAACCCATTTGGCCAACAAAAGAAATCAGCGTCGCAACGACCAAGAAAACCCGCCAGGGATTGAAACCCTTTCTCACCCGCCTATCGCCTACCGTCCACCAGGGTCGCAACGACCAAGAAAACCCGCCAGGGATTGAAACCACACGTGCCCGAGATTGATTGGTTTTTTGGATCTCCGTCGCAACGACCAAGAAAACCCGCCAGGGATTGAAACTTGATGGCTTGTATGATCATCGCAAAGACTTTTTGCGTCGCAACGACCAAGAAAACCCGCCAGGGATTGAAACGATAATGCCCTATCGAGTGAGCGCCACTATGGCCGATGTCGCAACGACCAAGAAAACCCGCCAGGGATTGAAACTTGGAGCCCAAACCAGAGGCCCCGATTGTAGATGAAGTCGCAACGACCAAGAAAACCCGCCAGGGATTGAAACTACAATATCTCGTTGGCTTCACCAAATACAGAATATGTCGCAACGACCAAGAAAACCCGCCAGGGATTGAAACGATCTGCTCGGCAAGCGTGCAATGGCCCGCTACCTGAGTCGCAACGACCAAGAAAACCCGCCAGGGATTGAAACGGCACCGGCAATGGCCCCACTTGGCAGATAGTCGCTACGTCGCAACGACCAAGAAAACCCGCCAGGGATTGAAACTTTGTCCTTGCCGACATACTTTTCTAATATTTCTGGTGTCGCAACGACCAAGAAAACCCGCCAGGGATTGAAACTCTGTCGTGAATTCCACGGGGGTCACGTTGGACGACAGTCGCAACGACCAAGAAAACCCGCCAGGGATTGAAACCGGATCTCAGGGCCAAACTTGGTTAGGATTCGCTGGGTCGCAACGACCAAGAAAACCCGCCAGGGATTGAAACATCCTTATCCCACGCGGGCGATAAGACGCATGGGGGTCGCAACGACCAAGAAAACCCGCCAGGGATTGAAACGATCATAGCTCCAAAGATCTGGCAGAATACGACCCAGGTCGCAACGACCAAGAAAACCCGCCAGGGATTGAAACTTGTGTTTGAATAGCGGCGAAACTGCGAAAATAATGTCGCAACGACCAAGAAAACCCGCCAGGGATTGAAACTCAAAGTCGTCCGGGAATGCAATGGCTGGCAATACCGTCGCAACGACCAAGAAAACCCGCCAGGGATTGAAACTATGCCAGGCAATACCGGGGAACCTACTCGGCCACGGTCGCAACGACCAAGAAAACCCGCCAGGGATTGAAACTATTCGTCGTCGGTCAGTGTTTCATTCCACCGTACAAAGTCGCAACGACCAAGAAAACCCGCCAGGGATTGAAACCCTGATTGATCCGACCAGCATAAAAGCCGGGCCGCGGTCGCAACGACCAAGAAAACCCGCCAGGGATTGAAACAGCATCTTTTACGTTGCTCGGAACATCGAAAACCAGTGTCGCAACGACCAAGAAAACCCGCCAGGGATTGAAACCCGCCAATGGTGCCGTCGAATGCTCCGCCGATCGTGGTCGCAACGACCAAGAAAACCCGCCAGGGATTGAAACATGGGGCCGCCTCCACCACATAGCGCGTCAGCCGCGCGCGTCGCAACGACCAAGAAAACCCGCCAGGGATTGAAACTCAATTGGCCTATATGGGACCTTTTCGGTATCGGATCGTCGCAACGACCAAGAAAACCCGCCAGGGATTGAAACTTTACCAACTATTACTATCCGCTTCGATGCTTTCTGTCGCAACGACCAAGAAAACCCGCCAGGGATTGAAACACAGCGACAACATACAATGAAAACGATAGATGCACTCAGTCGCAACGACCAAGAAAACCCGCCAGGGATTGAAACTTTCTGGATTGCTGCCATTCTGGAACGGGCACCCGTGAGGTCGCAACGACCAAGAAAACCCGCCAGGGATTGAAACCATGCTTCCTGATCATGCCATTGGCAGACAGCCGCGTAAGTCGCAACGACCAAGAAAACCCGCCAGGGATTGAAACGGCACCGGCAATGGCCCCACTTGGCAGATAGTCGCTACGTCGCAACGACCAAGAAAACCCGCCAGGGATTGAAACTTTGTCCTTGCCGACATACTTTTCTAATATTTCTGGTGTCGCAACGACCAAGAAAACCCGCCAGGGATTGAAACTCTGTCGTGAATTCCACGGGGGTCACGTTGGACGACAGTCGCAACGACCAAGAAAACCCGCCAGGGATTGAAACCGGATCTCAGGGCCAAACTTGGTTAGGATTCGCTGGGTCGCAACGACCAAGAAAACCCGCCAGGGATTGAAACATCCTTATCCCACGCGGGCGATAAGACGCATGGGGGTCGCAACGACCAAGAAAACCCGCCAGGGATTGAAACGATCATAGCTCCAAAGATCTGGCAGAATACGACCCAGGTCGCAACGACCAAGAAAACCCGCCAGGGATTGAAACTTGTGTTTGAATAGCGGCGAAACTGCGAAAATAATGTCGCAACGACCAAGAAAACCCGCCAGGGATTGAAACTCAAAGTCGTCCGGGAATGCAATGGCTGGCAATACCGTCGCAACGACCAAGAAAACCCGCCAGGGATTGAAACTATGCCAGGCAATACCGGGGAACCTACTCGGCCACGGTCGCAACGACCAAGAAAACCCGCCAGGGATTGAAACCGAATATAGCCGACATATGCGCCGAAGTAATCAGGGTCGCAACGACCAAGAAAACCCGCCAGGGATTGAAACTGATCATCTCAGGCCGCCTCCCTTCCTGGATTGTAGTCGCAACGACCAAGAAAACCCGCCAGGGATTGAAACATTTACATACCAGCCTTCGCCCTCACCGGAACTGCCGACGTCGCAACGACCAAGAAAACCCGCCAGGGATTGAAACTCATCAGGTGTCCGGCCAAACAGAGGGCCAACCGACTGTCGCAACGACCAAGAAAACCCGCCAGGGATTGAAACAGATGCCCACACAACGCAATCCTACCGGCATAATGTCGCAACGACCAAGAAAACCCGCCAGGGATTGAAACTCACTAGAGAAAAAGAGTTTGAGCGAAAAAACCTATTGTCGCAACGACCAAGAAAACCCGCCAGGGATTGAAACACCATTAGGATTCTCACAAAGTTCTTCTGCTGAAAGTCGTCGCAACGACCAAGAAAACCCGCCAGGGATTGAAACATATTGAGCTTCGACCTCTAACAGCGGCCCCCTGAGGGTCGCAACGACCAAGAAAACCCGCCAGGGATTGAAACCGTCATGCCCGGCTAGGCACCCATGAGCATGAAAACATCGATATGTATGAGGCCCATTTTCATATCAAACGCCCATGTGCCTCAGGCTGGGCACATACTGGGCTTTTATAAAACGAGATCTATCGGCATTGTGAACCTCGTTTTGGATGTGGTTCTCGCATCCTACATTAATTTCAGTCCTTCAAGCTGTCTCCTTAGTTTCGAAATTTTTTGGCCGATAAACAGGATATCTTTCTCAGAGAAGGCAGAATCATCAGGGGCAGATTCATAGGCCTTATGCCAGGCTTCCAATGATTTATTCCCCCATTCAATTCGTTTCCCTTTATCATGTTCTTTATCCATCATCTTCTCGTATAATTGCGCTAGATCATGATAAGCTGCTGTATAATATGGTGCTAAATATATAGCTTTATTATATGCGATAATTGCATCATTGATCTTGCCTTGTGCTCTGTAAATATCTGCTAAACCATTCAGCGCAGATGCATTTGTTGGATCAAGCTCTGCAATACGTTGAAATAATCTTTCGGCTTCTTTGATGTTTTTATCATGACTGACGTCATCATTTCTAATTTTGCCCATCTTGGCAAAAGTCAAATAAATATATCCTCGAAGAGCTAAAGCATCTAAGTCCAATGGATCTGTATTTCTAACTGCTTCCAAGCATTCTGAAAGCTTCGCATTTGCAGAATCATAATCCTCCATTTCGATGTCATGAAGTGCGCGATATTGCTGCAGCCAAGCTATTGCCTTATACGCATCGAGATATTCATTATTTAAATTGATGGCTTGACGAAAGAAATCCAAGGAGGTTTCATAGTCTCGATTATACGCGGATAGAATCCCTAAATTGTACGCTGCTTGGGGTGTTGCCGCTATGCCCTTAGACGCGGCATCTTTCTGTGCGGCAATAATTTCGGTAATCTTCTGGCCAACATCTTCCTTTATTGGCTGAGCACCAGGGTTTTGCAGGACATTTATATCCACTTTTAATAGCTCTATCAACCGTTGCGCAAGCGCATCAATAAATTCGGGGCCAAGATTTTGAATTTCATAGCTGATATATTGTCTGTCTATATGGTCTTTGTGAATAATTTTTGGCTCTATTAATTTTATTGTATTCCTGATGCTAACGTCATTGGCATTTAGCTGACCAAGCTCCAGCCCTTTAATATCGTGGCCATTGCGGATCTCCTGCTTGACTTCAATTGAAGTTCTAGCATTGTCATCGTTCGCATTTTTGCATCTTGGGCATTCGCTTTTGTCTTCGAACTCATTTCCACAGCCAGTGCAAATCATATTATTACCTCAATAATAAGAAAAATTATATCTCAGCCAATCTTTTTTATCCTTGCTCCAGTGATATCTTTTCCGTGGTCAATGGTCATATCAATCTTAACCCTTCCTCGCGTCATCTCATCAGAATCTAGTCCAATAGCTTTTTCCGCATCAGTCATCTTTAGTATGATCTCTATCTGAGGACCAATATCATCGAGAAGTTTTTGTATCTCATCTGCAAAGGCTTTATCCTTTTCAAGCTTTTCAGTTAGTATGCTCTCAAGTACCGGCTTGTATCTCTGAGGCTTTTGTTCAAAGTTTTCCAGCGTCTCAGTGGCCTCTTCATCTCCTAAAAATCTCTTTTTTAAAGTTTCCAGCAGTGTCTTTGATCTGTCATAGGCAGCTTTTCCAACAGCCTTGGCAAATTCTTCGCCGCTTTTTGCAACATAAGGGGATAAGATCCCTACTGCCTTTGCTGCAAGGCCGATAATCAATGGATCCATATCTGTTCACCTTTCAAAAATATGTGATAAAAAGCTCCGGCAGCCCAATCCGCCAGCTACTTCCGTTAAGCAGTGATTGTAATTGCAAATCGAAGTTTTTTCCGGATCTACTTGGGTGGCGTTACGTAGTTCCAGCGCCAGACCTTGAAGCTAGCCGCCAAGATCCCCAGAAAGATAACCAGTATCAGTAGGCTCTGAAGCCCCTCGATAATCGTGATTGCATCCATTTCCTACACCACCCTAATGCCATCTCTTTTATCTGATAAAGGTTTTGGTTTTGCATTTTTTATCCCCTTCTAGCCGTCACCATCCCGTCTCGAAATTTTGGCTTGACAAAAATTGCTAACCGGGAATCCTCTGGCAAACTATAATACCAATTGTCTCAATTATATGTAATAATAATAGCTGAATAGCTCAATTCCAGTATCGATAAAACAGAGGCAGGACTATGAATAAATCAAGATCAAAAGCATTCAGACAATTGCTCGAAAAACCTGGCCTGGTCTTGAGGCCATGCGGCTACGATGCCCTCTCCGCTCTTCTGATCGAAAAAGCAGGATTTCGGCTAATGGGAACATCGGGATACGCAATCTCAGCGTCGTCAATCGGTCAGCCTGACCTTGGATTGATAAGCTTTGGAGAGCTTCTGGAGAGGGCCAGAAATATCATCAGCAGCGTTTCGATTCCAGTTGACATCGATGCTGACACGGGCTACGGAAATGCCCTGAACGCCTACTGGACTGCCAAAAATTACATCTGGATCGATGCTGCAGGCATCAGAATCGAGGACCAGACCTGGCCGAAACGCTGCGGCCACATGAGCGGCAAGACAATCATCTCCAAAGACGAGATGGTGGCAAAGATCGGCGCCGTAATCCGCGCCAGAGAGGAAGAGGACTCTGAGCTGGTCATCGGAGCCAGAACGGATGCCAGAGCCATCGAGGGATTTGATAAAACCATTGAGCGGGCGGTGGCCTATGCCGATGCGGGCGCTGATTATGTCTATGTGGAATGCCCCCAATCCCTTGAGGAGGTCCGGCATCTGGTTAAGAAGATCGAGATCCATCTGGCCTTTAATCTAATTCCCGGTGGCAAGACTCCGAGGTTCCCGCTGTCTGAGCTGGAAGAGATAGGCGTGAAGTACATCTCCATTCCAATGGTCTGCCTCTATCCTGCAGTCAAAGCCATGACGCAGGCTCTGCAGGCCCTGAAGGACGGCGACCTCGAAAAAGTCGGCCAGCTCGGCATAAATTGGTCGGAGTTCAATGATCTGATCGGCGTCAAAAGGTGGCGGCAGTTGGAGGGCGAGTTTGGCCGCGCCGGGAAATAATTAGGTGATCCTTATCTGCTAAGAGCGCAATGGGCCAGACAGGAGAATTACCCGTGAACGCGATTACAACCGACGCCGAAAACAAAACCACACTGCAGAAGATCGCAAAGCTGGCCATGACAGCACGAGGGCTGCTCCCAGAATTCTCCCCGGATGCCGTCTCCGAGCTCGCTCAGATCCAGTCACCAGCAAAAGCAGAAGGAGATGTTCATGCTCGCGATCTCAGAAATCTGCTCTGGGCTTCCATAGACAACGACGACTCCGAGGACCTGGATCAGTTGACGGTAGCCGAGGCATTGACCGAGGGCCGGACCAAGATCCGGGTGGCCGTGGCCGATGTGGATGCTCTGGTCAAAAAGAATTCAGCCATCGACCGGGATGCCCAGCACAACACCACATCAGTCTATACAGCCGGTCAGATCTTTCCCATGCTTCCTCTGAAGCTCTCCACAAACCTTACATCACTGAACCCCAACGTGGATCGTCTGGCTATGGTCATCGAGATGACGATAGCTCCGGATGGATCGCTCCTCGATTCAGACATCTACCGAGCAGTAGTGAAGAATCATGCCAAACTGGCCTACAACAGCGTGGGCGCATGGCTTGAGGGCAAGACGCCCGTTCCTGATGCAGTGGCCTCTGTCGAGGGCCTGGCTGAGAACCTTCTCATCCAGAACAGCGCCGCTCAGAAAATGAAGAGCCTTCGCCACGAGAAGGGTGCTCTCAGCCTTGAGACCATTCAGGCCAAACCGGTATTTCAGGGCGAGAGACTCTGCGATCTCCTGGTCGAGGAGAAGAATCAGGCTATGGAGATCATCGAGGACTTCATGATAGCAGCCAACGGCGTGACTGTGCGCTACCTTAATACTCGGGGCCTTCCCTCCATCCGCCGGGTGGTCCGCGTCCCAAGAAGATGGGACAGAATCGTAGAGATCGCAGCCGAGCATGCCTTCCGGCTTCCCAAGAACCCAAGCCCGAGAAAGCTGGAGATGTTCCTGACAATGATGAAGAAGGCCGATCCTCTGCGTTTCCCAGATCTCTCTTTGGCCGTGATCAAGCTTCTGGGAAACGGCGAATACGTGGCCGAGACGCCAGACGAGAAAGCAGAAGGCCACTTCGGCCTGGCAATAAAGGACTACACCCACTCCACAGCACCAAACCGCCGCTACCCGGACCTCATCACCCAGCGCCTCCTGAAGGCTGCCATTGAGAATCGGCCCGCCCTTTACAGTCTGGAGGAACTAGAATATCTTGCAGATAACTGCACCAGGAAAGAAGATGCTGCTACCAAGGTCGAGCGGCAGGTCGGAAAATCCGCAGCAGCGCTTCTCCTCCAGTCAAAGATTGGGGAGAGGTTTGAGGGAATGATAACAGGCGCATCCGAGAAGGGGACCTGGGTCAGGCTTTTGGATATTCCCGCAGAAGGAATGCTCAAGAGCGGACACAAGGGAATTGATGTAGGAGATCAGATTACAGTGGAGCTTGTGTCTGTGGACGTGATGCAGGGATTCATCGACTTCAAAACGGCGGGCTCTTTGAGAAATGATAAATGAGAAAACCGATTTTGATGGTGTCATGTTGAATTGAGTAAAAGGCCGTCCGATGAACAAGAACACTATGCAGCCCCGAAATATGCAGCCTTGAAAAGGTGCCATCTCATGCTGACTGATATCATCATCATCCTTGCTCTGTTTCTGGTCAACGGTGCGTTCTCCATGGCCGAGATTGCCGTGGTCTCCTCAAGCAAAGCTCGACTCAGGATCCTGGCAGAAGAGGGCCATGTTGGTGCCAAAGACGCCTTGGAGCTGTCCGAAAACCCTAATCAGCTTCTCTCAGCTGTGCAGATCGGAATAACCCTGATTGCCACCTTAACCGGTGCCTTCGGAGGGGCCACAATGGCCGATGATCTGGCCCGGCAGATCGCCACAGTTCCAGCACTATACGACTACAGCAGCGTTATCTCATTGTCTTTTGTGGTTATCAGCATCACATTTTTCAGTCTGGTCATAGCTGAGCTGGTACCGAAAAGAATTGCTCTCGCCAATCCGGAGAGAATTGCTTCAATTGCTGCCTCACCATTGGCCGCCTTCTCTCGCCTGGTTTCTCCTGCCATAAGTTTGCTCAGTTTCTGCACTGATCTGATCCTAAGGGGAATTGGTGTCACGGATTATTCTGAACCTGCTGTGACCGAGGAGGAGATAAGAATTCTGATTGCTCAGGGAACGACCGCTGGTGTGATCGAGGAAGAGGAGCAGGATATCATGGAGAGGGTCTTCTCGTTGGGAGACCGAAGAGTAAACTCCATTATGACGCCCAGAGGTGAGATAGTCTGGCTGGACATAGATGATTCGGCGTCTGAGATATCCCGAAAAATAGCTGGGGGGACTTATTCCATGTTTCCGGTGTGCAGCAAGAAGCTGGACAATGTCTTAGGGACTGTTCAGTCCAAGGATCTGCTGGGCTGCAACCTGGCCGGGCAAAAGGTAGACATCAAGAGGGCTCTTTTGCCGCCTCTTTTCGTGCCGGAGAGCATGAGGGCTCTCAAGGTGCTGGAAAAGTTCAAGCAGACTGGAATTCATCTGGCCATAGTATTGGATGAGTACGGATCTGTGCAGGGAATAGTAGCTTTAGTGGACCTCCTGGAGGCATTGGTAGGAGATATACCACACATCGATGATCTGGATGAGCCGCAAATCGTGAAAAGGGAAGACGGCTCCTATCTGGTGGACGGTTCTCTGACGGTGGATGACTTCCGAGAAGCAATTGACCCGGAAGGGCTGCCTGAGGAAGAGAACGCAGAGGATAATTACATAACTCTTGGCGGATTTGCAATGACGCACTTGGAGAAGATTCCTGCGGCAGGGGACAACTTCGTGTGGGGAGGCTACCGCTTTGAGGTGGTGGATATGGATGAGCGGAAGGTGGATAAGGTCCTGGTTACGCCCCTGGACTCCAATAATCCTAAGATAATAAGGAAGGCAAAATGAGAGGAGTTTTGATTCTTTCAGGGGGCGTGGACTCGACCACGCTGCTATACAAGTTGCTCGATGATGGCTGCGAGGTGGAAGCTCTTACCTTCAACTATGCTCAGAGGCACAAGAAGGAGATAGACTGCGCGACAGCCATCGCCAGGAGGCTGTCAATCGCTCACAAGGTAATCGACCTCAGCTCGCTTGCATCTCTCTTGGGAGACAGCGCGCTTCTCGGAGGAAAAGAGGTGCCAAGCTGCCACTATACAGAGGAGTCAGCCAAGAAGACTGTCGTTCCCAATAGGAACATGATCATGCTCTCGATCGCTGCCGGCTACGCCGAGGCTCATGAGATCCCGGAGATCTTCTATGCCGCCCATAAAAACGACAGCACCATCTATCCGGATTGCCGGCCAGAATTTGTGCTGGCCCTGCGCCCGGCCATTCGGCTCGGCACAGCCTGGCATCCTGTGGAATTGCAGGCGCCATTTGTGGATATGACCAAGGCAGAGATCGTTAAAATGGGCGTTGATTTAGAGGTGCCTTACGAGATGACCTGGTCCTGCTACAAGGGCGAGGACAGACCATGCAGGACCTGTCCTACTTGCATCGAAAGAGAAGAGGCATTTGCCATAAACGGGATGAGAGACCCGCTGGCTGTTTAGCAGAACTTGCTCTTTTGGAGTGAACCCATCAGAGTGGACAAAAGGTTAAGCAATGCCGAGTTATGGAGAGAGGCAATTCCTTCTGGACAAGTAAGTTACACGTAGTGCCTTTCTTCCTCGCCTCAGATTGGCCCAAATCCTATTCGAACAAAGTCGTCATTTCATAGCGATAAATCCAGGGCACAGATAGCGATCACAATAAGGCCCTTTCTCGGAGAGTACACCTATTTGGGGTTTGGGCCTGAAAGTATCATTTTAATCGATATCGAAAAAGGAACGGGCAGCTTTCAGGTTGTATATACTTCCAGATCTTAGATGTTCCGTAAAAAGGGTGAAGGGCAGATCGCTTTTCCTCCGTAGCTGCCTGGATATGCGTGTTGCCGGTCACTTGACTTGCAGATCAATATGGGTAGATCTGTGGATTGCTGTTTCCGGTTATGATCGTTTTAGCATCCATGATGGGACGATGATTTAGCCATCTGATCCCACCACCCGTTTTGGCGGTGTTGCCTGAGATGGTACTGGCCCCTTTAATGTAAAATGTACCCTGAGTAGCTATTCCACCACCACCGCCGGTACCTTTTGCGGCGTTATCCAATACCTTGCTGTCTATCAGAGTCGTTGTGCTGGAACAACAGCTGTAAATGCCGCCGCCCATATTTATCGCTACGTTTTTAGAGATAGTGCTTGCTCGCACTGTGGTTGCCCCATAATTATAGAAACCGCCGCCGTAACCTGCAGTGTTCCCGAATATTGTGCTTTTCAACACATTTAGAGTGCCAACGTTATAAATGCCGCCACCCAGGAATTGAGCAGTGTTTCCCCGGATAATGCTATCTGTTACAGTCAACTTCTTTCCAAGGCTGAGTACACCGCCACCGCATATGCCTGTTGTGCCGTACTTTGTTTTGATGAGCGAACCGGAGCCGCCCGTGATCGCCATATTAGCGAGGGTTACATCTATGTTAGGATTATTCTTACCTACTGTGAATACCGACCCGGCCTTATTGCCATCAACAATGGTTTTGGTCGACCCAGCTCCATTCAAAGTCAACGATTTATCGATTTTGATATTTTCCTTATAAGTCCCAGCAGCGACGTTTATGGTGTCACCGGATAAGGCTGCAGCATTCACTGCCCCTTGAATCTTGCTGGCCGTTGTACCGGGCTTGACATAATACCCTAAAATCCCTGTTGGCAAAGATCCTTTGGCAGCCTTCATATTGATGTCATACTCTGTTCCGTAATTCGAAGTCCTGGTCTTTGCCTTTGCAATGCCAGTTATAGGTGTATATGTGGCTGTGCTGGTGAATGTGCCATGTACGTGCTCAGTTTGCACTACCTGAGTAGTGGTACCCGCTGAGGAAGTCTCGCTTAATCCCGCGAAGGTAGCCTTGCCACCGGAGATGCCCTTGATCGGCGTGTCTATTTTGTAAGTTCCACTGCTATCCTTGGCTGCGCCATAGATCTTGATAGAATTTGCCGCACCGCTGGTCGCAGTCTGGGACGCAAGAGCAGAAGTGCCTGTTGTCAAGGCTTTACCATAATATCTTGTGAGTGTGACGTAGTCTCCTGCCAACGTGCCCTTGGCTTCTTCCAGACCCACGCTCGCTAATCGAGTGGTGCCATAAGCTGAAGTCGCCGTACACTTGATGGAATTTGCCTTGGGAACAGTTAGCCACTGCTCCGCCGAGACTTGTTTTTGAGTGGTTACGCTTCCCTCCTTAGGAAGGACTTTGGACGTGTAAGTAAGCCCACTGGGCGCATTGAGAACCTTGACGTACACGCTGGCGCTCTTGCCCGAAGCATCCTTGACTGAATGTGTCTCTTCGAATTTTGCGACCGAGCCACTTAACGTGGTTAATGGTATTAGATCTGCGCCATTAATTGCGATTTGGCTGCTCACGGCCGAGGATGCCAAGGTATCAAAATTCATCGATACTGAGCCACTCTCACCATTACCGCCGCCTGAGGCAATGATCTGGATACCATAGGCACCTTGGATAAGGGCTATGACCATCAGAAAGATTACGAATTCATTTTTGACAGATATTCCTCCATATCTGCCCATTGGAAGGACCAAAGAAAAAGGTTGCGTATATCACAATCGTTATGTTGTTTGGTATTTCTGGTTGAGTTTAAATACAACCTCTTCTATCAGCCTTGAGGAGTCTAATCCTGATGGACAATTACGACGACAAGTTTCCTTATCTTCCAGAAAGAATAGGCCACTTGGGGGAGCTGGCATGTAACCTCTGGTGGAGCTGGCATCCGGAAGCGCGAGCCCTCTTTTATCTGCTGGCAGGAAACGGCTCCCGGTACAAAGCCCAAAACCCAGTGAAGCTTCTTTTCGAGATTGACAGCCAGGTTCTCGATTGTGCAGCGAGAGACCCCCGCTTCCTCCGCCGATATGATGCGGTTATGACCAGATTCGACTCAGAGATGAACGCCTACCAGAGCTGGTTTAACTCCAAGATCGAAAACAGGGGCCACCTGCCCGTAGCCTATTTCTCAGCCGAGTTCGGCCTGCACCAATCCCTGCCATTTTATGCCGGAGGTCTGGGCTTTTTAGCAGGCGATTATCTCAAGGAGTGCAGCGACCTGGGAGTCCCCGTGGTCGGTGTGGGCTTCATGTACCCGGAGGGCTACCTGCATCAGCGCCTGTCTGCTGCCGGCTGGCAGAAGAGCGAGAGCGAATCCCTGGACCGGGAGCGAGCCCCCATCTGCCGGGTGCTTGATGCCGAGGGCAGGCCAATGACCCTAAAGGTCACAATCATGCAGCTTTCCGTCTACTTCGAGGTCTGGAAGGCCCAGATCGGCAGGGTGCCACTCTATCTGATAGACACCGACTTAGAGGTCAACGATCCCCAGAGCCGCAGCATCTCCTCTCGCCTCTACATCGGAGACCATGAGCATCGCCTGTTGCAGGAGATCGTCCTCGGAATCGGCGGAACCCAGATTCTCAAAGCCCTGGGCATAAACCACTCCATACTGCACCTGAACGAGGGCCACTCCTCGTTTGCAATCCTCGAACGCATCAGAGAGATGGTGGAAAACGGCAAGAGCTTTGCCGAGGCAGTCGGCATTGTCCGGAGGACTACCATCTTTACGACTCACACCCCAGTTCCAGCAGGACATGACATCTTCTCCATCTCTCTGATGGACAAATATTTTGCATCATATATTCCGTTTCTGGGCATAAGCAGAGAGGAGTTCTACAGGCTTGGAGCAGACCCTTCAGAAAGTTCTGCCGGCTTTAACATGACGATATTCGCGCTCAGGCTTTCTGCCCACTGCAATGCTGTGAGCAAGAGGCATGGTGAGGTTGCCAGGAGAATGTGGCAGCATCTGTGGCAACCTCTATCAGAGGATGAGGTGCCAATCGACTACATCACAAATGGAGTCCATGTCCCAACCTGGATAGACTCCCGCATGGCAATGCTCTTCAACCGATACCTCGGACCCAACTGGATTGCCGACCACGACAATCCATCCGTCTGGGAGCTGGTCGACGACATTCCAGACGAGAAGCTGTGGATGGTCCACCGCAGCCTGAAGATGACGCTGATTGCAGTCTTGCAGGAGAGGGCGCGGCAGCGGTGGCTTGAGCACGCCGACCCAGAGATCATCATGGCCTCTGGAACGATGTTAGATCCAAATGCCCTCACATTGGGATTTGCGCGTCGCTTTGCCTCATACAAGAGGGCCAACCTGATACTGGAGGATCTGACCAGACTCAAGGCCATTCTCGGCTGCGCCAATATGCCAGTTCAGATAATCTTTGCAGGAAAGGCCCATCCCTCAGACGACGCAGGAATAAGGCTGATCCAGCAGGTTTACAAGGTCGCCCGCGATCCGGATTTTGGCGGCAGGATCGCCTTCATCGAGGACTACAACGAGGATCTAGCCCAGTATCTAATCCACGGTGTTGACGTCTGGCTGAACAATCCCCAGCCACCATTTGAAGCATCGGGAACCAGCGGAATGAAGGCCGGGATCAACGGAGTGCCTCACCTGAGCGTTCTTGACGGCTGGTGGATAGAAGGATACAATGGCAGCAACGGCTGGGCCTTTGACGGAGATAACGGAGGATCGAGTGAAAGAGATGCCGAAGAGATTTATTCGATTCTTGAAAAGCAGATCATGCCGCTTTACTATGATCAAAACGAGCTCGGCATATCTCCCGGCTGGATCAAGATCATGAAGGCATCAATAAAGAGCACCGCGGCCAGGTTCAGCTCTCGAAGGATGGTCAAGGAGTATGCCAGGAAATTCTATCAGGATGCGCTCTTCCAGGCATCCGAGATCTGATATAATTTTTTCTCGGTCTCACTTATCCTTCATCAACTCCGCAATCTGCAGATCAATCTCTGAAGCCAGGGAGAACGTGGCATCCATCGAGCTGTCAAAGGATTTCTCGGAGGCATGTAGGCCGTCCCGTGCCAGAACAGTGATCCTGTAGTCTCCTGCAGGCTGTCCCTTTGATGACCATTTCCAGGTGGCTGATTCTGACCATCGGTTCATATCCCTGCCATTGAGCTGGAACTTATAGAATATTTTGTCTCCCTCTGGATCCACAGCCCCGGCCTTCCAGATCACAGTTGACCCCTGGACCTGAGGGCTGGTCGCATTTGGAACAAGTGACCTCAGAACCGGCGGCTTGTTGGATTTTGTGATTGTGAATGCTGCCGCCTTGAAGCTGTCAAAGGAGTCTTCAGGAGCATGCTTTCCGTCTCTCGCCAGGACCCGGATCTCATGATCTCCCGGCATGACTGCCGAGGTGTCCCAGGACCAGGAGTTCGATAGAGACCAGTCCCCAGCCGGTTTGTCGTCAACCATGAATCTGTAGGATATCTCATCATCATCAGGGTCTGATGCTTTGGCATTCCAGGTTATGACTGTTCCCTGAGGCTGCGGGCTATTTCTGTCAGAAGTGAGATCGGTGACTCGCGGGGTGAAGTCTGGCTCGCTCAGCACAAATGTGCTCTCCAGTGAGCCGTCAGAGGACTTCTCGGAGGCGTGCAATCCGTCTCGCGACAGAACGGTGATCTTGTAGTCTCCCGGCGTCTCGGAAGATGTATCCCAGATCCAGGAATCGGACGTCTGCCAGTCGGTAACCTCCTCGTCGTTCTTCATGAACTTGAAGTAGACGGCATCTCCATCCAGGTCGTCTGCCCCGGCAGTCCAGGTTATCTTGCCGCCAGCTCTTATGGGGCTCGTTTTATCCGATTTCAGCTCCTTTAAAACAGGCGGCTGGTTTGGAGGGATGAGAGTGAAGCTAGCATTCCTGATTCTGTCATATGAGTCCTCGGAGGCGTGATTGTCGTCTCTTACCAATACCGTGATCAGGTATTCTCCAGGTTCCAGTCCAGTGGTCAGCCAGCTCCAACTGCCTGCCTTGGACCATTTCTTCACCTCCTGTCCGTCGAGCAAGAACTTGTAGACTATCCTGTCCCGTTCATCATCAGTTGCCTCTGCCGTCCAAAATATCGGAGTACCCTGTACCTGGGGGCTGGATTTGTCTGAAGAAAGGGACTTAATTTTGGGGAGATGATTTCCGGTCTCCTCAGGCTCAATCTCTTCTGAATTGGTGGTATTATTTTTTTGTTGATCAATGGAAATAGGAGATTTGGATTCAACTGCCAGCTTCTTTTTAATGGCTGAGGAGATTATCTGAATCTGATTTCCAGCATTCCCGGCACGGTCGTCTCCATCCCGTAGCTCTTCAGTCAGGCTATCTGCCTTCGACTCTGAAGTCTGTCGGCCACTTGCAGGCGAATTCGCCAGACTTGTGTTACTATCAATAATATTATTTTCGACAGTCTCTTTGCCCCTATCCTGAACAGTAGCTTGCGGCTTTGATTCTTCCGCATCTTCCGATGCAGGAACATGAACATCTTCCGAGGTCTGATTGGCCAATGAAAGCAGCGCAATATGCCTATCATTCATGCTTAGGTTTGAGGATTGAACCTCTTCAGCCGAGCCATTTTTTGCTTCAACTACGTTTTCAGTGGCGGCAGAATCCGAGGTCGTCTGTTCTGTTTCAGTCTTTTTGGTGCTGGCAGTCGAGCTGCTGCCGCCTCCGCCGCCCCCTCCGCCACCAAAGCTGAAAGCAATTGGCTGGCTGTCATTTTCCAATGCTTCTGCAGAATTGTTTTCTGTGACAATAGCCATCGCGGTTTTGATCTCGCTCTCCGACAGATTAACCAATAGCCGCTCTTGTTTATAGGGTGAGGTCATGTCTGTATTCCGGTAGAGCATGAGATAAAGAGCCTCATGCTTCGGAATGGCTGAAGCCTCTGGCAGCTCGAAGGCGACCTGATCCTGCCAGCTCTCTTCCGACTTGACCATCAACTCCCTGGAGAATAGTGTCGAATTGCCAAGTAGCAGCTTTAAGGTATAGCTCATCGCATCTTTTTCATGATTTTTTATCCTGACTGTAGCCATTAACTCTTCGCCCGGAGCCGGAGCAGATGCAGAGGTCAGAGCCTCTGGCCAGGTGACCTCCATCTCTGTAAAAGGCTTTTCATCAGAGGCATCTCCGAGAAGGGCATGATAAGGCCCAAAGGCGACGGCTAGGGCGGCCACGAAGCAGGCTGACAGGATGAGGATAACCATTGCCGCATGCTTTCTCATCACCTTTGGCCTGGATAGCCGAGGCATTGCAGCGATGGATCGCCCTGAGTGCAATCCCCTTCTCTGACGGATGAAAAACCGTCTATTGCGAGGCAGATCCGACCAGCGGAGGTAGGCAACACCCGCCAGGAATATGCTGAGAAGAGATAAAACTGTGGCAATTGACGCAATCTCAAGCTCTCGTGGTGTGGCTGTGAGCAGCAGGCTGAATAGCCCTGCCAGAATTATCGAAAATACCAGGCAGAGCCCCGCTCGCCTCGGCCAAGTGAGGTCGCTTTTACCTGGAAACGCCCAGACTGTGACAAGATATCCTGGAATGAAAAACACAAGTATCAGGGCTGCGAGTGAGAGTGGCCCCTGCCAGGACGCCGGCGGCAGATGAACCAGAGACAGAGCTATTACCGGTACCAAGATCGATGCCAACAGATGCCAGGGCGGTGGCCAGGCGAGCCTCATCCTCCGATCCTTGTCTCCCATTATTCAAATACTATTCAAACCCGTTTGGTCATGCTCTGTACTGATAAAGCTTTTTCCTGGGAGATCGAGCCCAAGACACCCCATTATCTAATCCAAATTGAGCTCAATTCCTACAGGACAGTGATCAGATCCCATGACATCTTTGAGGATAAATGCCGATTGGATGCGTTCACTGAGGTCTCTGCTCACAAAGAAGTAGTCTATCCTCCAGCCCACGTTTCTCTCTCTGGCGCGTGACTTCAAGTCCCACCAGGAGTAGTTCTCTCCTTCCTGATGAAACACCCTAAATGCATCGATGAATCCCCTCTCCACAAGCCTGTCCATCCAGGCCCTTTCCTCTGGCAGAAATCCGGAGATCTTCTCATTGGCCTTGGGGCGGGCCAGGTCGATCTCCTTGTGAGCTGTGTTGAGGTCTCCGCAAATCACGATGCTTTTCCCCTGCGACCTGAGAGCTTCGATATGATCCAGGAAGAGGTCATAAAACCGCAGCTTGTAATCCAGCCGCTCCCTGGAAGCCTTGCCGTTGGGAAAGTAGACATTGAAGAGCATGAACTGCCCATAATCTGCGACAATAGCCCGGTTCTCATCGCCCAAACCTTCAATTCCCAGAGTATAATCGACCGATAGCGGCTCGCGTCTCGATATGAGGGCTACGCCGTCTCGACCTTTTCGCTCGCCTGAGCCGAAGTAGGAATAGTAGCCGGGCATGCTCCTGAGCTTTATTGGGACCTGATCTGCAGCCGCTTTGGTCTCCTGCAGGCAGAGCACATCGGGCAGATCTCGGTTCAGCCAGTCTTCAAAGCCTTTCTTCAAAATGGCTCTCAGGCCGTTGACATTCCAGGAGAGAAGTCTGATCGTGGGCATGATTCAACCTCAATGTAACGATTTGCTGTTTTCTTTCATTCATAAAAGTATGTTTCTCAAACATAGCTCTCTCAAGCCCTGGCTTCCCTGCGTCTTCTTTCAAGTTCCATCCAGATGTTGACAAATGAGATGCTTATCAGATTCAGCGTGGTAGCGCCGTTCCAGAGGTAGGACTCCAAAGGCCTCAAATAAGCTATCCATCCGGACCACAGAACGAAACAGATTATGGAAAAGGAGACCAGGGTATCGATGGCCAAAAAGAGCCTGGGACTGTGAAAGAGCCTTCCAGCCTGGGCGATGATGCAGTATTCGATGGGCGATAGCCGGCCCGCCAGAAAATAGGCGACTCTTGTCAGGTTCATGAACAGATCTGCGAGAGCCCAGGCCATGATCAGCCAGGAGAGGGCAAAGAGAAGATCTTTGGACTGCTCAAGGCCCACGCGCCCGGCCAAGAGCCCGAAGAGAAGCTTGTAGGTGCAGAAGGGAACGCCTATGGTCAGGGCCTGGAAGGCCGGACTCATAAAGAAGCTCTCTTCAATCGATTTCATACCTATCTCTCAATCGACCTCAACTAGATCTCTTAATTTGCTATTGTCAACGCCCGTGATCATGAAGGCGATCGCTTAGGTGAGCGGGGCAAACTGAAACAAGATTCTCAAGGGAATTTCGGGCAAACCGAAGTCATCTCTTCTGCATCGATTCTTTCCCACAAGTATAGAAAATTAATGCATTGTAAAATGAATACCTGATGGCAGAGGTACCTGAATGCCTTTATGCAAAATGACATCAAATGTATGTTTGCGCCCATATGATAGTAATATTTAAATTAATCTTAAGTTACGAAACATAAAACCTTATCTAAGATTTATACATATTTACGAATGGGCTTATTGATGTCCTTTCAAGAATTTGGAAACTATACCTTAAAATTAATTACTAAAGAAAAATTCTTATATGAAAACAGCCTACTTAAAATAGAAGGCTATGCTGACCATACCAACGCCAAATATTCTCCTTGCAGAGGACAACCCGGTAAATCAGAAGATGACTCTGATTGTGCTCAAGAAGCTGGGGCTGAAGGCCGATACGGCTACCAATGGCAAGGAGGTCCTGACAGCCATGACGGAGCATGTTTACGACCTGGTGCTCATGGATATCCAGATGCCGGAGATGGATGGAATTGAGGCCACAAGGATCATTCGAGAACGTTGGTCGCATGGCCCTAAGATAATAGTGGTAACCTCTTTTGAAGCGGATATGTGTCGCGACCTCTGCTATGACGCGGGCGCTGATGATTTTCTAAACAAGCCGGTCAGGGTCGATGAGCTTGGCGCCGCCATCGAGCGCAACTTATCCATCGGCCATCAGGCATTCGCCCATCACGAGCCTGAGGTTCTTTTGATCTGATCTAACGACATTTTTCAGCAGGTGACTTCCGCTCATCGAAGACTACTGCCACCTCCCGCCAGGCCTTCTCGATGAGCCCAGCATAATGCGCGACGTCGTACTGGGATGCGTTCTCCTCTGCGTCTGCCTTCCAGCCGTCGGCGTCCACCACAACATATCCCATGTCCATGCCAGGAGCCAGGGAGAGCCCCAACCTCTTGTGAGCCTGCAACGCAGAGGCCTCCAAGCATCTTCGGGCGTAATTGAGCCTGCCCACCCGACGGTGTATGACCATCTCTCTCACATCTGCGTCCTTCAAGCCATCTGAGTATTTTTCGTAGATCTGTAGGGCCTGCGGCTCATCCCGGAGGACCTCCTCGCGACTGGATGTGCCAGCCAAGAGCTCGAAGATCTCCTGTTGCATGCGGCGCACGTACTCGGGTGTATCCCCGCGACGGGCCATGACCCCCCGGATTTTGACCTTGCCTGAGGATAGCCGTCCAAAGTAACGGTTGTAAGCCCCTCTTCCGTCCGCCAGTGGCAAAAAGACAATCCAGTCGTAACAATCCATCTCTGTGAGGATGCCGGTCTCGCTCTCGACGGCTGTTTTGAATCTATCCGTCCCGCTTCCTCTCACCCATAGGCAGTCCACAATACCGTGAAGGACCTCGAGGTCCATCCTCTCTGCCATCTCCTTGATCTGCATCAGAAGCTCCCGGGAGATGGCCGTGATCTGCTCGTGCACCTCTATCTGACCGAACTTGGCGTTCCTGTATCCTGTGTATCCAAAACAGGTGACGAGCATCCACTTTAAAATCGAGTCAAGGCCGGCATAGCTGGGATCGGCTTTCTTCCTTCTCTTGGTCTCTATCCGCAGATCCAGCAAGGGAGAGATCGCGCTGCTCAAGAAGCCCCTTTTTTCCGGGTGCTGCAAAGTCTCCGGCGAGAGGTTGTACTTGACGATTATGGATGGATAGAGCGAGGTAAAATCGATCTGGCTCACCCTTTCATAGAGCCTGGGCTCGGGCTGCAAGATCATGCCGCCCCTGTCTGATCTCTTCAGCTCGCAAAAATCCCGGGTCCTCTCAACGTCCCTCTTCCGAAACGGCACGGCTATGCCACGACGCAGGGCCTCATAGACCTCGTAAGAAGAGATCATGGTGCCAGGGGTGAATCTGGCGACCAAGTTGGGAGAGAGGCCGGAGAGACGGGCCGAGAGCAAGATGCCTTTCAGGCCTCCTTCACGGTAGGCAAAACTAGTTGCAGTGTCTATCAGCACCCTTCCTTCTGGAATGAGGGCTTTGTCCCTGTGATTTGCTCTGCCGTAGCTCCAGTAAGATCTGGCGGCGATGCTTCGAAACCTGCCGCTCCTGCTGAGGGTGACATCAAGCCCAAGCCTTGCAGCCCTCTCTATTGCCATCGGCGTCCATTGGTCGGCTCGGTCAATGAGAAGAACATCAGGATCATGAACTTTGACCAGCTCCATGAGGTCTGAGAGAATAGTCATCTCGCTGCCACGAAGACATCGGGGCCTCTCTTCTCGCGCATCAGTCTCCTGAACATCAGCCTCCCGAACGTCGATTTCGGATATCGTCCTCTTTCGGGCCGGATCTCCTGAGAACTGGAGAGACATAACTCGCAGTGGGATCTCAAAGTCAGGGCTGAACCTGCACTCGTCCCGTTCTCCGCATGGGAAGAGATCTCGCTCGGCCAGGTACTGTTGGTCTCTTCTTATGTCCACGTTGTAAAGCTCAGCAGAGTAGCAGGTCTGCTTCTCGATCTTCTCTGCCACATTTCTGTCTGCATGGATCAGATATCCCTCCACCTGGCCGTAGATGGTAGAGAAGCGCGTCTCCTCCAGACGGTAAAGGCTCTCCAGGGCCTCGATCATGCCCATGTGAGCGGCAGGGTCAGGCAGACGGAGGTAAAAGGATTGGGGATGCATAACAGCAGTCTGGACGAGGCCTCTTTCCCTGGACCAGAGATGCACGCTGCCGTTGTAGTATGAGTCAAAGATCCACATCAAGATCTCCATCAACAGGTCAAATGATGCTCTTTTATGCTAAATTCAGATCCAGCAAAATGAGAGGATTGAGAATGAGTCCGGCTGCAATGATGCAAGACAGAACTCATCTCATTGCTTATTTCATATCGAGGTCTCTTTCAAGGTCTCTTTCGGGCCCTTTTTCAGGTCCTCCTTCATCTGCAAATAGACCTCTCTCGCCACTTCTCCTTTAGCATATCTCTCGTCCAATATCTCTTCTGCAGTAGTTTTTGTCGGCGCTGTGCTGCCTTCAGCAAATATGTGTTTTCCTGAATCGCGCATGATCAGATAGAGTATCAGAAACAGTATTCCTATCCAGGGAACCAGCACAGGTAAACCCCATAGTAGTCCGTTCATTCCTCTTTTCTCTGCATCCTTGTAGACCAGGTAGGCTACGACCACTGAGAGCAGAGCAGTGATTACAGATCCGAATCCCATGAACGGGAACCAGCCCATCATAAAGTCCATCATATCGTAGTAAGGCATATCAATTCCTCTCAATCTTCATCGACTTCTGTAAATCATATATTCGACGTTCAACGTATTTAAGCATGTGGGACAAAGACAAAACACATTTTTTTTTTGCCTCTCTACGGACTTCGCAGGCCTCTACTTCCTGGCCATATGCCTGATCTTATCCCAGCCTGTTCCGCCTGCTCGAAGCGGGTGATCCAGCACCACGTCGATGAAACCGAATATTACAGGTGCATAAACTGCATAAAAGTCGCGGGCAAAGGACATGGCCTCCGTCAAATCCTGAAAATGTCGGGTCTCCATCTCCTCTCCAGTTCCGGACTTTCTGGTACGAATATTGCTCCTGGCAACAAAACTGGACATGCCGCAAGATGCTTTAGGGGGTTGGACAGCATCGATGTTCACCGGCACGCCGCCGTATAGCTCGTAGGCATAGCGCACCAGCTCTTCCTTCATTGCCAGGCCCTCCATCTTCGCCTCCTCTAAAATCTCTTCATCTAAGCATTCAAGCTGAGGAACGAGGCTCGCATCGATGACGTACGAAAAATCCTCGTCGCCGCCTTCTGCCAGGTCCACGGCTTCTAAAATCAGTCCCAGCTTTACCGGATCACCATAACCAAAGCTGCACTGCCAACTGTCGTTCTGAAGATAAATCTGATTCTCGCCTAGCTCAATTATATCAAGCATCAAGGCCAATATTATTACTAATACATAATAAGACTTTTCGGAGTACATAACCCGGGGAGCAGCTGAGATTCTCAGGATAAAGTTCTAATATTTACTACTATGACATCAGATGGAAACGCCAGAAAGAGCTTCATCCAAGTTGATGCAGATAGAATGAAACGCGATTTAATCGTAATAGGAGCAGGTCCAGGCGGCTCCATGGCCGCTAAGACGGCTGCGGAGGCGGGCCTGAATGTTGCGCTCCTGGAGAAGCGTCAGGAGATAGGAACGCCCATCCGTTGCGCCGAAGGTGTTAGCCTCAGATCGGAGCTGAAGGAGTTGATAGATGTAGAGCCATCCTGGATCAGCTCGGAGATCAAAGGCATGAGAATGCATTCGCCCAATGGCAACAATTTCTTCACAACCATGGTAAACGGCGAAGGTGGCGGGTACATCCTGGATAGAAAGATCTTTGACAGGGGACTTGCCATTCGGGCCAGCAGAAGCGGAGCTGAGGTTCTGGTCAAGACCTGCGCAACTGGATTGGCCAGAAAGGATGGTCGGATCTTTGTGTCAGCCATCTGCCAGGGCAAGCCCCTTCAAATCGAGGCACCTCTTGTCATAGGTGCGGATGGAGTTGAGTCCAAGGTCGCAAGGTGGTCAGGAATGGCTGACAGGATCAAGCCTGAGGACATAATGGTCTGTGCCCAGTTCCTGGTTTTAGATGAGGGCATCGATCAAGATTACTGCGAGTTCTTTTTTGGAAATGCTGTGGCACCGGGCGGCTACATCTGGATCTTTCCAAAAGGAAGCGGCATGGCCAATGTGGGCATCGGGATACAGGGCTCTCAGTCAGGGCCGAGAATGCCGGTTCAGCTTCTGGAGAGGTTCATGCAAAAGCGGATGCCCAAGGGCAGAGTGCTGCAGATGATGGCAGGAGGGATTCCAACATCAGGGCCTATAAAATCCATAGCTTCAGACGGAGTGATGTTGGTTGGCGACGCAGCTCATCAGTCGGATCCGCTTACAGGTGGCGGGATCATCAATGCAATGCGTGCAGGGGTGATGGCTGGAAAGACGGCTGCTAAAGCCATCTCATCCGAGAACATTAGCCAGGTCGTCCTCAGAGAATACGAGGATCTATGGATGTCGTCTTTTGGCAAGCACCTGGTGAAGAGCTACAATGCCAAGAGGTTCTTTCTCAGCCTTGACGACAACGATTTCAATCATCTGGCAAAGTCGTTGCATGGTCGCAACATATCAAATATGCGCACCAAGGATCTGCTGAAGTTCCTCATCAAGCAGAACCCAAAGATGCTCTGGAGCATGAGAAATCTGATGTTCTAGGCATATGTTGGCTTGATAATCTTTTTTTGAGCAAGGAAAATTTTTTATGATGATCAAGAGAAGTTGTTTAAGCTTAAAGCAAGTTGCACAAGTAAACTTTATATCAATCTAAATTGACTTATCTATGAAAATTTATCCGATCGGACCATTAAATATATCAATTAGGAAGACATAACTTATATCAGATCTGAATTAGATCTGAATTCAACGAGAGGACGATGGGAATGCTGGATAAATTTATGTCGGAACACCTCTATGGCAAGGATATAGAGGTCTACTTCGGGAACAGCGAAGAAGAGAGGCTGCGCGGAAAGCTAGTGGGAAGTGCTGACGGGGTCGTAGTCCTGGAGTACAATGGGCGACGGGACTATGTAAATGTGGAGAAGATAGTAGCCGTCTGGGAGACGTAGTCTCGCCAAGAATATCATTTTTTTTTTGTTTTATTCATTATTCATTCCTTAATTCCTCCCACGCCCTGAATGATGGGAACTTCCCACGTTAAATCGAGAAAACATAGGGCCGATGTGACCACTCCCTCCAATGAATTGGCGGGCATCTAGGCTTTTGCCACAGACTGTAGCCCCAGTCTGAGAATGTTTAGAGCAGCTCTGATAGATAGATCCTTTTTGACTATTTGACCACAGCTTGAGCATATCTGAGATGTATTAGCAGGATTGACCAATACCACTTTCCTACCAGCATCTTCCGCTTTGTACGAAGTGTACTGTATCAGTTTATTCCAACTTGCATCCAAGATGCTCTTCGCCAGGTTGTGATTATGAACCATTTTGGTTATATTCAGATCTTCAAATACTATTGTTCCATATTTGTTGATCCATTGCCTACTCAGTTGAAGATCTGTTCATGTAGCCAATGAAGATCTTCAGCTACCGATCCAAAAAGAACTTTTCTTCGGTACTTTTTAGACCATACGAAATGGAGGGGATTAGCCCTGATTTCGTCCTAAAAACGAAACAAATATTTTATATATGTCAAAGATATCTATAATGTTATAGAAAGGATTACAGGAGTTGAAGCAAATGGGGCAAAGAGGGGCTTATGAAGCGTTGGTATATAAAGATGGATCCATAATTATCGCAGAAGACAGCAGTGGTTCTCAAATAGCGTCGGGCAGCGAATTCGATACGCTTCTCGCCTTTGTATATACCCTGCACAAAAATGTGCATCTATCGCGTGGCTCATATACGGCATCAACAGATATCACGCTTCCTGAGGGCGGTAGCTTAACAGCTGAGCCTGGAACCGTAATCACATTCACAAATGGCACAAAAAACATATGTCTAGCGAACCAATATACAATGATTCAGGGTTTTAGAGTAAACGTCGGTGCCGTATTGATCACATCCAGTCACACGCTATGCAGGGACATAGTTGTCTCTGCTGATGGAGCGGTTTCATCTAACCTGGGCGGCGCGTTTAAAGTGCATGTCAATCCATATACAACTCTCGACGACCATGTTTTTAAAAATTGCACTGCAATAGACTGTTGCAGACATGGATTTTTAAATGAGGGTGACCACGTCGGATCAGCAAAAGTAATAAAGAACCAGCGTTACATCAATTGCCAGGCAATCAGATGCGGCGCAACTGCAACCAACGACGATTGGTATGTCGGATTTGACCTGAACGAATGCCCCACAAACATCATGACAATCCAGGATATTCAGCTAATCAATTGCCATGCTGAAGGATGCCTGGAAAGCGGATTTCATTTAGAGCAGGCCCCATATGTTTACAACGTTCAATTCGTGAATTGCACGGGCAGGAACAACGGCCTGATCAAGACTGATAACCTTGTTTATGGTTGTGGCTTCTTTGTCCGGAATGGCTGCAAACTTGTCAATTGCGAAGCAACAGGAAATTATCAGGGAATATTCGTCGCAAAAGGGACTGCAAACAACAATGAGCCTGTCATCGTTCGAGGATGTCTGACCGAGAAGAATAACGCTAACACCTCATATAATGTCGGAGCTGCTGGGAAGGATCAAGGCTGGGGTCTGACTATTCAGGAATTGTGCAACAATGCGGACATTCAGGTCAGCATGTACCAGGATGCTGGCGTCTTGCTTGGTGGAAACATTTATAATTTGCATTTGAAAGCCAACATAGCCGAAGCACAGAAAGGATACAGTTTCATCCATACAGGCACCAACAAAGTCGTCTACAACTCAGATATCGAAATTGTAGATATCAATCCATCTGGCTCTTCAGGAAGCTATAAAGGAAACGCTGGCTATTTAAAAGGGTTCCAGGATTCCAAGCTATTGATCACCTGTCTGCATGATATAGGAGGACTTGCCGATCTTGTTGAGCTTTTGAACCTGACCAGATGCAATGTTGCCCTGAATATGCGCTCTGCCGCAGCAACCGGCATTTTGGCGAGGATTGGCGGGGTTTTTAAGGATGTCAGCATCTCCGGAGAGTTTTCTGGTGGCCTGACTTGCCTGCAAACCTTTGCCGGGTCAACGGGATTTAGCGGAAATTGCACAATCAAAGACGCAACATTCCGAAACGCCATGAATGGCATCTTTGTGACTAATGATGTCGCGAACATCGCAAACTCTATGATAATCAATAAAAAGACAACCGTCATAGAGAGTACTGTCATCAATCCAGTCTATGATGCCGGCGCCAAAGCATACATCATGGGCATACCAAGTCAAATAATATTCAGAAATTGCAAAGCTGCATCACCAATTGCAGTTCATACAGCGACACAAGATCTCTCAGGGACCCATACAGATGTCAATAGCCCTGACCATCCAAGATGCATCACAGTTACTCAGTCAGGGTCCGGAGCGCCCTCTGCTGGGACGATCACGATCAATGGCATCCTGGCAAATGGCGATGCAGGATCTGAAGTTTTAAGCATGCCTTCTCGTAACTGTCTTGTTGCAGGATTTAAGGCTTTTGCAAAAGTCACTTCCATTGTGGGATTCAAGGCAGGCATTGGACAAATGTTGAGCGTCGGCATGAATGATGTATTTGGCTTGCCTTCATCGATATTTGGGGCAGGATCGGTTTATAAATACCAGAAAGCACAGACTGACCAGATACTTCCTAAAGTTGATGTCTCAAATGGAACCGTCAATCTGGCCACAATCACAAATGGAAATGATTGCACCATATGGTATAAGGCATGATAATTGAGACGTGAATAAAATGACACCCCTTGATCAGCTACGAATATTGGCATTCAAGATGCTAATCAAATACAGCAATCCATATCTGAGGACTCTGGTAGCGCGTCGATACGGAGCCAAAATCGGGAAAGGGTGCAAGATCTTCTCAGTCAACTTTGGAACAGAGCCCTATCTGATATCCATTGGGGACAATTCAGAGGTGGCATCTGATGTGGCTTTCCTGACACATGACGGGGGAATATGGGTCCTGGAAAATCAAAAGCGATTTGAGGGCACAAAATTCGGTCCGATAATTATCCGCGAAAACTGCTACATAGGGTACAATTCGATAATATTGCCCGATGTCGAGATTGGACCCAACAGCATTGTAGGCGCGGGCTCAGTTGTGACAAAGAGAGTGCCCCCAAATACTGTTTATGCCGGAAATCCGGCAAAACTGATATCCACTCTGGATCAATATCTGGATAAGTGCAATGCAAAAAATACTGGGCAAATAAAATACGAAGATAAAAAAAGGGTCTTGAGGGAGGTATTTAAGGATAGGCTATAGAACAATTTAACGCATCATTTAACGCGCCTCAAGGATGAAAGGCCGGAGTTTAAAAGCTCCCTGGCCTTTCTGATTAGCATCAAGTCCTCTTGATCAAAGCCCTTTGCAATAACGATCAAGGCGGCATAAATCAATGTCACTAAAATGAATGTGCCAGCGAGCTCAATAGCCCCATCACATGATCGATTCTGTGATATCACATAAACAAAAGCGCCTGCGATTAGGGATGCTGCTATGATTTTTGTATACTCCCGTGTCAATGGATGCATTCCAGTAAGCCTGTAAAGACCTATTGAGAGGATTATGCTAACAATGGCAATCGAGAGGGCTGATGCTACTGCAGCTCCAGTTATTCCCATGTGTTGAATGAGAACAGCATTTAGCGCTATATTTATGATACTGCCGATGACGTAGCCTCTGGATATGATGCCGGTCTTTCCTATGGCTATCAAAGCATAAAAGCTGGGGCCGCTTATTGTGCTCAATATTATCCCAAGGGTCATGATCTGCAGCACTGGAGCGGCTCCTATGTATCTCGGTCCGTAAAATAGGTCCAGGACGACCTGTGGAAGAAGGATGAAGATGCAGGCCAGAGGAAAAGTAGCTATGAAACACCACTTGGTTGAGGTAGAATATATTTTTTTGAGATCATCCAGCTTGTTTTGGCTATATAATTTTGATGCAATGGGCACATACAGAGTGCCAAGCGATGTTAAAAAGAGCATATTCAGATATGCAAGCGGAGGGGCGACGTTATAAAGGCCCACTAATTGAGGTGTTTTAAAGTAGCCTATCATCAAAGTATCCGTCCAGGTGAGTACGGACATGAGCATATTGACAGCTAGAAGTGGAATTGAGAAGGACAGAAGGTCAAAGCATATCGGTCTAATTTTGACAAGCCCCCAACTGACCATGGCCAGGGGCAATCTCTTCTTGAAATAAATGGAAAAAACGATGCACGTCCCCAAAACAGAGAATATATTGGCAATGATTGCCACATCTAAAGATGGACCATAGAGGAAATAGGCCATCAAAAGGATCAAAAAGATCAGCGACTTCATCAGAGAAAAGCATGCGCTTGGCATGATCTTATCAAATCCTCTAAATATAGACACATATATATTTATTAGCACAGAAAATGGTATAGTAATGGCCAGCAACCTGAACGGCGTCAAAAGCTCCGGATTTTGGAAGATGTAATTCGAGATTATTGGAGCTATTAAAAAGGACAGAACCAGGAAAACCGAGCCTGAAATAAGGGCAATTTGCACAGACGACGCAATAATGTCTCTAATTTTATTTGTCTCTTCAGTTCCCCTGAAATAAGCAATATATCTCGCTACTCCCTCAATAAGTCCCAGAGAAGATACCAGTACTATGATGCTCATTATGGTGGTGGCAAGAGAGTATGTGCCATATTCGGATTGAGTTGTGAACCTGACCACCATGATCACGCTGATGAAGCCCAAAAACAGGACCAAAATGCTGGATAAATAAATGGCACCCGTGGCTCTAGCTAGTTTCATCAGCTCTGAGCTGGCAGCATCGATCATGTAGTCTTTATGTACCATGATCCGCCATCATCGTAGATCAAATTCATCTTCTTCAACCGCTCCTGATAGCTCGTGATATTATGCCATATCCTGTCTGAGTCCAGCAATCGTCCATTGACAGCTCCGCAGTATCTTATATAAATATAGCCAATATCTGGAGCGGAATGTCTCTCGATCAGATCGGCCATATAAATAGAGGACTGGATGCCACCCTGGCTGGTCAAGCGGTTTGTTCCTAAGAAGTCCGAATATATGTCAGTCCACTCTTCAGACTTTTCGTTTATCCATCCTGCTGCATAAGTCTCCTGATCATGAACATACAGTTCGTCAAACATCTGACCATGAGAGTTCAAGGTTATCACCTTATCGATATCAAAGATTTGGTGCATCACTCCGGCGTTGCACAGCAAGTATGGGATTAATACTGCTAGCAAGAGTAGATCAGAGCGCTTTATATGCAATCTTTTTGCCATTTCCGTCGATCCGATGACAAAAAATGGAGAAGATATTACCATCATTTGAATATACAACCGATCGATCCCATAGGCTCTGCCGATATAGGGCAGCGCCAAAGATGCTGCTAGTATAAAGAAAGATGCTATTGCCAGAAATAAGGACTCCGGATCGGGCCTCTCTGCTGGGAAGGCTGTTTTATAGCCTAACCGGTCTGCGACCATTGAAGACACACCAGCGCAAAGAAAGATCACAGTCAGCCAGGTGAATGCCACGGTTATGACCTGAGGAACCTGTTTTAGGTCGAGCCCTACTCCAAAGGCCTGTGATATGCCCACTCCTTTGGATTCAAGGTTAAACATCTGTGGCAGGCTATGATATGTCGTTGTAATGAACTCTTTAAAAGAATAAAAAGGCCCTCCGGTCACGATCACATACCAGATGATGATCATTGCAAGGAGAATTAGTAGCATGAGAGCACTTACTCTTCCCCTTATAGCCGCATCTATGGGAGAACTCCTGCAGTTAACGCATCTATATTTTGCAATTATTGATCTCAATTGCATTGCCATCCAGGTAACGACGAGGATACAAAAAAATATATATGTAGTGGAATAATGGGAAAGAACGCAGGAACATGAGAATACGATGAACAAAATGTCTCTGGCGGTCTTATCTATCTGAGAATGAAAAATCACCATCAAGGAAAGGGCAAAGAACAAGACCGCCGTGCTGGTGCGTGGGTTGTACGATGCCCATATGAATCCCAGTTGGGAAATGAAAAAGATCGATGCCATCATGGCTGGAAAGCTCTCCAAAAGCCTCTTGCTGATGATGTAGACTACTAATGGAGTTATTGAAAATATTGCCGGATATAATATTTTAAATAAGATTTCGGGATCGACGTTCAATATTGATAGATATACCGCAGGCAATATCGAGATGCTCAGGCAGGCGTCCAGAAGCCTGAATACCGAATCGTTGGAGTTGATCTGTTGCCACATCCCGCTCTCTATCGTCCTCAAGAAGAGGTAATACTCATTGTGGATATCAACCCCAATCAGATGATCTGACCTCAGAGCCAAAACCAACACTATGGAGATGCCGATGAGGAATATGACTGCAGGATAATCTCTCTCTTTAATCGAGCCACGAACATAACAGAGAAGGATAGCATATAGAGAGATGAAGATGAAGAGCATTACCAGAAGGGCGTTGTTGGCCTTTGCATTCATCATCTGTGATCCCAGTATGCTCATTGAAATGAATATGATAGGAGGGATTAAAAGGGCCTTCTCCCTGGAATCCAGCATGGGAAGAGAGATTTCCAGAGGCTTTGATCCGTCTCTCAGGCAGGAGACGGCAGCGAGGGCCACCAGAGACAGGCTCATGGTGATGACCAATGAGTTGATGGAAAGAGGCCTATCAATTGACAGGCAAGGATAAACATAATTCATGAACAGGCCTGAAAATATGATGTAGGAAAATGACAGTCCGATTGCCAATATCAGCTTGTCCAATAATGGTACGGATCGATTTAACCTCAGCATCCGAAGAAGCATTGCTCCCGGCAAGACGGTCAGACATATTGATCCCAGAATCTGCCTGAGAAAAGGGATATTCAAATATATTGCCAGGTCTGTCAATATTACCATCGACACTGTCAAACCGAGGGTGTTATTGCATCTCTTGATAAGATTTAACATTGGATTCCTTTTCGCTCAGATCCGTTTATTAAGGCCAAAATATTTCCTGAGACTATGCCATTGACGGGGGTGGGCCGGCCTATCCCTCGATACATTCAAGGGCGCTTTGCCAGCTCTTCACAGCGACCTCGTAGCTGAACTCTCTCTCTACCAGAGATCTAGCGTTCCCTGCAATTCTGTCCAGTTCCGGGCTCTCCAGGGCACGAATGGCATTCTCTATTATGCACCTCGGTGAGTTGTCCTCCATTAAGAAGCCCGTCTCTTTGTCTTTTATGTAATCGCTTATCGCACCCACGGGAGTTGCCAGAACGACTGCGCCGCAGGCCATCGCTTCCAGCATGATGTTGGGAAGGCCTTCAGTATAGGAAGGCAGTATAAGCAATCTGAGCTCTTTCAGGTATTCAGGCAGATCCTGATGATTGATCCATCCGGGCATGCTTACGCGGCCCAGGTTATCTTTGCCTATTGCTTCAATCATATTCTCAGCCAGAGGGCCACTGCCGCCAATCAGGAAACGACCCTGGCTAAAGTGCTTTTGTAATTCGGGTATGGACCTGGCCAGGTTCATAGCGCCCTTCTCGGCTCCGAAGCGTCCTACGTATCCCAGCAAGTGCTCTCTTTTTGCACCACTTTTGCCAAACCCAAACTCCTCCAGATCCAGAAAATGGTTGTGAGCTATGGAGATCTTGCTTTCATACTCTTCAAGGTGCCAGTCTTTAATGAGCTGAGTTGAGAAGAGCACAATCCTATGCGAGAGACTGTAGTTGCACAGCTCCAGGAATTTCATCATCCTAAAGACCAGAGATGGATTTTTTTCAGAATCAACCCAGTTCGGGACTGATGCAGCCAGGCTCAAAATGGTGTACTTCCCAAAGATCCTGGCAACCAACAGCGGCAATAGGAGGCATTCGCCCTCAAAGAATACAAACATATCTACTCTATTGATGATCAAGAGCATGTGATATGATATTCTTAGATGCAAAAATATATATTGAATGATTTCGAAGATTATATTGCTTTGTGCTCTGATTGTCAGTGAGCAGCCGCAAATATATCCCCTCTCCTTCAGCACTTCTGCCGCATCGTTTCCTGTTATGACATAGAGATAACTTGAAAGTGAATACAACACATCTACAAGATTGGATAGAGGGATTATGCCTGCTTTAGGCCTGGGAGAGGTGATTATGCAAATACGGGGCTGTCCTTCACCTCTGCTCTTCATGCCCTCGTGTCTCCTGAAATGCCTTTGGCCTCCATGTCGGCCAAATGCTGGTTTGCCGATGAGTTATGATTATCTGTTTATAAACGTCTATATGCCTGCGGGCTATGGCATCCCAGGAAAGCTCCTGGCGCAATTTGCGAATACTCTTGCTCATCTTCACCCTTAAATTATCGTCTTTCAGGAGCTGAATGGTGGCCTGAGCCAAGGAGACAGGGTCATTGGGTGGCACCAGGTATCCCGTCTCATTATCTTTCAGAGCTTCGCCAAAGCCTCCAACATTGGTTGATATTACTGGCTTATCGAATGCATATGCGACTTTTAACACTCCGCTCTCACCACTCATGCGGGTATAAGGGAGCACAACTATGGATGCTCTCTTAAACAGGGCCGATACCTGTTCATCTGAGAGGTATTCGTTGTGGATCTCCAGTGTTGAGTTGTCGCATTTGCTGATCAGTTCCTGGTAAGGAGATAGATCGCCTTCACCGGCAATGATTGTCTTCACGCCGTTTGCCTCTTTATTGATCAAGGGTACCGCACGGAGCAGGCATTCCAAGCCTTTATATTTTTTTATATATCCAAAGAACAGGATACTCTTCGCGTCGGGATTGCTTCCTTCCGACAGTTCTTCCTGGATGCAATTTTTGAATAGGTCAAAGATGCCATGTGGAATTACTTCCAGCATGTCCTCCTTAAATTTTCCAGTTTTAATCCAATCCATTTTATCATTCTGGGTATGGACTATGATTTTATTGCAGTTGATGAGTCCTTCGAAAAGGCTGACCACTACCTCAGCAAAGGATTCCAGGCAAAATCCTGAAAGCAGGCGTAGGTGATGTTTGGTATGTGCTATTGGATATCTGGAATTCAGTCCATAGAGCCGCATAAAGATGGGGATTGTAGGAAGCAGTGGAGTAGTGAAATGTATGATATCCGGCCGTATGTCATCAATTATTTTTATCTCTTTTGATGAGAGAAATCCTGATAGTCCATTCAGAGACAGGGCTTTTTTCAGATCTTTTACTGTGAAGCCTAGTTTATCGAATATCTTTATGATCTCAACATCATCCGAGAAGTAGTTGGTCTTGATTCCCTTGCTTGCCAGAACCACCACATCCTCGTACTTGGATACTGCGTTTGCCAGCTCTGACGTATATTGGGGCAAGCCACCCCAATCGTATGGTATGACATAGAGTACTTTCATATAATACAACCACCAGAATAAAAAAAATTTATAATTTAAGAAGACGACTGGAGAGCCTGATCAATTTTCTTTTCCGGCTTAAGAGTACTGATCGGAGACATGAATGTCGTGCAATTCCAATGAAAATCATGCCTGCACCAAGCAGGATCAGCATGATAGTCGCCAGCGCTGCAAGCATCATAACCAGATCCAGGTCTCCTCCGAGAGAGATAACCTTCAGAGAGTTCAGCCCCTCAACAAAGCCTGCTCCCATAAATGACATACCCGCAAATGCGAAATAATGCATCGGTTTTTTCTCTTTCAGTACTCTCATTAGATATAGGATGACATCCAACCCATGAGTAACCGGATCTTGCTTGGAGGTATTCTCTAGATCATAATTGCAGCTTATCCCCACCTCTTTGATTCTGAGGTTGTTCTCCTTTATCTGAAGAAGTATCTCTGAGCCAGCAGACATTCCATTCTCGCTGATTTGTATGGCTTCTATTGCATGACGACTGTAAGCCCTGAAACCACATTGGCTATCGCTGACTTTGACCTCATTCAGGAAGTTGGTTACGGCATCAAGCACCTTCATGCCAGCTTTGCGGTAAAGTGGTACCATTTCAGGCTTTTTAGTGATGAACCTGGACCCGATCACCAGATCATATCCTCTGCTGATGGGCTCCAGCAAATTAGGTATATCTTTTGCATCGTGCTGACCGTCTGAGTCGATGATTACCATTCTGTCAGCGCCCATTTTCCTTGCTTCTTCAAAGCAGCTCCTCAAAGCAGCACCATAGCCCATATTTCGAGGATGACGTACCACATGAGCATTCAGAGCTAAGGCTATCTGGGCAGTAGCGTCGATACTGCCATCATCAACAACTACGATCTTGTCTACGTAATTCTCGCAACCTCTGATCATATCGGCGATCGACCGTTCTTCATTATATGCTGGCATGGATGCTATGGTTAGCGTCATTGGCAATTACCCACCCCTGCAACTACGCGCCTTCAGTCCGATGCAAACCCCTGAGTTACTGCTGGCAACTCGCGCAATGCCAGGAATATCGTCATGGAAATCATTTTGCCCCACAAATATCCAACTCACATATCCGTAATATACTTCCCTTTAATTATAGACAATTGTGTACAGAATATGGATAAATGTGAACATAATATTTTTTTTGATTTGTTTCTTTTAAAAATTTGAAGCGTACATATCATCAGTCATTCTCATCAGTCAATATCATACTAATTTTATGTATCCAATACAAGATCAGCGAAAAAAGTGCTGCATACAAGCTTATTTTTGCGTAGAGTCCTGTCTGCTATGCAAAATCGTTGCAGACCACCAAACAGCAAGCTGTAGAGAATCCAGAGCGCCAGTGCATGAGAATGAAACCATGTCGGATGATCCAAACCTATGTTGAATACCCATGCAACTTATCCCTAATGCAGGCATCGCAATATTCGTTTTAAATTAAAAAAATACGCAGAATACAAAATACATGACGTCTTAAAATATTTATTCTAGATGTCCTTAGCTGATAGCCGATGCAATCCGCATAAAAACTGAATGGCTGATATCGTATCTGGCATGCACCAGCAAGAGAACATTTATTGAGCCAAAAGTTTATATTCGTTAGAAGTCAGCAACGATTGGATACTGAAATATAGATGCTCGGAAGACTGGATGGATTCGGCTTAGGCAGAATTGAATTCAAAATGCGATAGAGGGGATAGTTACAATGGCACTCGCGAAATTGGCAATCCTTATATTAATGATACTCTCATTTCAGATGGCACAATCTGCTACGTTGATCGTTATTTGTGCAAATAATGCATCATTTAATAGCATACAGAGCGCAATAGATGCAGCAAAGCCAGGTGATACAATAGAAGTAAGCAGCGGCACATATCTGGAAAATGTATATATTTATAAAACAATTCGTATACAGGGCGTATCCAACGGTTCAAGCATGCCTATAATTGACGCCGGCGACAAAGGAAGCGCTATAACACTTGCAGCTGACGGTATCCATCTGGAAGGTCTTATGATGACCAACTCCATGAACGGATCGGGAATAGAGATCGCATCCAGCAATAACACCATAATAGGCAACAAGGCCATTAAAAACAAATTTGGCATTTATGCATATAATTCAAAGAACAATACTATTGCCAATAACGAATTAATATATAATCATTATGCAGGGATTGAACTGGATGACTCCGACCACAACCTCATATCAAATAACAGCGTTAGCAATAGCTCTTATGTCACTAACGAAGACTCCAAGGAAATAGGATCCGGCATCGTCTTTTATAATGCCAGCAATAACGAATTAAGGAATAATATACTCGAGAATAACACACTTGACGGCATAAGCATCTATGAGTCCAAGGGCAACATCATCAGGAATAATTCATTAAGCCGCAATATCGACGGCATATATGTCCTAAACTCTAATGAGACCCAAATAGATAGCAATCATATCTTTAAAAACAGAAAAACTGGTATGTTCATAGAAAGCTCCAATAATTGCAATATTTCCAGGAATACCATACAGAATCATGCAATAACCGGATTCAATATGTGGAAATGCCAGAATAATATCCTGCGAGACAACCTGATATCGGACAATAAATGGAACTTTGATTCCGATGGATTGAATGATATAGATACCAGTAACCTTTTGGATGGAAGGCCCATATACTATCTGGTTGGAAAGTCCAATATAATCCTCGATGAGAATTCCCAAGCAGGAGCAGTCTACTGCATCAACTGCAACAACATCATCATAAAGAATCTCGAATTTAAAAACAACGACATGGGAGTGCTATTCGACAATACCACCAACTCGCTAATAGCAAACAATAGGTTCGGGGAGAATGAGGGCGGCATAGTCCTCCAGCGTTCCAATTGCAATTACATCATGAACAATGAGGTGAATGATAGCCTGGAGAATGGCATATTAGTATCCTATAGCTCGGATCATAACAACGTCTTAAAGAACGCCGTCAGCCATAGCCTGAAATCTGGCTTGGTTGTAGAGGAATCATGGAGCAATATCCTCACAAATAACACTGTGAACAACAACAAAGATCATGGAATATCCATAAATAACTCTGGGATGAACTCCATCAAGTGGAATGAGGGAAGCCATAACGGGGACTATGGATTGTTTATCGCTACCCCCAACAAAGACAATGAAATTGATAGCAACAGCCTCTCTAGCAACATAAATGATACCAGAGTTCTCCTGGAATATAGTGGAATATGCAGCCGTGAATTGGATTTTGGCGACACCCCGGATTCATTCCATACGCTGCTGGCAACCAATGGTGCCAGACATCAGATTGTCTATGGAATTCATCTAGGACAGCTCATAGACGCCGAACCTGATGGCATACCAACTCAAAGAGCGGATGGAGATGATGAAAATAACCTCGCGGATGAAGATGGCGTAATATTTGCCGCAAATCTAACCCAGGGATCTACCGATACAGTCTACGTCAATGCATCTATTCCAGGAAAACTGAATGCTTGGATCGATTTCAATGGCGACGGAGACTTCTATGAGGATGCAAAAGAGCAAATATTTGATGATGAAGATCTGGCAGAGGGTCTTAATACGCTTGACTTCGATGTGCCTTCTGATGCATCTGTGGGACCAGCCTATTCCAGATTCAGGTTCAACATTGAAGGAGGCTTATCCTTTGAAGGGCTTGCCAAAAATGGCGAAGTAGAGGATTATTTGATTTGGATTGTGACATCCACACAAGGTTGAAAAGAAAGGCTGATATAATCATGATCAATGCCTACGTTCACGGCTACCATCCGAGAGAGAGAATCCGGCTGCAGGACCAGGCCTCCACCCTAGAGGAGTTGCTGCACTCCGATACCATTTTCCCGCCGGGATCTCTCATTTTAGAGGCTGGCTGCGGCGTTGGGGCGCAGACTCTGCCTCTGGCAAGAAACAGCCCTGGAGCGATGATAGCTGCAGTCGAGATCTCAGGGGTCTCAGCACATGAAGCAAAGAGAAGGGCGGACGAAGCAGGGCTTTTCAATGTGCAGGTTATTCAGGGAGACATATTTCATTTGCCATTTCGGAAGAGATCTTTTGATCATCTTTTTGTCTGTTTTGTTTTGGAGCACCTCCCTCATCCGGTCGAGGCGCTGCGCATTCTCAAGGAATTCGTCAAACCAGGAGGCTGCATCACTGTAATCGAGGGCGACCACGGCTCGGCATACTTCCACCCTGACAGCGTCGCGGCCCGGAGGGCGATAGCCTGCCAGGTAGAGCTGCAAAGGAGAGCTGGCGGCAATGCAATGATCGGCAGGGAGCTTTATCCGCTCTTGAAGGCAGCAGGCTTTTCGGATGTGTCCGTTTCTCCACGGATGGTTTATGTCGACTCCAGCAGGCCAGAATTGGTCGAAGGCTTTACCATGAAGACATTTACGGCAATGATTGAAGGAGTGGGTGAAGCGGCAGTGGAGGCGAAGATAATTGAGCAGAGGGATTTCGAGGCAGGTGTGAGGGATCTGTACAGAACGGCGGAGGAAGACGGTGTGTTCTGTTATACTTTCTTCAAGGCGAGAGGTAGAAACGCAAAATGAAATGGGATAAAGTTGTAAACGATTGCATCGCAGAGTAGATTAGCTCCCGTTCATTGAAGACGTGCAGGTTCTGCATACCGAGTTCTCATCACAGCATTTGCATTCAAGCTGTAGAGTAGAGTGCTCGATTCCAAATTCTTCTCTGAGCCTCAGCTTCAAATCCATAATGACATCTTCTGAGGAGATGCGGCTGCTATCGTCCTTCACAACATGAGCGCTTAAAATGGCGTTTTGAGAGCAGAGATTCCAGATGTGAAGGTCATGTACCTCAGCTACTCCGGGGGATCTGCACATATTCTCCTCTATGGCTCTCAAGCTCAGACAGGTCGGAGTTCCCTCCATCAGGATATGCGCGGAGGACTTGATAACCTTCCAGGAACCTGCTACGATGATTATTCCGATGATTGCACCTGCCAATGGATCGGCTAGATTCCAGCCGGTCTTCCAGATTACTGCGCCTGCGGCAATAACTCCTAAGGACGAAACCGCATCACCTAGGACATGATACAACGCGCTCTTTACATTCGCATCATCATGGTGATCCGCATGATGGTGACCTCCGCTCAGTATAAAAGCCACCAGGAGATTTGCCACAAGGCCCAATGTAGCGATCACAAGCAACTCCATGCCAAGTACCGGCTGCGGAGTCAGGAAACGATGGTAAGCCTCCCATAGGATTCCTGCCGAGATCAATGCGAGCGTTATTCCATTGATAAGCGATGCGAAGACCTCTGAACGATGGTATCCAAATGTAAAATCATCGTTTGGGGGAAGAGATGACAGACGCAAGGCTGAATAGCTGAGGACTAGGGCGAAGATGTCTAAAAAAACATGGGCCGCATCAGACAGCAAGGCCAAGCTTCCAGTCCACAGGCCACCTGCTATCTCAGCTATCAGAATGAAGCCAGTGATGGCAATTGAGATAATCAAGCGACGCTCAGTCAGCTTGGATGGGTGTGATAGCATTGAAGTATTCCTTTTTGCTATTAAATCGCTTGTTCTTATAAATATTTCCGACCAATTCGTATCTCCGTCCTAACAGTCTCCTCTGAAGGTCTGTCGAGTTTCTTATCCATTCCGCAAGGATCCGCTGCAAGATTGCAGAATTCTGCAAAATGATCTAGCCACTTGCGATGATCTGAACTGGACTCGATGAACCTCACCAGACTCTTGATTTGATCTACCGTCTTGGCATTGAGATCATGCTCTATCACGCAGGCATCCTCATCGGCAATTGCATCTGGCACTCCAATGAACTTTAGAAAGGCGAATATGGTGTTATGACGGTCTAAGACGACACTTCCGATATCCTCGCCCTCTTTTGTGAGATATACACCTTCATTCTTCTTGTAGACGAGATATCCCTGACCAGCCAGTTTTTTGACCATCTCCACTACAGTTGGAGGTTTCACCCCAAGCAGTTTGCAGATATCCCGGACTCTTGCATGCCCCTTATCCTGAGCAATGACATAAATCGCCTCAAGGTAGTCCTCGGCCTTCCTGGATAGATAGCTTTTCATATCAGACCAATTTATAGGCTCTTTTAGATCATATGATATATCTAGATTTCACGATAGCATAAGATGATCCTATGCAAAATAGATATCTCACCAAACCACCCCGCGGGTGAGACTTCTTGTAATCTTTAGCAGAGGCAAAGCCAGTATCATGAGGACCGTCGCGGGTGAGGTAAAAGCCATCAAAGAAAAATCCTCCGTCTCTCCGAGAATATACAACAGACCATCAGCTCCTGTCATAATCAGATACAGTACACCTACTGTCCCTGAGAGAAGCATCCCGCCTAAAACAAAAGATAACCCATCTCTTCTTCCGGCAAAAAGAGCCTTAGAGCCCATGAGATAGGTGGCCGACAGCACGAGCATTACGCCAATTGCCGGAAGCGCACCCAATAGAGCCCCCTGGTTTTCTGCGACCTGCAACAGTCCCGATGCAGCGTATCCTATTCCAAGCAGCAGAGAATAATATCCCATCCTTGCCGCCATTGTTTTGCTCAATTCTACCATGATCTGCTCCTTGATTATTCGCAATTATCTTGATAAATCATTTCTCTAGCTGTATCCTAGAAGCCTTCCTGCGCCTATAATTATGCCTGCGACAAGAAACGCCAGAAGAGTCTGCAATACTAACATAAAGAGCGGCCAGAAGTGCGATTCGGTCTCTTTGGCAATTGTGCCTATGACAGCAACGCAGGGCACATAGATCAGGACGAAGGCCATGAAGGCAAAACCCGTAAGGGGCGTGAATATGCCCGCAGCTACAAGCGCATCTCCTAGATCGCTCTCGCCTGCGGAAAGAAGCACGCCGTAGGTGCCAACGACCACCTCTTTAGCAAGAAGCCCGAAGAGCAATGCTACCCCTGTCATCCAGTTCCATCCAAATGGCATGAAGATAGGCTCAATGAGATGGCCTATCATTGCTATGTAAGATTCGGCGATCAGTTGGCCGCCGTTGGTTGCCTGCCAGGGATGGACGGATAGGTACCAGATGACCAACGTCGCCCCGAATACTATTGTTCCGGCCTTTTTCAGGAACGATTTTCCGCGGCCCCACATATGGTAAAGAGCACTTCTCAAATCAGGCACGACATATGACGGCATCTCCAGTACGAAAGGAGACGGCTCGCCTTTAAAAAGAGTTTTTCGAAAGACGAGTGCCATAATCACAGCCAGGACGATTCCGAGAGCATAGACTGCAAAAACTGCTGAGCCGGCATAACCTGCTCCGAATACTGTCCCTGCAATCAGCACATAAACCGGAAGACGCGCGCTGCAGCTCACGAGCGGGCTGATTAGCATAGTTATCATCCGGTCCTTCTCATTGTCCATGCTTCTGGCTGCCATGATGGCAGGAACATTGCAGCCAAAGCCTATCATCAGAGGAATAAAGGATCGTCCGTGAAGTCCCAGGCGATTCATGAACCGGTCCATGACAAACGCCGCACGTGCCATATAGCCGCTGTCTTCGAGAATCGACAGTCCGAAGAACAGGCCGAAGATAGGCGGGACGAAGACAAGAACTGAGCCAAGCCCGCTAAAGATTCCTTGATATACGAAGGAAGCCAGATAAGGATCGGAGATGGCCTGATCAGACCAGGCTCCCAGAAGCTCGAATGCTTTCTCGATCATGACAACAAATGGCTCAGAGACTGTGAATGCAAACTGGAACATAGCCCACAGAAGCATGAGGAAGATGGGTATGCCTAGATATTTGTTCAAGAATACCTGATCCAGCATATCGGTAAAGGTAGATGTCGGCTCTGTGCCTCTTTTGACGACCGCTTCAACGATCTTTGCTATTCTCTCGTACCTTATTTGTGCGAGAAGGCTCTGTTGATCATATTGAAGATCAGATGCGAGATCTTTATGGCATTCGCTGTGCGCAATGATCTTGCCATCATGATCTTCTCGATTGCTGGTCCGAGTTGTTTTTAGATCAAACGCGGCCGCTACTGCATCCAGCAGCTTTGGAAGGCCTTCGCCAGTAACGGCCACAGTTGAAATGACAGGACAGCCAAGCAGGAGGGAGAGCTTATCGAGATCTATATCTATCTCTCTGGCCTTTGCCATGTCCCATCGGTTCACAGCCAAAACCAAATTGACATCCATCTCCTGCAAGAGAAGTGTGAGATATAGATTTCTTTCTAGGTTTGTACCATCCACGATATCGACAACAACATCTGGTTTCTCGTTGACTATGTAGTCTCTGGCGGCAGTCTCGTCTTTCGCCCTGCATGAGAAGCTGTATGTTCCAGGCAGATCGACGATCTCCATTTCGATTCCATTGTGCGCGAGCCTGCCAGCTTTCTTCTCAACGGTAACGCCCGGAAAGTTTCCAACCCTCTGAGAGAAGCCTGTCAAACGATTGAAGATCTCTGTCTTGCCGACATTGGGGTTGCCGATAAGAGCTGCTCTGATCATAGATCCTCTCCCATTTTCTCATTTGCGCAAATATCCTCAATGCTCTTCACAAATATCTTCATGGCCATGCCTCTCGCGAGGGCAATTCTTGAATCTTTAAGCTGCACAAGGACGGCTCCAGGAGAGCATGACCTCAATACTTTCACTTTTGCCGGAGAGATGAAGCCCATGTCCTCCAAGTGTCTGGCTGCACCACCTCCACCTCTTACTTCGAATACTGTGGCCTCTCTGCCTTCCGGAAGAAAGGCAAGTGGCAGGCTTCCACCAGACACCGATGCAATGCAATTCATATTTGGTCCACCTCCAAGAAGACATTTAGCGCTTCGGCTTTTCTCAAGGCCAGACTGTAGCCCTTCAAAAATATCTCAACGGGATCTCCGGAAGGAGCACGCCTGACCACAGCGACCTCTGCACCATTGACGAGTCCCATCTCCATCATCCTCTGGCGGAGAGCACCGCAAGATGAGATGGCTGCAATCCGGCCCCTCTGGCCGGGCGAAAGTTCATCCAGACGTATCTTTATTGACATGCGACTATCAGTCACTCCATTGATTGGATCTCATGATAGCGTTAGGTCGATAAATCAGTGATCCGAATACAATTCGGCTAAAAAAGGATTACCTAATGCAATTAGCTTGACATTGTCGCATACGATTCGTTATGGCTCTAATTATTTTGATGATTTCGCGCTCATTGATTTCTCTTTTAGTGACTTTTCAAAGCCAGACTATCAGTAAACGAATCGTATCATCGAGATGTCAAGATAATTACAGAGCTGTTTTTGTAGCTTTGCGAAAAGAGAAGTTAGGTGAGCATGGCAGCGATCTACAGTTCCCGAGGGCTCGCGCACCTGAGTACAGTGCAAAACGCGGACAGGCTTATCTTCTGAGTTCGGAATGGGTTCAGGAGTCTCCCTGTCGCTATGGCCGCCATGCTCGATTCCAAGTACCGGAATCGAACCGGTTAGGTTCCACCCTGGATGATTAGTGCATCCAGGGTCCTTGGTTATAGTGCATTCTGCTTTGCGACCAGATTTCGCCCGAGTTTAGCGGAGCGCTGCGGAGTTGTTAGTAGCTGCGAGCTGAACACCTCGTTACCTCGGTGCGTACACACCAGCTCTATCAAACTCGTCTTTTACGAGTACTCTAAGCGGTCTCTTTTCAGGGGCGGTTTCGGGCTTAGATGCTTTCAGCCCTTATCCGCGAGCACGTAGCTGCTCGGCATGCCTTGCCAGACAGCCGATAGACCAGAGGTGCCGTTGGCTTGTTCCTCTCGTACTAAAGCCAACCTGCCCTCAGACCGCAATACACCCCTAACAGATAGTAACCGACCTGTCTCACGACGGTCTAAACCCAGCTCACGATCTCCTTTAATAGGCGAACAACCTCACCCTTGGCCGCTGCTGCACGGCCAGGATGGAAAGAACCGACATCGAGGT